>Ga0079226_10004710_pt1 | contig 10421 bp, 5 predicted proteins | sample Poulit2014_FD_76345 | JGI IMG/M metagenome (GOLD analysis project Ga0079226, IMG submission 76345) | Agricultural soil microbial communities from Georgia to study Nitrogen management - Poultry litter 2014 | ecosystem: Environmental > Terrestrial > Soil > Agricultural land | place: USA: Georgia...
ATCAAATTGTGAAAGTATTATAGGTCGGTAGGCAATGAGGACATTTGATTCACGAACACAGCGTTCTGTGGTCATTGAAAGGAAACTGCATGGCGACCGAAGATCCGTCAACAATGGCAGATGGCGGAGATATAGAGGCCATTAAAGTAGATGGCTCGAATATAACTGAAGTCGGTGTCCGTCCCAGCCTATGGACGTACCTGAAGCAGGTTTGGGAATTCCGGCACTTCATTATTTTCGATTCGCGGTCCAGGATCGCCGGTGACGCTACCCAAGACAACTTCGGCCAGGCATGGTTAGTCTTCAATCCCATTCTGAATGGCGCCGCTTACTTTCTGGTCTTTGGCGTCATGCTTGGTACAGGCCGTGGCATTGAAAACTTCGTGGCTTATCTCATTATCGGTATTTTTATGTATCGATTCACAACTACTGCTATCGTGGCCGGTTCCAAAGCAATCACTGGCAATAGCGCACTTGTGGGAGCTTTCGACTTCCCACGCATGACTTTGCCTATTGCTATTAATGTACGTGAACTAATGCGTAATACAGTGGTATTTTTCACTATGTTCGCGTTGGTATTGATCATCCCTCCACTTGAACCAATAACTTGGAAGTGGCTACTATTCATCCCTATCGTAGCGATTCAATTCCTCTTCAATCTTGGGCTCAGTCTTGTCTTGGCGCGAATCGTCTCTGCATGGCATGATTTCAGCCACATCATTGCTTTTGGTACACGTATCTGGATGTATCTCTCAGCTATCTTTTATGGTGTGGAACGTTTTGATGACTTACCGCTCATTCAAGAGTTCATGTATGCGAACCCACTGTTCTGTATCCTTGATATGTCTCGTGACGTGATTCTTTATGATACCTGGCCCGATTCAATGCGATGGACTGTACTCGGTATCTGGACAGTTGGGCTGCTCCTCGCTGGCACCATACTGTTTTGGCAGGGTGAAGAATCTACGGAAGGGAACGGTAATGTCAGTCAGTGGGACAAACACCGCTGCTAATCAGCCCGCCATCGTTATAGATGAAGCAACGAAGATCTATACAGTCGGTACCACGACCGTAAACAAAGAGCATAAGACCCTATGGCAGCGCATCCGGGGTGCAAGAGGTGTAACGTTTCAACAAGTCGAAGCGCTCAAACCGCTCACGTTAGTCGTAAACACTGGTGAATCGGTCGGAGTTATTGGAACCAATGGATCCGGCAAATCAACATTGATGAAGATGCTCACCGGGCACTTACCGCCCACTTCCGGTGCTATCTATGCGACTTCTACACCCGTAATGCTCGGAGTAAATGCAGCCTTAGTAAAAACTGTTTCCGGCTACGACAACATCACTCTCGGCTGCCTAGCAATGGGAATGACCCGAGAAGAAGTCGAAGAGAAGCGACCTTCTGTCATAGAGCTTTCCGGACTAAGCGAAAGCGCCCTGAGTTTACCGATGAAAGCCTATTCATCCGGCATGGCTTCGCGTCTACAATTCTCCATAGCAACAAGCATGGACCCGGAAATCCTCATCATTGATGAAGCACTGAATACAGGCGATGCACAGTTTCGAGACCGGACTAAAGCACGAATAGACGAACTGCGTCAACAAGCAGGTTGCGTCTTTCTTGTCAGTCACTCTCTCAACACGATTCGAAGCATGACAGATCGCTGTATCTGGATTGAACGAGGCGAACTAGTAATGGATGGGGACCCTGCAGAAGTGACGAAGAAATACTCCGCTTACACGAAACATATGGCTCAAAAAAAATACAATGCCGGACGGAAGCTTCTTGCAGATACACGGGCAAATCTAACTCGAAAGAAAATCGAGTGGCAGAATTGAGTCAGCGAGTTAATGCAAGTGCATACGACTTTTGGACAGAACTATGTTCAAGCTGTTTGAACCTTCACTACTGCTATACGAGAGTAGGAAAATAATATGCGCATACTAGTTACCGGCGGAGCTGGGTATATCGGATCGCATTTTGTCACCCAAGCATTAAAAAATGGCTTTTCGGAACTTATCGTTGTAGATGATCTGTCGACCGGATTCAAAACACGTCTCCCTGAAAAAGTTGAATTTCATCAGCTCGACTTAGCAAGCGAAACGACGCAGTCACGGTTAACCTATATTCTTGAGCAAAATATAGATGCCGTTGTCCATTTTGCGGCGAATAAGGCGGTTGCTGAATCAGTAGTAAACCCAGAAAAGTATTTCCATACAAATATTGGCGCAACCGTCAACTTGTTGTCAGCAATGCGACAGGCCAATGTGACAAAAATAGTATTGTCCTCGTCTGCAGCCGTCTACGGTGAGCCGAGTGTGCCTATAGTATACGAAGACACTCCCTGTTATCCGATCAATCCATATGGTCAGTCTAAACTCGTTAGCGAAATGGCCCTTGAAAACGCGTCAAATGCATGGGGGCTTGAAGCTATAGCATTGAGGTATTTCAATGTTGCTGGTGCTCTAAATCCCTCGCTGGCAGATACGACTTCTACAAATTTAATGCCAGCGATACTGGACCGTATAACGCACAATCAAGTACTTCAGATATTTGGGAATGATTACTGCACATCCGACGGAACCTGCATCAGAGACTACATCCACATTCTTGACCTTGTAGATGCACATCTTGCAGCACTTAATAATTTACGAGCAAGTCGTGAACCGAGACTTACGACTTTTAATGTAGGCACCGGTTTTGGCAGTAGCGTCCTTGAAATTGTCAAGGCCTTTCAAAGTCTTCCCGACGTGGATGTCAAATATCAGTATGCCCCACGGCGTCCCGGAGATCCAGCAAGCCTCACAGCTAATGTCGATAAAATAGCAGAACAACTATCGTGGCAGGCCAAATATACAACTCGAGATATTGTCAAGTCGGTTATCGACAATCCACCGCTGACAAGCTAGAACGAAGGAAACGAAACATTGGATTATTTGTTCAAATTGCAGTTATTTGATTCAAGCCAACGCCATCATTCTTTTCCTGTTTTGAAGACAGCCGTGACGTAGCGATACGAATAGCAGGTATTGAATAGTATCAGAAAATGAAGATGGGATAGCGACTGTTTCGAACAGTTAAACTTGCTGGTTCCCTATCAGTGGTTGATACGAACAATCATCAACTCAAAGAATAATCAGGGGTAGCCCTCTCAAAACTGCGGCTTGTTAGCTGTTGCGAACACTGATATTTTCATTACCGAAAATATACTGAGACTCAGATAGAAATCTAATTTGTACCGACTGTACAAGACCACCTCAAGGACCGTTACTAAAATATGCTGAAACTATTCTTGCGTTTCTCTCAGAAACAAAAGCTCATAATGAGCTTTTTCTTTTTTGCTGCACTTGCGGGTACGGTACTCGTCTTTTTTGTAGACCATACACTCTTAATCATCAGTTTGTTTTGGCTTCTAGCTGTCCTCGTGTTTGTGATGATTATGCTGGTTCGTCGATTAAACGCAAAGATCACTCGAGTATCACCAACTCGAAATCATTTCGCCCAATTAAAAAAAAAGATAATCAAACCAACCAGTAGATTGGATACGAACGACTCCCTTGAGGTTCTTCAAAAAAAATATCGCAAGGCCCCTACCGTTGCTACAGCTCTCCCACTTGCTCGAAGTTTGATCCAACAAGCCGGGAATATTACTGAAGCCAAGAAGATCCTTACTGAAATACCAGCGGACGTTGACCTTCACGAAGCTGAGATAAGTTTTATACGGAGGGTTAATTCACTGTACAAGTATCTTCACGTGGATTATGCACTACCGCAGCGACACAACAGCTACAATTTCATTCCTAAAAGGAATCAAATTCTTTACGCTGTCAATATGTCTCCGTTATCCGTAACCAACGGATATACAACACGCACACACGGCGTCGCCACAGGCTTGGTGTCTCAGGGCCTAGAAGTAGTTGTCGCTCCCCTGCCTGGAAAGCCCTGGGATAAGGGACCGCAATCTGGCAGTCATGTTCCTAAGGAACATCGGCGCTTTGTCCAGAAGGTTAATAACGTAACTTATTCCCATAATCCTGGTATTCGGGCGTGGCAAGGAGATCTCGACACCTTCCTACAAGTCAGCGCTGACGCATATGTCCGCGAAGCAATGATAGTAAAACCCGAGTATATAATCGCAGCTTCGAATTATCTCTCAGCTCTCCCAGCCCTAATTGCGGCAAGACGTTTAGGCATTCCATTCGTCTATGAAATGCGTGGTTTTTGGGAAATCTCAGCTGCTTCCGTTAACCCTGGGTGGGAACAAAGCGACCAATATAAGCTTGATAGGAAATTCGATCTATTCTTGGCAGAGGAAGCCGACAACGTAGTCGTAATTACAGACGAAATGCGGAACAACCTTATTGCACGTGGTATTTCTGAGAGTAAAATTTACACTGCACCAAATTGTGTCGATATCGAAAAATTTGCGCCACTTGGCAAAGACTTAGCTTTACTTAAACGCATCGGGTTCGTATCCCCAGAACTCCCGGTTATTGGCTTCGCGGGAAGCGTTACTAGCTATGAGGGCCTTGACTATGTAGTAACGGCACTCTCACAACTAAAAAAGGAAGGAGCCGAATTTAATTTTCTAATTATCGGTGATGGTAGCTTCCTCCCAGAAATACAGGCACAAGTCACGAAATTGGGCTTAGACAAGTACACACGGTATGTCCACGGGATTGACAATGCCGAAATGCCTGTATATTTATCCTGTATCGATATCTTTCCCATTGCTCGAAAGTCTCTGCCAGTCACGGAACTTGTCTCACCAATAAAACCACTTGAAGCGATGGCAGTCGGAGGCACAGTACTCCTATCAGATGTTTCTCCCCATAGCGTGTATTATGGTCCTAAGGGAGAACGTGCCTGTAGCTTCACCAAAGACAATGTCGCTAGTCTCAAAGAACAGCTCCGTAATCTGTTGAATATATCTCCTGACAAACGAAAGGTCATGGGAATCCAGGCTCGTCGGTGGATCAAAAACAACCGTCAATGGCACGATACAGGAGCTGTAGTTCACAGGGCTCTTAGTACTGCTCAGTCTATTAAATCTACTAACGCTCTGGATAACTACGAGTTACCACTAAAATCTTATACAGTCGCTTTTATAGGTGATACTTTCACTTCGGAAACTTTTATACCGGAGCTCACCGCAATACAGATTAAGCCCGAAGATTGGCGTGACATATACGCCAAACAAGAAATCGACGCGTTATTTATAGAGTCAGCTTGGATGGGTAACGATGGTTCGTGGCATGGCATTGTCGGTTACTACAGTGATGAGACACACTCCCCAATAGTTGACCTCATAGAACATAGCCGTGACATGGGCATACCCGTACTCTTTTGGAACAAAGAAGACCCAGTCCATTTCAATAGGTTCAAGCGTACAGCCGCTATGTGCGATTTCGTGTTTACTACCGACGCTCGCACGATAGTTGACTACAACGAGCTTCCTGGCAATGTTATTAAGACTGTCGCTTCAGCGCCTTTTGCTGCTCAACCGATCCTTCACAATCCTTTACCTAGCACCAGGGAAAAAGAAGAGACTATTGCCTACGGTGGTACTTACTACGGAGATAAGTATGCAACGCGCAAACAAGGACTCGATTTCCTTTTCTATGAATCTGCACCGTTTGGGCTTGCAATTTATGAACGCATACACAACGACCCTAATTCACCTTACAGACTGCCGGAGCGGTTCAAGCGATATGCCCGAGCTAGTCTGAGCTATCCAGAAATGTGTCAGGCGTATAAAGCCCATCCCATTCACTTGAATGGCAACTCCGTAACCGAGTCTCCATCAATGTTTTCACGACGAGTAGTGGAAATTACTGCGTCCGGCGCAAGTGTTTTAAGTTCTGCAGGGCGCGGCGTTGACGAAACAATGGCAGGAACCATACCAACAGTAAACACTCCCGATGAGGCTCATAAAGTTCTTCGTGGATGGAAGGAGTCTGAGGAGCAACGACACCAACAGGTGTGGTCAGCCTTTCGACACGTATATGAAGCGCATACGTGTGCACATAGATTAACTTATATGCTTCGCGTAGCCGGCCTCCGGGTACGCAGCCCCCAACAACCAAAGTTTGCTATCGAGTGCGCTTCGTCTGAAATTGGAATATTTGAAAAACAAACGATCCTTCCGGACTTGTACTTGATAACGGACTCCGCCCAGGCTAGGAGCACAGCCGTACCTACTGTGCACGTACCTACCGCTGAACGTTCCAAAGAACTCCAAAAACGTAACATCGACTATGTAATTCGAGCACGTGAGAAACTCGGCTCACTGGACAACCATCATGTGGAGGATCTTATCGGAGCTCTGCGTTTTGGCACATGGAAAGCGGTAGGTAAGCGGACCGTACAATGGAAAGATCCCGAACCGTACGTTCCTATTGCGGCCTTGACATCTGATATTGATGACCAAGTAGTTCTGTACAATCGCGAAACTTATGGAGCGCTAAACAACGGAAGCAGTCTGCACCTAACTGACCAAGAAGTCTTCGCATGGCAGGACGTAAAACACGTGCCCAAAACAGCATCTTCAGCGGAAAATGATGTCCCTCCCGATGTATCAAAGCAACTTACCGTACTTTTAGCGGGCCACGATTTTAAATTTTTCTCCGAAATTAGTACGAGCATTCGCCAAGCGGGCCATAGGATCATAGTTGACCATTGGGAAAGCCATACAGATCATGACGAAGAGTCCAGCCGACGACTCTTGGCTGAAGCAGATGTCATTTTCTGTGAATGGTCTCTTGGAAACATTCGATGGTATAGCCACAATAAACTCCCTGGGCAAAAGCTCGTAACGCGCTTCCATGCCCAGGAACTTCGAACGAAGTTCCTTCGTGAAGCTGACATAAACAACATAGATACCTTCATTTTCGTTTCCCCAGCTGGTATGCGTCGTGCTCAGGTTCTCTTTAGTATCCCAGATGAAAAATGCACTCTGATCGGAAATACCTTTAACTTCGACAACTTTGACAAAGATCGATACGCAATAAACCCGAAAACTCTTGGCCTTGTGGGTTCAGTTCCCGAATCGAAACGGCTAGATCTTGCGCTCGATGTACTTGAACAGCTCAGAGCTGAAGACTCCGACTATAGATTGGTGATCCAAGGCAATGAATATACTCACTATCCTTGGCTGTTATCGCGCGAAAAGGAAACAACATACTTTGAAACACAGTACAAACGAATAGAAAACAGCCCTGAGCTCTACGGTGCAGTGAAGTTCGGAGGTTACAATCCAAACATTGCAGAATGGTATTTATCAGAGCCTGGTTTCATATTATCCACAAGCGACCATGAAGGAACCCACCAAGCAATCGCTGAAGGTGGTGCTGCTGGTTGCATACCAATTATTTTCCCTTGGGCAGGTGCAGAATTTGTCTACGACGACCGTTGGTTAGTTAGCGGAACGCAGGAAGCTGTAGCCCGAATTCGGCAACTAAGCTCGAGTGCAGAACAGTTTATGAACGAGTCAAACATAACTCGTGAGTATATGCGTGAGCACTTTAGCCCACAAACCATTGGACGCCTAATATTGAAGGTTATTGAGTCATAAGGGCATCGCGCTGTTGCAAGAGTTAGCAAATCTCATACCGGTTCTTCGTTCACTCCTGTCTCGCCAAAACTAGGAGAAGCCGCTATGTGCATCGACCAACGTTTCACTTGCATGTAGCTACGCCCCTACAGTGCCTAGCGAAAATATCCCTACGCCACTTGACCGTACCGAAATCAGAACAGTTCAATACAGTCAAGTGGCACGCCGGAAAGCTACCACACATTTTTTAGATATTACTGAGACATAAAGAAGGTCCAGCCTATCAAACTGGACTCATATTCGCTCAGAAATGGCGTCGACTAAGTTATAGCCGTTCAACGACACATTTTAGACTGTGCAATTTGTAGCACAGATATAGGCACAGCTGTCATACTTATTATGCTAAGGCGCACGATCTTAGCTGAAGAACAGCCGCACGATTTTTCATATCAATGCACCGATAGAACCGCATTCCACTAGCACGGAGAGACGAGACTATCAATTGAGATTTAGGTACACATAGACGCCGTTGAGAAAGAAACTCACCAAATCATTTGTGTTTAAGTAACGACGTACATGTGGATGGAAGATAACTACATACCAAGTGGTTGAGATCCAGCCATCCAACTTTTACTCAACCATACATCGGCCACACATATCCGCCAGATGAATTTCTTAAAAGTTCGGTCTGGCATCCCTTTCGGCTTCGAAATCACTCCATTGGCGCCGCTGCGCAAAGAACCTAACAGACCATCCGAAATAAACTGAGCTAGAAGATCAAAGTTTGCACTATTAACGACGTACTCTGACATCTCAAGTACAGCCTCGTCAGAATATTCAGATTTTCCCCTCTCAACCGGTGTTATCTTACTCGGTTTGGAGGCCGGTATTGCGGAATAACGCTGGCTATACCATGGTCCTGAAAAATCAGAGTCCGGGCCATCAGCCTCGAATCGCCACTTTGCGCGATCCAAGGGGATCTTTACGGCTTCTGGCCATAGGGACTCTAGAGCTCCAAAAAGAGCTTTTTCACTCACTTTCTCGTACATTGAAAGTGCGTCACACACAGCACCCACTTCCGCGTCTGCCAAAGGGTAGGCGATCATAGAAGATCCGGAATACTGGTTAATATGAGCATGAAGATACCGCCCGGATCTGAATTCACGTGCGAACAGATAGAGCTTCTCTAAATTATCAGCCAATACGAGCTGGTCTGACCATTTTATAAGATATTCGTCATAAGCAACCCGGACATTACGACGTAATACGTTGCCACCCTGCCACTTAAGGACGTGGTTAACCTCTGAAGTCGATAAACCCAATCTAGTTGCCATACCCCCTTTATAAAGAGGCCACTGGCCAAGCATTATTGCTTCATGCGGTTTTTCTGGGTCAGCTCCCCTATATTGAGCTGTATGTGGTTCGGAGGCTGGTATACCGCCGCTTTGGCGTACAGTAACAGCAATACGTTCTACTATAGTCTCTCCATCAGCCGGTCTTGGGCTACGCATTTCATTTTCAGCACCAGCCAGCTCATGTAGATGGCTGGCTAGCATTACATCAGCGCTCGTCTCATTACCGAAAGTAACACTACGAAAATCAATATCTCGATTTCTCAACAGAGCGAGAAGTAACCTGCTATCTTTGCCACCACTCATGCGCAGCTGGACAGAGCGCCCCGCTATTTCCTTTTCTGTTCGATCCATAGCATTAGATAGCGCAGAAACCAACGCATCGACGCCCTCGTCAAGTGTGTGACCTGGCTGAAGCTCACTACACATCCCCTCAGGAATGTGAGCAATTTTAATGTCCCCATTGGTAATAACCAACGCACTATTTACAGATAACGTATAAACGTTCTTGAACGGTGTGCGACCACTTATGGAGTATCCGTACAGAAGATACTCACCCAAATAATCGAGTGAGAGTTCTGGAGTACCACGTCTATCTAGGACACTTAGACACTGGGCGACTAATAAAGGGCGATTGCTAACAAATATGTAATCCTCGGTCGACGCCCAATGAATCGCTTCTAGTGCGGGAACCGTATTCCAGGCAAACATTTGGGGTCGACTGTGTGTCCCAAAAATAGCAGCGTAATGTCCCCAAACCGGTTTTGCATATTGAAGAGAACCACCTCTAGGCCGAACGTGTTTCACAAGCTTTTCTGAGACACCATGACCGGCCGTCATAGCCCAATAGTTATCTTCGCTTTTTATCGACTCTTCTTTTAGACACCGATTCCAATGTAAGACATGGATCTCAGGCCGCTCTCGAGGGGAACTGATATTTCGAACCGCTTCATAATCATTTCCGAGATAGCCAATATAGCGACCGGCGGTAGCTTCTAGAACATCCCGGACCCTTGTAATATCTTCTGTAGTAGGAGTCGTCCGAGAAGTCTTACGATCGACTACGGTGAGAAATACAGTCATTACCCGCAGCACCTTTCCAAGCTACATGGCTAATCTGAGTGTGCAATTGGAGACATCAGCATAAACTATGCATAAAACCTTTGTTGGCTGATCCGAATGATCCAGACCAGAACTTCAACGCAACTATATAATTAATAACGGTGACCAAAGTACACTATTACCTAGCGTACTCAACTATTGATGACAGTAGTTGCGATCCCTTTGCATTTATGGAAGGGTCAAATGGGAAAGCATCATAAGCACATATGTAGGCTTTATCTAGTATAGACGTTGCTCTCTTGCGAAGAAAATATGTGGAAGAACTGACAATTTCCGAGGGAACAATATAGATGGGTATGTTGTCATGAGCTGCATTATTTACAAGAACCAAAAGTTCATTGTATACATGTGGAGTTGAACCATTCAGAGTACCGGCCCACGCCCCAGAATA
>Ga0079226_10004711_pt1 | contig 10419 bp, 11 predicted proteins | sample Poulit2014_FD_76345 | JGI IMG/M metagenome (GOLD analysis project Ga0079226, IMG submission 76345) | Agricultural soil microbial communities from Georgia to study Nitrogen management - Poultry litter 2014 | ecosystem: Environmental > Terrestrial > Soil > Agricultural land | place: USA: Georgia...
GCTTTATACTGGGACCGCAACTAGCAACTATATAAGTGAAGGAACATTCTTTAGAGATTCCATCATGCAGGTTATGCGTAACCAACCTAGAGGAAATTGGCGTGCTATGCGTGGAACGATGGAAAATATGCCTAGGTCGGAGTTCAATTCAGTGGTGTATAAGGACTTAAACACATCAGGAGTTTGGGTAGAAAACACCTTGGCTAGAGATCGGTTTATCTATAAAGAAGAAGCGATGCCTCTTGAATGGGAGTTTACAGATGAGTCTAAGATGATCGAGCAATATATGGCTCTAAAAGCTACTACTAGCTTTGGTGGCAGAGACTATGAAGCTTGGTTTACCTTAGAAGTACCTATTCTAGATGGGCCTTATGTGTTTAATGGATTGCCTGGTCTTGTATTAGAATTATACGACACAAACAAAGACTATCAATTTAATTTAGCTTCCATTCAACCGCTAAAAGAACCTTATGCTATAGATTCTGAGGAAAGAAATGTTAAGTTAGTAAGCAAGGAGGAATTCATTAAGTCTTATAAGAATTTTAAAGAAAACCCTACGGCTTCTTTCTCAAGGTTTATACCATCTAATTTTGAATATAAAGACGAATCAGGAAGAACTGTTACAAAAAGAGATATAGAACGTCGTGCAAAAGAAGAAGTAGACAAACGAAATAACCTAATAGAAAAGTGGTAGTAGTGTTATTGTAGGGTATTCTGTATTTGAGTATATTTAAACCTTATCTTCCCTACTTAATATGTGCTGATGTAAAAGGAGGTTAGATGGGTATCTGTAATGTATTGGGTGAGTATTAATAAATGTTCTTATTTCATAGTAAGTACTTTGAAGGGACCACTACTAACCCAGTATAAAAATTAAATTATAGCAAATGAAGTTTCTCAAAAAACAGTGGAGTAATATATTATTTGGTTTGTTTATTGTGGCGATGCTTATTCCCCAAACACGCACCCCTATAATGGTCTTTGTACAACGAACCATTGCCATTGGCCCTTCAGTAAAGAAAAATAAGACGCAACTCGAAAATTATGATTGGCCCTTGAGAAACGAACAAAACGAAACTATTTCTTTTGAAGAAGCTAAGGGCGAAGTAGTGCTTCTTAACTTTTGGGCCACTTGGTGTCCGCCATGTATAGCCGAAATGCCATCTATGCAAAAGTTATACGAGGCGTATGGCGATAAAGTACAGTTCTACTTAGTAACCGATGAAGAACCAAAACGAGTGAACCAATTCATGGAGAAGTATAATTACACCCTTCCAATCTACTATAGCCAATATGCCCCACCAGAACAGCTACAATCGAGAGCCTTACCAACAACCTTCGTAATCGGCAAAGATGGGAAAATCCATATTAAAGAAACCGGATCTGCTAGATGGCATGGCAATAGAGTAACTGGATTGCTTGATGAGCTATTAGAGGAGTAAAGACCTCGCTACCATGATTTAGTTGTGAATCTGTGAAAAAGTAAACAAGTGATAGAAGTATCGACTTCTCGAATCTTCATTTTAGCGAATTTATGACTTTCTCGCAAACTCACGAATCCTTTACATTACCTGTTTAACTATCTATTTTAGAGTCTCAAAAAATGATTTTATCTCCTCTTGAAAAATTGGAACTGGAATCCGATGCGCCAAATCCTGTCTGATGTTGAGGTGATAATTGTCTTTCCCAATCGAATTCCCAATAAATTCTAAAGTATCTTTTGGCTTAATTAAATCATCGTTTGCCCCTAAAACAAGGCACTTAAAATTAGACTTTAATTTTGTGATTTTTGGGATTTCCTGATGCACCGAACGATAGGCAAGAGCAGGATTAAAAAGTAAAGCTGGTACTTGTAATCCATTAGCAACATAATAACCAGCAAATCCACCCATACTGCTGCCTATTACAGTGGTAATGTTCTTGTCTTTAAAATTTCGCAACAAGTTTTCAATACTATTTTGCTCTTCTCTGTAATCTATCTGAGGTGCATGGACGGTTCCATATTCCTCTAAAATTGATCGCTTTTCCGCAGTCAATCTGCCGTCTAAACCATGTAGGTATAGTATGTTCATGATATAAGTAGTTGTGTTTTAAAATTTACAAATAATTTATTTAAATCTCGCTGGCGTACGAATTTTTTCGAATACCCTGATAATACTATAACTTAAATTTCTTGATGTAGATACTGAGTCGTAGGCAAATTGTACAGACGTGCACTAAAAGCTAATTCGAATAATCGAATAATAATTTTTGCAAGAATTTTATTTTGCTACTATTCAAATTAACGACTTTATGAATATTAGATAGCTAGACTATTTTGGAATGATCCATAAAAACAAAAAAGCCTCAGATTTTTCTGAAGCTTTTTGTGACCTGACTGGGATTCGAACCCAGGACCCTCTCCTTAAAAGGGAGATGCTCTACCGGCTGAGCTATCAGGTCCATTATTTTTACGTTTGCAAACATAATAATCAAAACGCTAACATCCTAATAGAAATAAAAAGAATATTTTAGTTTTTATCAGTTTGCAACTATATTGCTGATTGTTAGTTATTTGCCTACTGATTAAATGGTGCCCGGAATGAGAGTCGAACTCATACGCTCTAATGAACACATGGCCCTCAACCATGCCTGTCTACCAATTCCAGCACCCGGGCAAAAAAAAAGCTAAACGATTAGGTTTAACTCCCGTATTCTAAGTATCCTTAAAGATACGTTGTGACCTGACTGGGATTCGAACCCAGGACCCTCTCCTTAAAAGGGAGATGCTCTACCGGCTGAGCTATCAGGTCTTAATTGCTGAATGAGGTGCAAATATAATAGCCTTTCTTGGAATTACAAACAATAAAAGGATTAATTTTGAAAACTCAATTTAGTACAAGGCCTAAGTCCTTGATATAAAGCTGGTAATAAAAATATAAGAAAATGAAATATTTTTTAATTGGATATATGGGTAGTGGGAAAACTAGCATAGGAAAGCTATTAGCTAACAACTTAGAACTACCGTTTTATGATCTAGATGCTTATATAGAAAAAGAAGAAAATCTGCCTATTTCAGAGATTTTTAAAACAAAAGGTGAAATATATTTTCGAAACTTAGAACATGAAAATCTGAATAAGTTGCTTTCTAAAAATGAGTCAATGGTACTTGCTTTGGGTGGTGGTACTCCATGTTATGCTGGGAACATGGAAAGGCTGTTAAAAAGTGGTACTAGTGTGTATCTGCATTATCCGTTGGAAGTTTTGGTAGATAGATTATGGGATGCAAAAGAAAATCGACCAATTATAGCGCACATAGAATCCAAGACTATATTAGAGGATTTTATTAGAAAACATCTATTTGAGCGTAATCCATACTATATGCAAGCAACGCATACTATTAATCTAGAAAGCGAAACCATAGAGGAGGCTGCACAAAAAATTCAAGCTTTACTCCAAAAGAGCTAATGCTTTACCTTCGGAAAACTTAACCGCTACATTTTCATTAAGAGATGTAGACAATGAAATACCTTTATAATCAGCTTTTATAGGGTACCTCTTGTGATTTCGATCTACCAATACCACTGTTTTAAATTGTTTAAGTGGCACGTCTAAAAAATGCTTAACACCATAAATTAAAGTGGTTCCAGTATGGAGCACATCGTCAATCAAAACCAAAGATTGATTTTTATATTCCGAAACAGGGATACTTGTTGTTATTTCTTCTCTAGGTTCTTTCTTATTAATACTTACCTCACATAAGATAACCCGAAGTGGTGAAATAGTTTCAAGTTGCTCGGCAAGCATCTGAGTTAGAATATAGCCGTTTCCTACTATTCCAGCTAAAATCACTTGTTTCTCATCTACGTTAGCCTCATATATCTCGTAGGCTATTCGACGAATGCGCTGTGCTATCTGTTTATCATTTAGGATAATTGTTTTCTCCATATTTAAAAATCTTCCTTTTGATCTAGATTGCTGTTTAGATACTCTTCAATTGCTCTTCGATCCCTTTTAGTAGGGCGTCCCAGTCCTTTGTTGCGGTAATATTGTTGTGTTTTTTGGTTCTGTTTAGCCTGTTCAATAGCTTCCCTTGGGGTAGTGTCTATTCGGTACTGATCTACTAATTTAGCTCCTACGCGGGATTTCGGTAAGTCAATTACACGAAGCGTGTAGGTTATTTGATTTCTACGCACACTTATCTCATCTCCCACAAAAACGTCTCTAGCTGGTTTAGCCGATTTGTTATTTAATTTCACGGTTCCTCCCCTACATGCATTCGCTGCTTGATTTCTAGTCTTATAGTAACGAGTTGCCCACAAATATCTGTCAATCCTCATTTTTCGTTTTAAATTTGAAATCTACGTTAATAAACTAAACAAAAATACAAGAAAATTGTATCTTGCCGCCAATAAACACTAGATAATGAAGAAAACAATCTTAGCACTATTTGCTATAGCAGTACTTGTAGTATCTTGTAAGAAAGATGATGACTATAAAGAGGAGCCGCCTAGAGATAGAGGAGAAGAGGCTATAGCAGCACAAAATGAAATTGAAGAATTTTTAAGTAACTATGCTTATAACTACGAAGAGTTTGAAAATCCAAGTGAGGATTTTGACTACCGAGTGGTAATCGATAGTATAGAGGCAGGAAGTGATAAAACCCCACTTATTGAACAGGTTGACTTCAAGATGGTGGAAGACCCTTATGAACCAGAAGTAAAGTATAAGTTATATTATCTGAAAGTAGCACAAGGCGAAGGACCTGCCGTAGCTGATGCTGAAGTTGTACATATTACTTATGAAACTTGGCGATTGAGAACAGGTGAATTGCTAGAGCGTACTAATAGTAGTCAACCAAAGCCATTTGTATTAGATAATATATATAATAACACCGGGTTAAAAGAAGTGCTAAAAGAATTTAATGCTGCAGATGGTTATATAGAAAATGAAGATGGTACAATTTTCTATGAGGGATATGGTATTGGTGCTGCATTTGTTCCTTCGGGATTAGCATTTTATAATAATCCACCACTTGGTGCACCAATTGGATACTATAATCAACTTATCTATACTTTTCAGGTAAAAGGAGTTACCGAGAAGGAGGAAGAAGAAGAGTAAACTCTTAATTTAATTCATAAATAAAAAGCACGATACTAGTTATGGTATCGTGCTTTCTTATTTATGAATTAGTATAAGCTTATTCTATTTTCTAGCGATGACCTTTTTCGCTTTGGTTACAATAGCTTCTGCATTCAACCCATATTTTTCCATTAGTTGTGCTGGTGTTCCCGACTCACCAAAAGTGTCATTGGTTGCTACAAATTCTTGTGGCGTTGGTTTACTAAGCGCTAAGGTACGAGCAACACTCTCGCCCAATCCACCTAAGAAATTGTGTTCTTCGGCTGTTACTACACACCCCGTTTTGCTTACACTATTTATTATGGCTTCCTCATCAAGAGGTTTTATTGTGTGAATGTTTATCACCTCTGCAGAAATTCCATTTTCTTTGAGTTTTTTAGCTGCTTCTAAAGCTTCCCATACTAAGTGTCCTGTGGCGATAATAGTTACATCACTTCCTTCTTGAAGTTTAATCGCTTTTCCGATTTCGAAAGGAGTATCTTCTGAAGTGAAATTCGGCACTGAAGGCCTTCCAAATCGCAAGTAAACCGGTCCTTCGTGCTCCGCTATAGCTATTGTTGCTGCTTTTGTTTGGTTGTAATCACATGGGTTAATTACGGTCATGCCTGGCAACATCTTCATTAAGCCAATATCTTCTAATATCTGATGCGTAGCACCATCCTCTCCTAAAGTTAAGCCGGCATGCGAAGCACAAATCTTCACGTTTTTCCCACTATATGCTATGCTTTGGCGAATTTGATCGTATACTCTTCCTGTAGAGAAATTGGCAAATGTTCCAGTAAATGGAATTTTTCCGCCAATAGTAAGTCCTGCTGCCATTCCCATCATGTTGGCTTCGGCAATACCCACTTGAAAAAAACGCTCTGGATGATTGGCTTTAAATTCGTCCATCTTTAGCGATCCGGTTAAATCGGCACATAGGGCAACAACATTGGGATTCTTTTTCCCAAGTTCGGTTAGTCCTGCACCAAAACCAGAACGTGTATCAATATTTCCTGTATTTATATATTCTTTCATGCTCATGTTCTTTAAACTAAATGAAATCTTGCTTTAATTAATAGTCTCCAAGACTTGTTTCTGGATTTTGTGAAAGGGCAATTTCTAATTGCTCATCATTTGGAGCTTTTCCGTGCCATGCGTGTGTATGCATCATAAAATCTACTCCATGTCCCATAACCGTATGTAGCAATACACAAACAGGCTTTCCTTTACCTGTCCTAGACTTAGCTTCTGCCAATCCTTTTCGAACGGCGTCTAAATCATTTCCTTCTTCAATATCCAAAACATCCCAACCAAAAGCTTCTATCTTTTCTCTTAGATTTCCTAATGGGAGTACATCATCGGTACTTCCGTCAATTTGTTGTTTATTATAATCTACCGTTACAATTAAATTGTCTACTTTATTTCCAGCAGCATACATAAGTGCCTCCCAATTTTGTCCTTCCTGCAATTCCCCATCTCCACAAAGGGTATATACCAAATGAGTGTCTTTGTTTAGTTTTTTGGCTTGCGCCGAACCTATAGCTACTGAAATACCTTGACCTAAGGATCCCGAAGCAACTCTTACTCCTGGTAACCCATCGTGTGTAGTAGGATGACCTTGCAGTCTAGAATTTAACAGGCGAAAAGTTTTTAACTCCTCTACTGGAAAATAGCCAGAGCGTGCTAGTGTACTATATAGTACTGGAGATATATGTCCGTTGGATAAGAAAAATAAATCTTCTCCTTTATCCTCAACGGTAAAAGGTTGTTTGGTTTGTAAAACCTCTTGGAAAAGTGTCACGAAAAATTCTGTGCACCCTAAAGAACCACCTGGATGTCCAGAGTTTACCGCATGTACCTGGCGAAGGATGTCTCTTCTTACCTGGGTTACAAGTTCTTCCATTTTTGTTGTGTTTACCATATTTTATGTATAAGTATGTAGTTTTGTTGCCCAAAAATACAGCTTTTATGTAAGTGTTACAAAGTAGACGATGCCAATTTTGAAGAATCATAGGCTTATCAAGCATCTGTAAAATCCACTATCCAATATGGCAGGTCAAACCGATAAACCTTGTATCTTTGCAGTTGCTTTAAAAAGAGAGTATGGAATTTGAATTGAAAGCTACAGATGCAACGAGTCGAGCAAGGGCAGGTACAATAACCTTAGACCATGGACCTGTAGAAACACCGATCTTTATGCCGGTGGGAACATTGGGAACTGTAAAAGGAGTACATCAACGAGAGTTGAAAGAAGAAGTTAATCCCGATATTATTCTAGGCAACACCTATCACTTATACATGCGTCCACAAATGGATATTATAGAAAAGGCTGGTGGGTTGCATAAGTTTATGAATTGGGATAGGAATATTATGACGGATAGTGGAGGATTTCAAGTATATTCTCTGTCCGATAATAGAAAGATTACAGAAGAAGGTGTGAAATTCCAATCGCATATAGACGGCAGCCGTCATTTGTTTACACCAGAAAATGTTATGGATGTACAGCGAACCATTGGAGCTGATATAATAATGGCTTTTGATGAGTGTACTCCATATCCTTGCGACTTGGACTATGCTAGAAACTCTATGCACAGAACCCATAGATGGTTGGATAGATGTATTGCTAGGTTTGAAGAAACAGAGAATAAGTACGAGCATAACCAAACTTTATTCCCAATAGTACAAGGAAGTACCTATAAGGATTTGCGTAAGGAGTCGGCAGAGTATATAGCGAGTAAAAACGCTCAAGGAAATGCTATTGGTGGTTTGTCGGTAGGAGAGCCTACAGAGGTAATGTATGAAATGACCGAAGTAGTTACAGGTATACTTCCAGAAGACAAGCCAAGATATTTAATGGGCGTAGGAACCCCAATAAATATTTTGGAGAATATTGCGTTAGGAATAGATATGTTCGATTGCGTGATGCCTACACGAAATGGAAGGAACGGAATGCTTTTTACTGCAAATGGGACTATAAATATTAAAAATAGAAAATGGGCGGACGACTTCTCAGTTATTGATGAAGCTGGGTACACATGGGTAGATACCGAATATTCCAAGGCTTATTTGCGACATTTGTTTTCAGTAAATGAAATGTTAGCAAGACAAATCGCATCGATTCACAATCTTGGTTTTTATCTTTGGTTGACTAGGGAAGCAAGAAGGAGGATTTTAGCAGGAGATTTCACCCAATGGAAAAACAAGATGGTAAAACAAATGGATAACAGGCTCTAAAATGTTGAGTATACTCGATAGATACATATTAAAACGTTATTTAGGAACTTTCGTGTTGCTGTTGTTGCTGTTTATCCCTATAGGAATAACAGTAAACTTAGCTGAAAAGATAGGAAGAATTCTAGAAAACGAGGTGCCGTTTGTAGAAGTAGCAAGGTACTATTTGAACTTTACGATTTACTTTGCAAACCTTCTATTTCCATTGTTTTTGTTTTTATCCATTATATGGTTTACTTCAAAACTAGCAAATAACACCGAGATTATAGCGTTTTTAAGTAGTGGTGTATCTTTTTCTAGATTTTTGCGTCCCTACATAATCGGAGCTACTATAGTTTGTGCCTTGGCACTAATATTAGGGATGTACTTAGCACCAAAAGCTAGTAAAGGCTTTAATGAGTTTAAATATGAACACTTAAAAAGAGGAAACAAAGATCGAAGTCAAACAAATGTTTATAGTCAGTTAAATGAGAACGACTTTATATATGTGAGTTACTTTAATACTAGAAATAATACGGGGAATGATTTTAGTTTAGAGCATTTTGATGGAGTTGACATGAAGTATAAAATACACGCTTCACGTATTGTTTACAATCCAGATAGTACATACACATTGTATAACTATGAAAAAAGAATTGTCGGGGAGTTCGATGATATAATCGAAAAAAAGTATCGATTAGACACGGTGTTGAATTTTACAATAGATGAGTTAACGCCAGTAGAGTATATCGCAGAAACACTAAACTTTACAGAGCTTAATGAGTTTATAAAAAAGGAACAGTTACGTGGATCGTCACATATCAATAGATATAAGGTAGTGCAGTATAGACGTTGGAGTCTTCCGGTTTCAGCCTATATACTTACAATTATCGCTGTGTCTGTTTCTTCTGTGAAAAGACGAGGTGGTATGGGGATAAACCTAGTGATAGGAATTAGCATAGGTATGATCTTTATCTTCTTCGATAGAATATTCGGAACAATGGCAGAAAAAAGTAGTTTATCGCCTTTTATAGCAACTTGGTTTCCAAACTTTATTTTTGGACTACTTGCAATTTATCTCTTAAGAAATGCTAAACGATAGAGTTCGTAATCATCTCCATTTACATCTTATTGTTTTTATATGGGGGTTTACGGCAATTTTAGGTGCGCTAATCACTATTGGAGCAGAAGCACTTGTGTGGTATAGAATGTCGATTGCTGTCATTCTCATGTTTATATACACGCGTTTTATCAAAAAAGAAAACTTAGCTCTTCCGCCCAAAGAGTTAGCTAGATTTTTATTAGGTGGTATACTGATTTCCTCGCATTGGCTTGCCTTTTTCTTAGCGATAAAAGTCTCAAATGTATCAGTTACATTAGCCACATTGTCTACCGGTGCATTTTTTGCCTCAATCTTGGAACCTATTTTCTATCGTCGACGAATTGTTTATTACGAGATTCTTTTTGGGCTATTAGTCATTATAGGATTATATACCATGTTTAGAGTAGAAACAGAATATGGCTTAGGTATTGCATTAGCTTTATTGGCTGCTTTGTTAAGTGCCTCATTTTCTATTTTAAATGGAAAGCTTATACAGGAACATAAGGCGTCGGTTATATCGCTTTATGAGATAGGCTTCGGCGTAGTGTGTCTAAGCATTTACATGGCATTCACTGGTGGGTTTAACTCTTCTTTTTTTGAAGTATCTTTGTCAGATTGGACATATTTATTGATATTGGGCTCGGTTTGTACGGCGTATGCGTTTATTGCATCGGTACATGTAATGCGATGGATAAGCCCTTATACGGTGATGCTGACAATAAATTTAGAGCCTGTATATGGAATTTTAATGGCATTAGTTATTTTTGGTGATGAGGAAAGCATGAGCTCAAGTTTCTACTTAGGAGCCGCTATAATCCTAATTACCGTGATATTAAATGGTGTGCTAAAAAATAGATTAGAAAGAAAGAGGGGGAGAATAGAACAGTCATAAAAACAAAAACTATATATTTGTATTCTGAGAAAAGAATACATTAGATACAAAATATTATGGAGTATTTAGATTTTGAGTTGCCCATTAAGGAGCTACAAGAACAGTATAATAA
>Ga0079226_10004712_pt1 | contig 10419 bp, 6 predicted proteins | sample Poulit2014_FD_76345 | JGI IMG/M metagenome (GOLD analysis project Ga0079226, IMG submission 76345) | Agricultural soil microbial communities from Georgia to study Nitrogen management - Poultry litter 2014 | ecosystem: Environmental > Terrestrial > Soil > Agricultural land | place: USA: Georgia...
CCGCCACCACTGCGACGGTTGCGTCCACCACGGCCACCGCGTCCGCGGCCAACGCCCTGGTTGCTACCATCGTCACCTTCGCCCGGGGCACGAACCTGGCCGCGTACTGCGTCACCTTTGCGCAGGCCGTAGCGTTTGACCATGGCCATGGATACGTAGACATCGTTGGGACCGGGCAGGTAGCCCGAAGTGCGCACGAATGCATAGTTGTCGAGCACGTCGAGGATGCCGGAGATCGGTACGAGCGATTCATCTTCAGAAACGTCGTGTTGCTGCTGATCGTCATCGGAATCTTGGTCATGATCCTGATCACGACGACGATCACGCGAGCGGTTGCGATCGCGTTGACGCTGACGGCGCTGGTTGCGCTGGTCATCATCACGACGACGGCGAGAACCGTCCTGTTTGTCGTCACCGGATGCATCGGTTTCCTGATCCTCAGATGAGTCTTGATCGTCCCGGGAATCACGGCGTTGGCGTTCTTGATCGCGACGCTGCTGATTTCGGGTGCGTTGACCGCGGCCACGCTGGCTGGACCCTTGCTCATCAGCTTTTTCGTCGTCTTGCTGCTCGGCGTTGTCGGTCTTGGGGGTCGACTCTTCGCGTGCGGTTTTGTCGTTACGTGATTGCTGGCTGCGGCCACCGCGGCGTCCACGGCCGGACTGTTGCTGGCGCTGCTTGGATTCTTCAGCGCCAGTGTCTTGTTGAATGTCCAGCTGTTCTTGGTCTTGCTGGTCAGTCGGTTTTTCCTTGGTGGAGTCAGACTTGGTCTGCGTCTGATCAGTTACGGCAGCGGTGTCGGATGCCTTGGTGCCGGGCTTCTTGGCCCGCGAAGTTGTCCGCGATTTTTGCGATTTTGATTCGGCAGCCTTGTCTTGTTTAGATTCTGCCGTCTTGGTTTGTTTTGCCTCGGCGGTCTTGGCTTTTTGGGCAGCTGGACGTTCAGTACTGCCACCGCCGCGCTGGTGGTCGGTGATGACTTCTACCAGCTGGGCTTTGCGCATCCGGGAGATACCAGTGATACCCAGCTGCGACGCTAAGTCTCGAAGTTGGGTCAATTTGAGGCTACCCAGGCCAGCAGACCCATTTTCGGTTGGTGCCTGCATTGTGTCTTGTTCAGTCACGAAGGTTCCTTCCCCCTCGTCGGTACGGGCTTTAAGATACCCGCAGATTTGATAACAAGCCTGACGCGACTGTGGTTACGTCAGATTGTCGTGGTGTGATTGCAATATAGCGAGCACCTCATGTTGCACAGTAGTGTCAACGGAGGTGTCTATCGTGTTGGATAACCTGACATCTAGGATGATGGGTTATCAAAAACTTTCCGCAGAACTGCGGTAAAAACCAGGCCGAATACGATCGGTTCAGAAAAGCTCCAAACCGTAAAACGTTCTCGTTATGGCCGGAATACTTCCATGGTAGCACCTTGAGCGGCTACAGGCAGAATCCTAACATCCCAGTGTTGCTCAGATTTCGCTGCCCGCTGGGTTAGCTTGTCCGCGACAAGGTTGGCTTCGGCCGAATCCGCAGCGAAAACGCACAGGGTTGGGCCGGCTCCGGAGACGACGGCGGCATGTCCTTGGTCACGCAATGCGGCGATGTGGGCCAGGGTTTCGGGCATTGATGGTTGCCGATATTTTTGGTGTAACCAGTCTTCGGTGGCGGCCAATAGCAATTCCGGGTTTGTCGTCATCGCGGGGGCTAATAACGCTGCTCGCGAAGCATTGGCTACGGCTTCAGTGTAGGGCACGCTGGCCGGCAGCAGGGTTCGGGCGGCCGCCGTGGACAACGGCTTGGATGGAATAGCAACAACGGGGGTCACCGCTTTGTGCGCGGTGAGCTGCAGGCTGCGATAATATTTGACGCCGTCGTTGTCTGACTCACTCCAGGAAAAGGTCAGCCCGCCATAGACCGCCGGGGCCACATTCTCCGGGTGGCCTTCGGCTTCAGAGGCCCACTGCAACAGATCTTCGTTGGTGATGTCACAGTGCTGGGGCAACAGGGCTTTGACGGCCAGGGCGGCTGCAATGTGTGCGGCGGCCGAAGATCCTAGACCACGAGAGTGTGGAATTCGGTTGATGGCGTGTAGTTCCAGACCGGGCAGATGCCAGCCGAGTTGTTCCAGTCGGGCACGAATTTGGGTGATGATCAGATGCCGGGCATCGGTGGGCAGGTAGTTGTGTCCCTCGCCCTCAACGGTTGCGCTAAACCCTGACTCCGTGGTGCGGATTTCCAATTCATCAAACAGTGCTACCGCAACGCCTGCGCTGTCGAAGCCGGGCCCGAGGTTCGCCGAAGTGGCCGGTACCTTAATTTTGGCAACGATGCCAACTGGGACCCGGTTAGCTGGTGGTGTAGTGGCCGGTGATGCCACGATCATTTACCTTCGACCCGCATGACGGACAACACGTCGTCAACGACGTCCAGTGATTTAGTTGCTTCAAGTGTTTTAGCCAACTGAGATTCCTTGGCACGGTGGGTGATAAACGATAGCAGTGCGGTCTTGTGTTCTTCGGTTGAGGCCACATCTGGGGTCTGATTCATTGATTTGATCGACACGTTGTGCTCAGCAAAGGTGCCGGCAACCTTGGCCAGGACACCCGGTGCATCAGCGGCCCGTACGACCATCATGTAGCGGGTCGTGGTTTCACCAATCTCCAGGGAATCCAGCTCCCGGCGTGCGGTGTGGGTACGGCCTGGACCACCGCGCAGTTTGCGCTTGGCGATTGACATCACATCGCCCATCACGGCGGATGCGGTTGGCGCACCACCGGCGCCGGGACCATAGAACATCAATTCGCCGGCGTTTTCGGCTTCGACAAACACGGCGTTATAGGCGTCGCGAACCGAAGCCAGCGGGTGTTGTCGTGGCAGCAGGGTTGGGTGCACGCGCAGCACCACACCGGCGGGGTCATCGAGTTGTTCAGCGATGGCCAGCAGCTTGATAATGTAGCCGGCACTGGCAGCAGCCTTGTGATCCAGATCAGTGATTTCGGCGATGCCTTCGGTATAGACCTGGTCCAGGGTAAACGGTGCATGAAAGGCCAGGTGTGCCAGGATCGCGGCCTTGGCTGCGGCGTCTTCTCCCCCAACATCAGCGGTTGGATCGGCTTCGGCATAGCCTAAGCGTTGAGCTTCAGCCAGCGCATCATTAAACGAGGCCCCGGTGGTGTCCATTTGGTCCAGAATGTAGTTCGTGGTCCCGTTGACAATGCCCATAACGCGGGTGACCCGGTCGCCCGACAAGGAGTCGCGCAGCGGTCGCAGAATCGGAATGGCCCCGGCAACGGCGGCCTCGAAGGATAGTTGGACGCCGGCCTGGGCTGCGGCTTCATACAGTTCATTACCGTGGGTAGCTAGCAGGGCTTTATTTCCGGTGACGACGTTGGAGCCCTGGGCTATGGCCTTGAGAATCAGCTCCCGCGCCGGGTCAATGCCGCCCATCAGTTCGACGACGATATCGGCATCGGCCATGACCTCGTCAATATCATCGGAGTAGTACTCGGCAGGCAGCTGGTAGTCGCGGGTGGCCTGCGGGTTGCGCACAAAAATCTTGGTCAGCTGCAGTTTGGCGCCGATGCGTTGGGTGAGGGCATCAGCGTCCTCGGTGAGAATTCGAGCAACCTGTGATCCGACGGTTCCACCGCCCAGCAACGCAATGTTCAGGGCTGGGGTCTCAGATGCAGTGGTCATGGTCCTCCGAGTCGATAATGAATGTGGCTATGGCACCGTGTCGTTATTGTAGTCCAGTTGCATCCGCTGGCTTACAAATCGACCTCGCGTGCAAAAAGATCATCGTAGGTTTCGCGCCGGATTATTTCACGAGCTTGACCGTCTTTGATCGCAACAATCGCCGGACGCAGCAGCATGTTGTAGTTCGAACTCATCACATGCCCATACGCTCCTGTGGCTGGCACCACGAGCAGATCCCCGTGATCGGTGTCTTCTGGCAGATACACCGTATTGACCACGATGTCTCCGGATTCACAGTGTTTGCCGACGACGCGGGAGAATACCGCATCAGCATCCGAGACCCGGTTGGCCAATACCGCCGTGTAGTCGGCGTCATAGAGCACAGGACGCGGGTTATCGGACATCCCGCCGTCCACGGCCACGTAACGCCGCGGGTAGTGTTGGCCTTCGTGTTCTACCCACACGGTCTTGGTGGTGCCCACCGTGTAGATCGTTAGTCCGGCGGGTCCAGCTATCGAGCGACCCGGTTCAATGGAAATCCGTGGACATCTAATACCCAACCGGTTGATTTCTGTTGTCATATGCGCGGCTAAGTTCCGGGCAATGACGGCGGGCTCTACAGGATGATCGGCCTCGGTATAGGCGATGCCGTATCCTCCACCGATGTCGAGTTCGGCAATAGCAATGTCTTCGGCAGCCAGCACCGCGATGAATTCCAACATGCGCGTCGCTGCAGTTTCAAAACCGGCCGAGTCAAAAATCTGACTGCCGATATGTGAATGCAGTCCTACCAGGTTGAGGTGAGCAGCCTCATCGGCAAAACGCACGGCCTGATAGGCACTCGAAGTTTCGGCACCTGGAGCCGGCGTCATGGTCAGGCCAAATTTTTGGTCCTCGTGTGCGGTGGCGATGTGCTGGTGCGTCGAGGCGTCGACTCCCGGAGTAAGGCGCAACATGACGTTGGCCGGTTGCCTGAGACGGGCCGCCATGGTCTCAACACGGTACAGCTCGGGCAGCGAATCAACCACGATCCGGCCGATTTGACGGGAAATAGCGGTGTGCAGTTCCTCATCGGATTTGTTATTACCGTGCAGCCCGATGTGCGCCGGGGCGGTACCGGCACGCAGCGCGATGGCCATTTCGCCACCGGAGGCGGTGTCGATCCGCAGGCCTTCTTCGTTGACCCACTTGGCGATCTGGACGGTCAACAACGCTTTCGAGGCGTAAAACACGTCAACCCCGCCGCACAGCGGTTCGAAGGCCGTATTGAATGCGTCAACGTAATTGCGAGCGCGTGCACGGAAATCATTTTCGTCAATGACCCACAGCGGGCTGCCAAATTGTTCGACTAATTCGGTCACACCAATCCCCTGGATGGTGACTTGACCGGCATTTCGGGCCACACCGGAAGAAAAGATCTTGGCGTTGAGTCCGGCAGTATCGTCTGGCAGGCTCAGCCAGGCTGGTGCAAGCGGTGAGTGCATTACATTTTCTCCGGTGCTGAAACACCCAGCAGACCCAACCCATTGGCCAGCACCTGGGTGGTGGCATCGTTGAGCCAGCGGCGGGAATAGTTGACAGTTTCTGGGGCGGGTTTGGTGCCGTCTTGTGCTGGTGCCGGCACGATTCGACAGGCTGCATACCAGGCGTGATAGGCAGCAGCAATGGCTTCCAAGTGGCGCGCTACCCGGTGTGGCGCCCGACCCTTTGCTGCGGCACCGACCACGGATGGGAACTGTGCCAGTTTGGATAACAGTTCTTCTTCGGTCGGGTGATCCAGCGACGAGGCATCAAATGTTTCGACCTGGCGCACTACGCCTTGCGCATCAGCAGTCCGAGCCGCCGAACGCGACCGAGCGTGAGCGTACTGGACATAGAACACTGGGTTGTCATTGGTCTGAGAACGCAGCAGGTCCGGGTCGATTTCCATGGGGGAATCATTCGGATAGCGGGCCAACGAGTAGCGCAGTGCATCCACCCCCAGCCAATCAATCAGATCGCGTAGTTCAATGATATTGCCGGCACGTTTGGACAGGCGCGCTCCGTTGACCGAAATCAATTGCCCAATGAGCACCTCAATGTTGTGGTCCATATCGTCGCCGTCGCACGCAGCCAAAGCGCGCAGCCTGTTGACGTAGCCGTGGTGGTCGGCTCCCAGCAGGTAGATTTTCTGCTCGAAGCCACGGTCTTTTTTGGATAAGTAGTATGCGGCGTCGCCGGCAAAATAGGTGGGCTTGCCATCAGCTTTGATCAGCACCCGATCTTTATCATCGCCGAAATCGGTGGTGCGTAGCCAGAAGGCACCATCTTGTTCAAAGGTATGACCCTGGGCTTTTAGACGCTCCAGCGCACTGTCAACGGCACCATCGTCATGCAGCTTGGATTCCGAGAACCACACGTCGAAGTGGACGGCAAACTCATCCAGCGTGGCGCGGATGTCGGCCAGTTGGATTTCATAGGCGCGCTTGCGCAATTGTGGCAGTGCTTGGTCATAAGCCTGGTCTTTGATGCTGGGGTCTTCGGCCAGGATCGTATCAGCGATTTCGTGAACGTATCCGCCGGGGTAGCCACCTTCTGGCACATCCTGGCCGTGCATCCGAGCCCATACTGAAGCAGCAAAGGTTTCCAGTTGGGCACCGTAGTCGTTGATGTAGTACTCATTGGTCACCGTGGCACCGGAGGCGCGTAACAGTCGGCTGATGGCATCCCCTAGCGCAGCCCACCGGGTATGCCCAATGTGCAGTGGGCCGGTGGGATTGGCTGAGACAAATTCTACGTTGACGACATCTCCAGCAGCCTGATCGTTGCGCCCATATTCCTCGCCGGCTTCCACGATGGTCCGCGCGAGCTCACCGATGGCCGCGGCATCAAGAGTGATGTTGAGAAATCCTGGTCCGGCGATGTCGACTGCGGCAACTCCATCGAGGCTCTGAATTTTCGGAGCGACAATCTCTGCGAACTGGCGCGGATTCATGCCGGCGCGTTTACCAAGTTGCATCGCAATATTGGTAGCCCAATCACCGTGGTCACGCGACTTAGGGCGTTCGACTCGTGGGGCTTCTGGAACAGCATCGATCGGGAGGTTAATTTCCCCGGCATCAATGGCAGAACGCACAATGTGGGCAAGGGCAGCTGACAGAGTTTCAGGATTCACGTGTCCAAGTTTAGCTTTCGTCGCCTAGGTCAGCACCTTTAAGGCAAAGTTACCCTCGTCACCAGACATTTGGAGTCTATTATTTCATTACGCGAGATTTTTACGGTAGGGTATTCAAAGTCCACCGGAACATTTGAGCGCTCTGGTGAACATCCGCCTCCGTAGCTCAGTGGATAGAGCGTCTGCCTCCGGAGCAGAAGGCCGTAGGTTCGATTCCTATCGGGGGCACAAACCCTACAGCAGCCATGCACGGTCTGTGGGGTTTTGTGGTTAATTGAGTCCAACGACGACGCACATAGCCCCGGCCGTTAAACCAATCTTCAGACCATTTGCGACAGCCTCGGCAGAATCTGCCCGCCCACGAGAGTTTCATCTCACGACCGGCACCCTATTTGGTGACATGAAACACTCCCCACCATGCCCGGTGCTGAAAAGCACTTCACTCAACCATGAATTCTTGATCTGACAAGCAGGTTTGGGGCCAATGAGATATTGTGTCATGATAAACCGTTGCTGCATACTTGAAAAATCAACCGATGCAGAAAGCAGAATTTTTTGGACGGCAGATACATGCGTAGGAAAATCCACCCTCGGGAAGGGCAGGAACAGCTCGACCCCAAGGACGAACTTTCAGTCGGGTTAGACATCATGCGTCGGAGGGAAGCCGCACATCTCCCCCGTACCGAACTGGCCCAGAAAATTGGCATTTCCGAACGGACGCTTTTCCGTTGGGAAATGGAAGGCACCACCATGAAAAACCGGGAACGCACCATCGAAGCATTAGCGTCTATGGTGTACACTCCGGGTGGTCGCCCAACGAATTTGACAATGACCCGTAAGGAACTGCGCCGGGCAACTTCAATGGATCTGGCCTCTGAGCTGCAAGATCGAGCACGCATCATGGACAACTACACCCAGTTGGTAGAAGACCTCAAACACCGACTGCGCCAGGATGGCTTAGACCACTATATTCCTCCGGGCCTCTAACTGTCATAACAGCCAGCCAGATCTCACCAGCGTCAGTTTTTTACCTCCGATGACGCCTATTTCTGGTCCCCAGCATCCTGCCCGTAGGCCCACTAACAACGTTGCTACGTCTGGTCGTCCAGTAGCCCGTGATTTCTTCGATCACTTCGTTTAGATTGGTGATCGAATCACACTGTGCTGCGAATAAGAGGAATGCTCCATGACCACAACGTATCGGACACAAAATCCCGCCACCGGAGAACTCGTTAAAGAATTCCCCTATGCCTCGGACGATGAAATCCAACAGTCCCTGGCCGCTGCTGCCAGCGCGTATCGCACTTGGTCCACAAAGCCAATGGCAGAACGCGGCAAAATCCTGGTGAAGCTCGCCGACTTATTCGACGAGCGTGCCGAAGAACTCGCCGCACAAGCCACCCTGGAGATGGGGAAGAACACTCGTGAGGCCATCGGTGAAGTCCAATACTGTGCACGCATTATTCGGTACTACGCCACCGAAGGCCAGCGGTTGGCCGCCGATCAGGAGCTCAAGAACATTGACGGACAGACAGCGATCCTACGTCGTCGCCCCATTGGCACCATTTTAGGGATCATGCCGTGGAACTTCCCCTACTACCAGGTCATCCGTTTTGCTGCACCCAATTTGATGTTGGGTAATACGGTGATCCTCAAGCACGCCGAAATCTGTGCGGGCACGGCTTTGAAGATCCAAGAACTCATGCGCGAAGCCGGTGTGATTGAAGGTGCCTATATTAATGTATTTGCCACTCATGAACAGGTTTCGACAATCATCGCGGATCCTCGGATCCAGGGTGTATCACTGACTGGTTCCGAACGCGCAGGGTCCGCCGTAGCTGAACAAGCTGGCCGCCATTTGAAAAAGGCTGTCCTTGAACTCGGTGGTTCGGATCCATATATTGTCTTGGATTCAGCCGATGTCGCAACGTCGGCCCGCCGTGCATTATTCTCCCGGATGAGCAACAGCGGCCAGACCTGTACTTCAAATAAACGCATTATCGTCATGGATGACATCTACGACGAGTTCGTAGCTGAACTCACCAAGCTGGCCTCTGAACTCACCCCGGGCAATCCTTCCGATGCGAATCGCACTGAATACGCTCCCCTGTCTTCCGAGGCAGCAGCCATCGGTTTGATGGAACAAATTGAAGATGCTCGCAAGGCAGGAGCGACCGTACACGTTGGCGGTCAACGCCCTGATCTGCCTGGTTATTATGTGGCACCCACCGTACTGACCGATGTGCCAGAAACGGCCCGCGCCTATTCCGAAGAACTGTTTGGACCGGTTGTGATGATCTACCGAGTGCACACCGAAGATGAGGCGATCGAACTGGCCAACTCGTCATCCTACGGTCTGGGTGGTGCAGTATTCTCCGCAGATGAAGCACGCGCCCAAGCCGTGGCAGATCGTCTGGAAGTCGGCATGGTCCACATCAATGCATTCAATGTCGGCGGCGAAGATCTCCCCTTTGGTGGGGTAAAACGCTCCGGATTCGGACGCGAGCTGGGCCCGTTGGGCATGGATGAATTCGTCAATAAACAACTCATCACCATCAACACCCCGCGCTAACGACTCCGCTGCTTTAGGGGTGACGTGTTGAAGTCACCCCTAAAGCAGCGTTTTTTGGCTGCGCGCGTGGACTGCACACGTCGCCGCGGACTACCGTAGAATTCTGAGCATCATGTCCAATACTTCAGCGTCTCAGTTGTCTGCCATTACGTTCCCCGAAGATCTACCGGTCTCCCAGCACCGTGAACGCATCATGGCCCAACTGACCGAACATCAGGTGGTCATCGTTGCCGGCGAAACCGGTTCCGGGAAGACGACCCAATTACCCAAAATGTGTTTGGCACTGGGACTTGACAAGACCGGAATGATCGGACATACCCAGCCCCGCCGGATCGCTGCCCGATCGGTTGCTGAACGTGTCGCTGAAGAACTCGGCCAGGATATTGGTGCCAGTGTGGGGTACCAGGTGCGTTTCACCTCCGAAGTTTCCGACGACACGCGGCTCAAGGTGATGACCGATGGGATCTTGCTGGCTGAGATACAACATGATCCCACCTTGTCGAAGTATTCGGTTATCATCATCGATGAGGCTCACGAGCGCAGCCTGAATATCGACTTTTTGCTGGGCTATCTCAAACGTTTACTGCCTCAACGCACTGATCTGAAGATCATCATTACCTCAGCCACAATCGAGCCTGAGTCCTTTGCCAAACATTTTGCAGATACCACCGGCACCCCCGCGCCCATCATTGAAGTCTCAGGGCGCACGTATCCGGTAGAAATCCGCTACCGTCCCCTGACCCAACAAGCCCTACCGGATGATCCCGATGATGACGCCGATGACCTGGAAGACGCCCGCGATCCGCTGGATGCGATTGCCGACGCCGTCGATGAACTCAGCCACGAAGCACCCGGCGACATTCTGATCTTCTTTCCAGGTGAACGCGAAATTCGCGACGCCGCCGAAGTCTTAGCCCCACGAGTCGCTGACAACCCGCGACTCGCTAACGCCGAAATTCTGCCGCTATTTGGTCGGCTGTCAATGCAAGATCAACAACGC
>Ga0079226_10004713_pt1 | contig 10416 bp, 10 predicted proteins | sample Poulit2014_FD_76345 | JGI IMG/M metagenome (GOLD analysis project Ga0079226, IMG submission 76345) | Agricultural soil microbial communities from Georgia to study Nitrogen management - Poultry litter 2014 | ecosystem: Environmental > Terrestrial > Soil > Agricultural land | place: USA: Georgia...
CCTTTTTCCATACTATTAGTATCTAACTTTTTTTTCTTCTTAAATAATGCCATGTCTCTTACCCTCCTTTCTAAACTCTACGACGACGTGGAGTACTAATTTTTTCTTCAGCACTACCATTAGAAATTTTATTTCTATCAATAACTTCAACCATACCGTTATCATTATCATTAATATCTAAGTGATAAACAGAACCTATGTTGGTTAAGCCTAATTCATCAGTTAAGAAATTGCTATCCTTGACAGTTTTATCTGTAAATTCTTTAATAAATGCAATTGCAACACCTATAAATAATCCTAAAACCACTCCTGCAAGTGCAAATAATTTTTTATTAGGTGACACTGGTTTAGTATTTACTTTAGCACTAGATACAATTGTAACATTATCTACTTGCATCATCTTTTTTACTTTCTTAGTAAAAATTTTGCCAATTGTATTAGCAACATCAGCTGCAACATAGGCATTCTTATCTGTAACAGTAACAGTTACAACTTGTGAATTGGTTTGATTTGATACTTTTATAGATTTTTCTAATGCATCTAAGTTACCTTGATAATTGTCTGTTTTTTTTACCTCCTTCAGAACTGGTGTTAAAATAATTGGTTTCGTTAGAACGTCTTTATATGTATTGATAGCTTGTAAGTCAGCTTGTTGTGTTGCGTATTGAACCTGTGCGTTATTAACTTTTTGATTTACCAAAATATCGACACTCGAACTATACCTTGGCTCAATAAATAAGAATACACATCCTAAAGATATTATTAAGCCCAACACTGTCCAGATAATAACAGACACTATATTTTTCTTTAAAGTACCTATTAAACGTCCAACATCAATGATCATCTCATCATCTTTTTTGTTCATAATCTTCTCCCATAAATAAACTTAGTTATACAGTCTATGATAATTTATCATAAAGCTATATAAAAAATCAATAACTTCAAAAGTTAAATTCCATTACATTTTCTTTAAATATTTCACTGAAATTCCAACTACTATACCTTTATTTCATATACTTTTGAATTTATTTCTAGTAATTATTCCTCCATTTACTACTATCTCTTAAGATAAGTAGGTAGTCAGATTTTCCCTTAATATTACATTCAACCAGTAGCTCTATCCTCTATTAAAAGTAATCTTTATAAAAATAATTTTAACTACCAAGATGCTAACTTTCATAGTAAACAAAATTTCTAAATAGATACATTCTTACACTACTTAATAATTATTCTCCATACTCTAAATTCCAATTTAACCGTTTCTATATAAATCCATTAATATCACTGAAATTCAGTACTTATGTAATATACATGTTACAGATAAAACTCTCTATCAATAACGATTACCTATCATTTCATTAAAAAGTTTCCCCCAAACTTTCCAGTTGTTTTGTTCTTTATACAATTTTCGCGCTCCAATACTAAGATTCCCTAACAGTTTCATATCAATCCATTTTTCAATTTCCTTAGCATAATCATCGGCACTAGCTTCTAGCGGAAGTCTTTTCCCATTTATATCATTTTTTACGTAATCTGCTACCCCACCTGTATCTACAGAAAGTGACGGTACTCCAAAAGCAGACGCCTCGTTAAAAACGATACCTGCACATTCTGCTCTAGTTGGTAATAGTAATATATTTGCCTTTTTCCATGCATCTAAATACTTCCTATAATCCTTTTTATCTTCTTTGTCCAAAAACCCCAAATAATTTACAAAATTAAGCTCTTTTACTCTGTTATCTAAGTTTTTAATCCCTACTATTGTCAATTCTACATCATAACCATCTTTTATCAGTTTTTTACAAGCATTTACTGCAATTTCTCCACCTTTTCTCTTCCAGTCAACACCTGAAAAAATAATACTTATTTTTTCATTCTTTCTAAAACCATTACCTACCTTTTCCATATCTGTGTATGATAAATTTGCTCCAAATGGTAAAACTTTCGCTTTAGAACTATCTATTTTATATTCTTTAATTGCTGAATTTCTAGCCCAATTCGATGCATATATATTCATACTAGCATTCTCAGCAGCTTGTGATTCTAATTTTTTTGCTTCGTTTGCAGCTCTTTCAGTAAAATTAAACCAATAGTAATTTAACATCAAAGGAACTGTTCCATCTGTATAATAAATTATTGGAGTTTTTGTCTTTAAATTCGCAACTATATCTACCTGTCCCGGTATAAAAATTATGTCATAATTTTCTAACTTTTCACGAATTGTTTTTACTTTTAACCAACCAGATAATCTAGAGTGTGTAACCGATCCATTTCCGTAAATTAATTTATAGATAATTTTATTGTAAACCCTTAAAAATAAGTTTTTATTATCATACTGTATCCATTCAACTGTATGTCCTGCTAATTCTAGTGCTTCTCTAGTACTATAATATGTGCCTGACCAGCTTTTTTTATCTATAAATGGATTAGTTGGAGAAATATATCCTATTTTCATACCCATCTTATCAACCTCTAATATCACTTAATTATCTAATACTAAACACATTTTTTTCTTCATTTTTAAAAAACTTCCCTGTCAATAAAATAAACGGTGAATACCATATCCATATAAATTGCGGATCGAACATGCTATGGATAGATATAGCAATTAGTACTGTAGATAAAAATACATTCTTACTTTTTGTACTTTTATACAAGGTATATGTATACAGCATCAAAATGCATACCGTAAATATTAAACCATTTACAACAAGGCTTTGAATATATGAACTATCAATGTAATTATACTGATTAACCCAGTTACTATTTTTCACTATAAAATCAACCTTTTGTCCAAATAAAGATACACCATAATTCCGCAGTCCTTCTGCACCTAATCTCATTCTATTATTTGTTAATTTGTCAAAAAGTATATATAATTCACTTGGAGAATAGAACATTATCCATAACAATATTATTGGATTAATAATAAAAGCTCCTGTGAAAAAATTTTCTGTTGAAGCTATTATTTTATGAAATTTATAAACATACTTATTTAATAGTATTATCAATAATACTATATTAGTTAAATAAAATGGACTAGTTGTTTTTGTGGAATTATATATATATATATTTAAAAACATTATTAAAAGTATTTCTATAATTTTTAGTTTTTTATTTCTAACAACTACATACGCACAAACTAAATAAAAAAGTATTTGACTCGCATAACTTACATAACTAAAACCTAAGCTATCTCTTAATCTTCCCTGATAGCTATATATACTAGCTATTAACCCTAATTTATTCAATGTAAGAACCCCTATTAATACTAGGCTACTTGAAAATACAAATGTTTTTAATATACTGATATAGTCTACATTTCTAGCAGCTACAACAAATAACATAGAAGTGAATAATATATACCCATACGAATTTTTGGATATTATCCAAGATATAATAATAAAGATAAACTCAAAAATCAGTTTATTTCCCATTATATATGGCTTAATAGCATTATATTTTGAAATTTCCATTAATTCTTTAACTAATAATAGTCCTATTGCAAAAACTATTATTAGATTATTAAATAGTCTATTTCCATTATTTAATACTGTTAATGTAATTTCAAAATATATCGAGAAAATAAAGAATGCTATGCAAAACAATAAACTATTTATCGAGATTTTTAATTGCAACTTACACTCCTCCTATAATTAATAATTCGGATCAAGTACTTTTCCTCTTTTTCCTCGTATACCATCAAACCATGCTTTGATTATAATATAAAAATTATTTTTGAAGTGCCTTCTTCTTAATGATATTACTAACAAATGTAACATTAATAAATGAGGACTTAGTAACTTGACTTTCCACGTTTCCCCATATTTTTTATCAAATAAAATATTATTTCTAATTGAATAATATTCTCTCCAATTATACGGTTTATCTATATTAGTAGTTTTTTTTGCTAATTCTCTATGCAATACAGCTGTAGTAACATATGCTATTTTTGAATATTTCCTTAATCTTCTAGCATAATCTGTGTCATCAAAAAATATAAAATAACTACTATCTGGTATACCGACTTTATCTATAATTTTTTTAGACACTAGCGGTCCTTCGAAAGTCATATCTTCAACCCAATATATTTCTTCATTGTATGGTCTACTCTGAAATGTTTTTCTTAAAGTCGTCCAAAATTTTTTATAATTCTTCATATCAATACCTGTACATATTCTATCGCTATAGTTTTCATCATCTCTACTTGGAATTGCTACATCTATTTTCTCACTTCTTATTTTGGACATTAATTTTTCTAAGCAATCTTCTTCAGGACCTACATCATCGTCCATAATCCATACATAATCTACATCTATTTTTCTTACTAATTCTATTACTTTAGAAAATCCTCCCGCTCCTCCTATATTTAAATCATTCTTATAATATAATCTTTTATCTTCCTTTTCTCTATCAGTAAAGTTTTTATATCCTATATCTTCCAAATATTCCTTTGTTCCGTCTGTACTGTCATTATCAAATATTAATATACTCTCTATTTTTTCTGTTTGTTTTTCTAACTTACTTAATAAATTACTTAGTAATTTTAATCTATTATATGTTACTATCACAACACCTATCTTACTACCACTACTTACTTCCATCTATTTATCCCCTTTATCTTATCCATAAATTTGTCTAAAATAATTGTTTGTCTGTACATTCCTATTCTTAACATTTTTCTAAAAATAATATGCCTCAATCCTAATAATTTATCATGTCTTTTATCTGAAAAAGCATTACTATATCCAAATTTTTTAGCTATTTTTTTCAATTCCATTCCAGCTTTTTTAGACGTTATCTCTCTTTTTATATACAGAGGACCATAATATCTATCCACTAACATTAAAAATCCTAATATCTTTAACTTGTTTTCTACCTTCTGTAATTCCTTATAGTTAGTAGCTTCTTTGTATCTTTTAAATAGTTCATTAGTTCTTTCTCTGTATTTTAATTCCCCAGTTAATATTTTTTCATTGTAATATTGTAAAGTGTGAGAATCCTGAACATTATAAAACTTCATATTACTTATTACAGCACTAGTAGCTTTATCAATAGTTTTATACAAGAATAAAGCATCTTCTGATATAACTAAATCCGTATCATATAGGATACCATTCTCTAGCAACAATTCTTTCTTAAAAAACTTTGAACCTGGTCTGGTATTTCCTCTATCTCGATTTACATATTTATATAAATATATTTTTTTATTATCATCCAAAACATTATAATTTATATTTTTTTCTAGCTCAGAATCCGTTATTATCAAATCTGCTTCTATATTAGATAATTTACTAAATTTACTTGTAAAATTACATTCAAAAGTATCATCACTATCTATAAAAGTAATATACTCTCCTCTAGCTTTGCTTATGCCAAAGTTTCTAGCATTACTTACACCATAGTGCTTTAACTTAAATATTTTAATATAATTCAATTTATTTTCGTACTTTTCTGCAATTTCTAGTGTCTTATCTGTCGAACCATCATCAATTAACAATACTTCTATATCATTTGAATCTACCATTTCTTCTACACTATCCAATGTTCTTTCTAAATACGATTCCGAATTGTACATTGGCATAACAAAAGTTAGTTTGATTTTATTCTTCACAATTTCTTACCTTTCAAATTCAGACTTTTTATCAAATAATTCTTCAAATGAATTATTTAATTTTTTTTGGATATCTTTTTCGTTTTCAATATTAAATCCGTCATTTATACACATAATTTTATATTTGCCTGACGTAATTAAATTCCATAAATTATCATCTGCATTATCTAAACTAAACAACTTTCCCATCCTGCCATCTCTTATCGAATAATTACCACTTGCAATTAGCCAATATTTAAATAACCAAAGATTAGTATCTGTTTTAGATCTAAACTTATTTTTTGAAGTAATCTTCATAGCTATTTTTTCAATATCCCATATTTTCTCAATTGTTGATTTAAGTACAGGAAATACTAAATGGTCTTCATAAAAGCCAAAGAAAAACTTAGAATGAACGTACAGTATTGATCTACTTAAATTTTTAATTCCTTGTTTATATGAAAATATCTTTGCTTTTTTTATAATTTCTTTTTTCGAAAAATAATTATTAATTATTTCCATATCATTAACTTGAAAGTTTGCTGTTCCATATCTTTCCGGTACAATTGGATTTATAGCAGCTTTATATTTAGGTAATCCGTCACTATTAAAAAAATCGTCTGGTTTTACTGTCGATGTAAGATAAGTATCATCATTAAAAATCACAAAATGCTCAGACAATCCCTTTATTCTATGAATATTTGCCTCTATAGCATTTGAATTAAAAGTAGGCAAATATTCACCAGGAATAAAATCCCTATGATCAACTACAGTTAATTTAGTAGACTTAGTAGATAACCACGTTGGTACTTGATTATCAGTTACCAAATAAATATGATTTACCCAAGGTGCAAATTTTTCTACTCCTCTAAACCAATACTTAAATGTTCCCCAATCTCTATAAGCTTTCTGGGAACTCATACTTTTTTTATAAGATCCAGCTTGCGTAGAATACTGATTTTTCTTCGCAATCCAGCTAGGATCACTGCCATCTACCCATGTTACAACAAAATCGATAGGAAAATTCATATTTATCCTCCTTTATATTTCTATTTTTCATATTTACGAAAATATCTTTTTACTTCTAACTTGAATTCTATACTGTGGATTAAACTAGAAAAGTTTAATATTTTTTTACATCTTTCCTTATTTTTTCTCTGTCTATATTCAATATAATCTTCCCCAACGGAATTATACATACTCAAAGCATCTATATCTTTAAATATAAATTTATTAGGAACAATATAAAATTTTTCTCCAACTTCATTATTATATTCCATATTTCTTTTTTGAAGATGTATGTAAATATATTCTCTTTTCCTATCCTCAAAGACTCTATAAATTTTCCCTTTATCATAATAAAAATAATTATTTTCATTTGGATAATCATGTGCTACAGTAAAATTCTTTATACTTGGAGTTATATCCGCTATTAATTTTTTATGTTGTGGATATGCAGTTAATACATCATTGTCTATTGAAATAACACCTATTCCAAATTGTTCATCAAAGGAGAAATTAGCTGAATTAGAGAATACTTTTTTATAATTTTGAAATTTTCTATTTCCAATATTCATAAATAATTTCTTTATTTCATCAGTATTTCTATATAATTGAAAATGACCTAAATTTGATATCTTATCATATTTTCCCATAACTTTGGATAAATAGCTTTCCATATCACCAAAAATAACATCTAAGTCACAAAATCCCCAATATGTATATTCAGAAGATATATATTCATCTAGTATATATCCATACGCTGGTTTAAAATCATTAAGCTTATAAGGCTGGTTCAAAGCTATCTTAAATTCAAATTTACTCTGAATTCTGTTCTTGAATTTATTAAATGTTGTTTTAACAACTTTTATATTAGAGTATTTCTCTAGATTTAAATTATTATCAGTTACTACTAAAAAATCTAGTAAATTCCGATTATTATAAGCACTTTGACAAAATAATGGAAAATAATTAGGAAATTTTCCAAAATATTGTACTATAATCAGTGCCTTTTGATTCATATTATATTTTTCCATAATATATTCTTACCCTCTTTATAATTTATATTTATATATAAATGCGTATTATATAATAAAAATATTTTCGAAATTGTTGTCACATCATTCTCGGATTTCAAATCATTAGTTGCTAAACCATGAATTTCTGAATAAGATTCAAATTTCACATTTTTCCCACAATATATATTTTTCTTATGTGTAATTTCTACCTTTCTACCTATAAAAATGGGAAATCTTTTCTTTATTCCTACGCCTTTGATACCCCCCTAAAAAGTTCAAAAGCTGTTTTCACATATATACTTAGCTTGTCTATATTCGAAATTTTTTTATTAATTCTTGTCATCATTTCTCCTCTTTAAATATCATATACTTTAGAAAAATTATTAATAAAACTATATTCTGAAAAATTCTTTACTGCTCTATCACGTGCTTTTTGCCCCATCAATTTGTAATCGGACTCTAAAGCCTGCTGAATCTTTCTTCCTAAATCTTTACTGTTTTTAACTTCCGCCAATAAACCTGTCTCACCATTGATAACCATTTCAGTAACTCCGCCATGATTATATCCAACAATAGGAGTTCCACATCCCATAGCCTCTAAAACTACCGTTGGAAGAGGATCAGGATTGGTACTTGGTAATACTAAAACATCAAAAAAGCTATGTATCTCTGGCGTATCTGTTCTAAATTCGGAAAAGATAATTCTATCTTTATTCTGACTATCTGCTATTTTCTTCTTTAATTCGTCCACACGCCACTCTTCACCAGCAAATGCACTGCCTACTATAAAAATATATAAATTGGAATATTTCTTCAGTAGTCCTTCAGCTGCATCTAAAAAGTCATTTTGTCCTTTCCAGGCATTAACACGACCTATCATACCAACTTTAATAGCTTCATCTGGTATATTCCATTCTTTATACAAATATTTATTTTCTACATTAGGATTAAATCGTTCTGTATCTACACCGTTATAAATGACTTCTACCTTATCTTCATCTACAAATTTTGAATCAATCAAGTGCTTTTTTACAGCTTTAGATACTGCTACACATTTATCTGCATATCTACCTATTAGATAACTGATTGTTTTATTTATTATAGCTGGTTTCAATATAATTTCATGAACATGCCATATTAATTTGCACTTTAATTTCTTTTTCAGGTATATTCCCTCTAATACCGCAGTTGTATTCGCATGAATGATATCTATTTTTTTATTCTTCAGAAGTTTTACTATCTCATTAGATTTACCAAAATAGCTCAATCCATAATTTATGATACCCTTTAAATTAAAGTATTTACGTCTTAATATCGGATAATGAACAACATATGTTTCTATACCATTTTCAATCAACTTATCTTTTAATATTCCATCATTAGGTAAGACAACAATGGGATGAAATTTACTTTTATCTAGACCAGTAACTAGCTCCAATAGTATCTTGTCCGCACCATACATTTCAGCACCCGCATGTAAATATAATATGTTTTTCATCATTACCCTCGCATAAATTGTTCTTCATAATCATTAACAATCTTTTCCCATGAATAATTGTCAATAATCTGTTGCTTAGCTAATTTACCAAAATTCTCTTCTTTTTCTGTAGAAATTTCTTCAACTTCATTTAGTTTATTGGCTAAACTCCCATCTTCCAAAGACCAGTATAGTGAACTATCTTCACCAACTTCTTTATTGAATCCTACATTATATAGTAAATTAATTTTTGTACTTCCAAGAGCTTCTAATAATGACGGATTAGTTCCACCAACAGAATGTCCATGTAAATATCCTAAGGCATTTTCACGGATGAATTTCAATAATTCTGCATCATAAACAGTTCCGACAAACTTAATTCTCTTATCGTTTTCAAAGTGAGTTTCTTCTTTTAAGCTATTGTAAAAAGCATTTTTTTCTACATTAGTTATAATAACTAGATCTTTGTTTACTTTACTTTTCATAAACTCTTTTATCATTGTTTCATAATTATTTTCTGGAACAAATCGCCCAACAATCAAGAAATACTCATTTAACTTCACATCATGTTTATTAAACCAATCAACTACTTTTTTATCATCTTGTTTTAAAGTAGATGGTGTTATATCTGCACCGTATGCAATAAAAGTAGTTTGTGGATTATATTTTCTATAATCTTCATGTATATACTCTTCAATTGATTTACTATCACAAATTAAAAAGTCTGCGTTCTTTACCATTAATTTTTCTGAAACTTTCCAGTACTTACGAACTGGTGCAGACCACTTAGCACGTTTCCACTCATGTCCATCAGGATTAACCCATACTTTAAAACCATAATTATGGAACTTTTTAATATACTTATGTAAGAATGGTCCTATACGACAAGCTAAAATATAAATAATCCCATTTTTTAAATTTCTTTCTTTAATAGTATCTAATGCCCAATCCAAGCTTCTCAAATCATACAATATAGCCTTTGCTCCTCCTATATTAGGAACATATATTTCTTGACATTCAGCTCCATTATAATTATATTGTTTTACAGACTTGTTAAAAGTCATGCATGATACATGATACTTTATTTTTGGATTAACTTGTCTTGTCACTAAATTATCTACAAATGTTTCAAAACCACCATAATTAGCTGGAATTCCCTTTGAACCAACAATAAATACGTCTTTCATTAATAACTCCTTATCATAATTAATGGTTGTATAATATTTAGGACTGATAATGTAAAATTTTTTTGCATTACGGTCCTTCTTTTATTTTCTCCATTTTTGCGGCAAAATAAAAGAGATGGCCCACACGCCAATCTAATTAAA
>Ga0079226_10004716_pt1 | contig 10414 bp, 7 predicted proteins | sample Poulit2014_FD_76345 | JGI IMG/M metagenome (GOLD analysis project Ga0079226, IMG submission 76345) | Agricultural soil microbial communities from Georgia to study Nitrogen management - Poultry litter 2014 | ecosystem: Environmental > Terrestrial > Soil > Agricultural land | place: USA: Georgia...
AACGCATCGTTTCTCTGGCTGATGCGTCAGAAGAACAATGGGAAGAAGCTGTACAAGCCGCTCACAATGCTTTTGAACCTTGGAAAAGATTGACAGCCAAAGAGCGATCTTCTATTCTTTTAAAGTGGTATGACCTACTTCAAGAAAATAAAGAAAAAATTGCCGGACTCATGTCCTTAGAATCCGGTAAAGTTATCGGTGAATGTTTATCAGAAGTGGATTATGGTGCTTCTTTTATACAGTGGTTTGGGGAAGAAGCGAAAAGAGTTTACGGATTAACTATTCCGGAATTTTCAGTTGATCGCCGTGTTAAAGTCATACGTCAACCTATAGGAGTTGTTGCAGCCATCACACCTTGGAATTTCCCTCTCGCCATGATTACCCGTAAAATTGCCCCTGCATTAGCTGTTGGTTGCACAGTGGTCATCCGTCCCAGTTCAGTCACTCCCCTTACTGCACTTGCTCTTTCCTATTATGCTGAAAAAGCAGGGTTTCCGAAGGGTGTAATAAACACAATAGTAAATGCAGAAGCCAGTCAGGCCGGAAAATTTCTGTGCGGGCATCCCCATATCTCAAAAATATCCTTTACAGGCTCCACGGAAGTGGGAAAAATATTAGCGAAGCAATCGGCTTCTACTTTGAAAAAAGTAAGTTTAGAATTAGGAGGGAATGCGCCTTTAATTGTATTTAAAGACGCAGACATAAAAAATGCAGTAGAAAGCGCTATTACCGCAAAGTTTCGTTTTGCAGGGCAGACTTGTGTTTGTATAAACCGAATACTTGTACATAGAGACATTTACAATCATTTTACAAAAAAACTGACAGAAGAAGTACAAAAATTAAAAACAGGGGATCCTTCTTTAAAAGAAAATCAAATAGGCCCACTAATCAGCAAAGAGGTTTTACCAAAAATGGAAAGGTTCATCAAAGATGCGCAAGAAAAAGGAGGAGAAATACTGTGTGGGGGTACAAAAGAAAAGAACAATATATTCTCTCCTACAGTAATCGGAAATGCAAACCATAAAATGCGTTTTGCTCAGCAAGAAATTTTTGGACCCATTGCTCCCATCTTCAAGTTTGATTCTTTTGAAGAAGCAATTCATATGGCAAACGATACGATTTATGGTTTAGCTGCTTATCTCTACACAGATGACATCAATACCGCCATCAGGGCAAGCGAACAACTCCAATACGGCATGATAGGAATCAACGAAGGCTTGATTTCATCAGAAACAGTACCTTTCGGAGGGATAAAAGAGTCTGGATACGGACGGGAGGGTTCAAAATACGGTATAGAAGATTATACGCAACTCAAGTATATATGCACCGGAAACGTAAGGTGATTCCTTAGCTTATATGGAAGCCACTGAAGAAGATAGCGATTTATATTCAATGATACGTTTTGTTTTTCAACACTTGATTCTTTTTTCCGTACTTTTGTTTCATAATGATTGCAATAAATGATCTTAGTTTCGAAATCGGTTCAAGAGTTTTATATGAGACGGCAAACTGGCACTTAAAACCCGGAGATAAAACAGGGTTAATAGGCGCCAACGGAACGGGAAAATCTACGCTTCTCAGATTGATAGTAGGAGAATATACGCCTACCGGAGGTTCAATTTCAATGCCCAAAGATGCTACAATAGGGTACCTCAATCAAGATTTACTCTCTTATCAATCCGACAACTCCATACTTCAAGTAGCTATGGAAGCCTTCGAAAAGCAAAACCAATTACAAATTGAGATTGACGACCTGCTGAATAAGCTTGAAAAGGAATATTCGGAAGATTTATTACAGAAACTTAGTGATAAACAGATAGAGTTTGAAGCTTTAGACGGATATAGCATCGAATTCAAAACTCATGAAATTTTAGCCGGGTTAGGTTTTAGTGATGAAGAACAGAAACGTCCCTTGTCCACTTTTTCTGGAGGATGGAGAATGCGGGTCATGCTTGCTAAAATATTATTACAATCACCGGATATCCTCTTATTAGATGAACCGACGAACCACTTGGACCTTCCTTCTATCAAGTGGTTAGAAGAATATCTACAAGCTTTCGACGGAGGTATAGTCATTGTTTCACACGATAGATATTTTTTAAACCGCATCATCAATAAAACGGTGGAAGTCAGAAACGGTAAGTTAACCCTGTATGCCGGAAATTATAATTTTTACGAAAGTGAAAAAGCTCTTCGAAACGAAATTCAACAAAATGAATATAAAAATCAACAGGCGCGTATAAAACAGGAAGAAAAATTAATAGAACGCTTTCGAGCAAAAGCCAGCAAAGCAAAAATGGTGCAATCGCGCATCAAAGCTCTGGAAAGGATGGAAAAAGTGGAAGAAATAGATGATGATAATCCGGAAGTTAACTTTAACTTCAATTTCAGCAAAGCATCGGGAAGACATGTGGTAACACTAAAAAATATTTCGAAATCATATCCCAATATTGATATCCTTTCGCATACTGATGGGCTTATCGAAAAAGGGGATAAGATTGCGCTTATAGGAGCTAATGGAAAAGGAAAATCTACACTGCTTAGAATCATTGCTCAAGAAGACAATGACTTTTCGGGAGAATCTATTCACGGGCATAATGTCACACAGACATTCTTTGCACAGCACCAATTAGAAGCTTTGCATCTGGATAACACGATTTTAGATGAGTTAGTAAACTACGCCCCTTCACATACTGAAACCGAACTGCGGAATATCTTAGGAAGCTTTCTGTTTAGCGGAGATGATGTGTTCAAAAAAATAAAAGTACTTTCCGGAGGGGAAAAATCGAGAGTAGCTCTTGCAAAAGCACTTACAGCAGATGCTAATTTCCTGATTTTAGATGAGCCTACCAATCACCTGGATATTACTTCGGTGAACATACTTGTACAAGCATTGCAACAATACCAAGGTACATTTATCGTCGTTTCACACGATAGATATTTTTTGGAACAAGTGGCTAATAAAATATGGTATATAGAAGATAAAACCATTAAAGAATACCCTGGAACTTACGCTGAGTATGAACATAGCCAAAAATCGAAAGGAACAAAAGAAGAAAAAAGTATTCCTAAAAAAGAGAAGAAAAAACAACAAAAACCGAAAGACAAAAACAGCAAATCTTTACTTCAATCAAAAAACAGAAAACTGAAACAGATAGAAGAAAAAATAGAAACAATACGCATAGAAATTAAAAAAATAGAAGAAAGACTTAACGATACCGATCTCTATGAAAATCAAGAAAAGCTCAATGAATTGACCCGTCATTATGAATCACTTAAAACGGACAATAAAAATTTGCAAAACGAATGGGAGACAGTCGCAGAAGAAATACTTGCGTTAGAAGAAACGATTTAACCGCCTCTCCTTCATTTTCCTTAGTTGTATAGAGAGTTCAAATCTTGATTAATCTACAGTAAATCAAACAGGCTTTTTACCCCCAATACTCTTCTACAGGTAAACCCTTCCGCATATTGTACCTGAATATTCCTACCTAATTCTAATGCCCGTGCTTTTGTTGATTCCATAAACACGGGGTTTGAAATATAGGTGCTTGGGCCATCTTCCGCTGCTGTTGAGTTAAATTGTGTGCGGTAAGCCAATACAGATTTTTCTTTTATATCCCAATAATCCGTAATGTCTACAACGATATCCGGCTTGATAAATCTATCTTGTATAACCTGCAACTGTAATTTTGGACGAAATCGTTCCTGAAGCTGCCCATCCTCACCATATGTTTCTATACGTATCAGTCCTGAAAGGAACAAAGCATCATTGACCAGCCTGCTCGCTCTGCCATGATCAGGATGCCTATCTTCAAATGCATTGGTAATAACGATTTCTGGCTGGTATTTTCGAACGACTTGAATTAACTTTTTTTGGTGTTCTTCATCATTCTTAAAAAAGCCATCTCTAAAACTCAAATTTTCTCTGATTGACAATCCTAATATTTTTCCTGCTTCTTCACTTTCTATCATTCTAGTTTCAGCCGTTCCTCTTGAACCTAACTCTCCTCTCGTTAAATCTACTATACCTACTTTTTTGCCTTCTTTTACATATTTAGCAATTGTGCCTCCCGCTCCCAACTCCGCATCATCCGGATGTACTGCGATTACTAACAAATCTAATTTCATACTTCAAATATTACGTATAATTAACAATAGAGCTAAATAAAATAAAAAATCGGAGTTCTTCGAAAATAAATAATAAAAACCTGATTTTATTGATACGGGCTCGTGCGAATACCTCTTGATTTCTCAAATTCACGCACTATATTTTCAATTTCATAATCTTCTTGAGGATCGTAGGTAGCTTTTAAGTTATGGCCGAACAACCCGGCTATTCCTTGATAAATAATTGCCGAAAGCCCTCCTTTTACATCTTTAAGCATGTCATAGCTGGTATTCCCGGTTTGTCTTTCGATGAGTTTGACCAACAATTTCCCTTGGCTGATAGTCAGATTTTTTATTTCTGTATTAAACTTTGTTTTAATTTCTTTTTCGCAATTTCGGATCAAGTGTTTTTCTTCCCGTTTATTCTCAGCCAATATTAAATCTCTATCTAACTGTTCATATCTTTTTTGAGCATATATAGCATAGGGCAATACGCGGATAATATTTTTTTTAAGCTGTAAATATTCCACGCGTTCTTTTTCACTCTTCCATCCTCTTTTTCGGGTAATTATAACTTCTTTTATAGGAAACCACGGAACGACCTCCCCATTATCCAAAGTGGTAGTTAAATACTTGTTCACTACCTCTGGCTGCCCTTTGCCATAATGAGGTTTTATTAATTCCTGAGCTGCTCCGAGAATCGGTAACCCCAACAAAAATGACAAGAGAAAGACGAGACTGCTTAACTTTGAACTTAAATTTTCCATGTCATTTTTCATTTCTATCATACATTTTGTTAACTTTAGTATGAAGGAATGATTCTCCTTTTTGTCGACCTTAATAAAGGTAGCAAAAAATATTTTAGCAAACAATATACGGATCTTTTAATGAAGGAAAAAGAGATAGACATAGAAGCAGAAAACAAAGAGATTAAAAAAAGATACAGAGCACTTTTGAGAGCCTGCAAACCTACCTTGGAACGTGGCGACAAACAAGAAATAAGGCAAGCTTTTGAGCTGGCGATGGAAGCACACCGTGATGTGAGGAGAAAATCCGGTGAACCCTATATTTACCACCCTTTGGCTGTAGCACAAATCGCGGCTGAGGAAATCGGTTTGGGTACTACCTCTATCGTCTGCGCCCTGCTGCATGATGTGGTAGAAGATACCGACATCACGCTGGAAGATATAGAGCTTCAGTTTGGGAAAAAAGTTGCTAAAATCATCGACGGATTAACAAAAATATCTGGAGTATTTGATCCCAACAGCTCTATACAAGCCGAAAATTTCCGGAAAATGCTCTTAACCTTAGCGGATGATGTAAGGGTAATCTTAATAAAGTTTGCCGACAGATTGCATAATATGCGCACAATGGAGTTTATGGCCCGTCATAAACAGCTTAAAATAGCTTCGGAAACGAGCTATCTCTATGCTCCCTTAGCTCATCGTTTGGGGTTATACGCTATTAAGTCCGAATTGGAAGACCTTTCAATGAAATATACCGATCCGGACACTTATAGATTTATTGCTAAAAAATTAAACGAGAAAAAAGCCGAAAGAGAAAAATTTATCCTTGATTTTATTGCGCCAATAAAAGAAATTTTAACTGAAGAAGGAATAAAAGCTGAAGTACTGGGCCGTCCAAAATCCATACACTCCATCTGGAGTAAAATGCGTAAACAGTCTATTCCCTTTGAAGAGGTCTATGATTTATTTGCTATACGTATCATTATAGACTCGGCAGACGATAAAGAAAAGTCTGAATGCTGGAAAGCCTATTCTATAGTTACGGATTTATATCGACCGAATCCGGATCGTTTGAGAGATTGGATATCTTCTCCTAAAGGGAATGGTTACGAATCTTTGCATACTACGGTAATGGGGCCTAAAGGACAATGGGTAGAAATCCAGATTCGTACCAAACGGATGAACGAAATTGCCGAAAAAGGTTTTGCTGCACACTGGAAGTACAAAGAAGACTCCAAATCCGACAGTGGATTGGATCAATGGATTCAGAATATCCGGGATATTTTAAGTAATCCGGATCAAAACGCCTTAGATTTTGTCGATGATTTTAAAATGAATCTCTTTTCGGACGAAATCTTCATTTTCACACCACAAGGGGCTTTAATCCAGCTGCCGAACGGCGGTACGGCCCTGGACTTTGCTTTTGCGATTCACACGGATATCGGCGCTACATGTATCGGAGCAAAAGTAAACCATAAACTCGTTCCTTTAAGCCACGAATTGCAAAACGGCGATCAGGTGGAAATATTAACTTCCAATAAACAAAAACCCAAGGAAGACTGGCTGAACATAGTGGTAACAGCCAAAGCAAAGTCAAAAATAAAATCCTCTCTTAAAGAAGAAAAACGTAGAATTGCAGAAGATGGCAAAGAAATTTTAGAACGAAAACTTAAGTCATTAAAAATCACTTATAATAGTGCCAATATAAATAAAGTGACCAGTTTCTTGAAGTTTCCCAGCTCACAGGATCTATTCTATAATATTGCCAAAGGAAATGTAGATATGCAAAACCTTAGGGAGTTTGTGAAAAGTGAAAAAAATCATGAACCAAATACACCGCATATCTCCTCTCAGCTCGGTAAAATTGTAGAGAAAATAAATAAAAAGAAAGAGGTAGATACTATTTTAATAGGCGACGGGAGTGATTTACAGGAATTGGACTTTACTTTAGCTCCATGCTGTAACCCCATTCCTGGGGATGATATATTTGGTTTTCTCACAGTGAATGATGGCATAAAAATACACCGTACCAGCTGCCCAAATGCGTCAAAATTAATGGCGAACTACGGGTATAGAATTTTAAAAGCTCGATGGAGCTCCGAAATAAAAGAAACATCTGCTTTTGCAGCGAGCTTTAAAATTGTGGGGATAGACGACGTAGGTTTGATTAACGAAATAACTTCGGTAATATTCCATACTTTCAAAGTAAATATTCAATCTTTATCTATCTCCGGTGAAAAAGGTATATTCGAAGGAATAATGACTGTTTATATTAATGACACCGAACAATTGGATGGATTAATGGAGGGGATCAGTAATATTAATGGAGTTACGAGCGTAACACGTGTAGAGCCCGAGCATACAGAAGTCAGAAAAAACTAATGGAAATGAAAAAGTACAGGTTTTTCATTAAATTTTGGTAAATTTGTGAGAGTTGAAAAAGGTCTATGAATCAAAGTCATAATTACGAGACGGTAAAGAAAATATTTGAAGCGTATCTTGAGAAGAAAAATCTTCGAAAAACCCCTGAACGATATGCCATTTTGGAGGAAATCTACTCTAGAAATGATCATTTCGATGTAGAGTCGCTCTATATTCACATGAAAAATAAAAAATATAGGGTAAGCCGTGCGACAGTCTACAATACTTTGGAATTATTAGAGTCCTGTGATTTGGTAACCAAACATCAATTCGGAGGCAATACAGCTCAATTTGAAAAATCGTATGGATACAAGCAACATGACCATGTCATCTGTATAGAGTGCAATAAAGTGGTGGAATTCTGTGATCCCCGAATCCATCAAATCCAAACTATGATAGGAGATTTGCTAAAATTTAAAATCCATCATCATTCTTTAAATCTATACGGTATTTGTGAAGACTGTCAAAAGAAACAGGAAGAAGCCCTCGCTATGGAATCCCAAAATGAAGATAAAAACACATAAAAATTCCCGTAGGCTAAAATAAAACACAATTACTATACTATAACTAAATTACATTTTTAACTTTATCCCGTTTATTAAAATAATACAACAAAAATATGCAAGTCGATGTTCTTTTAGGTCTGCAGTGGGGCGATGAAGGCAAAGGAAAGATTGTAGATGTCTTATGTCCAAAATATGATCTTATTGCGCGCTTTCAAGGCGGTCCCAATGCCGGGCACACATTAGAATTTGATAATAAAAAATTTGTACTGAATACTATTCCCTCAGGAATATTCAACAAAAACACACTCAACCTTATTGGAAACGGGGTGGTTATTGATCCCATTATTCTCAAAAAAGAATTAGATGGATTAAAAGAAGCAAAGGTAGATCCTATAGCCGAAAAAAATCTAGTCATCGCCAGGAAAGCTCACCTTATATTACCGACACACCAACTTCTTGATGCCGCTTCGGAATCTAAAATGGGTTCGGCAAAAATTGGATCAACATTAAAAGGAATCGGGCCTACTTATATGGATAAAACCGGTAGGAACGGCTTACGTGTGGGAGATACAACTCTTTCAAATTTTAAAGAAAAATATGAAAAGCTGAAAGAAAAACATTTGAATATATTAAGCCATTACGGCGAAATCCCGGATTTTGAAGAGAAAGAAGCTGCTTTTTTTGAAGCAATTGATTTTCTCAGAACTATCCCACATGTAGACTCCGAACATTTGGTCAATCGATACTTAGACGAAGGGAAGAAAGTACTGGCCGAAGGTGCTCAGGGCACTCTTTTAGATATCGACTTTGGATCCTACCCTTTTGTTACTTCCTCTAATACGACCACTGCCGGAGCCTGTACAGGTTTAGGCATAGCCCCCAACCGGATAGGTAAAGTAATTGGGATTTTTAAAGCTTATTGTACGCGTGTGGGAGGTGGTCCCTTCCCTACCGAATTAGATGATGAAGTAGGAGAAAAACTGAGGAAACTTGGGCATGAATTTGGTGCTACTACCGGACGTTCACGCCGAACCGGATGGGTCGATATCCCAGCATTAAAATATGCCATCATGCTCAATGGTGTTACGGACTTGGTAATTATGAAAGCAGACGTACTGGATACCTTTGAAGAAATAAAAGTATGCACAAAATATAATTATGACGGAGAGGTAATTGACTATATGCCTTACGATATCAATAGCATCAAGCCGGAGCCTATTTTTGAAACCAAAGAAGGATGGAATGCGGATACTACCTTGATACGTAAAAAAGAAGAAGTCCCTGAGAAACTAAAAACATATATCAAATACCTCGAAAAAACACTCGGCAAACCTATAACTTATCTTTCTGTAGGCCCTGACCGTAAACAAACCATAAAGTTATAAAGTACATTTCTATAACGAAACATCTATAATAAGGTTGGGCATAGGGTCAAAGAATCTGAAATCCAGCCTTGTTTATTTTAATTTTTGAAAAACCCGGCCTTTTATTGTCAGTGTAAAATTTTTAAAGAACAAAACTATTCTCCAAAACCTTCTTTTAATTCTGTATTAATTTAATTTACTTAATAGCTTTTTTATCACTTTTTCAGCCTTTTTTTCTCCGTAGAGTATCTTATACATAGCTTCACATATTGGCATATTTAGCTTATTTTCCACTAACTGCTGATGGATATTCTTAACGGTAAAATATCCTTCTGCTATCATATTCATTTCTAATTCAGCAGACTGCACTGTATATCCTTTACCTATCATTCGGCCAAAGGTTCGGTTTCGGCTAAACTGAGAATAGGCTGTTACCAAAAGATCGCCTAAATACGCAGAATCGTTAATATTTCGGGGACGAGGATCCATTGCATTCACAAAATACTCCATTTCCCTTACTGCATTAGATATCAAAATTGCCTGAAAATTATCACGGAAACCTAAGCCTTGGCACATCCCTCCTGCAATCGCATAAATATTTTTCATTACCGAAGCATATTCAATACCAAAAACGTCTGTGGAAACATTCGTTTTAATATATTTATTTTGTAATAACGCAGAAAAGCTTTCCGCATTTTCTTTCGATCGAGAGGCAATAGTCAGAAAAGACAAATGTTCTTTTGCAACTTCTTCCGCATGACAAGGTCCACCGATGATTACTATATTATCTTCATGAATATTGTACACCTGCATCAGATAATCTCCCACCAGCAAATTTTCTCCCGGTATTATCCCTTTAATAGCCGAGACAATAATTTTGCCTTGCAAGTCCTTTGTATCTATGCTCTTTAAAGCATCTTTTAGATACGCAGCTGGGGTATTTAAAATAATAACATCACTATTTTTCGCTACTTCTTGTGCTTCTGAAACGACCTGACTTTTCTTAACCTTCAATTTGGTGGTTTTTAAATAAGAAGGGTTTTTTTTATGTTTTTGAATATATTTTACATCCTTAGGTTTACGCACCCACCACCATATTTCTTTTGGGGTTTTATTGTCGTTCAACATCTTTAATACAGCTGTCGCCCAACTTCCGCTGCCCAATATTCCTATTTTATGTGTCATATGGCTTCAATCATTAGTAGTTTCACCCTATAGCAAAGATACTTATTTATAACTTGACAACATAAAAGAATGGGCTCGTCAG
>Ga0079226_10004717_pt1 | contig 10413 bp, 1 predicted proteins | sample Poulit2014_FD_76345 | JGI IMG/M metagenome (GOLD analysis project Ga0079226, IMG submission 76345) | Agricultural soil microbial communities from Georgia to study Nitrogen management - Poultry litter 2014 | ecosystem: Environmental > Terrestrial > Soil > Agricultural land | place: USA: Georgia...
AGTAGAAAGCTATTATCGTAAATTAATTGATGTTTTACATATTGAATTAGGTGTGAAACCGAACGTTGTAATTAGTGAATGGTATAAGAAAAATATTATAAAAAACCTTAGTATCAGTGATATGATGGAACGAATAAATGTGACAGAAGAGTGACAATTGTTAAAAAGGCAAGTGAGGAAATGAGATATTGAAAAGATTAGGCGGAAATGGGACTTTCTATTTATTAGGAAGTCCCGTTTTTTTTGTGTTGTTTAGAAAGTGTTAAGGACGTGGTTGCTATAATACATTACGGTGAGTCTCATACTAGAATTAATGCTCACTTAACTACAAAGTATGGAGGTGGATGTAACGAAAGATGAAAATATTTTTTGCTACACCATATATTATAAAAAAGGGGGCGTATGAATGTTAAAAAAGCTAAACATGCTTGTACTCGTCATGCTAATTGCGAGCCAGACGATTTTAGGTCCGATGGCATCAGCTGGAGTTGTATTTGCGGAAGCAGGTAACAATGAAGGTAATGAAGGCAATGGCGAGGGGAACGAGACTACTGAAGAAGTAGTAAACAAAGACGATTTAGAAGATCTACTTGAAGAAGTTGCAGAATTAAAAGCGGAAGACTTTTCAGAAAAAACTTTTAAAGCATTAGAAGAAGCGGTAGAAGATGCTGAAAAAGTATTCGAAAATAAGGATGCAACGCAAGATGAAGTAGATAAAGCAGTTAAGGCAGTAGAAGATGCTGTGGAAGATTTAGATGTTGATAAGGTAGCATTAACTACATTGCTTGATGATAATGCTGAAAAAGCAGAAGAAGATTACACAGCAGATTCATTTGCAGATTTTGTGGAGGCAGTAACAGCAGGGGAAGAAATTGCTGATAAAGAAGATGCGACACAAAAAGATGTGAATGAAGTTGTGACTGAAATCGAAAAAGCGATTGATGCATTACAGAAACAGACAACTGAAGATGATGGTGACAAACCTAAGAAAGACGACGCAAAAGTAGATAAGGGTGACGATGACAAAGGTGACACTGAAAAGCCGAAAATGCAAACTACATCATCACCTATTACACCAACAGCTTTAAGTGAGGAAGATGAGTATGAAGATGAGATTGATTTAGATGATTCTCATATTTTAGGTTTTACTTTTCAAGTAAACGGTCACGAATTTGAAGAAGGGGTAACAGAAGTTCGTAATGGTGACCCATTTGAACTGAAGATTGATTTTGAGACAATTAGTAATGAATTAAATTACGGTCCGGGAACAAAATTAAAATATGAACTACCAGAAAGCTTTTTAGATAACTTCTCTAATTTAAAAGTGCCAGGTACCTTTGGTGGTGTCGGTACAATAGAAATTGATGAAGGTTTTGTCGTTATTACATTAAACGACGGAGTTATGATTGGTGACACTGTCTCCGATATTACAGATGGTTACTTAACTATAGAAGGTATTTTCTCAGAAGATAATGATGAGTGGGAAAAGGAAATTGCATTACCTCAAGGTGAGAAATTCACTGTAAACTTCGTACCGAAACAAAATGAAGGGGTAACGATTGAGAAGGGAAATGGTACACCTTATAAAGGTGACACTCAAACAAATCAAAAGAGTGATAAAATCGAGTGGAAAGTAACGGTAAACACGAATTTAGCGAACACAGCTGATAACCCAGTGTTTACGGATATACTTTCATCTAATGCAACAGGACATAAATATGACACAGAGTCTGTGGAAATAAGAGAAATTGACGTAAGACCGAATGGTGATACAACAGTTGGTGATATCGCACAAGGTATTTCAGCATCATTTGATAATGATGACACAGAAATGACCATCAACCTTGAAAAAGGTAGAGCGTATCAAATTACGTACACGACGATTCCAGAGAACCCGGGAACAAATGAAAATGTAACGTATAATAATGAGGCAAATTATGACGGCACTACGAATAGAGGAAGTGCTTATGTCGATTTCGGTAAAGCAATTGAAAAAACAACATCAGGTCCAAACAGTGATTTAGAAACGGAATGGACGATTAAGTACAACTATAACGAACAAACAATTCCAAACGAAACGACTGTAAAAGATAAGTGGACAACATCAGGAACAAGTCAATCAAATACAAATCAGATACTTATCGATGGTAATGACGGAATTACGATTGAAGGTGTTGATGGTGGTCCATCCCTTTCACAAGGTGATTATACAGTCGTATATGATGAAGATGAACAAAAGTTCGAGTTAACATTTAATAAAGAGTTTGATTATCCAAATAATATCAAATACAAAACAAAGCCAAATGATGATTTAAAAGCAAGTGAAGACTTTGAAGTTAAGAATGAGGTAGATCATGGATATATTCCAGGAGCTGAAGACTCCAAAACTGTAGAGTACAATCAAACATCATTTACACTCGTTAAAAATGCACCAGGTGAACTCAATTATGAAGATAAAACAATGAACTGGAGCATTACTGCTAACCAAGCGAAGTATCCATTAGATACAGGTACAAGTTTCGTTGATACTTTTGGCAATGAAAATATGGTATTAGTTGAAGATTCATTAAAGGTAGAGGCTGGTAATCAAGAACTAGTTAAAGATACTCATTACAAATTAACAAACAATAATGAAAAAGGTTTTGTGATTGAACTTATCGATGGTACAAGTGAACAAATTGACATCACATACAAAACTAGTTTCGATCAAATCAAAGGAACAATCGATGAAAATCGTAAACATAACTATCCTAACCATGTAATTTTAAAAGAATCGGGTTTACCAACTGAACCAAAAGATAGTGCGGAACATAAGAGTAATGAGAAACAAAAAGTCAACGGTAATAAAACAGGTGAATACAACTATGAAGAAAAAGAATTCACTTGGGAAATTCTCTTTAACTACAACTCAAACATGTTAAATGATGCAGTATTTAAAGATGCATTACCTGAAGAACATGAAATTACAAAATTCACATTGGAAAAAGGCCACATTAATTCAGATGGAAATTTCGTTAAGGATGAAGACGTGTCATTTGATTCAGACATTATCGGAACAAATGCATTCACACTGAATTTAGAAAAAATCGACCAACCATACCGCGTTAAGTATACAACCGTCATGAAAGATGGCGTCTTACCGGTTGATGGTGAAAATAACTACTCAGTAACGAACGAAGCGGAACTCTTAGACGATGACACACCAAACGCTGAATGGGAACGTACAGTTACGGTGCACAACTCTCAAAAAGAATTAGACCAGAAAAACGGTAGCCAAATTTGGGGAACTGATGGTATTGCATGGAACTTCCTATACAACACAGCTCAATCTGAACTGAAAAATGTTGTTATTAAAGATACATTTGGTTTAGATAAAGGAATGGTGAACCAATTAATCGATGAAAGTTCCGTAAAAGTCTATAAAGCAACTTATTCTGGGACAAATTCAAACATTGATAAAAAGGCTGAATTACTAGAAGAGGATACAGATTATACGTTAGAATTTGATAAAGACGATGCAACATTCGTTCTATCATTTGATGAACTTGACCATGCTATATATGTCGAGTATGAGTCAACATTTATCGGAGTAAAGGAATCTCCAATTTCAAACGAACTTTCTGTATCGTTTAACGACGGAGAAGAAAAGACAGATAGTAACAATGTACCTAAACTTAACTTCACATACGGTGCTCATGCATCAACAAGGGCAGGGGAGTTTGTTGTCATTAAGACAGACGAAGCAACTGGTGAAGCAATGAAAGAGGTTGAGTTTACACTAAAAGATAGAACAGGCCGTAAATTAATCACTGGTACGACAGATGAAGATGGTGTACTAGACTTCGGTATTCCATTTGCAACAGGAAATTACTCTTTAGAAGAAGTCACACCAGATGGTTATGAGCCATTAAATAACTTTACATTTGAGTTAAAGGCTGATGGTGGACCATACGAAGGCAAGCAAATTGTTAACGTCACTAACACACCGGATGATCCAGACTTAAAAATGTGTGATGAGTTCACGATTACAGTGAAGGACGTTGAAGATAACGAAGAAGCAAATAAATCTGTTAAACTAGTAAACGAAAAAACAGGTCAAGTTTTTGAAGAAACAACAGATGGAGACGGAAAGATTGTTAAAGACCGTGAGGATTTACCAGCTGGAAACTACAAAGTGTATGAAGTAGATGGTAATGACGAAATCTACATTAATGACATTGAAGTTAAATATGTTGGTGAAGATAACACGGAATGTAATGCAGAAGTTCGTCCAGAAGTAACATCTATTTCAGGAACGAAAACTTGGAAAGACGGCGGATTAGATAATAATGACCGTCCAGCAATTACTATTCAATTATTAGCTGATGGAGAAGAAACCGATAAAACAGTTACTTTAAATGGCGTTAACGCATCAGATAATGATGACAATGTTTGGGAATATGAATTTAAAAACCTACGTGAATATAATAACGCTGGTACTGAAAAGATTGAGTATACAGTGAAAGAGTTAGCGGTTGATGGTTATAAATCTGAACAAGATGGAACGGACTTTGTCAACATTCGTACAAGTGATGCAACAATCGAAATCCCAGTTGAGAAAGTATGGGAAGGACCTCAAGTAGAAACAGAGCCAGTAACTATTAACTTATTAGCTGACGGCGAAAAAGAAGCTGATCTTGTTCTTTCAGAAGATAATGATTGGAAAGATTCATTCGAGAACTTAGCTATCTATAATGATAAAGGTGAAGATGTTGAGTACACAGTAGAAGAAGTTGAAGTAGATGGCTACAACTCTGAAACTACTGGCGAAGCTGATGATAAAGGATTCACAGTAACAAACACGCAGAAAACTTACGCAATTGGTGACTATGTGTGGGTGGATTACAACAATGACGGAACACAAAATGAAAGTGAGAAAGCGGCACTTGAAGGTGTCATCGTTGAGTTATATAAAGTTGGCGAGGAAGATACGCCATTCAAAACAACAGAAACAGACGAAAATGGTTTATACATTTTTGACGAGCTTGTTGCTGGTGAATACAAGGTTAAATTCACATTAACAGAAGAACAAGCGAAGAAGTATAAGTTTACAAAGCAAGGCCAAGGCAACGCAACGGATTCTGATGCAGATGAAGAAACTGGTTGGACAACAGTAATTGGGTTAAATGATGATAATGATTATTTAACACAAGATTATGACACTCAAACAGTGAAAGCAACTGAAGGAATCGACCCTACTTGGGATGCAGGCGTGATTGAGTTAACGGACATTACAGTGAACAAGACTTGGAAAGATGATGATGAATCAGATCGTCCAGATTCAATCAAAGTTAACTTAAAGCAAAACGATACAGTAATTGAAGAAGAAGTAGAAATCGAAGCAAACGACGATGGCGAGTGGACATACACGTTCACAGGCTTAACGAAGTATGCTAAAGAAGATGAAGAATATGAATATACAGTTACAGAACATGATGTAGCTGGATATGCTGTAGAGATTGATGAGTTTGACATCACAAACACTCGTTCAGAAGATAAGTCAATTACAATCACAAAGGATTGGAAAGATACAAAAGAAACAGCTGAACGTCCAGAGTCAATCGAAGTTGAATTATTCCGTTCAGTTGACGGTGACGAACAAGCTACGTTTGTCGATACGTACACTGTAAAAGCTGAAAATGATTGGTCACTTGAAATCGGCGAGTTACCAGCATTTGATGCAGATGGAAAAGCATATACGTATGAAATTGAAGAAGTTGAAGTAGATGGCTATGAATCTACTATTAATGGATTTGATATTACGAACCTACGTGTAGGTACAACAGAAGTATCTGGAACGAAGACTTGGGTAGATACAGAAGAAAATGCTGATCATCCAGAGTCAATCACAGTTCGTTTATATGCGAATGGAACAGAAGTAGACGAACAAGAAGTCAAACCTGAGGATAACAAGTGGACATATAGCTTTACAGGTTTAGATAAGTATGATGAAGAAGGTCAAGAAATTGCTTATATCATCACAGAAGATACTGTTGATGGATATAATTCAGAGATTATTCCAACAGACGATGGTTTCGACATCGAAAACACACGTCAGACATACGCAATTGGTGACTATGTGTGGGTGGATTACGACAAAGATGGTACACAAAATGAAGATGCAAAGAAAGCAGCACTTGAAGGTGTAACAGTTGAGTTGTATGAAGCAGGTAACGATGAATTAATCGCAACAACAACTACAGACGAAAATGGTTTATACATTTTTGACGAGTTAGTTGCAGGCGAGTATCAAGTGAAGTTTATCCTAACAGAAGAGCAAGATGAGAAGTATGTGTTTACAACACAAAACGCAGAAGACTCAGAAGTAACAAATGATTCAGATGCAGATGTTGACACAGGCTTGACGAAGGAAATTACGTTAGATGGTACGAATACACAATTAACGAAAGAGTACGGCGCACAAGACTTTAAAGCAACAGAAGGAATCGACCCTACTTGGGATGCAGGAGTTATTGCATTAGTTGATGTAACAATCACAAAAGACTGGAAAGACGAAGATGATTCAACTCGTCCGTCTTCAATTACAGTAGATTTCTTAGCAGATGAAGAAAAAGTAGAAGAATACGAATTAACAGCAGAAAATGACTGGGCATTAACATTAGAAGAGTTAGACAAATATGATGCAGCAGGCAAGGAAATTGTTTATACAGTTGAAGAGCACGATGTAGCGGAGTATAACTCGAAAGTTGATGGTACAGACATTACGAACACACAGAAAACATATGCGATTGGTGACTATGTGTGGATCGACAGTAATAAAGATGGCTTACAAGATGAGAACGAAGAAATCCTTGAAGGCGTTAAAGTTGAATTAATAGATGAAGAAGGAAACGTAATCGATGAAACGAAGACAAACGACGAAGGTTTATACATTTTTGACGAGCTAGTTGCAGGGGACTACCAAGTGAAGTTCACTTTAACAGAAGAGCAAGCAGAGAAGTATAAGTTTACAAAGCAAAATGCGGGCGAAGATACGACTGTAGATTCGGATGCAGATGCAAATGGTTATACGACACAGTTTACGTTAGATGAGAACAACGGACATTTAACAACAGACTACAAGGACCAAGATTTCAAAGCATCAGAAGGAATCGATCCTACATGGGATGCAGGTGTGATTGAGAAAACAGAAGTAACAATCACAAAAGACTGGAAAGACGAAGATGACTCAGCTCGTCCAGCGTCAATTACAGTAGACTTCTTAGTAAATGGTGAAAAAGAAGAAACATATGAAATAACAGTAGAAAATGCCTGGACATTAACAATTAAAGAGTTAGACAAATATGATGCAGAAGGCAACGAAATTGTTTATACAGTTAAGGAGCACGAAGTATCAGAGTATAATTCAAAAGTTACTGGCACAGACATTATCAACACACAGAAAACATATGCAATTGGTGACTATGTGTGGGTGGATTATAACAAAGATGGTATGCAAGATGAGAACGAAGCAGCACTTAAAGGTGTTAAAGTTGAGTTAATCGACGAAAATGGCGATGTGATTGCTGAAACAGAAACAGACGAAAATGGTCTATACATCTTTGATGAGCTAGTTGCAGGGGACTACCAAGTGAAGTTCACTTTAACAGAAGCGCAAAAAGGGAAGTATGCATTCACAGAGCAAAATGTAGAAGATGCAACAGTTGCAAATGATTCAGATGCAGATGTTGAAACAGGCTTAACGAAAGTAATCAAGTTAAATGAGAAAAATGAGCAGTTAACGGCAGATTATGATGCGCAAGAAGTAAAAGCATCAGAAGGAATCGACCCAACATGGGATGCAGGAGTTATTGAGTTTGTAGAAGTAACTGGAACGAAGACTTGGGTCAATGACCATAACGAGTCAGAGGAATTACCAGCATCTATCACGGTTAACTTAATTGCAAACGGTGAAGAGGTAGATTCACAGAAAGTAACAGCTGATGATAAGTGGAAGTACACTTTCGCGAGCTTAGATAAGTACGATGAAAATGGCGAGAAAATCAAATATTCAGTAACAGAAGATGCTGTAGATGGATATGAAGTATCGTATGATGGTAACAACATCACAAACACGAAGCTTTGTGAGAAGTTTATAGTAGAAGTAGAAGATGAAGAAGGTAAGCCAGTAACGGAAGAAGAATACACATTTGAATCAGAAGATGGTAAGAAAATCACAAAGAAAACTGATAAAAATGGCAAAGTAACATTTGACCGTGAAAATTTACCAGAAGGCAAGTACACAGTGAAGGATAAAGACGGTAAAACGGTTGGAGAAATTGACGTTGAATATAGCGTGAATTGTGAAGATAACGTAGCGAAAGTTATCGTTCCAGTTGAAGAACCTGAAGATCCAAAAGTATGTGAAGAAGTAGAAATCACTGTAACAGAAGACGGTAAACCATCTAAGGATAAGACATACACATTAACATCAAAAGATGGTAAGACAACAGTAACGATTACGACTGATAAAGACGGAAAGACTATTGTTGACCGTGATAAGTTACCAAACGGAGAGTATACGGTCACAGACGCTGATGGAAATGTAGTTGGAACAGTAACAATTGATGACGATTGTAAAGTAGCAATTGGTATTGTTTCAGAGAAAGAAGAGCCGAAGCCAACACCTCCTACAAAAGGTGACACGCCAACGCCTTCGACTCCAACACCAGATAAAGGAGATACAGGAGCTGCTGAAACTGGAAAAGGTGAAAGCCTACCAAGTACAGCAACAAACATCTTCAATATCGCATTCTTTGGAGGAATTCTTTTACTAGCTGGTATTACAATGTACTTTGCTAGAAGAAGGAAAACTGCATAAAACATTATAGAAAATCTTGCTACGCACAAATTGTGTGTAGCAAGATTTTTTTATACGCATATACAAATAGGCAATATGAAGTGTTTTATTCAGTAAATTTCAATATTGTTCAAAACAAAAGGTTAAAAATTGTGTGATAAAGATGGTAATCCCCTAAAAAAGTTGTCATCGGAGAACCGACAATTTGAGAAGACGTTGCAGCAGCTAAACCAGGTAGTTTACCAGACACAGCAACAAATATCTTCAATATCGTGTTCTTAGGAGGAATCTTCTTACTATTCGGAATCGCAATGTATTTTGCTAGAAAACGTAAAGTGTAAATAACATATAAAAACTCCCGCAACACACTTATTAAGGTGTGAAGTGGGAGTTTTTTGTGTTACAGAGGTTGCGGTTCTAATCGCCGAGGAAATTGTGTTGAATTTTTCTCTTATTTTATAAATTGCAACGAAATCACAGGTCTGCACCAAACCTCGTTAATCCATAACGCCATTCACTTACCTTATGTTAATTCGTCTGCTGTATCAAGAATGTGCCACGCAAAATCAGTAATTCCTTGCAAATCGTATGCTATTTGCAATATAGGCCACGAAATTCCAGTAACTCCTTGGAAATCGTTCGCCATCTGTATGATAGGCCACGAAATTCTAGTAAATCCTTGCAAATCGTTCGTCATCCGTATAATCGCCAACGAAATATTGATAGAATCGTGAAAATCGTCGTTTATTCTCTTGAATGGTAAAAAGAATTCCTTTATTACTATGCAATTCTACTTTTATCTGGCAGATAGGAAATGAAATAGTCGTATCTCCGCGAAAATCTTCTCCAATTCACTTGCTCGGGTAGAGAATTTCCACATATTAATAAAAACTACTTTCTATCGCCTGCATTTGATGCAAAATACAAGTAACCATCTACCAAATCTTTCCCTTGCGGTCAATTAAATATGATTTTGCCAAATATTGTCCCTATGCAAGTGAAATAAGGATTGTCACATGCTTTGGCACCTCTTTCTCCCATATGAACAGAATCGCGGCCTACTACCAACCTTTGTTTCTACACAATATAGGGAGTGAGTTGAGCATATCATCCATATTGCGTCCGCTCTACAACTTCCGCTTGGGAACCAAGACGTAGCAGCTCATTCCTCCTCAATAACCTGTCGATAAACCTCCAGGTCTGTTTCTGAAAATAGTGTGATAACAACTTTTCCGAATGTATTATTTTCTAAATATGTACGGATGGTGTTCAAGGCGATGATGGCGGCCTTTTTTTGTGGATAATTGTAGACGCCTGTCGAGATAGCTGGAAAAGAAATACTTGTTAACTCATATTGTTGTGCAAGTTTCAGTGCGTTCCAATAACAGTTGGCGAGTTCCACCCGTTGAAGGGCTTCGTGTTGTGGTTCCCAAATGGGTCCGACTGTGTGAATGACGTAACGTGCAGGTAAATCAAATCCTTTCGTAATGACAACTTCCCCTGTTTGTAAATAAGCTCCTTTTAAATTTATTTCACGCACTTCCCTACATGCATCGAGTAATTGTGGTCCAGCA
>Ga0079226_10004718_pt1 | contig 10413 bp, 7 predicted proteins | sample Poulit2014_FD_76345 | JGI IMG/M metagenome (GOLD analysis project Ga0079226, IMG submission 76345) | Agricultural soil microbial communities from Georgia to study Nitrogen management - Poultry litter 2014 | ecosystem: Environmental > Terrestrial > Soil > Agricultural land | place: USA: Georgia...
CTCATATGTGTTTCCTTCTGCATCTACCGCAATATCTGGTTCATCGCCATCATACAATTTAGCTCCGACTTTTACGTCCCCGTCACCATCGTCACCTATTTTTACATAAGCTGAGTACACATATGTCGTATGTTTCTTTAGATTTTCTAAGTTATAAGTTAAAGAACTAGCCTGAACTACATAACCAGCATTTTTACCTTCTTTAACATGCTCTTCATCTGTCACAAAACCTGGTGTTTCTTGTCCAGCTGCATATATACTCCATCCTTCAATGTCTTCTTCCTTGGCTATTTGCTCAAATCCGCCATTTTCGATATGATTTTTATTCCCTTTCGTGACTTCTGCACTTATAGGTGTACCTATAATAAAGGTGATCACCAACAAAATTAGCAATACGTTACATTTTTTCACATTTTTCCCCCTGTTCCATTTTTATAATACGATCCTTCTCCACTTTAAAAGCGCTTTCAAAATCTACGACTTCCTCCCAATTCTATTAATTGTATGAATGCATGACGTTACATGCACAAACCCTGTTTTGACGATGGTTTTTCTTATACCCAAAACATTAGTTTACTTAATTAACTAAGTTTCCATCTTCTATACTACCACTTCATTTTTTTACAGTCAATAGAATATTCCAACTCTTCATTCTATAAAGAAAAATGTATCTTTTTATACAGGACAAAAGAACGCTTATGGATTTGAAGTAAAATGGGAATCGTCTAAAAAGTGGATAGCCTGTAACATATTGCTAAATAAAAAGTCGCATGAAATCCATTTTAAACTAGACTTCATGCGATTGATTATTGTCAGGCGTTTTGTGAAAACTACTTTACCTTTCTTTTCAACAACCTAACCTCATAAGGTGATAACTCAATATCTCCTGATAATGGGGCATTATTTTCAATGTCGATAAATGCTTTATTAGGAATGTTTAAATTTTGTGTGTCTGTTGTGAAATTCATTATAAAAACATAATCATGTTTGCCATCTGTACGCGCTTGTGCTGTCACACCTATTGGAAGATCCGTATCTATCACTTTATCTATCTCTAAATCAGAAATCATTTGATTATAAAAATCTTTATGAAATGGGCCTTGATTTCGTGATGCAATATAATATGCTCGTCCCGATCCTAATTGATTCACAGTAAGCGCGGGTCTGCCAGCATAAAAGTCTTCTCCATAAGAAGCCAATGCTTCCGCTGTTTCCAAATGGATTAAATCACAGATTTCATGAGCTGTGTATGTATCTGAAAAGTGTTTGCCCGCTTCAGACGTAACCTTGATAGTTTGAGTTTGATCATCATAAAGGCCATCAATTTCTTCGGACCAAATACCTAGCGTTTTTCTTAATGAGCCCGGAAAGCCACCTTGAACAACAAGATCATTTTCGTCTACAATTCCCGACCAGTAGGTTGCTACAAATGTGCCACCTGCCTCAACAAATTGTTCTATTTGTTTGCCAACGCCTGGTTTTATCATGTACAGCATGGGTGCAATAACCAATTTATAGTTGGATATATCTTTCTCCATATCTATAATATCTACGGATACACCTGCATCCCAAAACGCTTGATAATGGTCTAAAACGGTTGACTCATATTTCACACCTATATTTCTTGGGCCTTGTGCATCATTAATCGCCCAACGGTTTTCTGTATCAAAAATGATAGCAACTTTCGCATCGACAGTTGTTCCAGCTACGTCTGATAGTTTTTCCAGTGTGTCTCCTAATTGTTCAACATCCCGGAAGACTCTTGTATTCTCATGGCCAACATGGTCAACAACAGCTCCGTGAAATTTTTCACTAGATCCCCTACTTTTACGCCACTGAAAATATTGCACTGAGTCAGAACCATGCGCTACTGCCTGTAATGATGACAAAGCATGCATACCTGGTCGTTTTAACTTACTCACACCTTGCCAATTTGTTGTACTTGGTGTGCTTTCCATTAGTAAGAACGGTTGACCATTCTTTAAGGAACGATACATATCATGGTGAAAGGCAATTGAAGCCGCTAATTCACGCTCATCTGTCTGTGCATGCCACGTTGGGTATGAATCCCAGGAAACGAAGTCAACAACTTCAGCAAATTTAGCATGATTTAGATCCGTGTAGCCTAAAACATTCATAAAGTTTGTAAACACTGGAATATCTGAGTTCGCCGCTTTAAGTGGCTTGATTTCATGTTTATAAAAATCGATCGTTTGATCAGAAACAAAACGGCGCCAGTCTAAATTATGACCATGTACTGCTGATTCACCGTGTGGTGCTGGTGATTCAACTTGCGACCAGTCCGTATATGTGTGACTCCAAAACGTTGTCCACCAAGCGTGATTCAATTGATCAAGCGTTTGATATTTATTCTTCAACCATTCTCTAAAGGCAGATTGGCAATGATCACAATGACATTCTCCACCATATTCATTAGAAACGTGCCATGCAATGACTGCTGGATGCTTCGCATATCTCTCAGCTAGTTTTTCATTAATTTGGGCCACTTTTTCCCGATAAACCGGTGACGTAAAACAGTGATTATGTCTTGCACCATGTAAGTTACGGACGCGATTTGCATTGACACGTAATACTTCTGGGTACTTTTGTGACAACCATGCAGGTCGTGCACCACTTGGTGTCGCTAAAAATGTGTAAATACCATTTTTTTCAAACTCATCAAGGACATGATCAAGCCATTCAAATGTAAATACGCCTTCTTCTCTTTCTAATTGGCTCCATGCAAACATGCCAATCGACATTACATTACAATGGGCTTTTTTCATAAGTTCAATATCTTGCCTGAAAATATCTGGATCTGACAACCATTGTTCAGGGAAATAATCGGATCCGTGCCATATTCTTGGTTTTATGTTTGGTATGAGTTGCATTCGCTTTTTTTCCATTCAAAGCATCCCTTCATATAATTTTTTTATACTAACCTCATATATTATGAGCGTATCATAGAATTAATTTCGAGTCTGTCAATAGTTTAGGGGCCTATTATCACCTTCGAAATATAAAGATTTACCCCGTTTTATTAATTGGAATAATTCATTTCACACCTGAGTTTGAACTTCCTTTTGTATACCAACAATAGGCCTTGCTAGAGTTGGAATTGACCTATATGGTATCACCCATTTATTTAAGGATAAAAAGCAAACAAAATCACGCTCAACCATTCCATTGATTGGGCATGATTTTATAGATTGCAGTATAATTAATGATTCATAAGACTTCATATGGCGTGGTGCCAAATTTCAATCAATGGAGATTTTAATCATTACTTACAGATTCTTTTCTTCAAAAATTAAGACAGAGATATGACTACATATTAAACCAAGGTAAATGTTATTGACTGGACATTGCTTCTTGAATCCTAATATCAGATTCTTCTTCTGTCTTTCTTAAAAATTCTATAACATCTGAACTTTCTTCTAGTTCCTCGAAATCAAACTCAACATATTTATCCCAGACACTAATTTGTTCTGGAGGTGGTGCCGGGTCATTCGCAAAGAAAGCTGATACATTTTTATTTTCCATGTTTGGATTATCAAGTCCATATTCTTCATTCGGTCTTGTAGCAGTAGATGGTACAGGTGTTCCAGATCTTGAAAGTATTGTTTGATATTCCTTAGAGACTCCTTCTAAGATGAACTGTAGGGCTGCCTCCTTATGTTCACTATGTTTATTAATGGCCCATGGGTGCCCATCTGACATTGGACCAATGCCAGGTGAATTTTCCCAGATAGGCAATGGTACCACATCGATTTCCTCCATGTTTTCTGGTTCATCCCACACAAAAACACCTTGCCAGCCGATTTTCATTGCAGTTGTTTTACCCAGAAAGTCACAATCTTCAGCATCATTATTCGGCAAATTATAAAATTCATCCATCAATTTTACATAATCAGAAAATTGAGGCTCTGACTGAATTAATACTTCTCCTGTTTCGGGATCTGTTTTATTTAGAGACAGTTGCCTTAGTGGTGCAGATTCTAACTCTTCCATATCCAATCCACAATAATTTGTCCCATTGCGCTCCCCACTTAACTTTCCAGCTAATTTCATTAACTCTCCCCAAGTCATACTTTCATCAGGATTTGGATAACTTTCACCGAAAACATCAAAAATTTCCTTATTATAGTATAACCCAATAACAGATGTCTCCTGTGGAATACCAACAAGACGACGCTCTTTGTCCCGCGAACGTATGGTTTCTAAAGCAATATCTTGAATATGAGTTAAATCAACATCATAACTTTCGATCATTTCATCCAATCCATAAACAGAATCAAGTTCTTCTAAAGGCTCTTGTCCAGTAGAAGTCAAAAAGACATCTGGTACAGTATCTTCCGCATACAATTCTTCTAAATTTTCTGTTGTACCATCCCAATCAACGTGCTCTATTGTCAAGTGTGGCAGTTTATCAGTTACATAATCACCAATGCGTTCATCAAAATATTCGGTTCCCCATACTGTTGCTACTTTTATAGTTTCTTCTTCATTAGAGAACGCCTTAATCTCAATTTCGTTTTTCTCGTTTGCGGTTTCATTGTTTGTTTCACCACCATTTTCTTTTTCCACATTTGAAGAACCACTAGAACAAGCTCCTAAAAAAATAATGATTAAATAATGATTAATAGCAAAAATAAAACGAGTTCATTATTTTTATTGATAATCATATAGACACCTCTTATATGAATTTATTTGTTAAACATCACATGACTTTCCAAAGTTTCAAAGTGAAAGTAAATCAATATACATCACAGGTAACTACTTACTGTGGGTGTTATGATGTAATATTACGATTTTCAGTATTATATACAGAAAATTGTTTTATTTGCGGTGTCTGTTTAGTTTTATTAATACACAACTTTATAGTAGACACTTTAATAGCCGGAAACCGTTGAATACGTTTATGACCAATTGACATGCCATCACATAAAATTTGCCATCTTCCATTAACATAACCTTCAACATGATACTCTTGAATATTTTCGCCATATTTTATATTTTCCATTATGACAACTTGATCTATAACACGAGCGCTTGTAAATTTAATAGTTATCGTGTCACCTTCACCTGTCGTTTTGGCTAATTGATTTTCAAAACGCTCATGTACTAATTCACCAAATTTCGTAAACTGATCAACATCTTCTTTAGGAACAAGTCCGTTATCATCAATAACCATGCCTATCAATAAATTACTATTACGTCCTACTGATTGCTCATAACATTCAAGTAATTCTTCAGGTTTTAATAATAAATCTGTTTCACCTGTGCGCCAAAACCAGGAATTCTTACGATTTGGAACATCTACTTCTGCTGGGGCCCAAACTGTACCATCAGGCGACCCACTACCTTCTAAAGGAACATATTCACCTGTCTGTCCTAAAGAAAATTCAGTTGTACTCCAACATGGGTAATTGACATAACCAGACTCATTTCCAGCCCAACGGGTTAATGAAGATATTTCCTTTGGCCCTTGAAAACAAACAGCTTGTGGCTGCGTTTTTTTTAATAGTGACTTGACATCTGGACCACCTGCCTCAGGTGGTAATGCACCACCATCAAACCAAATTTCAAATAATTCTCCATAGTGTGTCCATAGTTCGGTTAACTGTTGAATAACCATGTTGTTATACTGTTTTTGTTTGGATTCATCTTCAGGCAAAACAACACCTGGGTTTTCCACCTGATAATAAGCATTGGCCGACGTACTATAATAAAGTCCTGGCCGTATGTTGTACTTTTTGCAGGATTGAATAAAGTCTTTAACAATATCGCCCTGACCGTCTCGCCATGGTGAGCTTTTCACACTGTATTCATGTGCCTCTGTTGGCCATAAACTAAACCCACTACAATGTTTAGCAACTAAAATGGCATATTTAGCACCGGCTGCTTTCGCTGTTCTCACCCATTGATCGGTATCTAAGTTTATTGGGTTGAAAATTTCAGGGTCTGGTTGATACCCCCACTGTTTACGCCAATCATATGTGGGTTCAAAAACTAAAATATCGTAATGGATCAACACACCTATCTCTGCATCAAACCATTCTAGTTGTTCTTCTGTAGGCCGAATAGACATCCTGGTTGTCATGTCATTTACACTCCCTAGTTATATATTTTTTTAAGGCAAGTCATCCATATTTAACCATGTTCATGAATACCTCCTTCTACTAGTAAGCGCTTTTAAAAAAGGGAGATTGATTATCAGCAAATTAGAGGGTGGATTATATAATTATGTTAACCCACGTATTGGAAAACATTTAGCCTACGAAAAAACGTATAAAAATTGAAGGCTATAAAGAACTCGGATACTCGAATCGTGCAATTGCACGCATCTTAAATCGAGCATCACAAATAATTAATAATACTATTAATCAAGGAACAGTTCGTACGATCAAACAACGTCAAATCCATAATGATAAAGTGTATGCATATGATCAACATAGCTATTCAGCTGAGGCCAATTATCAAACGTATCTTCACAACCATCAAAACTGCGGCCGACGTCCTAAGTATTGGCGTGCGATTCATTTACAAACTGGGCTAATGACAAGATGTTAAATAAAGGCTGGTCACCAGATATGGTTGTCGGACATGCAACCAAAGAGAATACTTTTACCAGTGACCTTACACCTCGCACATCAACTCTTTACCACTGGATTCATCGCGGTATTATGAAAATAAAAAACAATCAGAATAATTTTTTCGGACATTTCACATCACAAAATATTTATTATTTATAGAGCATGGTATGATTATTTTAACCTATTGAAACAATATTTTCAATACTCTAAATTGAACCAATTTCATAATAATTATTTTTTAAAAATCCAAACATATACAGAGTTTTGAAATTGAATTTTTAAATAGAAGTATAAGCTTCTAACTGTTGGTTCATTTATGCATGAATCTATCCTACAGCTGATTTTGATGCGTTGTAAACAAGTATAACCATGTCAAAATGGATCTTCGCACGTTCGTCCTTGCGATACCGAACGTTGTTGAGTTGAAAGAACTCTTTCAGATAGGCATTCACCATTTCGACTGCGGTTCTTTATTCGAAAATGATTTTCCACACTTGAGAACACAGACTATTGCAGTGTATTTTCTTAAAATCTTGGGTGATTTTTACTTTATAAACCTTTTGATACATGCCTTCATTTGCTAAAAGATAGTCATTATGAAATTCACTCAAGAGTGTACCATATTGAAATTAATAAAATTCATTTACCTTCATTCAAAATGGGTCTGTAAACATTATGCCTTTATCAAGTAAATGCCTGAATTACTCTATATCTAAATTTTGTTTATACCTTCCGTATGCTTCTTCTTGGATGTCCATATATTGATCTAATCCCATATTTTTAATTGTTTCGACATACTTGTCCCATTCTGAAAATGGCACATCACCTACGATAAACTTATCTTGCATCTCACTGACGTACTGTTCAATATCGCTACCAAAAGACGATAAGTCGTTAATTTCTTCCTTTGTGTAAGAAAAATCAGGCCATGGATCTTCAATCATATTGGGTTCTAACTTTTCGGCAGCTTCTAACTCTTGTGGGTTGCTCTCAGCACCTTTAAAATATTCTTCCTTAAAAATCCCAGGTTGACCACCACCAGGATACGTTAAGTATTTAGCGACTTCCTGCTCAAGTGTTAGGCCTTCATCACTATCTGTGATATGATCCATAAATTCCAACGTACCATCATCGGTCTCTTCAAATGTCTCACCTTCAATTCCCATGAAAAACAGCTTAGCGCCCTCATCCCCATAAAAATGATCGATCCATCTTACGGTTGCTTCTGGATGTTCATTTTCACTTGTAATCGTAAATGTTGCTCTCTGCACAATTGGATGTCTTAAGCCTATATACATTTTGTCACCATATGGACCTTCTAAAGCAGGTGCGCCAGTATAAGCACTTCCTCCTTCCTTCCCGAAAATGCCTTCAGGATTATACCAATTCGTACTTCCATATAAACCATCGGCACCATTGGCAAAATACTGATTTAATTCTATGGAGAATATATTTTGTTCAATCAGTTCCTCACTGAATAATTTGTGTACATATTCAAGCATTTCTTTATATTCATCTGATATTGGATAGAACCGCATTTTATCAGATTCAGGATCTAAATCGAAATTAAAGTTTTGGAATCCTTTATTACTAATACCAAAAGATCCTTTAAGCCAGCTTAGTAACTCATTTATATTTGGTGCACCATATGGTATAGAATTACCATTTCCCGCTGGATCTTGTTCTTTCACCGCCTTAAGATATTCATAAAATTCATCTGTAGTCTCTGGCATATCCATATCTAAAGATTCAAGAAAATCTTTGTTAATATATGGCTTTGCAGCTGTTCTCATTGATAAAAATTCCGGCGCCTCAATCGTTGGAAACGAGTATATACCCCCATCATCCATCGTAATTGCTGGCTCTATCTCCGGATATTCTTCCATTAACTTCTTTAAATTGGGAGCATAATCATCAATTAAATCATTTAATTTAATAAACACGCCCTGATCTACATATTTTATTAAATCCTCATTAGACATGCCAACTGTATGAAATGCGTCCGGTAAATCACTGCTAGCCAGTCTTAGGTTTTTCTTTTAATCTAACGATTCCGCTGGGACCATTTCCCAGTTAATGTCAATATTGGTCATATCCTCATATTCATTAAATATTAGAACATCGTTCCAATCGTCGTTTGTTTGTGGCGTTTGACCAGCAAAGAAATCCAATGTAATGGGCTCTTTTACAATGGGCATGCCTTCTTTTTCGACATTTTCCAGCTCCGCTTCATCCGAACCAACATTATTAGAGTCCTTTTTATCACTGCAGCCAATGAGTAGTATCAAAGTAATGACTGTCATAATACTAGAAATTTTGACCTTCATTCAAAAACTCCTTTGTTAGTCAATTTCAAATACTGATTGATTATAGATTAATAGATTAAATTTCTCCCTACGCATGTAGGGAGTTTTTAATTTTAATGGTCACTATAACGTTCATAAGCGCTTTGTTGTGTGCTCATATATTCTTCAAGTCCCATATTTTCTATTGCTTCAATGTAACTATCCCAGTTTGAATCATCAAGTGATTCATCTCCAGAAATAAACTTATCACGCATTTCTTCTACATATTTCTCAATATCATTACCTGTTGAATTCATAAAGCTTGTTTCATCTTTCGTATACGTAAATTTTGACCAAATTTCTTCAGGTACAAATGGTTCAATTTTATCTGCTGATTCAATAGAAGCCTCCGTTGCTTCAGATCCACTAAAGTAGTCTTCTTTAACAAGTCCTGGTGGATTAATACCTACCCAAGGTACATATTCACCCATCTTGTCTTCTCTATGTTCAGCATTTTCGATTTCATCTGTATATCTAAATTCACCGTCTTCTTCTATATAGGATTTGCCCTCAATCCCCATATACATGAGTCTAGCACCCTCATCACCATAGAAATAGTCCATCCACCTTACAGTTGCAGCTGGATTTGGGTTTTCATTTGTAATGACAAATTGACCATTGTTAAATAGCGGTGGCACAACGCCTGTGTATAATTGATCCCCATTCGGCCCCTCTAGTGCAGTTGCACTGACGAAATCATCACTGTCAAATGTTGAAGCAGGGTCAAAAAACACTGTACTCGCATATTTCCCGTCACCTGCATTGGCCATATATTGGTTCCATTCGATGGAGAAAATATTTTGTTCAATAAGTTCCTCATCATATAATTTATGAATGTACTCTAACATGTCTCGATATTCATCTGATGTCTGTATGAATCGTAAACTATCACCTTCTGGATCAAGATCCACGTAATCTGCACCAGTGTTACTTAAACCAAATGCTCCTTGCAACCAGCTAACTAGATTATCCATGTTCACGCCACTATATGGCACCATATCATTGTCAGCTTCTTTTACAGCTTTTAGGAACTCATAAAACTCATCTGTCGTTTCAGGTATATCCATATCAACTTTTTCTAACCATGTTTCATCAATCCAAGGGCGTGCACCAATTCTGATTGATAAGAAATCATTGTCTCTAAGTCCAGGCATGGAGTAAATATTGCCGTCAGGAAATGTCATCCCTTTTTCAATATTTGGGTCCTCTTCCATGATGGCTTTTAAGTTTGGTGCAAATTCATCTATTAAGTCATTCAAGCGTAGAAATGTCCCCTGCTCTCCATATTTATATAAATCCGAATTTGACAAGTCACTAGCGAAAAACACATCTGGTAACGAGCCCCCACCTAGGGCAAGGTTTCGCTTTTCAGCTAAGCTTTCCATTGTAACCTGCTCCACCCAATCAAGCTTAATGTTAGTCATGTCTTCATATTCATTCCAAACAGGTAATTCATTAAAGTCCTTACTGTC
>Ga0079226_10004719_pt1 | contig 10411 bp, 8 predicted proteins | sample Poulit2014_FD_76345 | JGI IMG/M metagenome (GOLD analysis project Ga0079226, IMG submission 76345) | Agricultural soil microbial communities from Georgia to study Nitrogen management - Poultry litter 2014 | ecosystem: Environmental > Terrestrial > Soil > Agricultural land | place: USA: Georgia...
ACCTTCAATAATATCATCAATATAAGTAAAGTCTCGATAAAGATCATTGTCGAAATCACCATTATTAAAGATTTTAATAGGTTCATCATTAAAAAACTTATCCGTAAAGCCAAAATAAGCCATGTCCGGACGTCCCATTGGTCCATAGACTGTAAAAAAGCGTAGGCCTGTCGCCGGAATATTATATAAATGACTATATGTATGAGCCATCAACTCATTGGATTTCTTTGTTGCAGCATATAATGACACAGGATTGTCGACAAAATCCGTTTCTTCAAAAGGAACCTTTTTATTCGCACCATATACTGAACTAGAAGATGCATAAATTAAATGATTTACTGGATAATGTCTACAAGCTTCTAATATATTAAAAAACCCGGTGACATTACTTTGCATATAGACATCTGGGTTTTCAAGAGAATAACGGACTCCAGCTTGAGCTGCGAGATTTACGACGATATTTGGCTGATGTTCCTTAAATGTGTCTAAAATCAGTTCCTTATCTGAAATGTCTCCTTCTATAAAAGTGAAATTCTCATAAGATTTAAGTTGATCTAGCCTAGATTGCTTTAAATTTACATCATAGTATTCGTTTAAGTTATCGATACCAATAACCTGACAGTCTTTTTTTACTAATTGTTTTGATAGATAGAAACCTATGAAACCAGCAGCACCAGTTATTAATAATTTATTATCCAATTAATTCACTCACTTTCATACTTTTTCGCAGGTAACTTTATATATGAACCCATTTCAACTTCAAATTCAGGAGGATTAAATTTTCCCATGCCACTATGATGAAAAAAAGTAATCTCTCCAAAAATTATCTTTCCATCCCAATCATAAAAATCTGCCCTAGCGTGTGGAAAAGAGGAAGTTAGAATTTTACTTAACTGTAACATCTCTTCTAACTTCTCTGGTTTTTCTACAATTGCCTCCTTAGCAGCTGGCTTTTCAATTTCTACATTTCTGAAGTTCCAATTGGTATCATAAAAGTTTTGCTTATGTTGATCAAATCTATCTATATCTACTTGAATCAGCTTTGGTTCGCCATCAAAACAAAATACTTTATAATCTTTCGGAGGTTTTCCAGAACGATCCTCCATATATTTCTCACAAATTATCCTTGGTTTTATATCTTTATAGACCCACTCTCGATTTGCCCAATAATAATTAATCCTTATCCATCTTCTCATTTTTTTAAATTCATACTTCCAGTCTAGTTTATTTTTATCTTTACAAATTATATTAAATCCCGATCCGTGAGTACCCTTTAAAACAAATGATTTAGGTAAATCCTCTATACAAATATCGTCAACTGACTCATAGACTCCCAAAAGCTCATTAACATATTGCTCCCCGATTTTTTTCTTAATAATTTTCCTAACCTCATATTTATCCGCACATATAGTCGCCATCGGATCATACCAATTTAATTTTAACCATTGAAGTTTATCATTATATCTTTCTGGTTTTAACAAATTCGCATCTCTACCTAATCGCTTATTAAACTTTTTATTAATAAGACTTTCGTCCGTAAAAAAGTTTTTGTAATAAAATTGTTTAATTTTATCATACATAAGAGATAAAAATATATTATTATCAATAAATCTACGATTCTTCACTTTATTCTCTCCTTAGCTCCAGGATTTCACAATCCTTTTCTCACAATAAAAAAAAGAAAAAACTAACGATAAACCTAACGTTAACACTGTTGCATAAGCGGGACCTTTTACCCCAAAAAATTGAAGTAGTATAATACTTAAAATAACGTTTGTAATAGCAATACAAATATTAATCATTTGTTGTATTTTATGCTTGCCATTTGTATTGTAATAAAGCATATAAAAGACTGTTATGAATCGTATCATACTACCAAACATTAAAATATTAAATATGGAAACAGCCGGGAGATAATCAACCCCATACAAAGTAACAATTATTGGTTTGGAAAAGATTAATAAAATTAAATGAGCAATGATACTAATAGTGATAATAAATAACCTTTCTTTATAAAAAAAATGTTTAATCTTTTCCTTCTGCACACCTGCAAAATAAGAGGAGACACTTGAAGCGTAGTAACTAGAAATAACAAATGCAAAACTTGCAGTATTGTTAAATAATTTATATGCAGCATTATAAATACCAACATCAGTATTAGTAAGAAAATGTTTCACTACTGCCGTATCGCCAAAGTTTAATAAATAAATGCCCGAAAATCCAAACAATTGCCATAATGAAAAGTTTAATACTTTCTTAAACCATCCCTTATCAAACTCAAATCTACCTATATCGTTTCTATTTATACCTAAAACATAAAAAATAACTGATGCATGACTAATTATATATATAATCATCAAAGTTCTTACATCTAAAGAAATAATTAATATCAAGACAATATACAGAATCTTCGCAGTAATAGATAATAAGCTAGAAATTATTCGTTTCTTCACTGCTAAAAAGTATTGAATCAAATAATTCTCTATTACACTTACATAAAGCCATAATATAACCAAAAACCACACATTCAATCCAATGTAGGCATTTATATGATGTCTAAAAGTTACAATAAGTAAAGTTGCAATTACTAAACTTATGAAAATAATGATGTTTCGAGCCCAAAATGTTTTATTAATATTACCATATTGTTTTCTTTCCTTGCTTCCAAAGTATAGAATTGATGAAGAACTCCAACTAAATCCCAAAGTGGTCATAAGACCCACTATTAGCAAGGCAATAGAAAAAACACCATACTCGTCAACAGTTAATTTTCTAACTATAAATATATTTGAAAGTAAACCGAATATCATTGAAGACATTCGTAAGGTAGAATAGAAAAAAAACTTCTTACGCAATAAAATCATGTTTAAAACTTTTTTCAATTTAATACCGCCTTTAATGCATTTACCTGAAACCTTTAATATTAGATTGTTCATTTATAAGGAGTTCATATTCCTGAATAATCTTTTTAATATCAAAAGAGTAACATCTGTTTTGGGTCAGACTTTCCATTGACATATACCTTAAAATACTATTAGCAAGAGAATGATTATTCTCAACTTCTGCTAAAAGTCCATAATCATTGCAGCCAATAATTTCTTTTGGGCCATTCTTACATTGAGTAGAAATAACTTTAGTTTTACAAGCTAAGGCTTCAAGTAAAGTGTTAGGAAATCCCTCATACCTCGATGATAAAATAAACATATCTGAATAATAGTAATAGGGATACGGATTTTCCTGGAAACCGGCGAATGTTACTTTCTTATCAAGACCTAATTTTTGAGCTGTTATAATTAATTCTTCCTTTAATACACCTTCTCCCAGTATGGTAAGGTGGGTGTTTGGATGTTTTTTATGAACGATTTTAAAGGCTTTAAGAAGAATATCAAACCCTTTTTGATAAGTAAATCTCCCAGCAGAAATTAAATTAAATTTATCTGTGTTATAAGGGTTTTGTTTTTGCATATCCGATTGAATTTTTTTTATATCCAACGGGTTATATATATATCTGATTTTACCTTCATCAATTTGATATACTTCAGCTATATCTTTTTTCATTTCTTCACATTGAGCTAAAATAATATCTGATTTATTATATAAGATTCTATAGACTTTTTTACAAATACTTCTTTTTATATTTGAATATTTTTCAAGGCTTTTAGTTGGGGAAATGGCATGTCTTACAATAATCTTTGGACCACCCTTTAAAAAAGGTTTAATGCTTATTAAGGCTAGATTTAAGTATCCTAAGGTTGAAAGAATAACATCCGGCTTATATTTATTTAGCTCCTTTATCAACTTTACTATTGCAAATCTTACTCTATTAGAGTTTAAATCTATTACGGGGATATGTTCAGGAATAAATTGAACATATGGTCCCTCCTTTTTAATCAAGATCAGTCTAATATCAAATTTGCTCGTATCTATATGTCTGATAATATTGACCATAACTCTTTCTGCCCCTCCGCCCCTGAGTGATGGTACTACTATTGCTAGTTTTTTTTTCACTATAAAACCTCATTTCACTTTTATGGAAAAAACGCATTACGCATTAATAGATACTCCTTGAGATTGCCTTTTATTTAAAGTAAACTTTCCGAAAAACCAAAATATCAACGCGCCTACTATAAGTGGAAAATTACGACTTAACAAATGATTTGGATCTGCATATAGAGTATTTAAGACAACTACATTAAGTACTACGTTCGCATATACGATTGCATATAAACCGTGACTTTTAAATTTACTAAGTAAGTCTTCTATTGCATGTAGAAAAAGCCCCCATAATACACCAATAACTAATATACCAAAAATGGAAGCTTGTATATGTCCTAATGTAATAAAATCAATAGGAAGAGATCCCGACACTCCTTCACCCTTCCTTGCTCCTGCAACTATAAGTGTATTATAACTAGTAGCAGTTTCAATATTTAACATATTTGCCCAAATACTCTTTGGTAACAGGTATAATGGTGCTACTATTAAATCTTGAAACCACCTATAATCAGAATTACTTATTTGGGTAATATACGACATGAAAGGGAATGAAAGCTCTTTAGACATCATACCAACAAATCCATATTTAGAATCACCTAAAACAACATCAGTAATCGTCACTAAAAAAAAACCACTTATCACAAAAAACATAACTCTTTTAAGAAACGAAATTACTGAGGTATAATTATATATGATATAACCTAGTATAAAAGTCAACAAATACACAGCTAGAGATGACCGCCCCATCCAACTATATAATACATATATAGAAAATAATAAAGATATAATAAATCCTATATATGTTAGCTTATTAGAATGCTTCTTTTCTAGAAGTATGCCAAAGAACAAAAACGATGATAAAAAAGAAAGGCTCCCAAATATCTTTAAAAAGCTTAAAGGATTTCTTATAGTGCTAACACCTGCTCTTATGGCACGTGAATGATCTAACAATCCAACAAAGCCACCATATGGTTTTACATATAACCAATAGGAAATTATAGCAACTAAAAGTATAAAACAAGCCACGTAATTAATTTTTTTATTTTTTTGGGATAAAATAGAAACGGCTCTTTTACTTGAGCCTAGTTTAAATATCTCTTTAAAGGAGGGAGCAAGGCACCAGCCTATGATTACTGAACCAATAAGTACTATATTAGACAACAAAAAGGTGCTTATAGTGTAAATATCAAATTGCATTAGTTTTTGAGTACCAAAGAAGGGATTTCTTCCATTAAAGGTTGCCCAAATTACAAAACCAAATCCAATTCCATTAAAGGTAGCAACAGATAATAAAAACCATTCTAATAGCTTTAGTTTTCTTCTTTTATGTAACAGGTAGAAAACTAAAGCATATACTAACACAGAAAACAATAATCCCCCTACCATTGCAGTAAAAACGACCATATATTGTGCTCACCCCGCTAAATTAAAAAATCATCATTTACTATTATAAATTCAATAATACTAATCTGATAAATGAATAAAACTATTCCATCTGTTACAAATCTTTTCAAGTGTGAACCTTTCAACCTGTCTTTTTGCATTTTGAGCCATTTTTTCTGCTTTTGGGTAATGATTTAAACTTTCTGCTATGGCATTTGCTAATTGATTACAATCATTAATATCAACGATTTTTCCAGTCTCTCCATTAACAACCAATTCATCTGATCCAGCACAATTTGTAGAAATAACTGGAGTTTCCAACATCATGGCTTCAAGAAGAGCATTGGACATTCCTTCATAATTAGATGATAATACAAATAGATTTGCATTATAAACTATATTAAAAACATCGGTTGTTCTACCTTTTAAATAAACTCTATCATTCAGTTTTTTTTCAATGATAAGTTTATTTAGATGATTTCTTAACTTTCCTTCTCCGTAAATTTCAAGTTTATAGTCAGGATAATCTTCAGTAATTGCAGCAAAAGCATTTATTAAAAGTTCATGATTTTTTTGCTCCATAAGTTTTCCCACAGCTACTATAGTTTTATTTAGACTTTTTCTTTTAGAAAAGTTAAAATCAATATTTACAGGATTTGGAATTATCACAGATTTATTTTGTACCCATTTAGGGAAACATCTTTTAGCATGTTTAGTTTGGAAAATAACCCCTTTACTAAATGGATATAAAATGAAGGTTAAGAATTTTATTAAACTTCCCCGATTATCCCTTCGAGGATCATTTCTTTCCGAAATATATATGGAGGCTTTTATTCCAAATGAAGCTATTAAAACTAATAAGTTTATTTTTGCAAAAAAAGATATGATTATATTTTGTTTGTTTTCTTTTATTTCTTTTCTAAGTTTATGAAACCATATAAAGGGTCTTAAAAAACCCTTCCTTCCTTCTGCCGACAAATACACCAATTCGACATTTTCAGGTAACTTATAATCTATTCGATTACTTAATAACACTATTACCTTTACCGAGTATTGTTCTTTTGAAGCATAGTAATCTGTTAAATATGACACTACACGTTCGGCTCCACCACCAGCCATTTTCCCTAGTATAAATGTGATATTTTTTTGCACTGTAATCCCTCAATTTACTTAAAATAAATCTTTATAACATATTCTCTTTAAAATGCGGATTTTCCATTTTGAAACTTATTAATCCTGTTTGTTAATATACTAAATACGTCTTAAATTCATGGTTTCAATAATATCGCGATTCACTTTCTCAACATCAAATTTTTCTTTTGCGTATAGTGAGCTCTCTTCACTCATATTCTTTAAACAGTTTGGATTTTCTATCATCCAGACCATCTTCTCTGCTAGCTCTTCTACATTTTTCACTGATACTAAAAAACCATTTACTCCATTTTTCACAGTTTCACGGCAACCCGGTGTATCAGTAGTTATTATAGCACGTCCAGTTGACATTGCCTCCAAAATTGAATGTGGTACACCTTCCCTATAAAAAGACGGTAAGACAAACACCGAGGAATCCCCTAATAGTGAATGGACGTCGTTAGTCTCCCCTAAATAATTGATTATACCTTCATCTATAAATTCTTGAAGTTCCTCTTCCTTCACACCATCAGGGTTTAAATCAAGAGGTCCTACTAATTTAATCTCAACGTTCTTATATTTTTGTTTTACTATACGAGCAGCCTCAAGATATTGGTAAACACCTTTTGTTTTTAGCAATCGCGACACCATTATAAAAGAAATTGAGTTTGGCAATTCCAACCTTTGGAATTCATTTATGTCTATTCCAGATCCTGCTATGACTACGCATTTTTCAGTTTTTATTAACCCCCTATTAATCATTTCTTCTGCATCATCAGAATTTTGAAAGAACACTTTTGTAGAACATAAAAATGCTATTTTATATAAAATAGATGTGATAATTCTTATTACTTTTGTCTTAAAGTCGTTTCCTGTATATGCATAACCTAAACCATTGATAGTTGGATATATTTTTTTTACGCCGCATAACCATGCGGCGATGCTACCGTATATATTTGGTTTAATCGTATAACTATGTACCACGTCTATTTTTTTCTGTTTAATTATTTTATAGTAGGATAAAAGCAAACGAATGTCAGCAATCGGATTAAATCCCGCTCTTCTTACAGGTGTTCTTTGAAAGCTAGATCCAAAATCTCTTATTTTTTGTTCATACCCAGTTTGATATCCCGTCAAAGTAACTCTATGACCTTTTTCAATAATAGACGTAAATAACTTTTTGCGAGTACCAAAAAACGGTACAACTCTTCCTGAATTAATTAATACATTCACGTTTTTCACCTTTTCCTGGTTTCATTAATCAATATTTTGTTAAGCCACTATTTCGCAAACAAATTATATTTTTGTTATAACAAAATATTCTTCTTTCCCTTTTTAATGTTATCAAGTAAGAAATATAACCATGTGAAAACTTTTCAAGTTAAATAATAATTTTAATTTGTCAACGCACTTTTAAATATTAGTCTTTAACTCCTATTAATGTTTTTGCACATATTTCTGTTGCATTTCCGCCTTTTTCAAGATATTTGCTTTTAAAATGAGCTGTTTTAATACATTCCTCCTGGTAATTCATAGTTTTTATTTTTTCAACTACTTCCTCTTGCGTATTAACAATACCACTTGGAAGTTCTTTTTTAACGTCAATATATAAGCCTCTTTCCTCAGAGTATTGCTTATAATCATAAGCAAAACAAATAATAGGTTTCTCTAGAATTGAATAATCAAATATAGTTGCAGAATAATCCGAAATCAATATATCAGCCGCAATAAGTAATTTATTTATCTCCGGGTACTCCGAAAAGTCACGAAAAAAATCATTAAATTTTACTCCCATTAAATTATTTGTATATGAGTGTGTTCTTAACATAAAAATATAATCTTCTTCCAATTCCCTTTGTATAAATGAAACATCTATAGGGGGACTTAAAGAATAATTATTACCTTTATTTTTGCTATCTCTCCATGTAGGGGCATATAAAATTACTTTTTTATCTCTGGGAATATTAAGTTCCTTTTTATATTTCTTAATAATCTCTGGTGAAACATTATAAAGCTCGTCATTCCTTGGTAATCCTGACAGTAATAAATTATTCTCTGGAATATTAAAATCTCTTTTGTATATTTCTTTTTCATAATTACCTGAATAACAAAAGTAGTTTATTGCAGAAAAATCAAAATCCTTCCTTTCTGCAACTGCATTTCCTATATACTTTAGTGGTGTACCATGCCAAGTATTAAGATATATAGTTTGTTTCTTTTTAAAGTTAAGACCCCTTTCAATATTTACACATGAAACCCAATATTTTGCCTTTAAAGCTATTATAAAGTATTTAAAACTATCCATTTTGACCTTGCTAGAATTATGGATACTATATTCATTTGGTTTATCAAGTGCCCAAACAAGTTTATATTTATTATAATTTTTGTTCTTACTTATATATTCATAAATGGCCCTAGGACTGTCATTATACTTTTTACCATGGCCATTAAATAAAATTAAATTATCATCAGTCTTCACAAAAATACCTATTAGGCGGAATATTGTGCTAAATATTATCTTATAAAGTCTTTGAATGAATATATTATGTTTCAGGGCATATTCAACTCTATTTAAAATAGATTCCAACAAAGTCACCTCGATAAAACCAATTTCAGTTTTCATTTAGTCCTGTTCTAATCAATCTATAGTATAGTGAATTTAATTTTATTTATGTTTCAGTTTGCTTTATAGATATTTCAAGATTGTCAAAATCTTGATTATAAAGGCTGATAGATTTTTTCGCGTATATTAAATTACCAAAAACCTTTTTTTTTATACTAAATGGTATAAAATACAGAATCGGATTAAATATTTTAGTCAATCTCACCGATTTCCCATGAGCTTTAGCAATTAATTGCACAAGATAACTAGTATTTACATATTCTACATTTTGTGGACAATAAATATTTTGCTCAAATTCATCCACTAACCATCTTAGAAACTTAGTCAAATTATTAATATAAATCATACTTCGTTCATTTTCTATATTTGGAAATACAGGCGTTTTCAATGCCAGTTTTCTTAACCTTTGATAATTACCTTTACAATTCTTACCATAAATCATAGGTGGCCGAACAATAGCGATTTTGAATAGATTGTCCGAAAGTTTATGTATTAATTTCTCAGCTTCTCTTTTTGATTTGCCATAATGACTTGTTGGATTAGGTATTGTATTCTTATCAATAACGCCCTCGTCTAAACCATATACACTCATGGAGCTTAAAAATATAAACTGCGTTACTCCATCCTCTTTTGATTTTCGAGCAATTTCAACAGATAAATCCCGATTTATTTTATAGTAAATATGTGCATTTTTTTTTGTTTCTTTTTGATGTGCAATTCCAGCAACATGGAGTACTGTGTCGTATTCGGAGAAGCTCATTTTTCTCCACTCGTCATTTCGTAAACTGATTTTTTCAACTTCATAATCATTTGGATATTGCGCTATCCATTCAGCAAACTTATTCCCCACATAACTATTCACACCAGTTATAAGCACTTTTTTCATTGATCGGATGTCTCCTTTTCCCGTTCGGAGTCCTCTTTTTCTTCCTTAGGTCCACCTTCGGACACACCATCACTCTTTGCAACGCTAATGAATGTTCCGATAAAGCATTTGATATCCATGATGATACCCTTTTTCTCCACATATTCACCATCAAGTTTTGCTTTCACTTCAATCGGAAGTTCGTCTCTACCATTAATCTGTGCCCAGCCGGTAAGTCCTGGAGGAACATCATTTGCACCGTATTTGTCTCGTTCTTCAATTAAATCATATTGATTCCATAAAGCTGGACGTGGGCCAACGATGCTCATATTCCCTATAAAGATATTCCAAATTTGTGGCAGTTCATCTAAAGAAGTTTTTCTCAGGAATTTACCAACCTTAGTAATATATTG
>Ga0079226_10004720_pt1 | contig 10410 bp, 9 predicted proteins | sample Poulit2014_FD_76345 | JGI IMG/M metagenome (GOLD analysis project Ga0079226, IMG submission 76345) | Agricultural soil microbial communities from Georgia to study Nitrogen management - Poultry litter 2014 | ecosystem: Environmental > Terrestrial > Soil > Agricultural land | place: USA: Georgia...
CTTGACCGTGCGGAAGGCGCCGGTGAGGTTGGTGTCCAGCACCGACTCGAAGGACTCATCGCTCATCCGCAGCAGCAGCTGGTCGTCGTTGATCCCCGCGTTCGCGACCAGCACCTCGATCGGGCCGTGCGCCTCCTCGGCGGCCTTGACCGCCGCCTCGACGCTGTCGCCGTCGGTGACGTCCGCCGCCACGGTGAGCGCGCCCTCGGGACCGCCCGTCCCGGAGCGGCTGGTCACCGCGACCCGGTCCCCGCGGCGGAGGAACTCCTCGGCGATCGCGCGACCGATGCCCCGGTTCCCTCCGGTGATCAGGACACTGCGCGGCTCGGTGGTGGCGTCGGTCATGGGAACTCCTGGGTGAGTGGTCGGGTGGAGGAGCGGTATCGGAGCGTGGGGGCAGACGCCTCGACGCATTCCGGTGCTCTACGATACGGGGCGAGAGAGTGTCGGGGTCCGAGGGGGAGCCCGTCCGCCCATATCGCCCGGAAGGTGCTACCCGATGGCATACCGTTTCAACCCTCCGCCGAACTGGCCGATCGAGGACGCGAACTGGACCCCGCCTCCCGGATGGCAGCCGGACCCCTCCTGGGGGCCGGCCCCCGAGGGATGGAACTTCTGGATCGCCGACGACCGGCCGGCCTCCGACCAGGCCGCCCCCGCCGCGGCGCCGGAAACACAGGCGCAGGAGCCCTCCGAGGAGCAGGCCCCCGCACCGGAACAGGCGCCCGCACCTGAGCAGGCACCCGCGCCGCAGCAGGCGCCCGCCGAGGACGATGCCACCCGCGTCGTCTCGACCGGTCCGCGCGAGGACGCCGCCGCTCCCGCCTCCGAGGCCGAGCCCTCGCAGGAGCCCGTCGGTCAGTACGGAGCGATGAACCCCTACGGCGCGGCCCCGCAGCCGGAGGCGCCGGCCGCCGCCGAGGCACCTGTCCCCGCGGAGGATCAGAAACCCGCCCAGGCCCAGGCCGCCGACGACGACGCCACCCGCGTCGCCGACTCGGGGCAGCAGGCCGCGGCCGAGCAGGCGCCCGAGCAGGACGCTCCCCCGGCCTCCGGCGCCCCCGAGACGGCCGAGTACGGCGGGCCGGACCTCGAGGCCGGGCTCGCGCAGCAGACCCCGTACGAGTCGGCCGAGCCTGTCACCCAGGATGACAGCGGCTCCGCTGCCGGGTACGGAGCCGCTGCGGCCGCCGGGGCCGTCGCCGGCGGCGGTGTGGCCGCAGGCGCCGCTGCCGCGTCCGGGACGCAGGACGCGGACCAGCAGGGCTACGACCAGGCGGCCTCGGCGCCCGACTACGGGCAGGGTGCGCCCGCGCCGGACTACGAGCAGGGCGCGCAGGCGCAGGGTTATGGCCAGGACGCCGCGGCCTCCGGCTACGGTCAGGACGCCTCTGCCCAGGGATACGGGCAGGGATCACCCGCCCCCGGTTACGGCCAGGGCTCCCCCGCTCCGGGCTACGGTCAGGACGCCTCTGCCCAGGGATACGGGCAGGGATCACCCGCCCCCGGTTACGGCCAGGGCTCCCCCGCTCCGGGCTACGGTCAGGGCTCCCCCGCACCGGGCTACGGCCAGGGCTCCGCGCCCGAGTACCCCGGCCAGGGCTCTGCCTCGGACTATCCCGCCGCTGCCTACGGGCAGGGCTCGCCCGGCGCGGACACCGGCTCCGGCTGGACCGCCTCGACCGGTGGCGGCGAGCCGCCCAAGAAGGGCTTCCTCCAGCGTTTCTGGTGGCTGGGCTGCCTGCTGGTGCTGCTGCTGGCCCTGATCGTGCTGATCGGCGGCGGCGTCTGGGTGTTCACCCGCGGCGGTGACGAGGAGGCCGGCGGCGACGGGACCACCACCAGCCAGGAGGAGTCCACCGACGGCGAGGAGACCTCCGAGGAGGCGGCCACCGAGGAGGAGACCACCGAGGAGGCGGCGACCGAGGAGGAGGCGACCGAGGAGGAGGAGATCCCGACCCCCACGGATCTGCCCACCATCGATCCGGAGGCCGAGAAGGAGGCCATCGACATCGTGGGCACGGACGGCAGCGGCACCCTCGCCGTGCACATGGAGTACCAGCCCGCGAGCGAGCTCGAGACCACCTACGGCGGCACCGTCAAGGAGCCCGAGTACGGCGAGGAGTATCTCGTCGTCACCGCGAAGGTGACCGTCACCGAGGGCGAGCTGGACTTCAACCCCGCCCAGTTCGACGTCATCACCCCCTACGGCGGTGCGGTCTCCCGCTCCTCCGAGAGCTACAGCCTCAAGGGCTCCGGCGCGGGCGGTCCGCTCGACTTCAGCGAGGGCGACGAGTACACCGTCAAGCTCCTCTTCGACGTCCAGCGCGCCGGCGGCAACAAGCTGAACTTCACCACCTACACCGACGACTACACCTGGGACGTCCCTGCGTGAGTCAGGACCGGCGCTTCAACCCTCCGCCGAACTGGCCGGAGCCCCCGCACGACGGATGGATCCCGCCGGCGGACTTCCGCCCCGGGACCTCCTGGGGCCCGGTCCCGGCAGGGTGGAGGCTCTGGCCCCAGGCCGCTGACGGCGGTCGCGGCTCGGCCCCGCTGCAGGCGTCCGAGGACGTCCCCGCCAGCGGGGCCCGTCCGCGTCAGCGGGTCGAGAAGTACCCGGTGGCGGTGCTGAACCCCGGCATGTGGACGGACAACCATCTCCAGAGCGAGGACTACGGCTTCCCGCCCGCGACGCCCCGCAAGGACCGACCCCGCCTGCGCCTCGGGATGACCATTACGGTCACGGCGCTCGGCTTCCTCCTCGCCGCCGCCACGGCGATCATGTTCGTGATGATCGTCGACTTCGGCATCGAGGACCTCACCGGCGTGCTCGGCGGGGCCGCAGGGCACCTGCCCGGCACGGCGGGTGCGCTCGATCCCGTCGAGGCCGGGACGCGCGCAGCGGTACACGGATGAGCGCGAGCTCCTCCCGTCGCCGGATCCTGCTCAGCCGGGAGACCCTGCTGGGCGCCCTGCTCGTGCTCGTGCTCTCCGCCGTCTGCGTGCTGCTGGGCCTGTGGCAGTTCGGCCGCTACGAGGGCAAGCTGGAGCAGGCCGAGGTGGTGCGCAGCAACTACGACGCCGCTCCCGTGCCCCTGGACCAGGTGCTGCCGGAGCACGGGGCACCCCTGCCCGCGGCCGAGGAGTGGACCCCGGTCACCCTGCAGGGCAGCTACTGCGGCAGCGAGGACTGCGTGCTGTACGTGCGCAACCGGCAGCTCTCGGGCCGGGTGGGCTTCTGGCAGCTCGCGCCCTTCCGCACCGACGACGGCACCACGGTGCTGGTGGTCCGCGGCTGGGTGCCCTCGACCGGCGAGGACTCGCAGCCGGCCGATCCCGCCCCGGTGCCCGAGGGCGAGCGGACGATCACGGTGCGCCTGCGCCCCGCCGAACCCGTGCTGGACCGTGAGCCGCCGCCCGGGCAGACCCACTCGGTCAACCCCGGCCAGTCGGCCGGCCTGATGGGACTGGACGCTCCCGATCTGGTCACCGGCGCCTACGGGGAGCTGGCCTCCGAGGAGCCGCCCGCCGAGCGCCCCGAGGCGCTCCCCGACCCCGACACCTCGCTGGGCCCGCACCTGTCCTACTCCGTCCAGTGGTGGGTCTTCGCGCTGTTCTTCCCCGGCGCGCTGATCTACCGTCTCCGGCGCCAGTTCCAGGACCTCGCCGCCGAGGAGCGCGAGGAGCGGACCACGACCCCGACGTCGGACGCCGCCGCGGCGGGGCCCGCCCGAACCGCCGCGACCGCAGACCATCGACCCCGCCGCGCCGTCCGCAGACGACGCCGGGGCCAGGACGAGGAGGAAGAGGATGCACTCATCGACCAGCAGCGGAGCTGAGCGCGCCGGCACGCCGCGCTCCCGGTTCCTGCCCGGTCCCCGACCGCGCCGCATCGCCCACCGCGGCCTCGCGACCGACGGCGCGGAGAACACCCTGCGCGCCTTCGAGGACGCGCTGCGGGCGGGCGCCGACATGCTCGAGACGGACACCCGCGCCACCCGCGACGGGCTCGCGCTCGCGGTCCACGACGAGGACCTGCAGCGCCTGACCGGCGACCCCCGCCGCATCGACGAGCTCAGCGCGCACGACGCCGGGTCCGTGCGCCTGGCGGGCGGCGAGCCGCTGGCGATGCTCGAGGACGTGCTGGGGACCTTCCGCGACGTGCCGGTCAACATCGACATCAAGGCCTCCTCCGCGATCGGCCCGGCCGTCGCCGCGATCAGCCGCACCCGCAGCGCGGACCGCGTGTGCGTGGCCGGCTTCGACGGGACCGTGGTGCGCCGGACGATCGCCACCCTCCACGCGGCCACCGGTGTCACCGCCGTGCGCAGCCCCTCCCGCGGGGTGATCGGCCGCTTCCTCGCGCTCCGCGCGGTGGAGGCGCCGCAGCCCGTGATCACCCGCCTGCTCGCCCCCTACGGCGCGCTCCAGGTGCCCGAGTCCCACCGGGGTGTGCCGATCGTCACCGCGGCCAACGTCGCCGCCGCTCACCGGGCGGGCTGCGAGGTGCACGTGTGGACCGTCGACGAGCCCCGCACCATGCGGGATCTGCTGGTCAAGGGCGTGGATGGTATCATCACCAACCGTGTCGACCTGCTCTCGGAGCTGCTCGACGCCTGACGACGACCCACCCGCACGGGCCGGAGCGGTCCCGGGAACAGAACCGGCCCCGTCGGCGTTGACCTGGTCAGCACCCACAGATCTCTGCGGACGCAGCGCCGTCCCACCCCACCCCCGGCAGGAAGCGAGAACCGCATGAACAGCCGCAGTCTGCGAGGCACCCGACTGGGCTCCCTCTCGATGGAGACCGACGAGGGCGTCCTCGCCGCACCGCGCCAGGAGGCCGTCTACGACTGCCCCAACGGCCACACCATCGTCCTCCCGTTCTCGGTCGAGGCCGACGTCCCGGCGCTCTGGGAGTGCCGCTGCGGGGCCTCCGCCCTGCTGCGCGACCACGAGCGGCCCGAGCAGAAGCCCGGCAAGCCCGTGCGCACCCACTGGGACATGCTGCTCGAGCGCCGCAGCGAGGAGGACCTGCAGGTGCTCCTCGACCAGCGCCTGGAGCTGCTGCACGCCGGAAAGCTGCACCAGCGCCGCAACCTCTGAGCGACCCCGCTCACCACAGCGCCCCCGCGTCCGCCAGATGGCGGAGCGGGGGCGCTGTGCATGCGTGTCCGGCCTTGTCGCTCACTCCTGGATCAGCGTGGGCGGGGAGTCCTCGCCACGGTCCCGGGACCGGTTCTCGAGGATGATCTCGCCGTCGATCACCCCGCTGCCGGAGCGGCGGTACAGGACGGTGCGGGCGCTCTCGGACCCGCTGCCCAGTCCCATCGCCCGCACGGTGCGGCGCTGGACCGGCGTGAGCAGCAGCACCACCCCGACGAGGTCGGTGAGCAGACCGGGGAAGAAGAAGAACAGGGCGGCCACGAGCGTGAACGCCGGGCGCGAGAGATGGTCCTGCACGTCGCCGCGGCCGCGCACCGCCCGCACCAGGGAGCGCAGGCGCACGAAGGACTGCTGGCCGGCGGCGACCAGCAGGGCGATGCCGATCACCCAGCCGACGGCGATCGCCAGCACCGCCCACCAGAGGCTGGTGTTGATGCCGATGAGCACCAGGATCGCGAGCTCGACCAGCCCCAGCACCACGATCGCCACGGGGACCAGGGATCCCCGGCGGGAGCCCCGTCGCGAGGCGGCGGAGCCGTGCGGGCCGGGGCGGGCGGGATCACCCGGGGAGGAGGGCTGCGAGGCGGCCACGTGGGGCTCCCTTCCTGAGGTCTCGGACCGGTCCAGGCTAGCGCAGCACCGTGCGAAGGCCCTGGGCGCGACGTGAGAGTCCCCAGGACGTCACCTTCACCAGCGCCTCGCCCACGATGTCGGAGGACATCTTGCTCGCCCCGGCGGCGCGCTCGTCGAAGTCGATCGGCACCTCCGCGATCGCGGCGCCCAGGTCCCGGGCGCGGCGGGTCATGTCGATCTGGAAGCAGTACCCCTGGGAGGCGATGTCCTCGGCGATCAGGCGCTCGAGCAGCTCGGCCCGGAACAGCCGGTACCCCGCGGTCGCGTCGGCCACGCCCAGCCCCAGCATCGCGCGCACGTACAGGTTCGCCCCGCGGGAGAGCAGCAGGCGGTGCAGCGGCCAGTCGTGCACCGCGCCCCGCGGCACCCAGCGCGAGCCGATCGCGAGGTCGGCACCGCGACGCACCGCCTCGAGCAGCCGGGGCAGCTGCTCCGGGCGGTGGGAGGCGTCGGCGTCCATCTCCCCCAGCTGCCGGTAGCCCCGCTCGAGCCCCCAGGCGAAGCCCGCGAGGTAGGCGGGTCCCAGCCCCTGCTTCCCGGCCCGGTGCAGCACGTGCACGGCCGGATCCCGCGCCGCCAGGGACTCCGCCCACTGCCCGGTGCCGTCGGGCGAGGAGTCGTCGACCACGAGCACGTGGACCTCCGGCACCGCGGCCCGGAGCCGGGCGAGGGTGCCGGGCAGCGCCTCCCGCTCGTCGTAGGTGGGGATCACCACCAGGGTGGGCGGCAGCTCGGCGTTCGACGGGTGCATGTCAGTCTCCTCGGCGACGACGGCGGGGGCGGGCGAGGGCACGGTGGCCGCCGCCGAGCGCGGCGAGCACCCCGACGGCGGCGAGGGCGCTGAGGCCGATCGCGATCCAGGGGCCGGCGGCGACCGCGGGCGTGATGCCGGTGCGCAGCGGGACGTCGGCCAGCAGCGCGCCCTGCTCCCAGTGGTCGACGAAGTCGATCCGTCGACCGGTGGGGCTGAAGATCGCCGACTGGCCGATGGTGGAGACGTGCACCACGCTGCGCCCGGACATCACGGCCATGACCCGCGCCTGGGCGAGCTGCTGGATGGCCTCGTGGGAGTCGCCGAACAGGGCGTTGTTGGACTGGACCACGATCACCTCGGCGCCGTCGTCGACGACGTCGTGGACCAGGGAGTCGTAGGCGATCTCGAAGCAGATCAGGATCCCCACCCTGCCCTCGCCCTGCTCGAGGGCGTCGAGGTCCATCACCCCGACCTCCTGGCCGGGGAGCATGTCGAGGCTGACCAGATCGGTCTTGTCCGAGAGCCTGCTGAACAGCTCGCGCATCGGGATGTACTCGCCGAAGGGCACCGGGTGGCGCTTGGAGTAGGCGTAGGGGGTGGTGTGCTCGGGGGTGAACAGCACCGACTGGTTCAGCCGCGCGTCCTCCCCGACCTGCACCTGGGTGCCGACCAGCACCGGGGCGTCCGCCTCCTCGGCGGCGGCGGTGAGCTGCCCGGCCAGCCACGGGTCCTGCCGGGGGTCCCAGCCGGTGGAGTCCTCGGGCCAGACGACGAGGTCCAGGGAGGAGCCGTTCTCGGCGGCCCGCTCGGTGACCTGGTGCGTGACCTCGAGATGATTGGGGAAGACGTCGTCCGGCATGGTGTAGGAGACGGGGTCGATCTCGCTCATCGAGCCCTGGACGCCCGCGATCGTCATGGTGGGCCGCTCCGCGGGCGCCCGGTTCATCGGGTGCGGGACCACGACCGTGGCCAGCACCGCGGCGACCGCGATCGCGAAGGGCCACACCCCCCAGAAGCCGGTGAAACCGCGGCGCCGTCGCCCCAGCACCGCCAGCGAGCCGAACAGCAGCAGCTGGCCCAGCAGCGCCACCACGAAGCCGAGGCCGGCGATCCCGACCCAGGGCGCCAGGTGCAGTAGCGGGGAGTCGGCGAGGGCGAAGGCGCTGGCACCCCACGGCAGCCCTCCCCAGGGGACGCTGCTGCGCAGGGCCTCGATCGCCACCCACAGCGCGGAGACGACGATCCCGCTGGAGGCGCACAGCCCGCGGCGCACCATCACGGTGCGGGCCAGCAGGCCGAAGACCACGATGTACAGCGCCTCGAAGAGGCCCAGGGCGAGCCAGGGGGCGGTGCCGGCGTAGGTGTTCGCCCACTCGGTCAGGGGCACGAACAGTGCCGTGCCCCACAGCAGCGAGACCAGGCCCGCGAGCCAGACCGAGCGCACCAGCAGCCCGGCGCAGAGCAGGGCGATCGCGACGGGCAGCAGCATCCACAGGTCGTAGGGAGGGAAGGCGAGCAGCGCGCAGACGCCGCCGCCGGCGCCGCACAGCAGCGCCACCGGCCACGGCGTGGGGTCGAACTCGTCGCGGGGACGGGCCGAGCGTCGTCTCGCCCCGGTCGCTGCGGAGGTGGCGGTCATGCCCCGGCCCGTCCGGGCGGGGCGTCCCGGAGCCGGTCGTGGAGGATCCGGCCCTCGACCACGGTGCGCAGCGCGCGGGGGGTGCCCTGATCGAGGTCCGGCAGCAGCGGCGTGCGCGAGCGCGGGTCGGTGGACCAGCTGTCCACCCGCTCCGCCTTCGACTGCACGGTGAGGTCCCAGGGCTCCCAGAGCACGAAGGTCGCGGGCAGGCCGGTCTGCAGGCTGCCCGGGTGGCGGTTCCCGGCGACGCGCTGACCGCCGCGGGTGGCGGCGAGGAAGGCGGCGCGGTCGCTGATCCGCTGCGCCGCCGGAGAGGTGCGAGTCGCGCCGCGCACCCAGTCCCAGGGGTCCGCGGCCTCGGCCGCCCCCGCCGAGCCGAAGGCCAGCGGGGTCCCCTCGGCGAGCAGGTCCAGGTAGTCGGCGCGCTCGGTGACCGGGGCGATGATCCGCACCCCCTCGCGGTCCCCCGTGGGACCGGGCAGGCGCAGCACGATCCCGCGTCGGGCGGCGTCGGCGGTCCCGTCGAGCGCGGGCTCGGTGCCGTCCGCCGTGGCGGCGGCGTCCACGAAGCCGGGCGTGACCAGGCATCCGGTGGCATCGACGTGCGCGGCGTCGCCGTGCAGCAGGCGGCCGGTGTCCTCCGGGCCGGTCCAGGCGATCAGACCGTCCGCCACCAGCATCGCGGAGGCCTCGGGGTCCTGGGCGCTGTACAGCACGACGCCGGTGTAGAGCGTCGGGGGCGCGATGCGGTCGGGGAGGTCGTCCTGGTTCACGGGTCCCAGCCTCTCGCGTCCACCTGGGAGAAAGCTCATCACCCCACCTCCTGGGCCACCAGGCCGCGCCGGACGGCACGGATGGAGCGTCGGGCCACCTCGCCCAGCCGCTCATCGGCGGTGAGCTGGTCGAGCAGGTCGATCACCTGCCGGCAGTGCCGCACGAAGTCGCCGGGCGGCAGGTCGTTGCCCTCCAGGGCGGCGGCGAGATGCGCGCCGCGCGCCCACCGGTGCACGATCCCGGCGATCGCCGGATCCGGGGCGCTGGTGGGGGTGATGCCGTGGCGGGTCTCGGCGGCCTGCAGGGCGGCGGCGAGCCGGCCCGAGGCCGCGAGCGCGGCGTCGACCGCCGGGTCCGGGATCGTCTCCGGGGCGCGGTCGTCCCGCCGCGTCTCGTGCACCGCGGCGGAGACCACGGCGGCCAGTCCGGCGGGGTCCAGGCCCTCCCAGGCGCCGTGCTCGAGGCACTGGGCGATGAGCAGGTCGCGGTCGCTGAACAGGCGGCGCAGCCGCAGGCCGCTGTCGGTGGGGCGCAGCTCCTCCCCCTCGGGCCCGTCGGGTGCGAGATAGCCGAGCTCGACCAGCAGGGCGGTGAGGCGGTCGAACTGCCGGGCCAGGGAGCTGGTGCGCCCGCGGATGCGGCGCTGGACCCGCTCGAGCTCGTCGCGGGTCCTGCGCCAGCGCCCCACCCAGCGCAGGTGCGAGTCGAGGTCCGGGCAGTCGGCGCAGGGATGGGCCGCCAGCTGCTCGCGCAGGGCCGTCAGCTCCGGGTCCGTGGCGGCGGTGGAGGGGCTGCGTTTCGCCCGCCGGCGCACCTCGGCGCGTGCGTCCTCGTCCTGGCCCGCCAGTCGCTGGCGCAGCGCGGAGGCGGTGTCCTTGCGCACCTTGGCGCTGCCCAGCGCGTCCTGGCGCGGCAGGCGCAGCGTGTCGAGCACCGCGGGCGGGGCGGGGACGTCCCCGGGGCGCAGGGTGCGCCGGCGCCCCTCGGTGTCCAGCAGGTCCACCTGCGGGCCGCCGAGCACCGAGCGGTCCACGTCCAGCACCACCGCGTACCCGCGCCGCTTCCCGCCGGGCAGGGCGATGACCTCGCCCCGTCGGAGGTCCGCGAGCACGCCGCGGGTGCGGTCGCGGTCCCGTGCGGCGCGTTCGCGGGAGAGGGTCTTCTCCCGCTCGCTGATCGCCTCCTGGAGCCCGGCGTACTCCAGCAGGTCGCCACGGTCGCAGACGATCGCGGAGCGGTAGTCCTCGGCGGTGTCCTCGAGCTCGCGGGCCCGCCGGGCGAGACCCACCACGGAGCGGTCGGCCTGGAACTGGGCGAAGCTGGTCTCGAGCGTCTCCCGGGCCCGGGAGAGGTCGAAGCGGTCCAGCAGGTTCGCCGCCATGTTCGGGGTGGGCCGGAAGGCCGAGCGCAGCGGGTAGGTGCGCTTGGAGGCGAGGGAGGC
>Ga0079226_10004721_pt1 | contig 10408 bp, 11 predicted proteins | sample Poulit2014_FD_76345 | JGI IMG/M metagenome (GOLD analysis project Ga0079226, IMG submission 76345) | Agricultural soil microbial communities from Georgia to study Nitrogen management - Poultry litter 2014 | ecosystem: Environmental > Terrestrial > Soil > Agricultural land | place: USA: Georgia...
CAGGCGATGTTTCAGTCACAGTATTCAAGTGCTCCTCAAAAGTATGCCGGTCGAGCTACTGCTAGCCACATAAGCGGACTTCTAAGCGTCCATTCTACCCCCTCGTAGGGGGTTACTCAGGCAGACATCCATGGAGTTCTATGCGTATTCACGGCAACGAGATGCATAAGTGTTAATTTTTTGACCAATATCGCCGATATTTCAACGCGAAACTATTGAGAAAAATCGCTCTCAACCATAAGTATCCCGGGGGCCGCGGCCTTTAACCCGTCGTTTTCCACGCCCCCAACTCGGGCCCGCTGGCCCAAGAACGCGGACTTCAGCAACCACATCGGGGCCAACATCTTCGGTGATTCGCTGCATTAGCTTGGGCGTGAGGAGTTTCATCTGGGTGGCCCACGCCGTTGTGCGAGTTCGAACTATCAAGACACCGTACTCATCAATTGATTCCGGAACACAGTTCTCAGCAATCTTTTCTCCGACGATCTCTTCCCACCGGCCCACGACGCCGCCTGCTTGAAGGGGCTCGTTCCAGCCACGCTCAGCCACAATCCGGTGCGCCAAGTCACCTAAAGCAACTGGGTCACGGCCATCAGAAAACTCCACGGGCGTAATGGGCTTACGTTTTCGCGGCCGGTGCACTCCCGGCCGCATACCGCGTGCGGCCGCAGCAGCCCGTAAACGGTTCACGACGAGCGCGGCTAAGTCCTCATCTTCAGGCGATGTTTCACGTGAATCATCCGACACGCTGCACTCGCCCCAGTTCCACATCGAAACGCGCACCAGCAAGCAGTTCCGGCACATCATCGGGAACCGCGGCAGTGACAAAGACCTGTCGCGCTGGGGAAACGAGCTGAGCCAGACGATCTCGACGTTTAACATCCAACTCAGCAAACACGTCGTCCAAAATTAAGACCGGTTCACCTTCAGGGCCATCGAAACTCAGTAACCGAAATGATGCCAAACGCAGGGCCAAAGCAAAAGACCATGATTCCCCGTGACTGGCGTAACCCTTCGCAGGCATTGGCCCCAACGTCAGCAGCACATCGTCCCGGTGCGGGCCCACCAAAGACACGCCGCGTTCCAATTCACGGCGCCTCACCGAGAGTAACGCGTTGCGCAGCGACTGGGCCAAAACCTCAATCGTGGGAATCTCACCGGCATCCAACTGCTGCTGTAAAACCGGTTCGTACTCGGCAACTGTGGCTTGATATGCGATATGCGCTACAGATTGACCAGCGCTTACTTCGTCATAAGCCTCAGTTACCAGTGGCTGTAAATCCCGCACCAACTCTATGCGGGCATGTAGCAACTGCGCCCCAGCGTCGGCCAAATGGTCGTCCCACACATCAAGAGTCGGCAAATCCGCGCCTTTACCGCGCCCCCGCATCGCACCAGCAGACTTCAACAGGGCATTGCGCTGCCGGACCACGCGGTCATAGTCGCTACGCAAACCGGTCAACCTGGGGGTGCGCAGCGCCATCAAATCATCTAAAAACCGGCGCCGCACATCAGGATCACCCTTAACTAAAGCCAAATCCTCGGGCGAGAAAAGCACGGTGCGCAAATACCCAATAATGTCCCGAGCGCGCGGTACCTCACTGCGGTTTATGCGCGCTCGATTCGCCTTACCGGGATTAATCTGCACTTCCAAAAGCGTGGAACGCTCACCACGATCCAACTTGCCACGCACAATCGAATAGTCAGCGCCATAACGCACCAAAGGCGCGGAAGAAGTAACCCGATGCGAACCAAGCGACGCCAAATAGTCGATCGCCTCCACCACATTGGTCTTACCCTGCCCGTTATGACCAATAAGAGCAGTAAATCCGGGATCAAACTCTAAATCAACATGCTCATACGATCGAAAATTCGCTAACGATAAATGCTGCAGATACACCGCTACCCACGACTCAACTAGTTTTCACACCCAAACCCGCGCGCGATACTTTTAGTCTTCGGCGGACCTCACCGCGTGACCACCAAACTGTTGCCGCAGCGCCGCCACGGCCTTCATCGCATCAGAATCAGTATCGCGAGACGCAAAACGAGCGAAAAGTGCCGCAGTGATCACCGGAGCGGGGACCGCATTATCGATGGCCTCCATGACAGTCCACCTGCCTTCACCAGAATCTTCCACCCAACCCGAAATCTCCGCGAAGTCCGGATCATCCTCTAGCGCTTTGACCAACAATTCCAACAGCCAGGAACGGATAACGGTCCCACGCTGCCAAGCCGCCAAAACGCCGCGCACATCATCAACAATTCCCTTACCGGCCAGCAAGTCATACCCCTCGGCATAAGCCTGCATCACACCATATTCCACGCCATTGTGAATCATCTTGGAGTAGTGGCCAGCACCGACTTTCCCGGCGTGCACAAAACTTTCTTCTCGCGGTCCCTCAGGGCGCAGAGAATCGAAAATTGGGAGCAACCTCTCAACGTCCTCCGCGGCGCCACCAGCCATGAGAGCGTACCCCTCCGTAATGCCCCATACGCCACCTGAAACCCCGACATCGACAAATTTAATACCCGCCTCAGCCAGGTCATCCGCATGGCGACAGTCTTCCGTGTAACGCGAGTTGCCGCCGTCCACAACTAAATCTCCCGGGGAGAGGAGGCTCTTTAACTCAGAAATAACGGACGACGTCACCTCCCCAGCAGGGACCATCACCCATACATTGCGGGGAGTAGGCAGTTCCTGCACCAACTCAGACAGCGAACCGACGTCACTAACGTCCGGATTAGCGTCGTATCCAGTGACAGTGTGGCCAGCCGCGCGCAAACGCTTGCGCATGTTGAACCCCATCTTGCCCAGTCCAACGAGTCCCAGGTGCATGATGTCCTCCTATAAACGGTTGGCCACGCTCTCCCGCCACTACAACACAGCGAGAAGTACCGCGCTAGTTGCCGAAACGGATCGGCATGAGCAAATAGCGGTAGTCATCTTTAATCTCGCCCTCCAACGATTCCTGCTCCGTCATCACGGCAGGCTTCATGGGCTGAGTAAACGACAACCGTACAAAATCAGTATTCACCGCACCCAAGCCATCGAGAAGGAATTGCGGATTAAACGCGGTCGTGATCGGTTCACCAACTAACGTGGCTTCCATTGCTTCTGACGCTTGGGCATCATCACCTTGACCAGCTTCGAGTACTAGTTGGCCCTCATCAAAGGACAACTTCACCGGTGTATTACGTTCCGCAACCAGTGCTACACGACGCACCGCTGAAGTTAGCGCGTGCGTGGAAACAACCGCGTGAATCGGGGTTTCCTCAGGGAATAAGCGCCGAACCGGTGGATACTCACCATCAGTTAGAAGCGAAGTGGTACGCCGACCATCAGCTTCAAATCCGATAAGACCGGAAGCACCAGTTTGAGATAGGGCGACGACGACGTCGTCATTACCCGAAAGTGCTTTAGAAACATCAATGAGAGTGCGAGCACGTAGTAACGCTTTTGCCTCCACATCAGGTTGAGTGGGCTGCCACGTTAATTCACGCATGGCCAAGCGGTAACGATCAGTAGCTAAAAGGGTGATCTTTTCGCCATCAATCTCAATCAAAACGCCGGTGAGAAGAGGCAGAGTTTCATCTTTGCTTGCAGCAATAGAAACTTGTGCGACCGCCTCGGCAAGATCGCTCTGGGTGATCTTCCCCGATGCTTCAGGCATTGCCGGAAGGGCTGGGTACTCGTCAACAGGCATCGTTGAGAGAGCGAAACGGCTTGACCCGCATGTGACGACGGTTTTCGTACCTTCTAAGACGAACTCAACTGGACGATCAGGTAAGGCCTTAGAAATATCTGCAAGGAGCCGCCCCGAGACCAAAACTCGCCCCGGTTCTTCGACTTCACCAGAGATCTCAATGCGCGAAGACACATCGTAATCAAAAGAGGAAAGGCGAAGAGTGCCATCAGCTTCCGCATCGATAACGATCCCTGACAAGACAGGAGCCGGAGGACGCTGAGGCAGTGTTCGAGCGGTCCACGTCACGGCTTCAGATAGGACGTCACGTTCAACTGTGAATTTCACGATGTCGCGTTCCTTTTCACTGCAGATTCCTAATTGAAGTAAGCCTAGACGGTATTAGCCAAAGATGTGAGGTCGCGGTGACCGGTGGGATCGGGAAGGTGAACGCCCCATATGCGGGTTGTGGATGAGTCCAATTAGATAAAGGGTCGTCACAGTAGTAGGTCCTGTGGGAACTGTGGATAACTGCTATTAACGCAGGTCAGATGGTTTAGAGACCTGTGCATTATGTCGTGGATGAAAAGTGAATGACAAGAAACGTTGGTGGATAGCGGGTTTATCCACATTTGATGTCCACGGGAGGCGGGGTAGTAATCCACAACTCTGTGGGTAACTGTCCACGGGGAAAAGAAGTTATACACAAAGTTATCCACAGGTGTGAATATCGAAAGTGGTGCGAAAATGCTCTGTCAAAACGTTTTTGAGCACAAGAAGGTAGGGGCTACGAAGAAGAAGTAATGAAAAGTGGGTGGCAAACTCGGCACAGCGTTAAAACGCGACGTGCGCGGGTACGTTCGAGTTAAGAGCGAGTTTGCTGCTTAATCCGGTTGGTTAATTCGGTTACTTGGTTATAGATTGAGCGACGTTCAGCCATCAATTGGCGTATTTTTCGATCGGCGTGCATCACAGTGGTGTGGTCGCGACCCCCAAACTGTTGGCCGATTTTAGGCAGCGACATTTCCGTTAGCTCACGGCACAGGTACATGGCGATTTGCCGGGCGTTGACAAGTACGCGAGAGCGAGAACTGCCGCACAAATCATCGATGGTTAGACCAAAATAGTCAGCTGTTTGGGTCATGACGGTTGTTGAACTGATCTCAGGGGTTTCTTCATCAGTGATGAGATCTTTCAACACGATCTCAGCCAAAGTAAGATCAACTTGCTGCCGATTTAGATTGGCAAAAGCGGTAACCCGAATGAGTGCACCCTCTAACTCTCGAATATTTGTAGCGATGCGAGAGGCGATGAAAGCCAACACGTCGTTGGGAACGTTGAGGTTCTCAGCGCCCGCCTTTTTCTGCAAAATAGCGATGCGCGTTTCTAAATCAGGGGGCTGAACATCAGTGAGTAAGCCCCACTCAAATCGGGACCGCATGCGATCTTCAAAACCGGCCAACTGCTTTGGCGGCAGATCTGAAGTGATCACGACCTGCTTATTGGCATTGTGCAAGGTATTGAACGTATGGAAGAACTCCTCCATCGTTTGCTCTTTGCCCTGCAAGAACTGGATGTCGTCAACTAAAAGGATGTCTATATCACGGTAGCGACGCTGAAATGCTTCGGCTTTGTCATCTCGAATGGAGTTAATGAAGTCATTGGTGAACTCTTCCGAATTCACGTAGCGCACTCGAATACCGGCATAAAGGCTATAAGCGTAGTTGCCTATCGCGTGTAGAAGGTGAGTTTTTCCCAGACCGGACTGGCCATAAATGAACAGGGGGTTGTATGCCTTGGCCGGAGCTTCAGCTACCGCAACGGCTGCGGCATGTGCGAATCGATTGGATGATCCAATAACAAAGGCATCGAAGTGATACTTGGGATTAACGTGCGAATCCGCGGGTATTTCTGCACCATCGGCAGGTTGAGGTCGAGGCCCCGCAGGTGGATCCTCTTCAGTCAAGATGGCGAGCGTTGGTTGGTCGGAGTCATCGCTGAAGGGCGGAGTCGTGGCGTGGGGGGCTCGGTGCGATGTGCGCTGCTGGATGTCATCGGAACTGTCATATAGAGGTGAAGACGGTAAATGGGAGTCAGTTCCGATGTCATTTACTGCAATACGGCGTTTAAAAGCGGGAGGAGAATAATTGGGGGAGTCATCTTTGGCCTCGGGACTCGCGGTGGATTTTTGTGAGTTTGAGGATCCAGTTGAATCGTGGTGACCGTCAGATGTCTGTGCACTTGCCGGGTCAACGGTGACAGCAAAGCGCATAGCGCCACCACTAATTTGTGTCAGAGCGTCAGTAATGGCAGTTCGGGAACGAGTTTCGAGGAACTCTTTAGTGAATTCGTTAGGGACAGCCAGCAGGACCGTGTCGTCTAAAACACCCAGGGGACGGCTTAACCGGATGAAGGCCAACTGCTGCGAGGTGATGACAGAGTCTTTGCTGATCAGCGAAAGTGCTTCCTGCCACACTTCATTGATGTTGTCGCTATGAACTGACACGTCATCCTCTCGCTACTGCAAATTCTTCATGTTTTATACTGCGGTCTTCCACACAGTTGTCCACAGGCTGTGGATAATCTAACGATAAAACTCTCCCACACATCACGGGCGTTGTGGTGTGTCGCTACCTTTAACTAGCTCTTATAGGGTGGATACTATCGAGTTGGGCGTCTTTGGGTACAGTCGAAGATGAGCTTTCTGATGTCAAGCCTCGACAGTCGACATGGGGGTCGCTCCTGAACTGGGGTGCGAGTTTGACTGAGAATAGTGAACAGCGTAGCGTTAATGCGCCGAACCATCGGCCGATCGTGCGTGCCCAAACAGTGGGCGTGGTCGCTTCCGGTGGTCAGCATAGTTCTTCCGTCCGGCTCTTTGGCTTGGATGGCTTCCCCGAAGTAACTTGGAGATTTGTCGTGAGTAAGCGGACTTTTCAGCCGAATAACCGCCGCCGGGCCAAGGTTCACGGTTTCCGTTCTCGTATGCGCACGCGTGCGGGACGAGCAGTACTATCAGCGCGACGCCGCAAAGGCCGTCGCTCGCTGTCAGCCTGAGACCCTAGCGTGCTGCCCGCGGCACACCGCCTTCGCTGCTCAGAGGAATTCACTCGGGTAGTGCGTGGCGGCGTGCGAATTGGTGGGCGAAATACTGTTCTTCATCTACGCGGTGAGCAACATGATGGTTGCTCCCGCGTAGGTTTTGTTGTATCTAGAGCCGTTGGTCCAGCGGTAGTCAGAAATCGGGTTAAGCGGCGCCTTCGCGCGATTTTCTGGGAGAGGATCGATGAGCTTCATCCAGGAATGATGGTAGTGGTTCGTGCGTTGCCGTCTTCAGCACGAGCATCGTTTGCGGATCTGGAGCGTGACGTCGATGTGGCTTTATCGCGTTATGAGCGCAAGCAGCAGCGCCGAGGCGAAAAGCAGGTGCACCCATGACTCTTGACGTTTTGGGTGAGCTGACCTCGGACCAGAAGTCTGGTGACGAAGTACAGCGTGAGACTACTTCTCAGAAGGAAGAGCGAACTGCTCGTAATGGTGGATTTCTTCTACGGCTGCCACGACTCATTCTCATGGCACCTATTAAGGCCTATCAACTAACGTTTTCAGCCCTGCGCGGACCAGTATGTCGGTTTTATCCTTCCTGTTCTGCATATGCGATGACTGCGTTAAGCCGACATGGGGCTATCAAGGGGGCTTACCTAGCAGCCCGCAGAATATTGCGGTGCCACCCATGGAATCCGGGGGGAGTAGACCATGTGCCGGAAGCGGGACAGATACGACGAAGTAAGTCAGAAAGTGACGATGCTAGGTAGCAACGACTGCTCTTTACAACCAATCGCGTTGTTAACCGGGGGAACTGTGACTGAACAACAAGGAGTCAAGGAATGAAGATTTTTGAGCCGATTCAGTCGGCAGTTGCCTGGGTGATGGTGCAATTCCATCACCTCTTAACAGCGTTGGGGCTCGATCCTGACTCGGGTACTACCTGGGCGCTGTCAATTGTCGGCCTCGTGCTGGTCATTCGTACCTTGCTTATCCCGTTGTTCGTGAAACAAATTCGTGCGCAGCGGGGAATGCAGATTATTCAGCCCGAAATGAAGAAGATTCAGGCGAAATATAAAGGTAAGACTGACTCCGCTTCCCGCCAAGCGATGGCGCAAGAGCAGATGGCGCTGTATAAGAAGTCGGGCACTAATCCGTTCTCTTCGTGCCTCCCTCTACTACTGCAAATGCCGATCTTCTTCTCGCTCTTCCGGGTACTGAACGGCCTTTCAGACATTGCCTCCGGTGAGAAAGAGCTCGCGGGAATGTCTCCGGAGTTGGCGCAGAGTGCCGAGGCGTCATCGATCTTTGGGGCGCCGCTGTCGGCGTCATTTATGGGATCGGATGACGGCACGGTGAAACTGGTTACGGTAATTTTGATCATCTTGATGTCTGCCGCAACCTACATGTCTTCGCGCCAGGCGTTAATGAAGAATATGTCGCAAGAATCGCTTGATAACCCGATGGCGAAGCAGCAGAAGATTATGATGTATGCGCTTCCCGGCATTTTCGCGGTGACGGGCGTGAACTTCCCAATCGGTGTTTTGATCTACTGGCTGACGACCAACGTGTGGTCGATGGGGCAGCAATTCTTCATCATTCGGAATATGCCGGCACCTGGGACGGAAGCTGCAAAAGCGCTGGAAGAGCGCAAGCGCAAGAAGGGCAAACTGGTGGAACCTGAACAACCCGAAGAGCCAGTTGCACCTCCAAAGACTGGTCAGCGCCAGCAACCAGTGCGCAAAGATCGGCAGAAAAAGGGTGGGCAACCGAAGAAGGTCGCCGGACCGTCAGGAACTGCCCCCAGCGGTGCGAAGAAGCCGCAAGGTAGCGCAGGAGGCGGCAATAAGAATGTCTCGCGACCTCAGCAGAACAAGAAAAAAGGCCCACAAAAGTAGCTGCGAACGTTTCCCGTTCAACTTTTTGATTTTTGCTATAACTCTCAAGCCACTAAGGAGCATGTGGTGAGTACTGAAGACTCAACAAACTTGGAACAACAGAATGAATCTCCCACTGACACTGCCGCTGCCACTGACACTGTCACTGCTGAGGTGCCGGCAATTGAGACCGCGCATGGCGCGAATCAGGTGTCATCGGAGGATTTAGCCCGACTCGAGGACGAGGGTGAAATCGCTGCTGACTATTTAGAGGAACTGCTCGACATCATTGACTTTGATGGAGATATCGACCTAGACGTTACTCATGGTAGAGCTTCGGCAGCAATTATTGCTGAAGGTGGCAACGGGAAAGAGTTGCAAAAACTCGTGGGGCAGGATGGGGAAGTTCTTGACGCTCTACAAGATTTGACTCGGCTTGCTGTCCAAACCAAGAGCGGGGACCGTTCTCGGCTGATGTTGGATATCGCCGGGTTTCGGGCGCAGAAACGTGCTCACCTGGTTAATATTGCGCGGGAAGCGGTTGCAAAAGTTCACAGCTCGGGTGCCGAGGTTCGTATGGATCCCATGAATGCTTTTGAGCGCAAAGTAGTACACGACGAAGTTGCGTCTGCCGGATTGGTCAGCAACTCGGTGGGAGAAGAACCCGATCGCCGCGTAGTAATCTCCCCGGCGTCTGAGTGACGGGGACGTTTCACCTGATGACTTTCGAGACAGCGGCAGAGCTTTTTGGAGATCGCCTCAGTAAAGCTGAAGAGTTTTCAGAGTTGCTACGCCGTCACGGTGAGGAACGTGGGCTGGTTGGGCCGCGAGACGTAGACATCATCTGGGATCGGCACATAGTCAATAGCGGGCTACTGAAAAGATTGCTTCCAACCAGTGGGCGCCTGGTCGATGTGGGTAGCGGTGCCGGCCTACCGGGGATCGTGCTAGCCCTAACGAATCCCGAACTTGACATCACTCTGATTGAGCCTATGGAGCGCCGCACGATGTGGCTACACGAGGTGGTGTCAAAGTTGGATCTCGGGAATATCAGAGTTCTGCGGGGGCGAGCGGACGAGTTTCATGGCGCGGAAGAGTACGACGTGGTGACCGCGCGAGCGGTGGCACCAATGGATAAATTGACTCGGTGGTGCTTACCGCTTGTAGATAAAGGTGGTCAACTCCTTGCTTTGAAGGGTCGGCGAGCTGGCGAGGAATTACTCAAGGCAACAAAGGTGATCCGGAAACTAGGCGGCAAATCTTGGAGTGTTGAAGAGTTACTCGGTGTTGATGGCGGCGAATCGACCAACGTGATTGTCGTGCAGAAATAGACTCTGTTTCACGTGAAACACACCTCGAGGTAGGGGAGCGGCTGTGGATTCCAAACTGGATTCGATAAAGATTTCACGCGTTTATCGTGTGACACGGCTTCCCTTGCAGGGTTGGCACAGTAGGCTCGTTTAGAGTGGGAGCAGCATAGTGAAAGCTGCAGTGTTTCACGTGAAACCTCATATGAAAGCACGGTGTTTATGGACGGCGACATCGCCTCGGCCCTCCCTCAAGCTGAAGAGGACACTCCGCTTATGCGTGAATTGGCGGACAATGCTCGACGTCGGCTTGCCTTGAGTGGCGTAAAGTTCAAGCCTCCGGGCCGGACCCGTGTTCTCACGGTCGCCAACCAAAAAGGGGGCGTGGGGAAAACTACAACAGCGGTCAATATTGCGGCTGCGTTGGCGAAGGGCGGCTTACGTGTCTTAGTCATTGACAATGATCCGCAGGGGAATGCTTCAACTGCTCTTC
>Ga0079226_10004722_pt1 | contig 10406 bp, 8 predicted proteins | sample Poulit2014_FD_76345 | JGI IMG/M metagenome (GOLD analysis project Ga0079226, IMG submission 76345) | Agricultural soil microbial communities from Georgia to study Nitrogen management - Poultry litter 2014 | ecosystem: Environmental > Terrestrial > Soil > Agricultural land | place: USA: Georgia...
AAGTGGAATACAGCCCAAGGCCATGCCACAACGAACTGGAAGTAGCCCATCATGGCTGCTGCAAGCACGAAAACGAACTCGCCCGCAAACATGTTACCGAACAAACGTAGACCAAGTGAAACAGGCTTAGCTAATAAACCAACCACTTCTAGTACTAGGTTCACCGGAATTAATAAGATTTGTAGAAAAATATTGCTACTGCTAAAGGGTTGTAGCGTTAAACTGCTCAAGAAACCCTTTACGCCGTTATGGCTAATGCTGAAAGCAATAATCAAGAAGAACACTGAGAAAGACATTGACAGTGTGATGTTTGGATCCACCACAGGTACATATTTAAAGTACTCAAGGCCCATCCATTGTGCTGCACCTGGGATAAAATCTACCGGTATCAACTTGATGGAGTTCATTAAGAAAATCCAGAAGAAAACGGTAAGACATAATGGCCCAATGAGCTTGCTATTGCCTTCGAATGTGTCTTTAACTTGGTTATCGATAAACTCGTAAAACACTTCGATAACATTGAGGAACTTGCTAGGAACACCCGCATGCGCTTGACGTGCTGCACGGGCGAAAATGAAGATAAACAGAGCACCTAAAAGGCCAGACCAAAACAGGCTATCTACGTGAAACGCCCAAAAACCCATGGCATCCAACTCGCTTTGACAAGCTGCCAGAACCCACTGAGACTGTTCGTATACACTGCCATCACAGGCCACTGTGCCGGCTTCTACTTTACCGTAGGTAAGATTCGTTAGGTGATGCTGAATGTACTCAGTTTGAGTGTTTGCCATTTACTAACCCAACCTTTCAACCGTAAGTTACTCGAATTATTTCTCAACTTCATGCTCGATGGGAGCATTCCTCGTTGCGCGAGCCAACCAAACCCAGCCCGCCACCTGCGTAAAAAAGAAACCCAATAACAAAGCTGCTGCGTTTTCTTTAGTACGTAATTCTGGTGTCGTTTTCAACGACACCCATAACAATAATAATGTGATGGCAATCTTACCCATCTCGGCCCTAATGGCCGCTGTTGCTTGCCGCTTTGGTAACGCGTTTTTGGGATGCAGCCACATTTGATAAGCTGCCCAAGCATGAGCAAGCCAACAAATTGCTGCTCCCCATGCCACGGCTTTGGCGATCATAACTGAAAAGGCCGCCAACGAGATAGTGCTTAACAACAATAAAGTTGCTATTTGAACGGAGAGAAGCCCGTAAAAAAGCTTTTTACCTTTTATCGGCTGCCGATCCATTTCCACCTCGTCGCTGTTTTCGCCACTACTGTGCATTGTTTTTCACTTCGCTTTTAAGTGGCGCCATGCAACAAGCGCGCAAAGTATAGGCAGATGCGAGTAACACTGCAACCGCTCAGGCCAATTTTCTGCCTGAAGGTTGTACAAACAACCTGTTTACTGACGAAAGTCATTTTATATGCGCCAAGATGCCATCCAACTCATCCAGGCTGCTATAACTAATCACGAGCTTTCCTTTGCCTTTGGCGCCTTGCTTAATATCAACAGGGGCACCTAATCGTTCAGACAACTCACGCATCAAAGCTTTTACGTTAGGGTCTTGGGCCACAGGGGCCTTCGGCTCGGGCTTTGGCTTGCCAAACTCGCGTACCAATGCTTCTGTTTGCCGAACATTCAAACCTTCAGCCACTACCAACCTAGCTGCTTCTGCTTGGTCCTCACCTTGCAAACCCAGCAAGGCACGAGCATGGCCCATTTCTAAATCACCATGCTCCAACATGCGCCGTGCAGATTCTTCCAACGACAATAAGCGCAACAAGTTAGTGACCATAGCGCGAGATTTTCCCACCGCATCAGCCACCTGCTGATGGGTCAGCTCAAACTCTTCCTTTAAACGCGACAGCGCCAGCGCTTCTTCCATGGGGTTTAAATCTTCACGCTGAATATTTTCAATAAGCGCCATGGCTATGGCTGCTTCGTCTTCAACGTAGCGCACTACCGCTGGTATTCTTTTCAGCCCAGCGAGTTGCGCAGCTCGCCAACGCCTTTCACCAGCAATAATTTCAAAATTATTAGTGCTAATGGGGCGCACTACAATAGGCTGCATAACACCTTGCGCACGGATGGATTCAGCCAATTCTTCCAAGGCTTCGGGCGACATATCTCTGCGCGGCTGATAACGGCCTCGCTCTACTAGCTCAACCGGTATATGGCGCAATTCGCCCTCTTGCGGCTCTGCAGATGTTTCAGCCCCCGCTTCAACGGTAACATCAACATTTCTTTTCGCTGCGGGGGTGGCACTACGGCTTAATAATGCATCTAAACCTTTGTTTAACCCTCGTTTACGGTTGGCAGCCATGCCTCTTCACCTCATTTTCCCTATGCAGGGACTCTATTCTTATGTTGTCGTAATATTTCGCCTGCTAAAGCCAAGTAACTTAGCGCGCCGCGTGAACGGCGATCATAACTCAGTACCGATTCGCCATAACTAGGTGCTTCAGCTAAGCGCACATTACGCGGAATAATAGTGCGGTAAACTTGGTCACCAAAATGCGTTAATAGTTGCGTTGATACATCATTAGATAAACTGTTACGCGGATCAAACATAGTACGCAACAATCCGCCTATTTGTAGATCGGGGTTCACAGTAGCCTGAATATTTTCAATGGTATCAAGTAGAGCAGTTAAGCCCTCAAGAGCATAATACTCACATTGCACTGGCACTATCACTTCTGTAGCTGCGGCCAACGCGTTCACTGTCAACATACTTAAAGATGGCGGGCAGTCTATCAAAATATAATCGTAGTTGGCTAAAAGCGGAGCTAGGACATCGCGCAATCGATATTCTCGGCTTGGCATGTCTAACATGTTAACTTCTGCAGCAATCACATCTGTGTTCGCTGGCACAAGATGGTATCCACCTGTTGTTTCTTCAATAATGGTTTCTGCCGCAGTGGCTTCACCAAGAAGTAAATGATAAATACTGGTTTCCACTTCGTATTTATCTACTCCAGAGCCAGAAGTGGCGTTACCTTGAGGGTCTAAATCTATTAACAGCACACGTTGGCGCTGAGCAGCCAAGGCTGCGGCTAAATTCACACTGGTAGTGGTTTTACCCACGCCGCCTTTTTGATTTGCCAAGGCAAAAACAACTGCCACGCTTGCTCTCCTTTCCTTAAGCGGTTTGCACTATCACTAATTCACGCTGTTCGTTTAAAAAAGGCACCTGTAGTGCCTTTGTTTCAAATTGCCAACCGGAAGGGGCTTGTGCAATTTCATCTTCAGCTTGCGCTGCTTTCATTGCTAATAAACATCCCTCTTCAAGCACCAAGTGCCCTAGTAGTGCCAACATATCTGGCAACGAAGCAAAAGCTCGTGCTATTACTTGTGGCACTGCTTGCTCGTAGGCCTCAACACGGCTTTGCACCACAGTGACATTTTGCAACCCTAATGCCAATGCTGCTTGGCGCACAAATCGTGTTTTTTTGCCGTTGCTATCGAGCAACACAAAATTTTGCTCTGTGCGCATTACGGCTAACACTATACCCGGCACACCTGCTCCGGTTCCCACATCGAGTGTTTCAGCTTCGCTTAACCAAGGCAAAACAGCGAGAGAGTCTAATAGATGACGCACCACCATATCACGGGGCTCTCGAATAGCGGTTAAATTGTAAGCTTTATTCCATTTATGCAGCAGCGCCACATAAGCTAACAACTTTTCCTCTTGCTCTGCGGTTAGCGCTATTTCTAACTGCGCTGCTCCTCGACGTAACAAGTCCGCCAACTCGGTCACAAATTATTCTCCTGCCACAGAGCGCACGCCCTGTTTCTTCAAATGCACTATTAACAAGGAAAGCGCAGCTGGTGTTACACCTGGAATACGGCCAGCCTGCCCAATAGTGGCTGGGCGAACCTCTTCGAGCTTTTGACGCACCTCATGAGACAAACTCACCACACGGGAATAATCCATCCCTGCGGGAATCTTTTGCTCTTCAGCAGCCTTCAAACGCTCCACTTCTAATTTTTGACGCTCAATATAACCTGAATATTTCGCTTCAATTTCCACTTGTTCTGCCACATCTGCAGCTTGCGGTTCGAGCCCTACCGCTTCCATCAAAGCGTTATAGTCCACTTCTGGGCGTTTAAGAAGTTCCATCAAGTGGTACTCATGCGTTAGCGGCTTCGGCAACAAAGCATTTACTTTATCTATCGCTAGATCATTAGGGCGCACCCAAGTGCTGCGCAAGCGTTGGGCTTCTTTTTCAGCTCCCTCACGTTTAGCGCAGAAAACCGCCCAACGTGCATCGTCCACCAAACCTAATTCACGCCCAATTTCTGTCAAACGCATATCGGCGTTATCTTGGCGTAACAATAAGCGGTATTCGGCACGGCTAGTGAACATTCGGTAAGGCTCTTTAGTACCGAAGTTAATTAAATCATCCACCAACACACCAAGGTACGCTTGGTCGCGTTGGGGGTACCAAGGCTCTTTTTCTTGTACGCGCAACGCAGCGTTAATGCCCGCCAACATACCTTGAGCGGCTGCTTCTTCATATCCTGTGGTGCCATTTATTTGGCCAGCAAAGTAAAGCCCAGGCATATGCTTGGTTTCTAACGTGTGATGTAAATCTTGCGGGTTAAAATAATCATACTCAATGGCATAGCCGGGGCGTGTAATATGAGCGTTCTCAAACCCACGAATTGTGCGCACCGCAGCTAGCTGCACATCGAAAGGCAAGCTAGTAGAAATACCGTTAGGGTACAACTCGTGGGTGTTTAGCCCTTCTGGCTCCACAAACACTTGGTGGCTCGTTTTATCCGGATAGCGGTTAATTTTATCCTCAACACTCGGGCAATAACGCGGGCCCACACCATCAATCACACCGGTAAACATAGGCGAACGATCAAAACCCGTGCGCATAATGTCATGGGTTTTTTCATTGGTGTGAGTGATGTAGCAACACACTTGGCGTGGATGCTCTTCCACGCTTCCCATATAACTCATTACAGGCGTGGGGGTATCGCCCCACTGTTCTTCCATAAGGCTAAAATTAACGGTTTTACCATCAATGCGAGGCGGGGTGCCTGTTTTCAAACGGTCCACTTGAAAAGGCATTTCACGTAAACGATGCGCCAAAGCAATGGAAGGTGGATCACCCGCACGGCCGCCAGACTGCTGATCTAGGCCCACGTGAATAGTGCCCCCTAAAAATGTGCCCACCGTTAGAATCACCGCATCAGCTTCAAACTCCAACCCCATGCTCGTTTTAGCACCCTTACACTCACCATTGCGCACAATTAAATCTGTGACAGACTGCTGAAACAGCGTAAGGTTTGGTTGGTTTTCAACCATTTCTCGGATGGCCATTTTATAGAGGCTACGATCCGTTTGTGCGCGCGTCGCTCGCACTGCAGGCCCTTTGCTCGCATTCAACGTACGAAACTGAATGCCCGCCCTATCCGTGGCACGCGCCATTATGCCTCCCATGGCATCTACTTCGCGCATTAAATGGCTTTTACCAATACCACCAATGGCAGGGTTACAGCTCATCTGCCCTAGTGTTTCAATATTGTGGGTCAACAAAAGGGTGGCAATACCCATGCGCGCGGAAGCCATCGCAGCTTCAGTGCCTGCGTGCCCACCACCAATGACTATTACCCCAAAACGTTCGGGATATAACATGAGATACACCTGCTGTGCGTTAAAAAGGAGAAAGTGCCCAGAAATTCAAGATTGTAGGTCAATCCCGAAAAAGCTTAGGCGCTAGTATAAAGCTCACGTGAACAAAATAAAGTAAAGACTGTAGAACAAGAAACAAACCGCTTGTTTTTCAAACACTTATCAAACAAAAAATTTAACACCAACCTCTTAGAAAGCACTTTGCTTTATACCTATATTCTCATTTGCGCATATTCAGCCGGTGTTTTCAGTCAAAGCATATCTGCTCTTCTTTCGTTATAACTGCGTCCAACTTTACCGCAGCAATGATGCGTTTGGGCTTTTTTGTTTATAAGCCTTCTTTTTCTCTAGGAGAGATCACCATGATTAACTATAAAGTTCCCTTACGGGATATGCGCTTTTTAATTAACGAAGTATTTGACTACGACAAACACTATCAAAAGCTTCCCAACGGCGCAGATGCTACACCAGACATGGTGGAGGCCATTATTACTGAATGCGCACGTTTATGTGAGAACACCATCGCCCCTCTCTACCAAAAAGGCGATGAAGAAGGCTGCCACTTGGAAGATGGCAAAGTAACCACTCCTACAGGCTACAAAGAAGCTTACCAAGAACTCATCAATGGTGGCTGGCAAGGGCTTTCGCACCCTGAAGAATACGGCGGACAAGGCTTACCTGTATCGTTAGGTATGTTCAAACAGGAAATGATGGGCGCCGCCGACTGGGCATTCAGCATGTACCCTGGGCTTTCCACTGGTGCCATGAACACCATTTTAATGCACGGCACCGATGAGCAAAAAGAAACGTACCTCACGCGCCTTACCTCTGGTGAGTGGACAGGCACCATGTGCTTAACAGAACCACAGTGTGGTACTGACCTTGGCCAAGTTAAAACCCGTGCCATTCCACAAGAAGATGGCACTTACAAAATTACTGGTACTAAAATCTTTATTTCTGCAGGTGAGCATGACTTAACCGAGAACATCGTTCACATTGTGCTTGCACGCCTACCTGATGCTCCTAAAGGCACTCGCGGTATTTCTTTATTTATCGTGCCAAAGCACTTACCAGAAAAAATTGGTGAAGATAACGGTGTTTCCTGTGGCTCACTAGAAGTTAAAATGGGCATTAAAGGTTCAGCCACTTGTGTTATGAACTTTGATGATGCCACCGGCTTCTTAATTGGCCCTGAAAACAAAGGGCTTGAGTGCATGTTTACCTTTATGAACTCCGCTCGTATTGGTACCGCTATGCAAGGCGTGTGCCACGCTGAGCTATCCTTCCAAGGGGCGCTCGCTTACGCCAAAGAACGTCGCTCCATGCGTGCTTTGCGCGGCAAACAAGATCCAGATGAAATTGCTGATAGCATCATTCATCACGCCGATGTACGCCGTATGCTTCTCACTCAAAAAGCGGTAGCTGAAGGTGGCCGAGCAATGCTCTACTACACCGCCCAATACGCGGACAAAATGGTTACCGGCATGATGGAAGGGGACGAAGAAAAGCGTAAATACTGGGATGACCAGCTCGGCTTTTTAACCCCTATTCTTAAAGGTTTCTTAACTGAGCTAGGGTTAGAATCTGCTAACCTAGGGATGCAAGTATTTGGTGGGCACGGCTACATCACCGAACACGGCATGGAGCAAATTGCTCGTGATGCGCGCATCTCAACCCTATACGAAGGCACCACTGGCATCCAAGCATTAGACTTACTTGGCCGTAAAGTACTGCTCATGACCCGTGGTAAATGTGTACGCGACTTCAGCCAAAAAATGATTGATTTTGGTACGCGCAACATGACGAACCCTACCATTCGTCCCTTTGCTTGGCAGTTACTGAAAATTGCTGCTCAGTGGAACTACCTCACCACACGCCTAATGATTACCGCTTCACGTAACCGTGAAATGGTGAGCAGCGCCAGCCACGATTACTTGATGTATTCAGGCTACGCCTTAATGGCTTATTTCTGGGCTATTATGGCCGCTAAAGCACAAGAAAAGCTGGATAAAGGTGACGGCGAGCAACAAGCAGAATTCTACCAAGCAAAAATTGCGACGGCAGAATTTTACTACGACCGCTTACTCCCGCGCGCCAAAGGCCACGCTGAAGCTATGCTCAAGCCCACCAAATCTTTATTACAAATCAAGCCGGAAGAATTTTCTTTCGATTACGAGTAAGGTAATAAACCTACGCCACGGGCTCTCTGCCCGTGGCGTTTTTTACGCTGACTCATCAGCCAGTTTTACTCTCCGCAATTCACCTCCCTTCCGCTATACTATTCACACTGTTGGAACCACCACAACCAAAGGATTGACGATGAAAAATTTCGATAACATACGTGTTCTAATCACGGGCTCTGGAACGGGCATTGGTGCCTTATTAGCCAAAGAACTAGCACGCCAAGGTGCTGAAGTTATTGTTACTGCCCGCCGCCAAGCAGCCGCTGACGAGGTAGCTAACGCCATTATTGCCGAGGGCAATAAAGCTTACGCCATGACACTAGATGTGAATCAAACAGATTCCTTGCCTGAGTTTAAGCAGCAGTTACACACGCTCGCTGGCCCTATCGATATGTTAATTAACAATGCGGGTATTGTGGTGGGAGGCAACTTCGAGGAAGTCTCTCTCGATGACCACCTCGCTATTATGCAAACCAACACCTTAGCACCCATTGCTATGACTCATTTATTCATGGATGACTTAGCCGCTTCGGAGCGCGGCCACGTAGTAAACGTAGTGAGCGCCAGTGCTTTTCTTGGCCTCCCATGGGGCAGCACCTATTCGGCTAGTAAATGGGCTCTTTTAGGCTTTGGCGAATCGTTACGACAAGAGTTTCAAGAGCGCGGTTTTAAACACCTTAGCGTTACTTCAGTTTGCCCGAGCTATATTGATACTGGTATGTTTGATGGCGTCAAAAGCCCCTTATTTACGCCTATGCTTACACCAGAAAAAGTAGTTGCTTCCATGGTTAAGGGTATACAGCAGAAAAAGGCGCTTGTTATTGAACCACCTATTGCTAGAGGCATTGGTTTACTACGCAATGCTTTACCCATTCCTATTTGGGATAGAGTGGCCAAATTCAGCGGTGTTTCGCAGTCCATGCGCCACTGGCAGGGCAAGAAACAATAAGATAACTCAATAAAACGATAACAAAGAGAGAATCACATGCGACCTTTGAGCCCCGTTGACCAGCTTTTTTTATGGTTAGAAAGACGCCAGCAACCCATGCATGTTGCAGCGTTACAACTATTTAGCTTCCCCGAAGACGCTGATGCAAGGTATGTACGCGACCTTGCTGAATCCATGCGCGCTTATAACTGCCCCAACGAACCGTTTAACCAACGTATTATTTCGCGCTTGGGCCAACACTATTTCGTGGAAGATAAACAATTTGATATTGAGCACCACTTCCGCCACCAAGCTTTACCCAAGCCTGGTAGAATTCGAGAGCTACTGGCACTGGTATCAGCTGAGCACTCTAGCCTCCTAGACAGGCAGCGCCCTTTATGGGAAGTACACTTAATTGAAGGTATTCAGCGCCGTCGTTTTGCGCTTTATACCAAAGTGCACCACTCCATGATCGATGGTGTAGCCGCCATGCGCATGGGCATGAAAACACTTTCTAGTGATCCTGATGTTCGTGGCCTACCTCCTGCTTGGGCCAACCCAGTTTTGAACGAGATGAACGCTAACCCTTACCCCACCAACCCCGTAGCCGCCGTGGGCAAGCTTGCCCGCATAGGCACAGGTGTAGGTAAGCAAATAGCCACCATCCCCACGTTGGCGCGCACCGTCTATGACATGACACAAAAAGCAAAGTCAGACCCAGATTACGTATCTGTGTTCCAAGCGCCTGAGTGCATGATCAACCAAAAAATTACTGGTAGCCGCCGCTTCGCTGCACAGTCCTACGCCACTGAAAGATTTGCGGCGATAGGTAAAGCTTTTGGTTGCACCCTAAATGATGTGGTGCTGGCTGTTTGTAGTAGCGCCCTACGTGACTACTTGATTAGCCAGAATGCGTTGCCTGATAAACCACTGATTGCCATGGTACCGGTTAACTTACGCCAAGAAGATGACAACACCAGTGGCAACCAAATCGCCATGATTTTGGCTAACTTAGCCACCCATATTGCCGATCCTGCAAACCGTTTACGCATGATTAAAGCCTCTATGGACGAAGCAAAAGCACGTTATCGTCAAATGACGCCGGCTGAAATATTAAACCTTACGGGTTTAATTATGGCCCCCATGGGTTTGCACCTGCTAACAGGCTTAGCGCCTGAATGGCGCGCCTTCAACGTAGTGATTTCCAACGTCCCCGGGCCTAGAGAACCTATGTATTGGAACGGGGCCCGCTTAGAGGGTATGTACCCAGTTTCTATCGCACTAAACCAAATAGCGTTGAACATTACCCTTACTAGCTACTGCGACCAGCTCGAGTTTGGCATTATCGGCTGCCGCAGAACGCTACCTTCCATGCAACGTTTGCTTGATTATTTCGAGCACGGCATTCGAGAATTAGAAATAGCTGCAGACCTGCGTTAATGCCATATGGAGGGCTACACAGCCCTCCAACACTCACCTTTCCCCTCTTTCTCCGTATTCTTTTCTTACCTTATTATTTTTTTAATTGTAGAAAACAGTGGCAGCTTCTCTCAAAAGGGCGTAAGGTGTGTTTTGCTGCAGTGTTGAAGCAGTGGTGATTTGGTTGTTCCCGTCTGTGTTACCGCCCTAACACCGTTACAAAGATC
>Ga0079226_10004723_pt1 | contig 10406 bp, 18 predicted proteins | sample Poulit2014_FD_76345 | JGI IMG/M metagenome (GOLD analysis project Ga0079226, IMG submission 76345) | Agricultural soil microbial communities from Georgia to study Nitrogen management - Poultry litter 2014 | ecosystem: Environmental > Terrestrial > Soil > Agricultural land | place: USA: Georgia...
TGGTAAAATTCTTCCAAGACGTGTTACAGGTACTTCCGCGAAGTATCAGCGCCAGCTCACAGGAGCGATCAAGCGTGCACGTCATATGGCACTACTCCCATATGTAAAAGAAGAACAGTAATAAATATAATTACGAAAACCCTTGATACATCAACGTTTCAAGGGTTTTTATTATGTCTTTTTTCTATTCTCAGGGCACTTTCAGGGCAAAGTGTCGGAAAAACTATCGGTATCTAATCATTGTTTGATATCCTTCATTGGTGTGTTTTCCATAACCTTGATCTTTGAGAGTGGTAAACTGAACATCAATAACCTCATAACCATCATCTTGCATTTGAGATAATAATTCATCTATCTCCATTGTTACCTTGTCATCTACACCAAGACCTTTGTTAAAGATTTTGGATAGCGTATGAACAAAAACAATATGTTGTTTACCATCTTTTTCTTTTAAATGCTTCTTAAATTTAGAATGATAGGTATTACTGGCATGTTTGTTTTTTTCATCACTTTCACTACTAAAGAATCCCATTTGATACCTCTCCTTTATACTCTAAATAATGACTTTCTCCAGGTTATCCATCATCTTATCATTCATCTTTTGAGTGACATGTGTATAGATCTGCAGCGTAGTCTTATGATCTGTATGGCCGACACGCTCCATGATTGTTTTAAGGCTCACATCAAACGATGCCAGCATGCTGATATGTGTATGTCTCAATGTGTGAGTTGTTATCCTCTTATTCAGGCCACACCACTCACTGGCTTCTTTTAGCAATATATTGACCTTCTCTTTAAACAAAGGAGAACCGGCCACACTGGTAAACACAAATCCCTTATCAGTAAACTTCTCATTCCACATGGATTCCTTTTTATTATCCAACATAACCTTTTTAAGTATTTCACAACTCCGATCCGTTATATCAATGACACGGTACGACTTTTCTGTTTTGGTTGTGTCCTTAACCCCGAAAAATCCTTCATGGGTAATCCAATTGATGGAACCATCTATTTCTAACTTCTTATTCTCTAAATCAATATTGTGGGTTTCAATGGCCAACAGCTCACTGATCCGCATACCATTCAATGTTTGAAACTCAATGATGTATTTCATCATGTTCAAGTTCCTGGTCACATCTGCACGTTTAGTATTCTTAATCTTATAATCGACATACTCCAATATCTCTTTTACCTCATGCAGCTCCAGGAAGTTATTCCGCTTACTCTTAACCTCTTCAATGGTCTTGACCGTGACAGGAATCTCTATGTCCTCCAGAACAACATCCGAAGTGATGCCATAAGTCTTTTTGGCATGTCTGATGATAAATCGGATGACCGTTAAGTAATCTGACAGTGTGGCCTTGCCCATGCTTTCTTTATGTTTGGAATCAATGAACTTTTGAATGAATTGAGTATTGATGTTTTTATAAAGTATGTCAGGATTGATGCTTTTTAAAATAACGTTCAACCTGGGGCGTTTTGATCGCAACGTGCCGGACTTGCTGCCGGATGCAATCTTATACCGTTCAAACCATTCCTCAGCCAGCTGATGAAATGTGAGTTTATCGACACCGGGCATATGTGACTCATTTGATTTAATACGCTGCTCAATCTGCTCATTTAAACGCTTCTGAGCTTCCTTTTCGGACTGCCGGGTATCTTTGTTCATGACAACACTGGTACGTCTCCGCTTGCCTGTTAAGGGGTCAATGTAACGCTCATAAAAGCGGTATTTGGTCTTGCCTGACTTATCCTCAAATGACTCTTACCACATGCTTCATACCTCCTTTTCCCTCATATTAGATTTGATGCAAATATCATTAATCAGGATCATCCAGGATCATCATTTATTTCTTCCGCTAAATAATAAAGATCTTCTGAACTGATTTTGCTGCCATCAAACTCTTTTCTTTCTATTTCATCGAAATTAACAACGAAATCATTATAACTATCATATAGTATTTCATCGCCATATTTTCCTTCAATATAATTTGTTATGACATTAAGTATAAAATTTTTGTCATTCTTATCTAGTTTTATAAACTTCTTCAGATTCTTATTAAATATTCGGGATAAATCCAAATATACTAACTCTGTATAATCATTGAATGATCCTTCAACACCAAACATTACATCTTCTTTCTCTTGCATCAACAACCAATTCAGTAAGTAATATGATTCATCTATAGGTTTATTAGATTCATGCATTCCAATGTTCTTTAAAACATTATTAACTTCAGCAAAATCTTTAATTTGTATATTGGCTTGTATACAAAGACGGATGTAAGTTTCAGCAACAATATATAGATAAACGTCTTCATCAGTGAATCTATCAAATAAAGCCTTTGAAAACGAATATAAATATTCGCTGCTTGGATTGCTTTTTCCATTCTCAATCATTGAGATATAGGGACTACTTTTCGAAATCTTATTGGCTAGTTCTTTTATAGTCATGTTTCTATATATTCTTTCTTTTTTTAAAATCTTTCCGATATCAGACAATGAAAAACCCTCCTAGTTAAGTGAATATCTATTTTTAATTAATTATATACTCGAATATCTAAGTAATCAAATAGAAAAGTTAAATAATACTTGAATTAATTATTAAGTTATATTGTATTTAAGATTAATTTTATAGATTTTAATTATTTTAAAAGACCTTAAAACTAAGTATTTTAATAAAAGTATTTAACAGTAGGGTTGATTATGAATATCAGTGCTAAAACAAAAAGCATCAAAGAGAAATTATTTTTCAAAGGTTATCTGATGAAAGAACTAGCTGAAGAGTTAGAAGTCAGTCCGACTTATCTAAGTAACGCGGTAAATAATCGAGTCAGTATTAGTCCTAGATTGGCAAAGAATATTGCTAATTCATTAGATGTTGAAATCTCGGACATCTTTGAAGTTAAAGAATCAATTAGAGAGGAGGTGTAAATCATGAGTAATGTTCAGAGGATTTATGAAGAGCCGTCACTTGAAAATACAGTAATGAAATCGGAGCAAATTTCAACCAAGCCTATATACGTGAACAAATCGCAAGCCGCTGAGCTCTTCGGGGTTAGTCGTTCAACCATTTATCAGTGGTGCAAAAATGGAGCGGAATCTGGAGAGTGGCCAGGGCTTTCGATAAGGCCATCAGCAACGGTAACGCTCATTCATTTGGAAACAATGGAAGCCTATATCAAGAGTCTGAACAAATCATTTTTATAAAGGAGTTGAAACCATGAAGCTATTTTTATCCATTCTTCCAGAGCTTGCGTTTCTATCTGGAGTTCTAAGCGTACTAACTGGAATGATTCTATTCATGAACTGGCAAATTGCTCTTATATTCGGTGGAGCGGTGCTTATCTTAGCAGCGAATTACTTGAATGAAATCATGAATGTGGAAGTTGAAGAACAATAATAAATTTAAAGGAGAATATCAAATGACTGAATCAGTAAAAAATGTATTTAGCAATAGGATTTTAGACCTGGTAAGGAACTTCTCAATATTGAAAGAATACGAAGGAATCGCCAGTTTTAAATTGGATGAAGATCCATTCAATATGATCTATGTAGTCAGAGATGGAAAGCTTCATGCAACGGTCGATACACACCAAACGCAAGGAGACATGCAAGTTTATGAAGTAACGGAAACTAAACACCTCGAAACGCTTCTGTATTTCCTTGATGAAGACGTACCTGATAGCAAAAGGCACGATCGATTCTTTGAAATTTTGCTTGATGACTATACGCTTTATCTGCTGGAGGAACATGCAGCTGGAGCCGAAGAATTTAAAGTAGAACTTATCGGACAAATCAACATGATTCATACAAATGCTATTTCAATCCAGGAACCGCACCAGGCCGCCTTGGAATCATTGAAATTACTCGATATTTATATGAATAGTAATGATCTAAACAACAAGGATTTCAAAACATTGCTTGATGAATTAAATGTAAATGTCACTAAATATAATAATTTCACTAGGGGGATTACAAATGACTGAACAAAAAATAAATGAATTAGAAAATGCACTTTTGAAGATGGAAGATGACCGGGACGGCCTGCAGATATTACTGAATCAAGCTAGAGATCTGCTGCTGACGATTGAACAACAGTATGAAGAAGTAGAAAAGGTTCATGCTTATTTAAACCCTAAAGATACGAAGAGTTTAATTGCTCGAAAAATACAAACAGTGCGATCACTACTAGACGTTACTAATAGATACCTGCGTGTAGAAATGGAAGATACAGAGCAATAAAAAAGTCGATACATTAAAAATGTACCGACTAGCTACCGACTGCAATCGGTAGGGAAATTAAATTAACTGTCCTGTAATTATAGCAGAAAAATAGGGGGTGTGGATTATGACAAACGCAAAAGATTCTTTCCAAGATGAAATTTATATAAAAGTCACTGATTTAAAAAGCGAAGAAATAGGATTTTCATTTTTGAAAGCACTAGCGGATGAAAGCTTATCTTTTGAAGCGAAGCAGGTTTACTATTGTCTACTTCATTACCCCTTATCAAGTAAGGACAAAAGAACATTGAGTGAACAGGTAAACCTGTTTTTAGATGTACCACGAAAAGAATTCCAGGAATATAAAAGAGAACTCATAGTAGCTGGATATCTCAAGGAGGGGAGGTTATGACGAATTGGTTTTCGATTCACAGAAGTATTAAAAAACACTGGTTATTTCAGGAAGAGAGAACATATTCACGGTTTGAAGCATGGTTCTTCATCCTCATGGAAACCAATCATTCAGAGGTTAAACAACCAATAGGAAACCAAATTGTAACTATAGAAAGAGGTCAATTTTTCACCTCTAAACTTAAATTGTCAGAAAAGTTTAATTGGTCCAGAAAAAAATTAGATGCATTTTTAAGGATGCTCGAAAGAGACAACATGGTACACATCAAAAGCACAACGAAATATACCGTTATAACCGTTGTCAATTATGACTTTTACCAGAGTGATGAAGGTCGAAAGGCACAACAAAAGATACAACAATCGCAACAGCCAAGTGAACAACACTCGCACAACAACGGCACATCAAATGCACAACAAACGCACATAACGAATAATGGTAATAATGTTAATAACTCTATACGCGCTCCCGAAAATGATTTAAATGAAAGTTATGCACATGTGGATAAGTCAAAAGACGATACAGAAGAAAAGTTCTTAGAGTTCTATGATCTCTATGACAAAAAGAAGGCAAGACCGAAAGCAGAGCAGGCATTTAAGAAAGCATTAAAGAAACATGACTTTGAAATAATCATGAATGGTACTAAGAGTTTTTTAAAAACCATTACGGATAAGCAATACCAACCCTATCCGGCTTCATTCTTAAATCAGGAACAGTACATGGATGAACATAAGCCTGTAACTGGCAACATCTTCGATGGGGATAATGCTGAAACGAGTGAGCCAGAAATAAATATCCAACGCAGTAAAAAAGAGAACCCCCTTGCAGATGTAAGACATTATGAAAATGCAATCGATTAATCAAGGAAGCAGGTGAACATATGAAGAAGCCCCAGGCATTGGAAATATTAAAAATTCTATATGCGTTTTATCCCAACTTCAACCGTAAAGATATAGAATCGTTTAACGAAATGTGGATTGAGCGGCTGACTGAGGGAGATTATGAGAAAACGATGCGGAAGGTTAAGCAATACACCCAAGATAGTCGATTCCCTCTATCTCTGGCAGATGTTTTGGTCATTGAACCTAAGATTACTCCACCGGAGGAAACGGAGATTGCCAAAGCCAGGGCAGCGGTCGAAAAAGAAATGGCTGATCCTGAAATGAGGGCGAAACGTGAAAGGAGTCTTGAAAGGGCACGTCAGATGTTTGAGGAGCTGAAAAACGATGTTCGATGATCTTCGTTTAACGGAAGTTGAATATCACGAAAAGATGGTTATCGCCAGGCTTCTAAAATGGCCGGAACTACGCAGAGATCTTAAGCTGCAACCTAAACACTTTCAGGATGACAGACATGCAGCAGTCGTTGAAGCGCTGATTAATAACCCGAATTTAACGGATGCGGATCTGATGACTGATGCCATTAGAGAAAAGAGCAAGTTCGGAGGAAATCAATTCGTAAATGTTCTACTCAATTTCCCCGTGCCTTCAAAACATGGTTTGGGAAACGATCAGTACCAGGTCTACGACTTCTTTAAAAAACGCCAGATAAGCAAAATGGCCGAAGATTATCAGGCGGATCCTTCAAATGAACTTGCACTTGAAATGAGTGGCCGCATTCAGGAATTGAATCACTTCGAAGTCCATGAAGACGGTTCTAAGTTAGAAATTATGTCTGAGATTTTAGATGACTTGCATAATGTGAATGAAACCCCAGCCACCCCTACAGGTTTTAAATCATTGGATTCACTCATTGGAGGGTTTGAGGATGGTCAGCTGAATGTTATTGCTGCCCGGCCATCTTTAAGGAAAACTGCTCTTGCACTCCAGTTAGGGAAACAATTGGTGAAAGATAATAATGAGATTGTATTTTGCTCGATGGAAACGAGGGAGAAGAATCTGACCCAGAGACTACTGGCCAATATTGCTAAAGTTTCTCTTTCAAAATTTAAGAATGCAGCCAGGGATATGAACGTGGAAGAAATCGACCGGGTGAAGGATGCCATGAGCGTCTACCACAAGATGAATTTGAAGATTGTGGAGAAGCCCCAAATAAGTCCAAGTGAGATTCACGGCATTGCCAATAGCATGAGTGATGCTGAACATGGATTTATCATCATCGACTATCTGCAGCTGATGCACTCAGACAAAAAGCACAATAGCAAATACGAGGAAGTGAGTCAGATCTCCAGGGAGCTGAAGGTAATCACTCAGGAGTTCAAAAACATAACTATCATAGCCATTGCGCAGCTTAATAGGGGGGAGCAACGTCAGGATAAACGCCCGATGATGTCAGACTTAAGAGACTCAGGGGGCATTGAGCAGGATGCCAGCATGATCATGATGTTGTACCGGGACGATTATTACCATGAGTCTAAAGACAAGCCCCCAGGGGCACCGAGTGAGCCTGATGTGATTGTTGCTAAGAATAAAGACGGAAAAGTGGGAACTGCAAAACTCGAGTATTACAAAAACATTCAAAGGATTTATTAAAGGGGGGTGATGAAATGAAGACCGCAATATTATATCTGGAAGCTGCTGATAGCAACGTGCAAGATTTTCAAAGATTCAAGGAATCAAGGCGGCATAAAGATTATAAGAGTGAGTTGGTTATAAAAATTCATACAGTCTGGAAGTATTCTTCCTTGTACCTGATCCAAACAGGAAAGCTTAAACTGTCTGATCCAATAGCGAAGTGGGAGGAATATACAGAGAAATAGCAGCTGCCGGATCACTACAAAGTCGCTAATGCATATCTGAAAAGCAACAATCAGCCGACACTAAATTATACAGACAAGGTTTTTCATCAGTATACAAAAAAGAGATCCGCTTAATTGGATAAGCAGACCTCATATAGAAACGGCTTCGTTGTCTTGATTATACAACACTTTCTCATAAGTGGCATGTATAAACGCTTTGACAAAAACAATGCAATAGCATTGAGAGGGAGGCATATCATTGAAGCTTGGCAGGAATGACATACCAAAGTTAGAAGAGTATTGGATCAATCACTCAGAGCTGAAGAAGCAACTACAATTCAGACGATTCGAGTTGCTTTACTATCAACCAGACACAAATGTGGGCGGCGGTAAATCGAATATACCGACTGCACCAACAGAGCAGGAAGCAATCAAGATGACACAGGATGAACTGTACAACAATCTAAAGCGCATCACTGAATCAATTGATAAGGTGTACCACAATCTGGATGATGATTCCAAGTTCATCATATATGCAGGTTACTTCGATACCAAAGTGGAGTGCTACGAGTGGGAGGATATTGCACATGAACTGACTAAGGCGCGCCAGGATGACAGGGTGGCCAGTCGCAATGCTGTACTAAGGAAGCGCAATAAGATAATGGAAGACATGGCAGTAAGGATAGGTTGGGTGAGTGTGCAAGTGGTGCTTACATCATGAAGGGTATTTTTAGCACTTAAAAAAACTTAAAATATCAAAGCATAGCAGCAATATTTAATTCTGTATCTGAAAGTTGGTGTATACCTTGTCTGAGTGTTATATCTCCCATGCAATGTTGCTGAGTAAATACAATCCCCATTACTATCAAAGATTGTTCAAAGAAATGGAAGATGAAATTGAAGAGATGTATCATTTGTCGACTTCAACAGTTACGGATAGTGACATCGGAGAATTAATGATTATGAGTTACAGTGTCGAAGATATAGCCATCATGATTGTGGAACGTAAGGAAACGCTGGAGAAATTAAAAAGTAGTGCAACTAAACACTGCATTAATTTACAGATTGCTTTAACCCGGGTACCTGGTAAGTACCAGGTAGCATTGCATGCTGCTCAATCCAAGATGAACATTCAAGCCATTAATAAGAATCAGCTGAATGCCATCTGCAAAGCATTGTGGGCGGTCGTGGACAATGAGGGAGATAACATACCAGCAGACCGAGAAGACTCTCAGATGATGCAGGCAATATGATGCAACCGCTATATTAAAAGCAATAGGAGGTGCAGGCTTGAACAAACACAATAAAGAGATCTTTGAATTGTTTAAGGATTACAAATGGATGAAGAAGTTGATTGATGGAAAAGAATCATTGACTCAACAATACTCAAATGATCCGTTTCTTTCGATGCTTAACCAGGGGTTTGATCAGGAGATAAACGATTTGAAAGAGAAGGTTGCTTATGTTGATGACAAGATCGAGTTGATTGAAGACGATAAAACATATTGGATATTGAATCTTCTGAGACGAGGAAACAGCGTGAAACAAATTAAACAGATAATACCGATTTCCAATGGGAAGTTTTATGAGCGATGCGATGATGCAATAACGATTATCCGCGGGTAATCATTTCTATGATGCGAGAGCCTTATATAATGACTGCTGTGAGTTCGTGAATGATAAAGATGAACAATAATACTACCATAAAAGCATTAAGGCTATCAAAACGGCTTTAAATGCCTTGCAAGAGCATAACCCTAGAAGGGAGGTGGGGGCACTGGTATATTTGCAATCATAAAGTTATTAAAAGCAAAGATACCAACCATGATCTTTACCCGAGCATAGAACATGTAATACCAATAGCAAAAGGCGGAAAACATACGTGGGATAATGTGAAGCTTGCACATCGTAAATGCAATATGGAAAAAGGAATAGAATTAATAACTTGAAGTTGTTTATATTTCAGGAACAATCCCCCCGGTCGATTAAAAGCAAAAATATTTTTCGACTGGAGAACCGGCGGGGAGGGTCTTCTCCGCAATAAAAGTACAAAAATTTAAATTAAGATAGGGGGGTGTAAAAAATGAAGTTAATGAATGATGGATCATCAGGGGGTTACATTTCGGCAATGAGTAAGAGCAGTTTTAAAGAACTCATAACGAGTAATCGAAATTTAAAAGCGCGTGCCGAGAAAACAATGCCTAAAAAGAAAGTGAAGTCATCAACTAAAAATAAAGGGTATTCGCATTTGTTGAAGTTGTTAGGTGGTGTTGAATAATAACCTGAAGGACTGAATCGAAAGAAGAATATTAAAATACTAGCTAAAAATTAAAGGAGAGATATTAGAATGGAAATACTCAAAAGAAGAAAAGTGAAAAAAACGGAAGTGGAAAACACTGAAATCTTTACTGAAACGAATAAACTAAAAAGGATCATCGACCAGGAAGCTTTGAAGCTAAAGAAGAGACTACCGAATGAAGCATGCTTGAAGATTATAAAAGATGCATCATCCTCTACTAAAGAAGGTAAAATGAAACGCTTAAATGCTATTAGATCCATAGAAGATGCTATTGCAGTTAAGGATGAAGGAAGTTTTGATATTCCGGAAAAGCTGATTACTGCCAAGCAAATGTACCAGCTCTGCCATCTTTCTTACCACCAAATGACAGAGTATTTACCACGGACTGCCAACGAACTTACCAATATATATAAATCCCTACAGACCGGGGTATGCAGGTCTGTAGGGATTGTTTTATGCTTTAGAAGCTAATGTCTATCATATGTGGAAAAGAATTCGATAATGATTTTTCTTGAGCCTTCATAAATATCTTGTTCTGTCCAGTCTTGTATTGGGTTCTCCGGACCATAGTTGTCCATCAGTACTGTCCTAAGTGTTTCAGGGAATGGATACCATTGTCTGTCTCCCATCCAGTAATAATAGTCTTCTATTTAATCAATGTCTTTTTGAGTGAGTAGTGGCATATTAGAAACCACCTTCCAACCCATGGCGCTCACGCATGGAGATTTCCCCATCAATGAGGATTTGATAGGAGTCATGAATGATTCGATCTAAAA
>Ga0079226_10004724_pt1 | contig 10406 bp, 7 predicted proteins | sample Poulit2014_FD_76345 | JGI IMG/M metagenome (GOLD analysis project Ga0079226, IMG submission 76345) | Agricultural soil microbial communities from Georgia to study Nitrogen management - Poultry litter 2014 | ecosystem: Environmental > Terrestrial > Soil > Agricultural land | place: USA: Georgia...
CTACCCCCCCGAATCCTAATCAGATTATTCACCAACCCAGCCATAGTGGAGCAGATTTTGCCCGTGTTATTCCCCCACGGAGCTACATTGCAGCTACTCGCCCAACAGCTACAACATAGAACTCAAACAGCTCAGTTGCAGCAAATACTGCAACTAATAAACGAATATCTGCAACGGCGATCAGCTGTTAAATAATCATTACTTAAATCGCCTTAATTAACCAAAAAATAGCCTCGAAAAGCCTTACAGCTTTTCGAGGCAAATATAAATTACTACTTAAATGATGTAATCACTAATGGGCCCGCCAAAGCCAGATACCTTGGCAGCGGCCCATTCTATTACTAAGGGTTATAGCCCCCGCCCCCTGGGGTTTCAATAATCACCGTATCACCAGGCTGCAGCTGTACTTGGTCATTACCCTGTAGCGGCTCGTGGGTGCCATCAGCGCGCAACACACTATTAACCCCCTTTTGACCAGGTTGAGCACCATTAACCCCAAAAGGCTGGCGCACACGGTGCGAGGTTAATAAAGTAGCTGTCGCCGGCTCTAAAAAGGTCACTTTGCGTACCACACCATCGCCACCTTTATAAACACCATCACCACCTGAGCCACGACGAATGGCAAAGGATTCAATGCGCACCGGAAAACGCCATTCCACCACCTCGGGATCTGTCATACGCGTATTAGTCATATGACATTGCACAGCAGTTGCCCCATCAAAGCTGGGGCCTGCGCCAGCACCACCACAAATGGTTTCATAGTTTTGAAAGTTCTCGTTGCCATAAACGAAATTATTCATGGTGCCCTGCGAGCAAGCGATGGTGCCCAAAGCGCCATAAACTGCCTCGGTAATCGCCTGTGAGACTTCGGTATTGCCGGCAATCACTGCCGCCGGAAACTCAGGGTTAATGAAGGACTTTTCGGGCACAATAATGCGCAATGGCTTTAAACACCCCTCGTTCAAAGGAATATTATCGTTGACCAATGTCCGGAATACGTATAATACCACCGCCTTACAGACAGACAGAGGAGCATTGTAGTTCCCACTGTCTTGGGGCGAGGTTCCTGTAAAATCAATAGTGGCTTCGCGGGCGTCAGCATCTACCGTAATGGCCACGCAGATCTTTTTCCCGTCATCCAGCTCGTACTCAAAGCGACAATCCTTTAACACCTCGACCACACGCCGTACGGACTCCTCGGCATTATCTTGAACATGGCGCATATAAGCTTGTACCGTTTCCAAGCTGAAATAATCCACCATTTTCTTGATCTCTTGCACCCCAGTTTCATTAGAGGCAATTTGAGCTTTAAGATCAGCAATATTATGACTAATATTTCGGCACGGATAAGGCCCGCTAGAAAGCAGCGCCACAACAGCATCTTGTTGAAAAACCCCTTGCTTAACCAGCTGAAAGTTTTCAATGACGATGCCTTCTTCTTGAATATGCTCACTATCCGGAGGGGCGGAGCCTGGCGTCTTGCCACCAACATCGGCATGATGCCCTCGTGAAGCAACATAAAAAATAATTTCCTGACCATCCGCCGAAAAAACCGGCGTCACCACAGTAATATCAGGTAAATGCGTGCCCCCGTTATAAGGGTCATTGAGCATATAAACATCACCTGGAGCCATCTTGCCCGCATTTTTAGCAATGACTGCCTTAATAGATTCGCTCATAGAACCTAAATGCACTGGCACATGGGGAGCATTGGCAACTAAATTACCCTTAGGATCAAAAATGGCACAAGAAAAGTCATAACGCTCTTTAATATTGACCGAATAAGCCGTGTTGGCCAGGGTAGCACCCATTTGCTCCGCCACCGACATAAAGCGATTATTAAAGACCTCAAGCATGACGGGATCCGCCTCGGTCCCGACTGACTCACGCTTAGGCAAGGGCACCACACGCTTTAATATTAAATGGCCATAAGCATTAAGCTGTGCTTGCCAACCGGATTCGACGACATTGGTGCCTGTCGCTTCAATAATAATAGCCGGGCCATCAATTTTATGACCATAACTGAGTTGATCGCGCTCGTATAAAGGCACCGTCTGCCAAGCGCCATCAGAACGCATCTGCACCTGCTCAACGGGCTGTAACGCACGCTCTGTAGGCGCCAATTTTGGCTCTTCGACTGCTTCAGAACGGCCAATGGCTTCGGCAGTAACAGCCTCTACCACCAAACTTTCTTGAGTGTTAATAAACCCATAACGCTGCTTATGCAAACGCTCGAACTCTGCCTGCATACTATGGAGATCAGCAAAATCAACCAAAATAGCTTGATGGGAGCCTTGGTAGCGCACATGCACCTTACAAGCTAAGTCAATCGCCTCGGGAGCGATATGCTGATCGAGCAGCTCTTGTTTCGCCTCATCAGTTAACTGAGTGAAAATGACCGCTAGATCTTTAAGGGTCTCAGGCCCTAAAGGTTGGCTCACCTGCTGCTCTCGAATACTACGAATATCAGCCAGGCCCATGCCATAGGCCGATAACACCCCAGCAAAGGGGTGCAACAGCACCGACTGTATCCCTAAGGCATCAGCAACCAAACAAGCATGCTGCCCGCCTGCCCCACCAAAACAATTTAAAATATAGTCAGTGACATCATGCCCTTGTTGGACCGATATCTTTTTAATCGCATTAGCAATATTTTCAATGGCAATGCGTAAAAACCCTTCTGCTACTGCCTCGGGCTCCTCGGGCTGCGCCCCCGTTTGCTCGGCAATGCTTTGGGCTAATTCAGAAAAACGTGCCCGTACTGCCTCTACATCAAGGGGTTGGTCAGCATCGGGGCCAAAAACATGGGGGAAAAACTTAGGCTGAATCTTGCCCAGCATCACATTACAGTCAGTTACCGCCAAAGGCCCACCGCGCCCATAACAAACGGGCCCAGGATTAGCCCCAGCTGAACTTGGGCCCACCCGATAACGAGCACCATCAAACTGTAGTACTGACCCCCCACCCGCTGCAACCGTATGGATATCCATCATAGGCGCACGGATACGCACCCCGGCCACCTCGGTTTCGAATGAGCGCTCGAAGCTACCGTCATAATGGGTGACATCAGTCGAAGTGCCCCCCATATCAAAACCAATAATGCGCTCAAAACCAGCCGTAGCCGCAGTTTGCACCATGCCCACTACACCACCGGCAGGGCCCGACAAAATTGCATCTTTACCTCTAAACAGCTTGGCGTCAGTCAGCCCCCCATTAGATTGCATGAACATCAGCCGATTAAAGCTTTGCTCAGCAGTGCCCATTTCAGTAGCCACCTGATCGACATAACGGCGCAAAACAGGGGATAAATAAGCATCAACTACCGTAGTATCGCCACGGGGGACGAGCTTCATCAGTGGACTTACTTCATAACTGACTGAAATTTGGCTAAAGCCAATCTCTTTAGCTAAGGCTGCTAATGCCTCTTCATGTTGGGTATATTGATAGCCATGTAATAAGGCAATAGCTACCGAGCGAATACCATCATCATAGGCCGCCTGCAATTGCTGACCCGCTGCCTCAATATCTAGCGGGCGCAACACGGTGCCTTGTACATCAATGCGCTCATCAACCTCAATGACCTGCTCATAAAGCATTTCAGGTAATTTAATATCGAGCTCAAAAATATCAGGCCGATTTTGATAGCCAATACGCAGTACATCCCCAAAGCCTTTGGTAGTCACAAAGACAGTGCGCTCACCCTTGCGTTCTAGCAAAGCATTGGTCGCCACTGTCGTGCCCATTTTCACCACCTGAATCTGATCAGCAGGGATGGGGGCATTTTTAGCCAAACCTAACATTGTGCGAATACCATGCACCGCTGCATCACGGTACTGCTCTGGGTTTTCTGACAACACCTTATGGATTTTTAATGCTCCCTCGGGTGATTTTGCCACGATATCCGTAAAGGTACCGCCCCGATCAATCCAAAATTGCCACATGCGAAGTCCCTTAGTTATGAAAAAATTAACGCTTAAAAACTTATTTGTTATATAAAGTGTCGGGCAGCCACAAAGCGATTTGCGGATAAAACAACATCAGCAAAGTGGCAATACACATCAACAGGAAAAAAGGTGCCGAGGCTTTGGCCACAGCGCCAATACTCGTGCGCGTCAGCCCCTGAATAATAAACAGACTGAAACCGACGGGCGGTGTTATTTGCGCCATTTCTACCATAATGATCAAAAACACCCCGAACCAAACTGGGTCAAAACCTGCCCCAACAACCAAAGGTAAGGTAATGGGCAAGCTCATTACCGTAATCGAAACCCCCTCAAGGAAAAACCCCAAAATCAAATAAAACAGCATCAGCACAAAAATAAGCTGATAGGGGCCCAAATCCATCTCAGAAATCAGTTGCGCCACATTTTGCGGCACATGCAAATACCCCATGGCAGTCGATAAAAATGACGCTGAAATCAAAATGGAACAAATCATGCACGAGGTCACCACTGAAGCCATCAACGCTTCGCGCATAACACCCAATTTGAATTGCCTCGTTAATATAATAAGCACCACAGTGGCAAAAACACCTACTGCAGCTGATTCAGAGGGGGTTGCCACACCGGTATAAATCAACCCTAATACAATAGCCATCAAGGCAATCAAAGGTAATAGCTTGATTAGACCGGCCAGCACCTCGGCCAACTTAACCGGGGGCTCGTCTTGAGGGGTTAATGATTTATTTAACAGGGCGGCCACCGCAATATAGCCAGAAAACAATAAAGCTATCATCAGCCCCGGAAATACCCCAGCAGCAAATAAACGCGAGATAGAAACCTCGGCCAAAACCCCGTACACAATCATCACAATTGAGGGGGGGATCATCAGCCCTAAGCTGCCCGCTCCCGCCAAAGAGCCATAGGACATTGAGCGCGAATAACCACGTGCAGTAAGCTCTGCTAAGGTAATCTTGCCCACCGTAGCCGTGGTCGCCGCGCTGGAGCCGCTGATAGCGGCAAACAAAGCTGAGCCGGCCACGTTGGTGTGCAATAACCCACCAGGAATACGGCGCACCAACGGGGATAGCCCTGCAAAGAGGCGACTTGAGATATCCGTACGAAACATCATCTCGCCCATCCAAACAAACATCGGAATAGCAGCCAGCTCCCAGGACATAGAGCTGCGAATAATGATGGGCGCCGCAATCGTACCAATACGATGCACGGGAAAATCAAGAACAAAAAACAGGCTCAAGGCACTAATAATCAATAGTGCGGAAAAAACAAAAACCCCCATTCCCAAAAATAGGAATATCAGGCCCATGACCACCAGAACGACAAATAAAGGGTCCATATCACACTTCCCTATCTGGCTGCTGTTGCCCACTAATCAGGCGAATGATTGACGCGATAAGTTGCAATATGAAAATGACCAGCCCAACCAACAAGATAGCCTGGGGTATCCACATAGGAATTTCTGCCATGCCAATACTAAGGCGGCCACGGATATAGTCGCGCTTGACCATCAGCCAAATGTAATACGCTACAAAACCACAAATAAGCGCAGTAAAGCCCAAACAAAGCACGTCAAGGCGAAGCACATTTTTAGAAGATAGCTGCGAACGTAACAAACCCACCCGTATCAATCCATTACGCTCCTCGGTGTATGCCAATGCCAAGAACGTCATGGCACCCACGGCATAGCCCACAAACTCGCTCATCATATGCGTCGAGGTATTAAAACCTACCCGCAAGACGATATCTAACAACACATGCAAGACGGTATACACCAGTAACAACGCGCTTAAAATACCACCAAGCCGTGTTAACCAAGCCGTCCCGGATAAATAAAAACGCATGCTCGACCTTTGCAAAAAGAAGAAAAGCCCCAAATAACCATCCATTAAGGCTTTTCTTTAAGTAGCTATCTAGCGTCCTACTGCAGCTTGATAGTTCTCTAAAATTTCCTCACCAGTTGCCCCAGTACGCTTTAACCAATCTTGCACAATAGGCTGCGAAGCCTCAGCAAGCAGATCCAAAAGCTCGGCTGGCGCCACCTCGGCAACCTTAACGCCATTTGCCTGCATATCAACTACGTTTTTGTTTTGACGTTCGACCGCTTCCTTCCAACCTAAATCTTCAGCTTGGGCTGCCGCTGCAAAAATCAGTTGCTGCTGCTCCTCGCTCAGCCCGTCAAAAACATCTTTATTCATATGCGAAACATTAAGCGACATAGAATAATTCAAGGGCGTAAAATAGCTTAGGTGCTCCCAAAACTTTGCATTGGCACCGCCCTCGGTAGAAGTTAGCACAGCGTCAATACCACCAGTTGCCAGCTGGGGAACCACATCGCCCCAATTCAACTGCACGGCATTGGCACCTGCATTAATAATGGTTTGCGTCCCGTTAGTATCCCAAGTACGGATTTTCAGCTTTTTGAAATCATCAACATTCGTAACCTCGGATTTAGACCACAAACCCGCAGGGGTCCAAGGTGAAGCCCACAACAAAACCTGGTTGTTGTCCTCAAAGATTTTGGCATAAGCAGGCTTGGCTGTTTCCCAAAGTTGACGCGCCTCTTGGTCATCACGCACCAAAAAAGGCAAAGAAGACAATAAGAATATAGGGTCAATGCCCCCTAACGTGGTGATATTAGTATTAGCCAATTGCAAGGCCCCATCACCTACCGCATCAAACTGATCTTGCGAGCTATAGCCCATGGCACCACCGAAATGGTGATTGATTTTAATATCCCCATTGGTTTGCTCTTCCAGGATTTCCCCAAATAACAACTGGGTAGCAGCATGCAAGGAACTATCGTTATATTCATTAACCATATCCCAGACTTCGGCAGCAGCACTGGTACCCATACTTGCTGCTAAAACCACACCGCCTAGCAAAGGCGCTATTTTTTTGATCTTCATCCCAATTCCTCCCTAAATTAAAAAAATATCCGACCTAGGGCCTATATACGAGCCCATAGCTAAAGCATGAGCGCTTCAACTACCGACCCGCCCTAATTTAGAAAAACTAATAATGTATATAGGCTGTGCTTAAACTTCAACCTTGCTTGGCTACACTTACGCTAATCGCATTATCAGGCAAGCCCACTAATGCCTGCTGCAGCAACCGCAAAGTCTCTTTGACCACCAAAGCCCGCGTCACCGCAGCAATATCATGGACTAAATTAGCCAGCTCGCCCCGACGAGATAGTAAATAGAAACTACGAGTTCCTAAAGGGCTTTCAGGCAAAGGTATTAACCGCAGCTGCGGCAAAAAATGCCGCGACTGCCACAAACATAAAGGAGTGGTAATGGCAAAACCCTCGCCACTACTGACCATATCTAAAATGGGCTCCGTGGCATCAAACTCAAAACGCTCTTGAGCATTAATATTTAAATGAGCAATAAAGCGCTCTACTTGCTGCCCAATCACCGAGCGCCGAGAATAACGCACTAAAGACAGTTTTTTATTCGTTAAGATGTCCTCGAGCGTATAGGGCTTGTCTGTGGCACAAACCGCCACCATCCGTTCCAGAAACAAAAACTCTTGCTTAATTTGCGGTAACTCTACCGGCATTTCGGTACAAATAGCCGCATCGAGCTCACGATTTTTGATTTGCTGTGTTAAAGAGGGCGTCAACCCTGACCACATAGTGATGCTGCGCACCCGCCCCGCAATGGCGCGAATCAACGATGCCCCCAAGGCACCACTAAATGAATCCACACAACCAATGCGCACATTAAGCTGTAATGAGTGACTGTTTAAACGCTCAGCCACTGCTTTAGCCTGTACTAACAGACCTTTGGCCAACTCTAATAACACCAACCCTTGGGCCGTCGGCCGCAAGGGTCGAAAACCCCGATCAAATAACACCAGCCCGGTTTGCACCTCAAGGTTTTTAATTAACTGGCTCACTGCACTTTGGGTCACCTCAAGTCGTTTGGCTGCCTCAGCCATAGAATCCCCCTCGCAGACCGCCACAAAAGCACGCAAACTGCGCAAATCAAAGGGCAGTTGGCTCATAAGTGAGTCCCTCTAACAAAAAGAATAAGTTTTACTTATATTTTACACCAAGCCAAACAAAGCAAGACAAACTTAAATAAAATAACGTTGAATTAAGGAGCCCCTGTGCCCACGCCTTTTCCCACTTATCATCGCCCCTCTGGCTGGAATGCTCTGGCAACACCACACCAGCGCCATAGTTCGGCACCTTTACAAAAAACCTATCGCTATGCAATCATTGGCAGCGGTTTTACAGGCGTGGCCGCTGCTCGACGACTGGCAGAGCTAAATCCTGATGAAGAAATACTCTTACTGGATGCCAATCTTGTAGGCGAAGGCTCCTCAGGGCGCAATTCAGGCTTTTTAATTTCCACCCCGCACAACCAAAGCATGTCAGGGCGCCACAAAGCCAACCAAGTGGCTCGAAAACAAATCCAGATTAGCCATGCTGGCAGAACTCAACTACTCGCGCTCATCCAAGAGCACAATATTGATTGCCAGTGGAACCCCATCGGCAAGTACAACGCAGCAGCAACGCCGACTGGTGCTGCTGCCTTAAAACAAAATATCGAACAATTACGGAGCTGGGATGTAGAGGTTGAAGTCTTGAGCTCGGAAGAATTGCGCGACCGTTTTGGCACTGATTATTACCAATACGGCTATCGCACCTCGCATAATGTCTTTGTTCAGCCCGCCAGCCTGATCCATGGACTAGTAGATAGCCTACCAGAAAATGTCACCTTAAAAGAACAAACACCCGTCCTGGCCCTGAAAGCAGAAAATCAACAATATCGCCTACAGCTACCTGACACTACCATTAAAGCGCATACCGTCATTTTAGCTAATAATGGTTTTGCAAAATCGTTAGGGATATTAAAAAGCCGACTGGTCACCATCTATACCTATGCTGGCCTGACCCCGGAATTAGACCCTCAGGAACTCGCTGCGCACGGCACAGACCCCGAATGGGGCATTATCCCAGCCAACCGACTGGGCACCACCCTCAGAAAATATAATAATCAACGATTTATGGTACGCAGCTCGTATTCTTACGAGAAAGAGCTCTCCCCGACCAAAGCCCAAGCAATTTTGCAGCAGCTCTATAAAAATCGTTATCCCCATTTAGCCCGCCATGACTTTGAATACTTTTGGGGTGGTGCTACGGCCCTAACGCGCAATGGTGCTTATTATTTTGGGCAAATAAAAAAAGGACTTTATGCCGCTGTGGGCTGCAACGGCGGTGGCGTTTTAAAAGGCACAGCCTACGGCAAACTACTGGCTGAACTCAGCATGGGTTATGATTCCAGCCTGCTGCGCGATGCACTCAGCCTTACTCAACCCTCGTGGCTGCCCCCCGAGCCTATCCGCCGTGTTGCCATCCAATCAGCTATTTGCTACCAACGTCAGCGGGCTGGGTTAGAGCGGTAGGAAGCAGCCGATAAGAACAGCTTTATCTTTTACTAATTGCTTCTACTCAGCGGTCATTTTAATAAACCGGTTACTTAGAGTGCCTAGGCCAGTCAGACTAATATCAACACGGTCGTTGTGCTGTAAGTTTGGTGAATTGCCATCAGTACCCATCCAAATAACGTCTCCTGCATGAAGAGTAATATAACGACTGGTTTCACTGATAAATTCATCAATACCAAACAGCATATCGGCCGTATTAAACTGGGTGGTAATAACATCATTAACTGCCACTGTCGTTTGCATTTCGCCAAGCGCTACATCGGTTGCAATCCAAGGCCCCATGGGTTTGAAAGTATCACTGTTTTTTGAGCGCCAAAATGTGCGATCCTGTTTCTGCCAATTACGCTCACTCACGTCATTCCCCATGGTATAACCAAAAATACATTGACTTGCCTCTTGTCGAGAAATATTTTTAACGGTTTTTCCTATCACGACAACCAGCTCACCCTCGTATTGAATAGCCGTTGCATCTGCTGGCATCAGCACCTCTTCCTGATGTGCTATCAGCGCATTATTAGCTCTATAACCAATTTCTGGCCGCGTTGGTATGCTCAGACCTTCCGCACCAATATGAGCTATATAATTTAGGCCCACACAATAAAAAGTTTTGGGAATAATAGGAACCTCTAGCTTTAAATCAGAGAGCTGGTACTTTTCAGTAGATAATTCATACTCGGTCAGGGGGCTCCCATTTATCTTAGTTACACGGTCATTTTCGTCCAGCAAACCGTAATTTGTCTCATTATTCAAGCTGTATCTAATCCACCGCACTTTAAATCTCCTAGTTATTCTCAGGTTTCATGACCATCAGGCCTAAAGACTGGGCCATCTTGGCTTACGATCAAAGAGGAAGTAATTTCCTGGCAGTTTCTTGTGCCACATAGCTGCATGGTTCTCTGAAACTCATCAGCCAAGATAGCAAGCGCACGCTGGACACCCTCATCACCAGCTGCCAACACCCCATATAAGGTAGCTCGCCCAGTCAGCACC
>Ga0079226_10004725_pt1 | contig 10404 bp, 8 predicted proteins | sample Poulit2014_FD_76345 | JGI IMG/M metagenome (GOLD analysis project Ga0079226, IMG submission 76345) | Agricultural soil microbial communities from Georgia to study Nitrogen management - Poultry litter 2014 | ecosystem: Environmental > Terrestrial > Soil > Agricultural land | place: USA: Georgia...
AGTGGCCCTTGGTGTGTCGCTACAGATTGAATCTTCGTCATTGGAACTAACTCATACGTTCGGTTAATTCCACCCGATCTAATTTGTAAAAAGTCCTCATCAGCACTATGTCGCCAGTTCTTATACTGAAAACGTGGCTCTAAAGCAATTGACCAAACAGCGTATAAACAAGTCAAAGCGATGAGTATGTAGATCGTCGGATTAATCCATGACGCTTGTATAAATAAATGATTTCCGTACATAACTGCAATTAATATAGCAATCGTTACTAAAAAAGAAAAAGTCGCACGAATAACTTTAATCTTCACGAAGTTATTCGAAAGTTTTTCTGTCGGTTGATTTAAATATTCTCTCATATTGACCGCTCCTACTATCTTTTTTCACTTTACTACTGTCTAATGTAGCACAATGTTCAGCTATAAATAAATGGTTTTGATTAATTTTTTAAAATCATAAATAAATGTTGTCAACTATCAAGTGGGGGAAGATTTCTGTAGCAGTGAGGAAGTAAACTAAGATAAGTGAGTCGTTAGTTAGTTATTTAGCTAATCAACATGAATTAGTACTTTTTTTGCTTAAAACAAGCTGTTGAATACATCTAAAGAACGCCGTAACATATTAATTCGAATGGCCATATTTAAATAATTTATTATCACATGGAGGAGTAAAGATTTATGATTAATCACTTTAAGAAATTTACACTACTTATTTCTGTCATTGCACTCATTGTTCTTGCAGCTTGTGGTGCAGATGACGATGCTACAGATGATTCTTCGACTGATGAATCAACAAACTATAGCGAGGCAGTCGATCATACGATTATTGGTATTGAGCCTGGTGCAGGTATTTCTGTTACGACAGAAAAAGCGATTGAATCGTATGACGAACTAGACGGTTGGGACGTAGAATTATCTTCTACAGCAGCAATGATGACTGAGTTAAACAGTGCTATCGAAAATGAAGAACCAATTATCGTGACTGGATGGAATCCTCACTGGATGTTTGCTGAACATCCTGATTTAAAATACTTAGACGATCCACAAGAGATTTTCGGTGGTGAAGAAGGTATTAATACACTTGCAAGACTTGGCTTAGAAGATGATATGCCTGAAGCTTATCAACTCATTAGTCAGTTTGAGTGGGAAGTAGAAGATATGGAAGAAATTATGTATGAGTCAAGTGAAACGGATGAAGAGATTGAAGTTGTCGCTAAACAGTGGGTAGAAAATAATGCTGATAAAGTTGATGAATGGATCGACGGTGTTGACGATGTAGATGGGGAACCGTTTGAGCTCGTTTCTACACCATGGGACTCAGAACGTGCATCATCTAGTGTTTTAAAGGAAGCAATGGAGATGAAAGGATTTGATGTTACAGTTACACCTATTGACGTAGCACTCATTTTTGAATCTGTTGCAAATAATGACGCTGACGCTACTGTAGCAGCATGGTTACCATACACACATAAAGATTTCTATGAAGAAAACAAGGATAACTTAGACGATTTAGGGCCAAACTTAGTTGGTGCTAAAATTGGTTTAACAGTTCCTTCGTATATGGATATTGATTCAATTGAAGATTTAGAAGCTAAATAAAGCTGAAAAGGTAATTCCCATTTTACTGGGAATTACCTTTTATTTTACTCAATATGAGCGTATTTTAAATCAACATGACCGATTGAAGTCATCGGAACATTTTTAACTTTATCATCTTGAATCCATGTTGTTACTCCACTGAATAATGGTGTTAATGGCATATCATCCATCATCACTTCTTCAGCTTTTCTTAATAAGTCATCACGCGCATCAGCATCTGCCTCTTCACGTGCTTCTTCTAAAAACTCATTATATTCTGGATTGTGCCAGTTCGTGTTGTTACTCGTACTATCTTTAATCATGTAGTTTTGTAAGAAGTTAACACCATCATTGAAGCTACCAGAACGTCCTGCAATTGAGAACATATGGTCACCTTCGTTTTGTTGTTCAAAGAATACTTTCGCTTCTTTATGTTCTAAATCAATATCAATATCTAATGCATCTTTAATCTGTGCTTGAATCGTTTGTGCTAAGCGATGGTTTCGATCGTTCGTATTGTATAAGAACGTCACTTTTGGCAATTCATCATAGCCTTCTTCTTCCATGCCTTCTTCAAGTAACTGCTGTGCTTCTTCTACGTTGTTATCTTCAAAGTATCCATCTGGATTAACAATCGCAGTATATGGAACGAAACCTAAAGCTGGTTTTTCTCCTGCTTGCGTCACGTGCTCAGTAATATCTGCGCGGTTTAACGCATAAGCAAATGCTTTACGTATTTTTTCGTTTTGGAACGGTTCTTTTTCAACGTTGAAACGTGCTGCAGTCATATGGGCACGGTCTTCTGTTTGTAACGTTCCTTCGTCTAATAATGGTTTAATAGCGTCTCCTGGAATAGCCCCTAAAGGTGAACCTACCCAGTCTAATTCGCCCGTTTCATACATGTCTAAAGCTGTATTATCATCTTCAATTAAAATATATTCAACTCTGTCTAATTGAACGTTGTCTTTATCCCAGTACGTATCATTTTTAACGAGAACTACTTCATCTTGAATACTATAAGACTCAAGTGAGAAAGGTCCATTCGTTACATACGTTTCAGGGTCATCTGCCCAATCATCATTTCCTTCAACTGCTTCTTCATTTAATGGCATGAATTGGCTTCCTGTTAGTAATTCTAAGAAGTAAGGTGCCGGATATTCAAGTTCCACTTCTAATGTGTATTCATCAAGTGCTTTTACACCGACGTCTTCTTTTTCTGCGTCACCGTTGAAGTAATCTTCTCCATTCTTAATTAGGAAAGCATTATGCGCTGCTCCTGAAGCTGTTTCAGCACTTAACACACGCGTCCAAGAATATACAAAATCATCTGCAGTTACTGGATCACCATTCGTCCACTCAGACTCTCTTAATTCGAATGTATACGTCAATCCATCATCAGAAATATCAATGCTTTCTGCTAACGATTCTGTCGGTTCCCCGTCTTCACCAAAACGAACGAGTCCATCAAAAATTTGACGTGTCATGCTACCTGTAACGAAGTCTTCATGTAATGACGGATCAAATGTCGTTGGGTCATCTCCTAAATGCATTCGTAATACTTGCTCTTCACTTGAAGAACCTTCTTCTGATGTGCTGCTTTCTTCGCCATCATCACTTCCTCCACCACAAGCTGCAAGAATCAGCGCAGTAAAGATGAGTGACAAAAGTAAAGTTAAACCTTTTCTACTCATTTAAACACTCTCCCCTTTAAAATGTTTTTATATTAAAGGCAACAGATTATTTTTCTGTTGTCTCATATAAATGACAAGCAACGAAATGGTCTTTTTCTACTTCTTGCCACTTCGGTTCTACTTTTGCACATATGTCCATAGCAACAGGACAACGTGTTCTAAAACGACACCCTGATGGTGGATCCATTGGGCTCGGAACGTCACCTTTTAAAATGACTTTTTCTCGTGTACGATTCACCTCTGGATCAGGTATCGGAATAGATGATAATAAAGATTTCGTATATGGATGTAGCGGGTTTTCATACAGTTCTTCACTAGACGCTAACTCTGCCACTTTACCTAAATACATAACTGCCACACGATCACTAATATGTTTTACCATCGATAAGTCATGAGCAATAAATAAATATGTAAGTCCCATATCACGTTGTAATTTTTCTAATAAATTAATGACTTGTGCTTGAACGGATACGTCGAGAGCAGAGATTGGCTCATCACAAATAATTACTTTCGGCTCTACTGCCAACGCTCGAGCAATACCAATTCTTTGACACTGGCCCCCACTAAACTCATGAGGGTATCTATTCATATGACTAGGTCTTAGTCCGACAAGCTCAAGGAGCTCTTTAATACGTTCTTTTCTCTCTTTACCACGTGCTAACCGATGAATGTCTATCGATTCGCCGATAATTTCTTCAACAGTCATACGCGGATTTAGTGATGCGTACGGATCTTGAAAGATCATTTGAATGTCTCTCCGTAACGGGAGTAATTCTTTCCGTGACATCGAATGAATATCTTTTCCTTCAAAATAAACTGATCCTTCAGTCGCTTCATATAAGCGCATCATCGTTCGACCGAGTGTTGATTTACCACAGCCAGATTCACCGACGACACCGAGTGTCTCACCGTAATCCATCGTAAAACTAACATCATCAACTGCTTTTACGACTGATTGACCACTTCCAAAATGCTTTACTAAATGATTGACCTCAATAATATTTTCACTCTTTTGCACGAAAGCCATCTCCTTTCACACTTACTCAGCTTTTTTTGCAAATGGATGTTGTAACCAACAGGCAACTCGCTGTGTACTTGATATATCTTCCAGCTCAGCATCGTGTTCTAAACAGACGTTCATGGCATACTTACAACGATCTGCAAAACTACATCCTTTTGGCGGGTGCAGCAATTCAGGTGGCGTTCCGTGAATCGGTATGAGTTCCTCCTGTTGATCAAGTCTCGGAACAGATTCTAACAACCCTTTCGTATACGGATGTTGTGGATCATAAAACACTTCATCGACTGTTCCTGTTTCAACGACTTTACCAGCATACATAACAATCACTTTGTCACATACTTCAGCAACGACACCTAAGTCATGTGTAATTAATATTGTTGACGTTTCTAATCGTTCTTGTAAATCTTTCATCAACGATAAAATCTGCGCTTGAATCGTAACATCTAGAGCAGTCGTCGGCTCATCAGCAATTAATAATGCTGGTTCACTAGCTAACGCAATGGCAATCATCACTCGCTGCCTCATACCACCACTAAATTGATGGGGGTACTGTTCAAGTCTTTCTTCAGGATTCGGAATGCCTACGAGTTTTAATACTTCTAACGCACGCCCTGTCGCTTCTTTCTTTGATAATCGGTGGTGATTGCGCAAACCTTCAGCAATTTGCTCGCCAATTTTCATCGTTGGGTTTAATGAAGTCATTGGATCTTGAAAAATCATTCCAATATCACGGCCACGAATAGCATTCATCTCACGATTTGATTTTTTGACTAAGTCTTCCCCTTGAAAAATTATTTCACCTTGTTTGATAAATCCAGGGGGAGTTGGTAAAAGACCCATAATCGTTTCTGATGTGACAGTTTTACCGCAACCAGATTCACCGACAATAGCAACAAACTCACCTTTATTTATAGTGAAATCAACGCCTCTTACAGCTTTCACTTCACCTTTATACGTCTGAAACGATACGTGTAAATCATTGACTTCTAATACTTTACTCATTTACCGTCCACTCCTCACAAGCAAACCTTATTTACGTAAGCGTGGATCTAATGCATCACGCAATCCATCGCCTAACACGTTAAATGCTAACATCGTAATACTAATAAATGTTGCTGGGAAAAATAGTAACCACGGGTAATACCTTAATGACTCTAAACCATCATTCGTCATCGTTCCCCAACTCGCAATCGGTGCCTGAACACCGAGACCGAGGAAACTTAAAAATGCTTCTGTAAAAATAGCATTTGGAATTGTTAACGTTAATGTTACTAAGATTGGCCCGAGCGCATTTGGAATTAAATGCTTAAAGAGAACGCGAGATGTTTTTGCGCCTAGCGACTGACTCGCTAAAACGTATTCCTGTTCTTTTAAGCGCAGGACTTCTCCGCGAACAATACGCGCCATTCCGACCCAACCAGTAATTGTCATTGCAATAATAATCGTAAAAATACCTTGACCTAAAACGACCATTAATAAAACAACGACTAACATATATGGTAGTCCGTATAAAATATCACAAAAACGCATCATAAATTCGTCTACTTTTCCACCGTAATAACCAGCTATACCGCCCCAAATGACACCAATAATTAAGTCAATGAGTGCAGCTGTTATTCCGATGAAAAGAGAAATTCGTGCTCCATACCACGTACGCGTAAATAAATCACGACCGAAACTATCCGTTCCGAACCAATGCTCAGCGCTTGGCCCCATGTTTTTCATCACTAAATTTTGTTGTTCATATGTAAATTCATTAATCCACGGGCCGACAATAGACATAATTATTAATAAAATAATTGCCCAAAAGCCTGCCATCGCTAATTTATTTTGTTTTAAACGCCGCCAAGCATCTTGCCAAAAGGAAAGACTAGGCTCAGCATCTGCTACTTCATCGTGACGAGCAACATCTTTATCTACTGGCCGAAACATTTCTTCACTTAATTGTTGCTTCATCGCCTATCTCTCCTTCTTATTTGAAAATTTTATCCGTGGATCAATAATTCCGTATGATAAGTCCACGAGTAAGATAACACCTAATAAAAGCACACTGTAAAAGACGGCTGTTCCCATAATAACGGTGTAATCTCTATTCATAATACTCATGACGAAGTGGCTCCCTAGTCCAGGAATACCAAATATTTTTTCAATCACAAACGTTCCGGTTAAAATACTAACTGCTAATGGACCTATATACGTAATAACAGGTAAAATAGCATTTCTTAACGCATGTTTAACTGTAATAACTGACTGTTTAATTCCCTTAGACTTCGCCGTTTTAATATAATTTTCAGAGAGCACTTCGAGCATACTTGAGCGTGTCAAACGGGCGACAAATGCTAAAGGTAAAGCTGCTAATGCTAAAGAAGGTAAAATAATTTGATTAGGTGATCCCCATTTAGCAACCGGTAACCAGCCGAGTTTTATTGCAAAAACGTACTGTAACAAAGCTGCTAAAATAAAGTTCGGCACAGATATACCAATGACGGCAACAATCATCGCCATATAATCGGGCATGCGATTATGATTTAGCGCTGAAACGATACCGAGAATGAGTCCACCACTCACACCTATGACGAGCGCAGTCATCCCTAAAATGAAAGATACAGGGAAACCTGAATTAATGATTTCATTAACAGTTGTACCTTTATATGTATAAGACGGTCCTAAATCCCATGTAACGACAGATTTCAAATAATTTACGTACTGAATATGTAACGGATCATTTAATCCATAATGATCTAACATTGCTTCTAAAATTTCTTGTGGTATATCATCATTCTCATTCGATATCGGATTTCCAGGGACTGCTTTCATTAAAAAGAAAGTCGCACTGACGATAATAAATAATGATATGATTGAAAAGATGACTCGTTGTACGATAAAACGTAACATATATTTACACTCCAATCATTAACTACGTGGATAAACCTGCCCCATTATAATACAACGCTTTCATTTACTTGAATGATACCTTTTGTAGCATCTAACGTCGTATCAACTCCAAATGGGAGTGTCATGTTCCAATCATCATGACCTGACTGTACGTTATAAATGGTCGGTTTATTAAATGGTTTTATTATTTGTTCAAAGAGTTGTTCTACCGTAAAACACCCATCATATTTATTAGGTTCACACCCTGACCAAGTACCAATAATAACTCCGGCAGCATCAGAAAACTTGCCTGCTAACGCTAGCTGATGAAGCATTCGATCAATGCGATAAGGTTCTTCACCTACATCTTCAATAAATAATAATTTTCCTTGTGTATCAATTTCATAAGGTGTACCCATTGTTGAAGCAATTAACGTTAAGTTTCCTCCGATGATTTTCCCTTGTGCTATTCCCGGAACTAACGTTTTAATCGGTTCTTCTTGAGGATTTTCAATCTGACCGAGCGGTTTGTTTTCCATAATCGTGCGGAATAAATATTTTTTCGATTGTTCTCGTAATGAATTTAAACCACGGGAGGCCATCGGTCCGTGAACCGTACATAGATTTGCTCTTTGCTGGAATGATATATGTAAAGCAGTAATATCACTGTATCCGACAAATACTTTAGGATTGTTTTTAATCAGTTCAAAGTCGATTTCGTTTAATAATTGAGGCGTACCATAACCACCTCTTAAACAGATAATGCCATCAATCGTTTCATCTACAAACATGTCGTGAAGCTCATTCACGCGCTGTTCGATCGTACCTGCTAAATAGCCACCATGCTTTTTGAAACATGTCTTGCCTAAATATACGTTAAATCCAAGTGCTTCTAAATCACTTTTTGCTTTTTCTACTTCCCCTCGTTTTGCTGGGCTCGAGGGAGCAACGATACCAATCGTATCTCCAGTGCTTAAACGCTTTCCTTTTTTCATGATAAGTCTCTCCCAACGCTGCTGCGTATCTTTTAAATATACAAAACAGAAGGAAAGGAACCAATTATATTGGCTAAAGGACATATATATCATCCTTCGACCGAAAATAGTTGGCTCCTCATTCAATTCTGTCCAAAAAGATATTTGATTAAAAAGTTATTAATAGAATATATGAATCACTAATGGATGTCAATGGCCTTTAGACCTATTGGTAGCGAGTTAGCAAAGCGTTATTATAACTTAAATGATTGAAGTAATTCATTTAATTCATCCGATAATTTATTGAGCTTTGATGAGTAATTAGAAATTTCAACCATCGTACTCGTCGCTTCTTCTGCTTGAGCAGATGTTTGTTCAACGCCTGCCGCTGTTTCTTCTGACACTGCTGCTACTTCCTGAATCGAATCGTTCATGCGTTCACTATTATCTGAGATATCCGTTAAGTTCGTCGCAATCTCTTGAATGTTCGTTACCATATTCGTAACTGCATGACTAATGCTTGAAAACGTCTCTTCCGTTTGAGCGATTTGGCTCGTTCCTTGTTCAACTTCCGTATATCCTGTTTGTAATGACTCCGTTACATTCGTTGATTCTGTTTGAATATTACTAACGATGTTCGTAATATCTGCGACTGAACTTGAAACTTGTTCTGCTAATTTACGTACTTCATCCGCAACGACTGCAAACCCTTGCCCATGCTCTCCTGCTCTTGCTGCTTCAATTGCCGCATTAAGTGCAAGTAAGTTCGTCTGATCTGCAATATCATGAATCACGGAAATTAATTCTGATATTTGCTGTGTTTGAACGTTTAGTCCTTCAACTTTTTGAACAGCATCGTGAACAATTTGATCAATCATATTCATTTGATCCGATGAACTTGACATCAAGCGTGCGCCTTCTTTTGTCATATGAAGGACATCCGCTGACGTCGACTCAATCGTCTCTCCGCTTTCATTAGCATTTTGTACGCGGCTAGTAAATGTTGACATCGCACTAGACAAATCATTAATATTCGTTGCTTGTGATTCTGTTCCTGAAGCTAAGTCTTCCATCGTTTGTGCAACAACGTCAGACCCGATACGAACTTCTTCTGCTGAGCTTGATAATTCCGCACTTGACACTTTAACAGTTTCTGAAACGTCGGAAATTTTTCCTAATAAATCTTTCATATTACTTTGCATGTCATTAGTTGCTGCAATTAGTTCGCTAATTTCATCATCAAAATTGAATGTTATTTCTGGTTGCGTTAAATCACCTTTAGCAAGCTCTGACATTCTATTCTTCACTTTTGTAAGTGGTCTAGAAATCGAGTTAGCTGTTACAGACCCAGAGACGTAACCTAAGATAATCACACCGAGTGTTACGATAAGACCGATAAATATCGTCTGTTCTCCACTTTGTAGTGTATCTTTCTCTTGTGCAATAATCATTTCTTCTCGTTCAACAGCATTCTCTTGAAACAGTGTAATCATCGCTGAGAAGTCATCATTTGCTGCTAACAAATTATCAAGAGCAACATCTTCATTTCCTTTATCGTATTCTCCGAAAACGTCTGAACGAATGAATGATTCCCAGTCCTCAACTTGTTGAAATAATGCTTGATAATCGTCATTAAAATCAACGTCTTTGACGATATCCATATATGTATAACCCATCTCAGTATAGTTCTCAAACAATTCTTTATAAAAATCATCACCTGAAAGTAAATATCCCCGAATCGTTCCTATGCGGTTAGCAAGTGAAGATTCAATCTGACTATCCGCAATCATTAGTGGTAAGTCCTCATCAATAACACTTTCTGAACGTTCATTAATATTTTTCAAAACGAAAAAGTTATACGCACCTAATCCGATAATAAGTAGGAATACAAAAGAGAACCCGATGATAATTCTCATTCTTATCGTTCGTGCTTTAATTAATCTGTTCATTGTTCCATCCCCTGTTCAATAGATTTAACACCATCTAAACAATTTATTCTCATGATAAAGTCACGCATTTGAATCTAAATACCTAAGGAACATATTACATTATTGTGACTTTTTATTCAATAGTATGAATAATGATAATTAAGTCAATTATTTGCGGGTATTTAATATATACGTTCAAAATACCATCTTTTGTATAGATTATTTTTATTAAATGACTCTTTAATCACCTCAGGTGATATATACTTCATTTTTCGCGAGTGATCGTTTCAGAACTATACTACGCTTGCCGTGGGACGACCTCAACTTCTAGAACCTCCATTA
>Ga0079226_10004726_pt1 | contig 10404 bp, 9 predicted proteins | sample Poulit2014_FD_76345 | JGI IMG/M metagenome (GOLD analysis project Ga0079226, IMG submission 76345) | Agricultural soil microbial communities from Georgia to study Nitrogen management - Poultry litter 2014 | ecosystem: Environmental > Terrestrial > Soil > Agricultural land | place: USA: Georgia...
ACCGGCGGCAGCCCGAGCTGCCCGGCCACGACCGTGGCGAACTCCTCCCCCTGCCGCAGCAGGTCATCGGCCTCGCGCACGCTCGGCCACCAACCGCGGTCGCCCTCATCGGGCAGCACCGCAGCGAAGAACTGCGCCCACTCGGTCAGCTCGGGCGCGACCCGGGGCAGGGCGGACCACACGTCGAGGGTCCTTCGAGGCGGCTCCTGAGGTGCGACGGAGGAGCCTCGAAGGGCGCCAGCTCGCACCTCAGGAACCGGACCGGCCGCGGGGCGGACGGCGAGCACGGCCGTCGCGGCGCGCAGGACGGCCAGCCGGGTCGCCGCGGCCCGCGCCCGCACGTCCCCCGCCAGGTGAGCGGCGGTCAGGCTCTCACCGGCGGCGTGGAGCAGCTCCACGGCGGCCTCGACCCGGTGGGTGTCCAACATCGGCAGCGCGACCACCGCCATCAGTCCTGGGTCCGCAGCAGCAGCCACCGGGCGGCGCGATCGGCCGCCGCCGGATCCCGTCCGGCGCCGGTGTCCACCCCGAGGTCGTAGACCCCGGGCACCTCCGAACGGCCCGGGCTGGCGCTGACCCGCCAGACCTGCCTGGCCAGTGACACCTCGTCCAGCGGCCGCGTGGCCGCCTCGCGCCACCAGTCGCGCCGCTCCTGCCAGTGGTCGACGACCTCGGTCACCCGGTAGAGCCGCCCGCGCCAGAGGAACTGCTCCGGCGCATCCGGGCGCTGTCCCCCTTCGCCTGCACACTGCTGCTGCGCGGTCTGCGCCACCCGCACCTCGATGTCCTCCTCGACGAGCCGGACCATGGCTGCTCCCTTCCTCACCACTTTTCGAACGCCTGTTCGAACAACAGTAGACCGAGGGCCCGACAGCGCGTCAAGTCCTCCCGACGTAGGCTGAGGACGGCCCGCGCGGGACCGCCCGGGCCGCCACCGACCCCCTTCGTCACTGGAGCCCACGTGCCGCACCCCTTGGACCGAGCCGACCTGCGCTCCCGGGTCCAGGTCCGCATCGATCACCAGCTGAGCAGCTGGGAGCGCGAGCTCGCCGAGATCGGCCCCGACGTCGTGGACCTGCTCACCCCCATCCGCCAGCTCCTCGAGGGCGGCAAGCGGCTGCGGGCCGGTTTCGCCTACTGGGGCTGGCGTGCCGCCGGCCGCGAGGACCACGACGGGGCGATCTCGCTCGCCGCCTCGATGGAGCTCTTCCAGGCCGCCGCGCTCATCCACGACGACGTCATGGATGACAGCGAGACCCGTCGCGGGCGCCCCGCGATGCACCGCTCGCTCGCCGGAACCCACACCTCACGCGGCTGGCACGGCGACCCGGAGCGATTCGGCGCCGCGGGAGCCATCCTCGCCGGCAACCTCTGCCTGGGCTGGTGCGACGACCTCTTCGCCGACTCGGGACTGCCGGCGGACTCCCTCACCGCCGCGCGGCCGGTCTTCGAGCGGATGCGCGGACAGCTCATGGCCGGGCAGTTCCTCGACATCGTCACCTCGATGCGGCCGTGGCGCCGGCTCGGGGACGAGGAGCGCACCGATCGCGCCCGCCACGTCATCCGCTACAAGAGCGCCAAGTACTCCATCGAGCACCCGCTGCTCATCGGCGCCACCGCCGGCGACGCGGGCGAGCAGGACCTGGCGGCGCTCTCCCGCTACGGACTCGCGCTCGGTGAGGCCTTCCAGCTGCGCGACGACGTGCTCGGCGTCTTCGGTGATCCCGAGGTCACCGGCAAGCCCGCCGGCGACGACCTGCGCGAGGGCAAGCGGACCGTGCTCATCGCACGGACCCTCGCCGGGGCGACCGCGACCGACGCCGATCGCCTGGAGCAGCGGCTCGGGGCGCCGGACCTGACGCAGGAGGAGGTCCTCGAGCTGCGCCGGCTGCTCGTCGACACCGGCGCGCTGGAGCGGGTCGAGGCCGACATCGCCGAGGGGGCCGAGGCCGCCCGACAGGCGCTGGCCGAGGCGGAGGGGGTCCCGGACGAGCCCCGCGAGGTCCTCGCCGAGCTCATCGACCGGACCACCGCGCGCAGCACCTGAGGCGAAGGGGGCCGCCGCTCTCCGCAGCGGTGCCCGGCTACAGGGCCTCCTCCATGGCGCGGCGGCGCACCTCGGTCTTGGCGCCGGAGCGGATCGCGCCGATCGGGCTGCCCCCGGGCAGCCGCTCGTCCTCGGCGAACATCCACTCGACGATCTCCTCGTCGCCGAAGCCGCCGTCGGCGAGGACCGTGAAGGTCCCCGCGAGCGCGGGCAGCGGGCCCTCCTCGTCGAGGAAGGCGGCGGGCACCGAGAGCACGTTCCGCTCGCCGCGTCGGACCGCGACCAGCTGACGCTCCTCGAGCATCCGGCGCACGTCGCCGATCCGCACCCCCAGCCGCTCGGCGAGGTCGGGCACGGTCAGCCACTCATCGGGTTTCGGCGTGTCGCTCTGTTGCACGCCGGTCAGTCTCTCAGGTCCGCGGGCCCGCAGTGACGGGGCACGCCCGCCTCGCCGGGTCCGGTCGAGCGCGCCCCTGCCGACGGAGGGTCCGACGGATCCGGTCGGATCTTCGCTACCGTCGATCACACAAAGCACACGAATGTCGTTTCGTCACACAGGCAACGCCAGCACCACTCATCCCGCCCGTGCCGGGTGGCCCCTTCGCCGCCCCGACCCCTGGAGGCCCGCTTGGTCCTGCCACTGCTCGTCACCACCCCCGCGACGCCCGCCGAGGCCCCCACGGTCGAGACGACGGTGACCGCGCCCGCGACCGCCCGGAACGGCTCCGCGGAGCACACCGTGCGCGTCGGCGAGACCGCCACCGCCATCGCCACCCGCTACCGGGTCGACGTCGGCCGGCTCCTCGAGCGCAACAACCTCTCCTCGAGCGCCTACATCCACCCCGGCCAGCAGCTGCGCATCCCGCCCCGGGAGTCCCACGCCGGGACCCAGGCCCAGGCCTCCCGCTCCACGCCGGCCCGCTCCGGCCCGACCCGCAGCTACACGGTGCGCACCGGCGACACCCTCACCGGCATCGCCGCCCGCCACGACATGGGTGTGGACCGCCTGCGGAGCCTCAACGGGCTCGGGCAGGACCCCATCCGCACCGGGCAGAAGCTCCGCGTCCACGGCACCGCCCACCGCCCCGCGAAGCGGGCGACCCACCGCTCCCCGGCGACCGACACCCACACCGTGCGCGCGGGCGAGACCCTCACCGGCATCGCCGCCCGCCACGGCATGAGCCCGACCCGGCTGGCCAAGACCAACTCGCTCACCCCCGGGACGGTCATCCGGCCGGGGCAGGAGCTCAAGGTCGCCCGGGACCGGCCGGCGGAGTACGACCACAACACCTTCGCGGGACGGGACTACTCCGACGAGACCGTCGCCGCGGCGGACGAGAACCGGCGCACCCTCGCCGCCCGGGACACACCCTCCCGTCAGGAGGTCAAGGACACCATCGTGCGCACCGCGAAGCGCCACGGCGTCGACCCCTCCCTCGCACTGGCCATCGCCTACCAGGAGTCCGGCTGGGATCATCGGCAGGTGTCGGTGGCCAATGCCGTGGGCACGATGCAACTGATCCCCAGCAGCGGCCGGTGGGCCTCCAGCATGACCGGGCGCGACCTGGACCTGCTCGATGCCGAGGAGAACATCACCGCCGGCGTCGTGCTCATCAAGTCCCTCACCGAGCAGGCATCGAACACCTCGGAGGCGATCGCCGGGTACTACCAGGGCCTCGCCTCGGTACAGCGAGGCGGTATGTACGACGACACCAAGGAGTACGTCTCGAAGGTCAAGGCGCTCCGACACCAGATGTGACCCACGAAGGGGGCCGGTCCAGACTGTGGCAGTGACCACCTCGTCCCACCTGCTCGTCGGCCACCTGGTCGACGGCCGGTACCGCGTGCTCAGCCATCTCGCGGACGGCGGGATGGCCACGGTCCTGCTCGCCACCGACACGCGGCTGGACCGCGAGGTGGCGCTGAAGGTCATGCGCGAGGACCTGGCCGCGGACGAGACCTTCGTCTCCCGCTTCCGGCGCGAGGCGCGCTCCGCCGCCCGCCTCAGCCACCCCAACGTCGTGCAGGTGCACGACCAGGGCGAGGACGACGGCCGGATCTTCCTCGCGATGGAGTACGTGGCCGGTGAGACCCTCCGGGAACGCATCGGCACCGAGGGGGCGCTCACACCGCGGGAGGCCCTCGACCTCCTCGCGCCGGTGCTGACCGGCCTGGCGGTGGCCCACGACGCCGGCTACATCCACCGGGACGTCAAGCCGGAGAACGTCCTGATCTCCGAGGAGGGCCGGGTCAAGGTCGCCGACTTCGGTCTGGCCCGGGCCGTCACCTCCCAGACGCACACCGCCGACGAGGGCGTCCTCTACGGCACCGTCGCCTACCTCTCCCCCGAGCAGGTCGAGCGTGGCATCGCCGATGCTCGCAGCGACGTCTACGCGGCGGGCCTGATGCTCTTCGAGCTGCTCACCGGCACCCGTGCGCTGCAGGGTGATTCGCCGATCCACATCGCCTTCCAGCACGTGCACGCGGACATCCCGGCACCCTCGGAGCGGGTACCCGGCCTGCCGCCGGAGCTGGACCACCTCGTGGCCGTGGCCACCCACCGCGACCCGGACCAGCGTCCCCGCGACGCCGGCGAGTACCTCGCGGAGGTCCGCGCGGTGCGCCGGGCCCTCACGCCCGCCCAGCTGGACCGCCGACCCGCCGGGGCCCCACACCCCGCGGGTGCCGCCGCGCCCGGCAACGCCGCCACGGTCGCCCACGCCCGCCCGGCCCCGACCCGCTCGCTCACCGCACCGGCGCACCCCGGTGCCGCCGGGGGCACGCTCCCTTCGACCTCGTCCTCGCGGGGCCGGCTGATCGCGGTGCTGCTGGCACTGCTGCTCGTCCTCGGCGCCGGGTACTGGTGGTACGCCACCGCAGGGCCGGGCGGCGACGTCACCGTCCCGGACACCGCCGGCCAGACCCGCCAGCAGGCGGAGCAGACCCTCCGGGAGCACGACCTGGGACTCGAGGCGAAGCGGGCCTACGACGAGGACGTCCCCAAGGGGCGGGTGATCACCTCGAGCCCGCCGGCGCGCACCGAGGTCGGCCGGGGCGACGAGCTGACCGTCGTCTTCTCCCGCGGCCCGGAGCGGTACGCGGTGCCGGACCTCGCGGGCACGTCGCGCCAGCGCGCCGAGACCCTCCTCGAGCGGCGCCACCTCCGGGTCGACGGGACCACCGGACACTACGACGAGACCGTCCGCAAGGGCAGGGTCATCGCGACCGAACCGGACGCGGGTACCGAGCTGAAGCGCGACTCCGGCATCGACCTCGTCCTCTCCAAGGGTCCCGAGCCCGTCGACGTGCCCTCGGTGACCGGCGAGAGGCTGGCAGCGGCCACGACCACCCTCGAGGAGGCCGGCTTCGAGGTCGACCGCAGCGCGGACGCCTACTCCTCCGACGTGCCGAAGGGGGCGATCGCCGGCCAGTCGCCGGCCGACGGGACGCTCCCGCGCGGTGGGACCGTCACCGTCACCGTCTCCAAGGGGCCGGAGATGGTCACCGTGCCGAAGGTCGAGGGGATGAGCCTCGCGGAGGCCACCCGGGCCCTGGAGTCGGCCGGCTTCGAGGTCACCGTCCAGAAGTTCCTCGGCGCCCCGATGGACGAGGTGCGAGCCTCCCGACCCGGTGGCGGCGAACGCGCCGAGAAGGGCTCGACCGTGACGATCCTCGTCGTGTGAGGATCAGCCCTCGGCGAGCATCTCCGCGGTGAGGAAGGCCAGCTCGAGGCTCTGCCGGTGGTTCAGCCGCGGGTCGCAGACGCTCTCGTAACGCTTGTTGAGGTCCTCGTCGAGGATCCGCTCGGCGCCACCGAGGCACTCGGTCACGTCGTTGCCGGTCAGCTCGATGTGCAGCCCGCCGGGGACCGTGCCGAGGCTGCGGTGCACCTCGAAGAAACCGCGCACCTCATCCACGACGTCCTCGAAGTCCCGGGTCTTGAAGCCCGAGGCGGACTCGAAGGTGTTGCCGTGCATCGGGTCGCAGATCCAGGTCACGGTCGCACCGGAGTCGCGCACCTTCTCGATGATCGGGGGCAGCGCCTCCCGGATCTTGCCGGCCCCCATCCGCGTGATGAAGGTCAGCCGGCCGGGCTCGCGCTGCGGGTCCAGCAGGTCGATGACGCGCAGCAGCTCCTCGGGGTCGGCCTTGTCGGAGACCTTCATCCCGATCGGGTTGCGGATCCGGCTGACGAACTCCAGGTGGGCGTGGTCCAGCTGCCGGGTGCGCTCGCCGACCCACAGGAAGTGCCCGGAGGTGTCGTAGAGGTCGCCGGTGCGGGAGTCCACACGCGTCATCGGCCGCTCGTAGTCCAGCAGCAGCGCCTCGTGGGCCGACCAGAACTCGGTCGCGGTCATCGCGTCGAAGTCCACCCCGCAGGCGGCCATGAAGCGCAGCGCCTTGCTGATCTCCCGGGCGAGGCCCTCGTACCGGCGGTTGGCGGCGTTGGAGACGAAACCGACGTTCCAGTCGTGGACCATCCGCAGGTCGGCGAAGCCGCCCTGGGTGAAGGCACGCACGAGGTTCAGGGTCGAGGCGCTCGTGTGGTACCCGCGCAACAACCGCTTCGGGTCCGGCTCCCGGGACTCGGCGGTGAACTCGAAGTCGTTGACCATGTCCCCGCGGTAGGCCGGCAGGGTGACCCCGTCACGGGTCTCGGTGTCCTTGCTGCGTGGCTTGGCGAACTGGCCGGCCATCCGTCCCATCTTCACCACGGGCATGCCGGCGCCGTAGGTGAGCACCGCCGACATCTGCAGCACGGTCTTGATCCGGTCGCGGATGTTGTCGGCGGTCGCGTGCTGGAAGGTCTCGGCGCAGTCCCCGCCCTGCAGGACGAAGGCCTCGCCGATCGATGCCTGGGCCATCCGGTCCCGCAGCTCGTCGCACTCGCCGGCGAAGACCAGCGGCGGACAGCTGCCCAGCGTCGACACGACCTCGTCGAGGGCGGCCCGGTCCGGCCAGGACGGCTGCTGGGCCGCCGGGAGGTCGGTCGTGAGCGCATGGCTGGGCGTGTCGAAGGTGGGCGGTGCAGTGGTCACACCCCAAGGATAGGTCGCCGGCCCCTCGGAGACTGCAGACGTCCACCAGACAGACGTCCCGGGCGGCTCAGTCCGGCTTGTCCAGGCCCCTGCTGATCGCGAACCGGGTCAGCTCCACGCGGTTGTGCAGGTGCAGCTTCCCGAGGATGTTCTGCACGTGGTTCTGCACCGTGCGGTGGGAGAGGACGAGGTCGGCGGCGATCTCCTTGGCGGTCATGCCCATCGCCACGAGGCGCAGCACCTCGGTCTCCCGCTCGGTCAGCTCGGGGACCGGGGCGGTGTCCTGCTGCGGGTCCGAGCCCCGGGAGCGGGTGTGCATCTCGCGGAACTCACCCAGGACGAGTCCGGCCAGCCCGGGTGTGAAGACCCCCTCCCCCGCCCCCGTGGCGGTCACCGCAGCGCGGATCTCCTCCGGGGAGGCGGACTTGACGAGGTAGCCGCTGGCCCCGGCCTTCACGGCGGCGAGGACGTCACGCTCCTCCCCGCTCGCGGAGAGGATGAGGACCTTCGTCGGCAGATCGCTGATCGCCCGACACACCTCGTCGCCGTTCATCTCCGGCAGGTTCAGGTCGAGCACGAGCACGTCGGGGACGGTCGCGCGGGTGCGCCGCACCGCGGCGGGACCGTCGGCCGCCGTGCCGACGACCTCGAAGTCCGTCTCCTGCAGGTCGCGCACCAGCGCGTCCCGCCACAGCGGGTGGTCATCGGCGACGAGGACGGTCAGGCCGCTGCCGCCGTCGGTTCCGGTACTCATGAGGGAGAGCCTGCCACGCGGCGGGCCGGGGCGGTGAGCGTCACGGTCGTGCCTCCGCCGGCGGGGGTGCGCCACGTCGCGTCACCGCCGAGGTCGAGCATGCGCCCGCGGATCGAGCTGCTCGCCCCCAGACGCCCCTCCTCCGCGGCCTGCACGAGCCGGTCCGAGGGCATCCCGCGGCCGTTGTCGCGCACGACCACTTGGACCGCCTCGTCCGTGCGGTCCACGAGCACCCAGGCCCGCGCGCCCTCACCGGCGTGCAGCGCCACGTTGTCCAGGGCCGCGGAGACGGCCGCGCGGATCTCACCGGCGACGCCCTCGGAGAGGCGCACCGGCCCGGCCGGCAGGATGATCTCGACACCGTCGCGACGCAGCCGGCCCAGCAGGTCGCCGAGGTCGACCTCCTGATCGTGCTCGCCGGGAGCCTCACCGCGTCCGGCGCCCCCTGCGGGCGGCCCGTGGGCCTCGGAGGAGAGCCGGGAGATCAGGCTGCGCAGCGAGCGCTCCTGGTCCGCCGCGAGGTCGGCGAGCGCCGTGCCCTCGCCCCCCATCTGGCGACCGCGACGGTTGATCAGGGCCAGGGCCTGCAGCACGTTGTCGTGCACCTCCCGACCGATCCGGTCCCGCTCGGCGCTGCGCTCGCTGATGGCGATGGCCCGCTCGAGACGCCGTTGGCTCTCCGTGGCCAGCTGCACGGCCAACCCGACGAGGCCACCGAGCAGGTAGAGCAGGATGATGTTGTGCCAGGTCAGCTGGGTCTCGTGCTGGGTCTGGATGATGTTGGTCGTGGCGATGACGGTCGCCGCGAGGACCCCGCCCCGGACCCCCGACAGCAGCGCGGCGGCCATCACCGGGGCACCGGCCCACACGCCGGGGACCGTGGAGATCCCCGCGGTCACCTCGGCCGGTTCGTAGACGATGTTCGTCAGGAAGATGCCGGTGACCGCGATGGCCAGCTCGATGACGATCGCCAGTCGCGTCGGACGGGGCCGCAGCGGGGCCACGACCGACCAGCCGACGATGACGAAGCCGTAGGCGATGATCGGCCACCAGCTGATGACGTGCTCGCGGTGGACGAAGGCGATGAGCGCCGCCGCGTAGCCGATCGCGACGAAACGGTACAGCGCCAACCCTCTGCCCGCCGCGCTGTCCATGAGCGGCGAGGGGTGGTAGTGCCTCTGGTCGGCGCGACCGACGGGGAGGTCCACTCAGATCTCCCGTTGCCCCTCGGCCCAGGGGTTGTTCGGGTCGTCCTGTGGGTCCAGGGCCGCCTCCAGCTCGGGAGCGGCCCGGCCGGGCATGGCAGCCTCCTGCAGCTCCCGGGCGCGGCGCTTGGCGCGCACGAGCAGGCGCTCCTTCTCGGCCGTGGCGTAGGTGTCGACGTACTCCTGGCCGGAGAGCCGCATCAGCTCGTACATGACCTCGTCGGTGATCGAGCGCAGGACGAAGCGGTCCCCCTCCATGCCCTCGTAGCGGGAGAAGTCCAGCGGGGCACCGATGCGGACGCCCACCTGGTGGATGTTGGGGATGATCTGGCCGGTCGGCTGCGCCTTCTCGGTGTCGATCATCGCGACGGGGATGACCGGGACCCCGGCCGTCAGCGCCATCCGGGCCACGCCGGTGCGGCCCCGGTAGAGGCGCCCGTCCGGTGAGCGGGTGCCCTCCGGGTAGAGCGCGAGCAGGTCACCGGAGTCGAGGATCCGCAGGCCGGAGCGCAGCGCCGCCTCGCTCGCCTTCCCGCCACTGCGGTCGATCGGCACCTGCCCGACCCCGCGGAAGAAGGCCGCCGTGAGCCACCCCTTGATGCCCGTGCCCGTGAAGTAGTCGGACTTCGCGAGGAAGGTCACGCGTCGCTCGATCATGAGCGGCAGGAAGATCGAGTCGGAGAAGGACAGGTGGTTGCTCGCGAAGATCGCGCCACCCTCGTCCGGGACGTGCTCGATCCCCTCGACCCACGGACGGAAGAAGACCCGCAGCAGGGGACCCACGATGATCCTCTTGAGGACCCAGTACAGCACCGACGCGCCACCTCCATTCTGGTCGAACTGTAGTGCACGGCGGAGGGCTCCGGCGGCGACCGTGCGAGGATGGGAGCAGCAGCATCACCGGAGGCGAGCACGGAGCGGGAGATGGCCGAGGCACAGCAGCCCGACGAGCGTGACGTCGACGCGATCTTCGAGTCGATCGTTGCCCGTTGGGAGGACGAGGCACTCGACCCGCAGCAGGGACCCACCGAGCCGGATGACGAAGGGGGCGCCCCGCCGCCCCACCGACACGGGCCGACAAATCCTGCGCCGCGCGGTCGTGGGGCGACCAATCCACCCCCGAGCCGTCGCGGCGCGACGAACCCGCCCTGGGGAGCCCGCCACCCGGAGGCGGAGGAGGAGGGCAAGGGGGACGTCTCCCCCTTCGCCCACGACGGCTCGGTGCCGTGGCGGGTGGACCCGACGAACTCGGTGGCCGACCTGCTCGGCCAGCCGGAGCACCCCGGCACGGCCGAGGACGACGAGGGCTTCACTCCCCCGCCCACCCGGCCGCTGCCGCCGCTGAGCGACCGGCTCTTC
>Ga0079226_10004727_pt1 | contig 10403 bp, 5 predicted proteins | sample Poulit2014_FD_76345 | JGI IMG/M metagenome (GOLD analysis project Ga0079226, IMG submission 76345) | Agricultural soil microbial communities from Georgia to study Nitrogen management - Poultry litter 2014 | ecosystem: Environmental > Terrestrial > Soil > Agricultural land | place: USA: Georgia...
ATACTACCTACATAGTTGAGCTCCGCTTGCGTAACTCTTACCCTATGTATTTTTGATTTCATTACTTCGATAAACATGGGACAAAGGTACAAATAAATGAGAACTTTATTTTCTAAGTTGAAAGCAAAAAATAAAAATCATTTTCCTAAAACGGGAAGAGGAGTGGCCGGTTTTATGTTTTTAAGGGGCAAATTGTCTATGAGCCGGATCCCCTCTAACCAGGCAGCCACGACAATGATATACTTTTTAGAAGAGTGTATTTGTGTGACGGGTTTTAAAGTGTCAATATCGCAAATAGCGAGGTATTCGGTTTCTAAAGGTGTATTATCTTCTATAATTTCTTTGCCTTTCTTTAGCAAATTACCCAGATGCTCTGTATGAATATGCTTATGTATATATTGAAGAGCTTCGTGAATTTTTGCAGCTTTCTTTTTGCCGGAAGGGGAGAGAAACTTATTCCTTGAACTGAGTGCCAATCCGTTTTCATCCCTTTGTGTAGGGCAAATGTCTAATGTCACCGGAAGGTTTTTAATTTCAATAAGCTTTTCTATGACTTTTATTTGTTGAAAATCTTTTTGCCCAAAACAAGCGCGGTCAGGTTTTACAAGGTTAAATAATTTGTAAACGATTTGTGTCACTCCTTGGAAATGGCCGGGCCGGTGCTTTCCTTCCCATACCGTTTCTAAATCTCCTAAATCTATATGCCATTCCTGCTCTCCCGGCGGGTACATTTCATCCACAGAAGGTAAAAATAAAACATCACAATGGTGTGTACGAAGCCCTTCTATATCTTGATCTAAGGTGACGGGGTAGTGCTTCAGATCTTCCGGATCATTAAATTGAGTAGGATTTATAAATATACTGCAGACCAATATATCGCAACGGGCTCTTAAATACTTTAGTAAGGATAAGTGCCCTTCGTGTAAAGCGCCCATAGTGGGCACTAAACCTATTGTTTTACCTTTTTGTTTCTCATTCTGGATGAAGGCTTGTAGTTCAGATTTCGTTTTGCTGATTCTCACTGTACTCCTTTAAAAATTTGAGGCGCAAAGTTGCATAATATTTTTCGGAATATAAAGAAGAAAATCGAAAAAGTTGTTTAAATCATATATTTTACGTATTTTTGTAGTCATAATTTTACTATTAACATTCTAAATTTTAAACACAAAGGAGATGGCAAAAACGAAGATATTATTTATTACCCATGAGATGTCGCCTTTCCTCGAAATAAGTAAAATTTCTGAAATTACGCGTAATTTACCACAAGCTGTGCAGGAAAAAGGTTTTGAAATCCGTATCCTAATGCCGCGTTTTGGGGTGATTAACGAAAGAAGAAATCGTCTTCACGAGGTGATAAGGTTATCGGGTATGAATATCGTAGTGGACAACAATGATAATCCACTTATTATTAAAGTGGCATCATTGCCGGCGGCGCGCATGCAGGTTTATTTCCTCGATAATGAGGATTTTTTCCCGAGAAAGAAAGTTTTTAAGGAAACAGGAAATAAGTACTTTGACAATAATAATGAACGGTCTTTATTTTTCTGTAAAGGAGCGATGGAAACGGTCAAGAAATTAGGATGGGCTCCGGATATCGTGCATTGTCACGGATGGTTTTCTGCAATGGTTCCTGCTTATCTTAAAAAAGCTTACCATGAGGATCCCATCTTTAAGGACACTAAAGTTATTTATTCTCTTTATAATGAGGATTATGACGGTGTTTTGGGAGAGAAATATGCGCAGATGGCATCCCAGTCTGATTTGAGCGCTGAAGATGTGGCTGCATATGGAGAGGGGACCTATAGTGATCTTTATAAAGGAGCCCTGAGCCATTCAGATTTAGTGATTTTTGCAGAAGAAGAAGAAAGTTTAAATCCAGATGTGGTTTCTTTTGTGAAATCCGAAGGGATTGATTTTATTCAAAATGATGACGATCCAGAATTTGAAAGATATATTAAAATTTATGAAGACTGTGAGGTGGTGGAAGAGGCGTAAAGCCAGTTGAGATCGGCAGGTATTTTATTATAGAATATCCAATAATTAAAAAGGAAAGCCTTTGATGCATTAAAGCTCAAAGGCTTTCCTTTTTTTAGAATAATACAGTACTAAATATTGGATAGGGAAAGGATCGCACACTTTGTTAGCTGCGTTTTTCAGTGTTTAATTTTTTAATTAGATACAAAAACGTTTCCGACCATAGTCATGGCGCAACGAAAGCCTACCATGGCGTTGGATTCGTCTTGTTGCATATGCCTCCGGGTTGCAGGGTTTAACCAATAGGCCCTGTCATTCCATGATCCCCCTTTATATACCCTTGATTTATTATTGATGGTGGTGACAGTTCCATAGAGCTCATCCATTATTTCATCATTATAATCTCTTTGGTCGTGATTATAGTCATTTTCTGCTTCACTTCCTGCTTGCAGCTCCTCCCAGGTTTGCTTTCGGGGTGCTTTCGCCGGTTGTTTTACAGGCCTGCCGTATTTGTCTTTAGAAAGTACCCTTTTTTCTCCTGAGTTTTCATACTGATTGTCTAAAAAGACATTCCCTCTAAACGGGTTGAAATCTTCAAAGTCTTCAAATGAAAGAGGGCGGTATACGTCTGCTACCCATTCGTTTACATTGCCTGCCATGTTGTATAGCCCAAAATCATTAGGAGTAAAACTCGTGACAGGTAGGGTGATGTCGCCTCCGTCACTTGCGCTCCCTGCCACTCCCATGTTATTGCCGCTTGTGATTTTGAAATTTGCCATCATTTTTCCCCGTGTTCTTTTATTTGTCGATCTAACCCCTAAGCCTTTCCACGGGTAAATACGGCTTTCTGTAATTTGTCCTGTACGGTTATCTGCAAAAAGACCTAATGCGGCATATTCCCACTCTGCTTCTGTAGGTAATCTGTAGGGTTGCTTTAAAATACCGTCTTCCATACGCGCCGGCCTTTTCGCATCTTCGCCTGCGCCGGGGCTGTTGTCCTTGAGCATGTTCTCTCCATCGATTCCTTCTCCCTGGTATTGTCCGTTTAAATAGATTTCTGTATTGAAACCATCTGTGGAAGCATTTTGATCGGCTTTAGATTCATAGTCTATCAATATACCGGCCTCTCTTAATATATGTTCATTTACTCTATCGGTCCGCCACTCGGCATATGCATTAGCCTGCTCCCAAGTAACCCCTACTACCGGGTAATCCTGAAAAGAAGGATGACGCAAATATAAATTGACATAGGGTTCGTTATACGAAAGGGGCTGTCTCCACACTAAAGTGTCTGGCAAAGCTTCATAGTAAAGCTGTTCATCATCCGGATAGGTTTGGGCAATCCAATGGAGATACTCTAACCAGTCAGCATTGGATACTTCCGTTTCATCCATATAAAAAGAAGCTACAGTGACACGGCGCTTGGGGGCATCATGATTATAAGCAATATCTTCGTGCAAACTGCCGCCCATCACAAAAGTTCCGCCTTCTATAGCAATCAGGCCGGGGCCCGGGCTTTCTTTTACTTTGCGGTTTATTTGCAGACCCCCATTGTACGGATCGTTATAGGAGACGCCTGTTTTGGAAGAAACATCGGAGGACTTATTCGCTCGGCAGGAGCCGAGTAAAAAAATAATTCCACATAAGCCGATAAGATATGAATATATTCTCATGTTTAGTGCAGTATATAATTATATGAGCTAAGTTATTTGATTTACTTGAACAAATACTTTGCCATGGGCAAATTTAGCAATAAAATAGTACTATTTTACTGTTCTTCTATCGAAAAGAAGATTTAAAGCATATATTTAGCTTAAATAATGTTAAATACTAAAAACCCCGGATAACCGGATGAAAAGAAACGATGAAGATATTTAAGCTTTTTAACAGTATGGAATGTGTTTTTATTGATATTTTTGTGGTATATAAATTGAGTTCGGGAGACTTTGGTATATTTGAATAAAATAAGGCGTGGAAATAAACCTGTTTTTGATAAAGAATAAGAAAGTGAGCATACGGCTGCTTGCCATTTTGCTCGTGGCAGCCCTTCTGAGCAGTTGCTCTATTTTTTCTTCCCATGAAAAAAAAGGAACTGATCAAAAGTATAGTTTTAAGCAAAACCTGACCTCGAAATACAATATCCTCTATAATGCCCGTCTCATGCTCGGGAATGAGCAAAAAGATATTACACATAGCAAAAATGAAAACTATGAGATGAGGCTTTCTGTTTTTGATGAGCCTCTGGCAAATGGCGATCCGCATGAATTGATGGATTCTGTTATTCAGAAAGCTTATAAAATAATCAATGAGAAACCGGAAAGCGAATACCTCAACGAAGCTTATTTCATTATTGGGCAGGCTAACTACCTGAAAGGAGATTTTTATACCGCAACGGAGTTTTTTAATGTATTGACGGAACCGCTGGACGGACAGCTGGAATATTTACCCTTAGCTTATGCATGGCGGTCGCGGGCAGAGCTTCAATTGGGGAAGATAGAAAGCGCTGGCTTTTCTGTCGATTCGGCATTTATGTATCTGGATGAGGATAAGGATACAAGAACTTTTGTGAACGCATGTAAAGCTAACTATCTTCTTTCGACGGGGGAGGAGTCAGAAGCTGTTCCTTATCTGGTTTTTGCTTTGGAATCGGTGCGCAATGCTTCCTTGAAAAACCGCTGGAGTTTTTTGTTATACCAGCTTTATCAAGAGTATGGTGAGCATACGTTAGCTTATAAAGGATTCCAAAAACTGTCGAAAAGGAATGTGCCTTTTGATATGGCCTTTGAGGCTTCTTTGCGGGCGGTAGAGCTTCAGGTGGCAGATTCCCAACCGGTAGAGCAAAAAGCAGCTCCCTTGCTGAAGATGTTAAAAGAAGGTAAAAATGAGGACTATACAGATCGGATTTTGTATAAGATAGGCCTTTTGTATATGCGGGAGGGGAGGCACGACGAAGCTTTTAATTATTATAATACGTCTCTGCAACAAGAAAGAAACAGCCCTTATCAAACAACGCAGACTTATTTGACGATGGCGGATTTTTACTTTGAGTATGAGAAGTATACAGAAGCACAGGCTTATTACGATTCAGTAGCAATGGTGCTCCCCGAAGATTATACAAACGGGGATTCGCTGAGAAGAAAATTGAGTTACATGACGGAGCTAACAGAACTTTATGAAGATATACTTTGGCAAGACTCTTTGATTACGATAGCCAGTCTGGCCGGAAAGGAAAGAGAAAAGCAACTGGGAGCGTATGCTGAAAAAGCTTGGGAAGCAAGATGGACAGAATGGGAAAATAACCGGGAAAAGGGAAAAAATGTACCGAAAGGCCAGAAAAAGAAATCATCTCCTTCCAATGAAAGACAAAGGACTTTGTTTCAGCAAAGCCGTACGGTAGAACCTGATCATATAAAAACGGATTCCCGTTTCTATTTTAATAACGAGAATGCCATGGCACTGGGAGAATCCGATTTCAAACGGAAATGGGGGAACCGGCAATATAAAGAGGATTGGCGGTATGTGGCCGATCAGTCTCAAAAAATAAAAGACAAACAAGAAGATGATGAAACAGATGGTTATGCGGAGAGAGAGCCTTCCGGTGCACCGGATGAAGAACGGATAAAAACCGCTGAAATCAATCGTTTTGAAAAGGCGTACCCCAAAAACGAGATAGCCTATGACTCCATATATCAAATTATTCATGATGATCTGATTATGATCGGGAACATTTACCGGGAATACAGTAAAGATATTCATGCGGCTATCGAGACACACAAAATATTTTTAGACAGGTTTCCGGATTCTGAAAGCCGGCCGGAAATGTTGTATTCCCTGTTTAGGATGTATGAAATAACGAATGAAACAGCCCAAGCAAATGCTATTAAACAACAATTGTTGCGTGGGTACCCTACTTCTGTGTACGCTTTGATAGCCGAAAATCCAAATCATCTGGAAGAGCAGAGGCGGGAACGGGCGTTGCTAGACCGTGCATTTGAGAAGGTTTTTGCCTTGTACGCTTCAGGAGAACATAATAGGGTGATAAAAGAAGTAGATAAAGTGTTGTCTGGTGATTTTCCTTTTGTTTCAATAGCACCGCAGTTGAGGTATTTACGGGCATTAGCCGTGGGCAGGGTGGAACGGGTGCATGATTTTCAAAATGAATTGAAAAATATTATTCAAGACTATCCGGCAGACAGTCTCGTCACGCCGTTGGCAAAAGAACACTTAGCGTATATAGAAGATAACCCTTCTCTTTTTGTACACCGGGTAAATGCGATTCAGGATCAAGATCTGGAGCGGGAATCTTTCGTGGATGAACCGTATATGACCCCTTGGCCGGCTTTGTATATTCAGAGAGATTATCGGACTGGCATTGCAATTGCGGAGGATACACCAAAAAAGGAGAACGAGCAAGGGAAAGAAGTGTCCATCGAAGATGAAAAAACAACCGAAATTGCGGATATAGAGGAAATTAAACAGCGGAAACATCAAATCGAACAGAAAGAATTAGCTTCTTTGGAAAAAGAAATAAAACAATTAAATCGTCCCACAACTCCCTTGAAACTAGCCGTGGAATCAAGAGATTTTGCAGATAAACAGATTTTCCCGGACGAAGCTGTTTATTATTTCGTGGTGAACGTACGGGATGAAAAGCTAAATTTGGCATCGAGCCGATATGGTATAGGTCAGTTTTTGCGCACGCGGTATAGAAATCAGAAGTTAACCCATCAATTAAAAGAAGTGAATAATGAGAACCAATTAATTTATGTAGGTTCGTTTGAGTCTCTCGAAGAGGTTAGAGATTTTCAGAAAAGAATAATACCTTTGATACCGGATATTATGAAAGTACCGGAAGAAGTATACGGTGTTTTTGTGATTACCAAAGATTTGTTTGATACGCTTACCACCGGTCATAGAATTGATGATTATTCGGATATTTATTCTATACAATAAGTTATTGAAATGAGTAAAAAAAAGAAAAAAACAGAATTGACAGAGAAAGATACTAAACGGTATCTTAAGAGATTTTGGACGTGTATATTGGGCGTACTCTTAGTGGGAGTAGTATTTATAGCCAGTGTGCGTTACGGCTTGTTCGGTACGCTTCCTACCTTTCAGGATTTGGAAGATCCAAAAAGTAATCTTGCTTCAGAAGTACTTACCGAAGACAATAAGGTCTTGGGTTCCTACTATGTGCATAACCGTTCTAATGTGAAATACAAAGAACTTTCTCCCTCTCTTGTGCAAGCTTTGATTGCTACAGAAGATAAGCGGTTTAAAAATCATTCGGGGATAGACTATTCCCGCACCATCACAGTTATTTTTCATACGCTAATGGGAAATAAGCAAGGAGGGAGTACCATCACACAACAACTGGCTTTAAATCTTTTTTCTGAAGGCCGGGCACGTGGCTTTGTGAAGCGTGTTATACAAAAGTTTCAGGAATGGATTACAGCAGTGCGTTTAGAGCGTAATTATACGAAAGAGGAAATCATTACCATGTATTTCAATACGGTTGATTTCGGGGCGTATAACACTTTTGGGATTAAATCCGGCGCCCGTACCTATTTTAATACTACTCCGGACAAGCTTACTCCTGAGCAGGCTGCTTTATTGGTGGGGATGTTGAAAGGTCCCGGAATATATTCACCGGTACGCTATCCTGAAAATGCTTTGCGCCGGCGGAATACAGTGCTGAACAATATGGTAAAAGAAAAGTTTATTTCGCCTGAAGATGCGGCAGAATATAAAGCCAGGCCTTTAGGAATTAGCTTAAATATTGCGAGATACAGCGGAGGGAAGGCTCCTTATTTTAGAGCAGTTCTTAAATCTCATATCAAAAAAGAGTTTGAAAGGCTTGCGATTACAAAACCGGATGGAACGCCTTATGATTTGGATAGAGACGGCTTGAAAATATACACGCCTATCAATTATAAAATGCAGGAATATGCGGAAGAAGCTCAAAAAGAATGGATGACGGAAATGCAGCAGCGTTTTGATAGACAGTGGAGTAACGCAGATGCCTTTGCCGGGAAGAATGCGAATTTATTACTTTCGGGCATGAGACGTTCGGATCGCTACAGATGGTTGAAAGAAGCTGGACTTACGGAAGAAGAGATCCGCGAAAAATTTGATGAAAAAGTGGACATGAGCGTTTTTACATGGCAAGGAGAAAGAGATACTTCTATGTCGCCCATGGACTCTATACGGTACAACAAAATGATGTTGCGGAATGCAATAATGTCTATGGATCCGCTTACAGGTCATGTTAAAGCATGGGTCGGAGGAACAAGTTTCGAACACTACAAATACGATCAGGTTAAGTCAGGCGCCAGACAAGTGGGTTCTACAGCGAAGCCTTTTACGTATGCCGCTGCTATTGACAATGGTTATTCTCCCTGTTTTATGGTGCCAAATCACCGCCAGACCTATAGAGGGGGATGGTCCCCGCGGGGAACGGTGCAAGGAGGAGATCCTATCTCTTTGAAAAATGCGCTGAAATATTCACAAAACTTCGCTACAGCTTATTTGATCAATGAAGTAGGTACGGGTACAGTGGCCTCTCTGACAGAGAAAATGGGGATTACTTCCAATATTCCAAACTATCCTTCTATCTCTTTGGGAGCTTATGAGGCGACCGTCTATGACATGGTGGGAGCCTACTCGGCTTTTGTAAATGCAGGAACCTGGATTGAACCTATCATGATTTTACGGATCGAAGATAAGAAAGGATCGCTTATTTATTCTTCCGAACCGAAAGTAGTGAAAGCCCTTAACAGTGAAACGGCTTATATTATGGTAAATATGTTGGAAGAAGTGGTTAATAGTGGGACTGCCGGACGTTTGCGCTGGAGATATAACTTGGAGCATCCTGTAGGAGGTAAAACAGGAACAACAAATGATAATTCGGATGCCTGGTTTATTGGTATCACCCCTAATTTAGTGACCGGAGTCTGGACCGGGGCCGAAGATAGGGGAGTGAGTTTTTACAATATGGCAGATGGGCAAGGGGCAACGGCTGCTTTGCCTGTATTTGCGAAGTTTATGCAAAAGGTATATGCCGATGAGTCTTTAAAAATATCAAAAGATAAGTTTCCTCTTCCGGAAGGAGGGCTCACAAGAGAACTGGATTGTTCAAAATATACACCTTTTTTAGGGACAGAAGAACCTGCGGAATCAGATGTTGATGATCGCTTAGGCTTTTAATTGTGTCATTTTAAATACAAAATTTCATCCCTTCGATGGACTTTGTATTTAAAATGACATCTTTGTATACGCATGTCAGAGTTTGATTACAAAGAAGCTATACAGAAAATACCGAGAAAGCCCGGTGTTTATCAATATTTTGATAAAAATGATCAGCTTATCTATGTCGGAAAAGCAAAAAATTTAAGAAACAGGGTTGCTTCATACTTTGGCAGGGAATCCCAACTGCATCCTAAAACCCGGGTTTTAGTCCGTAAAATCCGACGTGTCTCATTCACCATAGTTGATACTGAAATAGATGCCTGGCTACTGGAAAACAGTTTGATCAAAAAGCATCAGCCTCGTTATAATGTGCTGCTGAAAGATGACAAAACGTACCCTTGGGTTGTGATTAAAAATGAACGGTTTCCAAGGGTGCAATGGACAAGAAGGCATATTAAAGATGGTTCCACTTATTTCGGGCCTTATGCCTCTGTGGGAATGATGCATACGGTTCTGGATATTGTCCATGAGATTTTCCCAATCCGTACCTGTAACTACAACCTTTCCAAAGAAAATATTGAAAAAGGCAAGTTTAAAACCTGTCTGGAATACCAGATTGGCAACTGCAAGGGGCCTTGTGAAGGTTTGCAGTCGGAAGAGGATTACAATCAAAACATTAAGCATATAAAAGATATCTTAAACGGAAAGATAAGCGTAGTGACCCGGCACTTAAAAGAACAAATGCAATTGGCGGCCGGGGATATGAATTTTGAATTGGCGCAAGATTTAAAAAATAAATTAGATTCTTTAAATTCTTACCAAAGTAAATCTACAGTAGTCAGTTCTTCTATCACTAATTTAGACGTGTTTAACATTGCGTCTGATGAATCATATGCTTTTGTGAATTTTTTAAAAATAATGAACGGGGTGATTATTCAAACCCAGACATTGGAGATGAAAAAGCGGTTAGATGAAACAGAGAAAGAGCTTTTACAATTAGCCATATTAGAGATAAGAAATCGGTTTAACAGCCATTCTCGGGAGATTGTGGTGCCTTTTGATCTGGATTTGGAAGGAGATGATGAACTCTTGTTTACCATCCCCCAACGTGGCGATAAGAGAAAGCTTTTGGAGCTTTCTTATAAGAATGTGGCTTACTTTCGAAAAGAAAGATTGCTTCATTATGAAAAACTGAACCCCGAAGTGCGTGTGGAACGCCTGATGAAGAAGATGCAAAAAGA
>Ga0079226_10004728_pt1 | contig 10401 bp, 13 predicted proteins | sample Poulit2014_FD_76345 | JGI IMG/M metagenome (GOLD analysis project Ga0079226, IMG submission 76345) | Agricultural soil microbial communities from Georgia to study Nitrogen management - Poultry litter 2014 | ecosystem: Environmental > Terrestrial > Soil > Agricultural land | place: USA: Georgia...
AAATGAGAGGATTAGATGTAACTAGTGAAACTTGTCCTCACTACTTAACATTAAATTATCAAGAAGCTATGACAAAATATGGTCCGTTGGCTAAAATTGCACCACCTTTAAGAACTAAAAAAGATAACGAAGAAATATGGGAAGGTTTAGCTAATGGAAGTGATGACTTTATAGCAACAGACCATGCTACTTATGAAATAGAAAGTGAAAAACATAAGAAAGGAATGAATATTTGGACTTCATTCCCTGGAATACCTGGTGTAGAAACTATGGTTCCTATATTGGTTAGTGAAGGATATAATAAGGGAAGAATATCTTTAAGTAAATTAGTTGATATATTATCAACAAATGCTGCAAAACACTATGGAATATATCCTAAGAAAGGTGCTATGCATATAGGTTCAGATGCTGACTTTACGATAATAAATCTTGATAAGAGATGGACTATAGATCCTAAGAAACAAGCTTCAATGTGTGGATACTTACCACTTGAAGGTATGGAGCTAAAAGGTAAGGTAGCTAAAACTATAGTTCGTGGACATTTAGTATATAAAGATGTAGATGAAAGTATATTAGCAGAACTATCTGATGGTGAATTACAAAAAATAGTTCATAATTATCCAGAAGGTGTAGAAGAGAGATACTCAGAAATATTTGAAGAATTCCCTAACCTATATAGTAAAGAATATGACAAGAGTTATAGAAAGAATCACCCAGAAATAATAGATGAGCATATAAAAGGTATTAGAGGAATTACAGTAAAACCAGGATTTGGAAAATTCGTGAAAAGAGAGAGTATACAAGTTTTACCTAGAGAGGTAAAATTTTAATAAATAAAAATACTTAAGCTTTAAGAATAATATATATTTTAAGGAGGATTAGATTTATGTCAAGACATGCAATTTTAGTAATAGATATGTTAAATGATTTTGCTAATGAGAAAGGTTCACTTTATTGCCCAGGAGCTGCTAGAATAACTGAAAACCTTCAAGAACTACTTAAATGGGCAAGAGGAAGAGAAGATGATGATGTACAAATAGTTCATATTCAAGAAGCTCATAGAGAAAATGATGCAGATTTTAGGGTAAGACCAGTTCATGCAGTTGCAGGAACTTGGGGTTCAGATTTTATAGAAGAACTATATCCTGAAAAAGGAGAATATATAGTACCAAAGAGAAGACATAGTGGTTTTGCCTATACAGATTTGGATCTCTATTTAAGAGAAGAAAATATAGATACAGTTGTAGTTACTGGTGTATGGACAAATGTATGTGTAAGAAGTACTGCTACTGATGCATTAGCTAGAGCTTATAGAGTAATTACTTTAAGCGATGGCTGTGATTCTAAAACTGAAGAAATGCATGAATATGGCCTAAACGATTTAAGTATATTTTCAAAAGTAATGACTATTGATGAATATATAAATGCTTGGGAAGAAGGACTTGATCCATGGGAAGGCGGAGGCGACAGAGAAAATAAAGTTGAATAGAAACTGAAAGTGAGGAGAATTATGAAGGTAATAGTTGGAATATCTGGTGGTAGTGGTTCTATTTATGGAGTTTCTGTATTGAAAGCTCTTAAAGAATTAAATATAGAAACCCATTTGGTAGTTTCTACAATGGGAGCCTTTGTTACAGAACATGAATGTGGTGTTTCTTTAGATGAATTAAAAGAAATGGCTACTTTTTATCATGATAATAAAGATTTTACAGCTCCAATTGCCAGTGGCTCTTTTGATGTAGATTCTATGGTAATAGTTCCTTGCTCTATGAAGACTTTAGCTAGTGTGTCTAATGGTTTTTCTGATAATCTTCTGACTAGAGCAGCAGATGTAACTATTAAAGAGAGAAGAAATTTAATAATAGTTCCTAGAGAAACTCCTTTCAGTCCGATACATTTAGAAAATATGCTAAGACTTGCAAAATTGGGAATTACTATATTCCCAGCAAGTCCTGGCTTTTATAATCATCCTCAAACCATAGATGATATAGTTATAAATATGACAGGTAGAATATTAGACAATATGGGGATAGATAATAATCTAGTTAATAGGTGGAAAGGGTTGTAGAAAGGAGGTTATTATTTGGAAAAACAAGGCCTTAGATATACTTTAGAAAAATTAAAGATTATGGATGAACTGTTTATATGTGAAAAAGAAGTAGATCCTAAATATGAAGTAGGTGGAGTCCTTAAGCATTTTGACAATAAAAAGCCTATTTTATTTAATCGAGTGAAAGGTAGTAATGTTTCTATAGCTGGAGGGCTTTATGGTGATAGGAAACTATTTTATGAACTAATGGGATTTACTCATGAAGATAGGTTATATAAACTCATGGATAGTGTAGCAAATCCAAAACCTTATAAAATAGTTGAAAGAGCTCCAGTAAAAGAAAATATAGTATCAACAAATATTGATTTACCAAGATTGTTTCCAATACCAACATTTCAAGAAAAAGACTCTTCTAGTTACATTACAGCAGGAGTTTTAGTTATTAAGGATCCAGAAACTGAGCAATATTATACTTCTATAAGACGTTTTCAGATTAATGGAAGAAATGAAATTAGTGCCCTTATTGCGTCTGAAAAATTAACCCAGGATTTCTTAAGACTAGAAAAAATGAACAAACCACTAGAAGTAGCAATTGTATTAGGATATGATGCATGTTTTAATTTAGCTAGTCAAGTAAGTAGTAAAACTTATGGTATAGATAAATATGCTATAGATTCTGCTTTAAGAGGCGAACCTTTAGAATTAGTTAAATGTGAAACTGTAGACTTATTGGTGCCAGCCTATAGTGAAATGGTTTTAGAAGGTAGATTAGTACCAAAAGTGAGAAAGACAGAAGGACCTTTTGGAGAGCTAATGGGCTATTATGGTGAAGCAGGTGAACATCCTATTATTGAAATAGATTCAGTAAGTTATAGGAATAATCCTATATTTCAAGTAGCATTTCCTTGTAGAGAGGAACATTTGACTAATGGTCTTACAAGAGAAATGGAACTTTATAATTATTTAAAGAGTCAGGTTGATGTAGTAGATGTAAATGTAACTGAGGGTGGTGGATATAGATTTAATGCTTTTGTTTCCATCAAAAAGAAAAATGAAGGAGATGGAAAAAATGCTATTATATCTGCTTTAGCTAGTAATAAGGATTTAAAACAAGTAGTAGTAGTAGATGATGATGTAAACATCTTTGACCTGAGAGATATTGAGTGGGCTATTACTACCAGGGCACAAGGAAGTAAAGATTTTGTAATTATAGAAGGAGGATTAGGTTCTTCATTAGAGCCATCCCATGATTTAAGAGGAGTAACTGATAAAGTTGGTATAGATGGGACTAAACCTTTAGGAGAAATTGGGGAACGTTTTGAAAGGGCTATAATTCCTGGTTATGAAGACATAGATATAAAAAAATACTTTCCTAATATTAAATAAAGAAGGTGATATTAATGAGGAAAGCTCTAGGCTTTGTAGAGACTAGAAGTTTAGTTGGAGCACTGGAAGCAGCAGATACTATGAGTAAAACTGCAAATGTAAAAGTTCATGACTTTAAATTTGTAGGTTCTGGTGTAGTATCAGTAATTGTTTCTGGAGACGTAGCAGCAGTAAAGGCAGCAGTAGAAAATGGACGAGAAAGTGCAGAGAAAATTTCAGAAATAATATCAGCCAATGTAATACCAAGACCTCATGAAGAGGTAGATAAAATATTTTAAAGTAATGGTGGTGATGTAAAATGGCAAATCCATTGGCTAGAGTGGCTATGAACAATATAGCAAATAAAACAAGAAAAAATAATTTAGTTAAGACAGAAGGAAACATTACCACAAATGAAGAAAGTTTAATAAGAAATATTATAAGTGGAGAAACAGAAATAATAGAAGAAAACAACAAGCCAAAACTTGTAACCCTTGAAGAAGTTGCAGAAAAAATTAAAGGAAACCGTTAGTTAAGAGCGGAGGTGTATTATGAATAAAGCATTAGGCCTTATAGAGAGTATAGGTTTAGCTACAGCAGTTACTGCTTTAGATGCGGCTAGTAAGGCAGCAGATGTAACCCTTATAGGCTATGAGCAAGTTATAGGTGTAGGTGGAGTAGTGGGTATAACAGTTGAAATAGCCGGAGAAGTAGCTGCAGTAAGAGCAGCAGTAGATGCAGGACTAGAAGCAGGAAATAGAGTTGGGACTATTGTATCAAGTCATGTAATACCAAGACCTCATGATGAAATTGATAAGCTTATAGAAGAATCTGCAAAAAACTTATCTAAAAAAGAAGATAATGCAAAAGATGAAAAAGCCAAAAAGAAAAATACAAAAAAGAAAAATACCAATACTAAGAAAAATAAGAAGGAGGAATAAGAATGAGTCAAGCATTAGGTTTAGTGGAAACTAAAGGATTAGTAGGTTCTGTGGAGGCTGCTGATGCTATGGTTAAGGCAGCAAATGTAACTTTTATAGGTTATGAAAAAATAGGATTTGGATTAGTTACTGTAATGGTTAGAGGGGATGTAGGTGCTGTAAAGGCTGCAGTAGATGCAGGAGCAGAAGCAGCAAGGGCTGTAGGAGAACTTCACTCAGTACATGTAATACCAAGACCTCATTCAGAAGTAGAAAGAGTTATCCTAAAAGACTATGAGAAATAAATTTGGAGTGTTTTAAATGGATAGACAAGACTTAACTAAAAGTATTTTACAAAATGTCTCATCTACCTTGAAGCAAGGAAGTGAAACTATTTCTTCAATGGAAGGAAATATTTCTATGAAAGGTCATAAGGAAGACGTTTTAATACTTTTAACTGGCTCCGATTGGAGACTTAAGGAAAAGTTAGGTGAACTGAGTAAATTAAAAAAGCATGGGATTTCTATATATATTTGCTTATCTTTTGCAGCCGAAAAAATATTAAATTTAAATCAAATTAATAATATTTTAAATCCTGTAGAATTTTATAGGGAGGAAGATTTATTTGATTTAGATTCTATTGTTTCAAAGCACTCAAGGCTTATACTTCCTAATATTACTGTAAATACGCTTTCCAAAATTTCTTTGGGAATATTAGATACAGTAATACCTAATATAGTATGGGATTTTCTAGCTTTAGGAGAAACTGTATATATAGATTTTAATACAGTAAGAAAGCATAAAGGCATGGATATAAAGAATAAAGCGATGAAAAACACTATAGAAAACTATGTTGGAAAAGTGAAAAGTATGGGTGTTATAGATATTAGTGAGGAAAGTTACATTAGTCAAATAGTTAATGAGGATTTTAATAAAACTATTGATAAATCTTTAGGGAACAAAATAGAAGGAGAGAAAAAAGTGATTGTAGAAAAGGATATAGTAAAATTACAATCAAATAACACTCAGTTTTTAGTTCCTAAAAACTCAATTATCACTCCATTAGCTAAAGATAAGGCTAGAGAGTTAAATATTAAAATTATTAAAGAATAAAAAGGAGGGGCTTTAAATATGTATCTTGGAAAAGTAATAGGAACAGTAGTTGCAACAAGAAAAGATGAAAATCTTACAGGAAGTAAATTAATGATAACTCAGCCTCTCAGCATAGATTCAAAACCAATAGGAGAACCTTTAATTGCAGTAGATACAGTAGGTGCTGGTATAGGCGAATTAGTCATATTTGCCAAAGGCACTGCTGCTCGAATTGCAGCTAGAAAGATGGATTCTCCTATTGATGTATCCATAGTAGGTATAGTTGATGAGATAGATATTCACAAAGAACTTATTAAAGAATAATAGAAAGGGGGCTTATTGGTGGGTAATCCTTTAAATTATAAAAAAGCTATAGATTATAGAAAACTTATAGATGCCCTTATGAGTGGAAAAGAATTTGCTGATACAGTTTTATATCAAGGAGAAGTAATAAATGTACTTACAAAAGAAATATATACAGCAGATATTGCTATTAAAGATAAATACATTTTATTAGTAGGGGATTGTAGTGATTTAATAGGTCCTGATACTTTAGTTATTGATGTTAGAGGGAAATATTTGTCACCAGGCTTTATGGATTCTCATATGCATTTTGAAAGTAGTATGCTTACTATAACAGAATTTTCAAGGTTGTCTATTCCATCAGGTACTACAACACTAATAGCAGATCCTCATGAAATAGGAAATGCTTTAGGACCAGTTGGTATGAAGGCCATGGCTGATGAAATAGAAAATGTTCCTAATCATGTTTATTTAGTAGTTCCAGCATTGACTCCAGATTGTCCTGATTTGGAGACCGCTGGATATGATACAAATTCAAAGGATATGGAAGATTTATTAAATTATAAAAATATTATAGGTATTGGTGAGTTACAAGGCTTTAGTAATGTAAAGCATGTATATAAAAACACACCAGAAATTGTATCTGATTTAGTGGCATCTACTGTTTATGCTAAAACTAATGGTATGGTAGTAGATGGTAATGCACCAGAGCTATTTGGGAAAGAATTAGCTGCTCATATTATTTCTGCTGCAGGAGAAGCTTCCTGTCATGAAACTACGACTAAAGAAGAAGCTATGGAAAAACTAAGACAAGGTATATATATGTTTATGAGAGAAGGTTCTACTCAAAGAAATATGGGAGAATGTATTAGAGCTGTAACTGAAGAAGGTTTCGATTCAAGAAGATGCATATTAGCAACAGATGATATGGTGGCAGCTGACTTAGAAACATTAGGACATATGAATGAAATAGTAAAAAGAACTATTAAAGAAGGTGTAGACCCAGTAGAAGCAATTCAAATGGTAACTATTAATCCAGCTACATATTTTGGATTTAAAGACTTAGGAGTATTGGCACCAAGTAAATTGGCAGATATAGTAGTTATAGATGATTTAGAAGAAATGACTGTAGAAGGAGTATTTGTAGAAGGTAATCTTGTGGCTTCAAAAGGAGAACTATTAATAGATATACCAGAATATTCTTATCCGAATACAGTAAAGGAATCTGTAAAAATAGATCCTATAGAAGAAAAGGATTTAGAGATTTATGCTAACTCATATACTGCAAGGGTAAGGGCTCTTGAAGTAATACCAGATCAAAATCTAACAGGGACTTTAGAAGATACATTAAGAGTTTCTAATGGTCAAGTACTTCCAGATACTTCTAAAGATTTATTGCAAATTGGATGTATAGAAAGGTATGGAAGAACAGGTAATATTGGAAAAGCTTTTGTAAAAGGTTTTGGTTTAAGAGAAGGGGCTTTTGCAGAAAGTGTTGCTCATGATACTCATAATATAATGGTAGTTGGTACAAATATTAAGGATATGACTTTGGCAGTAAACAAAGTTATTGAAATAGGGGGAGGTCTGGCAATTGCCAATAGAGGAAGAATATTGTCAGAGCTAAGGTTGCCAGTAGGTGGGCTTATAACGGATGAATTAACAGGACATGAAGTAAGTGAAAAGATAAAGGAAATGGAAAGTATAGTAATAGATCAATTAGGGTGTAGAATACATGCGCCATTTATGCATTTATCTTTCTTATCTTTATCTACTAGTCCTGTATGGAAAATAACAGACAAAGGATTAATTGATGTTAACAATTTTAAAGTACTTTCTCCAGTAATTGAATAACTTTGTTTCATATAATTCAATTAAAAAAGGGGGATTTAAATGTCAAGTAAAACGGAAGTTGAACATGGGTTTTTAGAAAAAAGATTTGAGCTAGAAGAACATGGAACTGATGTTAAGACAGAAGTATTAGCAGGTATTACTACTTTTATGACTATGGCTTATATTTTAGCGGTAAATCCACTTATTCTTGCAGATGCAGGAATGGATGTTGGGGGAGTCTTTACTGCTACAGCCTTATCTGCTGTTATAGCTACATTAGTAATGGCTTTCTATGCCAATTATCCTTTTGGACTAGCTCCTGGCATGGGACTTAACGCTTTTTTTGCCTATACAGTAGTCTTAGGCATGGGATATTCTTGGCAATTTGCATTAACTGCAGTACTTATAGAAGGAATTATTTTTATAGTACTTTCCTTTTTTAAAGTTAGAGAGGCTATATTTGATTGTATACCAATAAATTTAAAACATGCAGTTTCAGTAGGTATTGGGTTGTTTATAGCGTTAATTGGACTATCTAATGTAGGTTTAGTAGTACAAGGGGAAGGGGTAATATTAGACTTAGGAAATCTTAAGTCGCCTGAAGTATTATTAGCCTTAATAGGTCTTATTATTATGGGAGTTTTACTAGCAAAGAAAGTCAAAGGTGCATTACTTATAGGTATACTTGCTACTACTATTATAGGAATACCCATGGGAGTTACTCAGCTTCCAGAGGCGGGAGGAATAATAAGTTTACCGCCATCTTTAAAACATGTAGCTTTCCAATTTGAGTGGGGACATATTTTTACTTTAGACATGGTTGTAGTTGTATTTACTTTCCTGTTTGTGGATATATTTGATACTATTGGGACATTGACAGGAGTTGCTTCAAAGGCAAATATGCTTGATGAAGAAGGGAAACTTCCTAGAGTAAGTGAGGCATTAATGTCAGATGCAGTAGGTACATTATCTGGTGCATGTTTAGGAACCAGTACTGTAACTACTTTTGTGGAAAGTGCTTCTGGTGTAGCAGAGGGAGGAAGAACAGGGCTTACTGCTTTAACTACAGCTGGTATGTTTGCAATATCTTTATTCTTTGCGCCATTATTCATTATGGTACCTAGCTCCGCTACTGCTCCAGCTTTAATATTAGTAGGTCTCTTTATGATGAGTCCTATTAAAGAAGTTGATCTAGATGATTTTACAGAGGCAATACCAGCATTTTTAACTATATTAATGATGCCAATGGCTTATAGTATAGCTGAAGGTATAGTGTTTGGAATAGTATCTTATGTAATATTAAAGACATTAACAGGTAAATGGAAAGAAGTATCTCCAGTAACCTATATTTTAGCATTAATATTTATATTAAAAGAATTTTTATAAAATTTAAACCGCCTTCCCTAGGGAAGGCGGTATTTCTAAAGTATGGCCTAATAATAGACAGGAGGACTAGTTTATGGCTTTTAATAAGGTTTTTAAAGGAGAAACAGTTGATGAGGTACTAGATTTATTGGATAAATATAATGATAAGGGAGAAATAATTGCTGGAGGAACAGATATTGTGGTGGCTATGAGAAATGAGAAAAAGTCTCCTAATGTGCTTATAGATATTTCCAATATAGAAGAACTTTCTTATATAAAAGAAGATGAAGATTTTATTGAAATAGGGGGAGCAACTACTTTTACTCAAATAGTAGAAAGTCCAATATTTGAGAAAGGTCTAAAGGGATTTAAAAAGGCTTGTAGATCAGTAGGTTCCCCTCAAATAAGAAATAAAGGTACTATTGGAGGAAATATTATAAATGCTTCTGCTGCTGCCGATTCTATTCCACCTTTAATAGCCCTTAATAGTGTTATTACCTTAAGTAATAAAAAGGGTAGCAGGGAATTAAAATTAGAAGATTATTTTAAAAACTGGACTAAGGAAAAAATTAAAGATAATGAATTATTAACTAGTATAAGATTTAAGAGGCCTGAGGCCAATGAAGTACTTACTTTTGAAAAACTAGGTCTTAGAAAGGCCCTAGCAATATCCAGATTAAGTATTAGTATTTTTCTATCCTTAGGTGAAAATGAAACTATTAAAGATATAAGGATAGCCAGTGGAGCCTTAGGGAAATATCCTATAAAGGAAGTGGCTGTAGAAGAATATATAATAGGAAAGAAAATAAATGAATTTAAACCAGAGGATTCTACTCCAATACTTCAAGAAGAAATGTACAAAAGACTAGGTGGAAGGGCTTCTTTTCCTTATAAATCGGAGGCAGTAAAAGGACCTTATTTGAGAGCCTTAAAGGATGCCTTAAACTATTTTGATGAGGTGGTATTATGATAAATATAAACCTTAAAATAAATGACAAAGAATATAACTTAGATATTAAAGAGGAATTAAGACTATTAGATCTTCTAAGGGAAGAGTTAAAATTAACTGGAGTTAAAGAAGGTTGTGGAGAAGGAGAGTGTGGAGCTTGTACAGTTATTATGGATGGAGAGACTGTAAACTCTTGTATGGTTATGGCTTTTCAAGCTGATGGTAGTGAAATTTTAACTATTGAAGGCTTAGGTAATGAAGATAATCTTCACCCTATACAAAAAGCTTTCATAGAAGTAGGTGCAGTTCAATGTGGATACTGTACTCCTGGAATGATTTTGTCTGTGAAAAGTCTGTTGGATAAAAATCCTCATCCATCTAGAAATGAAATAAGAGAAGGAATTTCTGGAAACCTTTGCAGGTGTACAGGCTATAATAAAATAGTTGATGCTGCAGAATTGGCTATTAATTATATGGAGGAGGGTAGAGATGACGCTTGATATTGTAGGAAAAAGAAAAATTAG
>Ga0079226_10004729_pt1 | contig 10401 bp, 9 predicted proteins | sample Poulit2014_FD_76345 | JGI IMG/M metagenome (GOLD analysis project Ga0079226, IMG submission 76345) | Agricultural soil microbial communities from Georgia to study Nitrogen management - Poultry litter 2014 | ecosystem: Environmental > Terrestrial > Soil > Agricultural land | place: USA: Georgia...
TCACGCGTTTCTCAGTCAGGGGTCAGGAGAAAGTGGAAAATGAATTAGGATTTGCATTCATGGCGGTGAACTTGAGAAAGTACACCGCCAAAAAGACAAGTCCTACCTTAGATAATAACAACCTTTTTTAAGTCATTTTTAGCTAGTTATGTCCCAGCCTCGATTGTTAGGTGTACGACCCGACACTTACTGTAGTTGATTCCCATTTAATTATCATCGAATACTCAAAGCTAATTTTTAAACACCCCCGGTTCATTCGAAAACACCCCATCAACACCAAAACCAATCAATTCCTCGTACCGTGTAAAATCATTAACCGTAAATGGATAAACCTCATATCCTCTGCGTTTGCATTCTTGAACAAACGTTTGATCAACATACACCTGATTTGAGTGGAGGCTCCGGATATTCAAACCACTTGATGCAGCATAATCCCAAGGGTTCAGCATCCGATAATAAAAAAGCATGCCAAGGTCGATGTCGGGATTCATCGTCTGAACGGTTTGCAAAGCAACATGATCAAAAGAGGAGATGATCACGTTTTCTGTTCGATTATAATCTGTCAGTGTGTTGAGCAGCTTTTGTTCAATACCCTCATAAATGACAGGGATGTTTTTAATTTCGATATTCAATAAAATGCTATCCGGACAAATGTCCATCACTTCTTCAAGTGTTGGGAGGCTTGTTCCCGCATATTCTTCCCCAAAAGCAGAGCCAACATCAATTTGCTTGATTTCATACAGTGTATAGTCTTTGATCAGACCGGTAACATCTTTGTTAAATCGTGTGAATTTATGGTCATGGGAGACGACTAAATGATTGTCTTTGGATAACTGCACATCTAATTCAATCGCTTTAGCCCCGTGGCTGATTGCTTTTTGGAATGCCGGCAGGGTGTTTTCCGGCGCTTCTGTCAGTGAGCCGCGATGGGCAAAGTTAAGTGGCATATGGAACACTCCAATTTTTATTGATGTTTACTGATCATTTCCACATCAGCTTTGTTGTTGAAACTTATTACGTTTCCCAGAGGTGATAATGTCAGTATAGCCTTGCAGCGAATAAGTTTCAAAATGTTTATCCGCTCGTCCAATCCCAACATGCATGATTATCTCGGCAAATGGATAAGCTACGAACGATGTAAATAAAAAGCCGAAACACAGAAAAATTTCCAGTAGCTACTTTCGACAAAAAGGTTTATAATGTATAGTTAGGTATAGAAAATGTAAATCGAATGTAAATTCCCCTGAAACATTGTTTACAATTCGAACGTCTATATAAGCAGATGTCTCTCATTAATGAGGTGCCCAAAGTGTTGAACATTGTACTTTTAGCCTTTATAACAATGCTGGTTTCTTTAATGACCACACCAGTCTATAAAAAATTTGCAGTTAAAATCAATGCGACGGATAAACCTAACTATCGGAAAGTACACGTGGACTCAAAACCGACATCGGGCGGACTGGCTATCTTTATCAGCTTTTTAATCGGTCTGCTCATTCTTCAGCCTTCGAATGAGTACCATACGGCCATTATGATTGGTGCAGTTGTGATGATTGGGCTCGGCTTTTTGGATGATGTGTTCGATTTGTCACCAAGAACCAAATTCATTACACAGCTGGCAGTCGCCTGCTTTGTGGTATTTTGGGGCCGGTTGCAGGTAGAATTCATTAATTTGCCGTTTGGCGGCGAAATTGAATTCGGTTTCTTTAGTTCGATTGTAACCATTTTATGGATTGCCGGTGTGACCAACGCGATTAATTTCATCGATGGACTGGATGGACTGGCTTCAGGTGTTTCATCCATTGCACTGCTGACAATTGCGGGCATGGCTGTCATTATGGGAAACGTCTATGTGGCAACGATGGCATTTATTTTATTTTTCAGTACGGTGGGGTTCTTGCGGTATAATTTCCATCCGGCTAAAATATTTATGGGCGATACGGGTGCACTTTTTCTTGGGTATATGATTGCAGTGCTTGCATTGCTCGGGTTTAAAAATGTAACGGTTGTTTCGTTTATTATCCCGATTTTTATTGTAGGGGTACCGATATCAGACACGTTAATCGCCATGATTCGGCGTTATATAAACAAAAAACCTTTATCAAGCCCCGACAGTGCCCATTTACATCATAGGCTGATTAGAGCAGGGTTCACGCATAAACAGACGGTATTGCTTATTTATGCACTGAGTGCCATGTTCAGTGGTTCTGCCATTTTATTCTCAATGACGACCATATGGGGATCAATCCTGATTTTCACAATCGCAATGCTGGTCTTACAGTTTCTGATTGAAAATCTTGAAATGATCAGCAGTGAATATAAACCACTGACCAACTTTCTAAAAGGTATGCGGCAAAGACCATAACAAAAATGTCAGTCGACTGTTTAGGCTGACATTTTTTCTTTATGTTGTCTGGTTTTGTATTCCGGGTTATGGAATAAATTACGTTTCGTAAATATTCCTTTGACGTGATATGATAGTACATAGTCTAATAGTGTCGAATATAAGCCTTTTAAACATTTAGAGAGGTAGCCAATCATGAAAGATCACGTAACCATTATGGACATTGATTTTGTAAATACAACAAAAGAAGAATTACTAAACCAGTATATCCGTCCGCGTTTAATGAATGAACAAAAATGCTTTATCGTGACAGCCAATCCGGAAATTGTGATGAAAACCAGGGAGGACGCTGCGTATAAAAAAAGTGTTAAAAAAGCAGATTATGTGATACCGGATGGGACAGGTATCATAATGGCAGCGAAATATATGAATCAGCCACTTCAGGAGCGGATACCGGGCTATGAATTAATGATAGATTTACTCCAATATGCCAATGACCATGGTTTAAGCTGCTTCTTTTTGGGAGCATCAGAAACTGTTAATGAAAAAACTGTTGAGAAAGTTGAAAAACAGTTTCCACAGGTTCAGATAGCTGGCCGACACCATGGCTTTTTTGATATCGATGATGCTAAGGTGGCAGGAGAGATTGAGTCCTCAGGTGCTGATCTTGTATTTGTGGCGTTAGGCCTCCCGAGACAGGAACTGTGGATCACCAGGTATATTGATAAGTTTTCGAAAGGCGTTTTTATGGGGGTCGGCGGGAGCTTTGATACTTTGACCGGTACCGTTAAGCGTGCTCCACAGGCGTGGATTAACCTGAATCTGGAGTGGCTGTATCGATTTCTCAAGCAGCCTTTCCGTTTTAAACGGATTTTAAAAGTATTTGAATTTATGATACGGATCATATTTCGCAAAAGTTAGTGCACAAGGTTGGCACTGACTTTTTCTATGTCTGATGAGAGACGCAAATTGAAACGATAAAAAAGCTGTCAGCCTTAATGGAGGCTGACAGCTTTTTACTTTGGTCAGAACTGTAGTGAATTCATATAAATAATGCTCTATTTATTAACCTGAATTTTCACCTCTTGAGTAAGCGCTTTTCATCCATGTTTACGGCTTTCGATTTTGGCTAATAATTAGGAGTAAAAGTCGTAACAGAGGGACAATATTTTGAAATTAACAATCATCATTCCACATTATAATTCAACAGCTTCATTAAGCAGGCTGCTCAGGACAATTCCGGATGAGAAGAAAATCCAAACCATTGTGATCGACGACCATAGTGATGAAAACCACCAAAAGGAATTAGTAAGCATCATGCATCATCATGCTGATAAGAATATTGAGATGCTTCATAATGACCCTGCTAAAAAAGGTGCTGGTGCGTGCAGAAATATTGGCTTAAAACGTGCCAAAGGAAAGTGGCTATTGTTTGCTGATGCAGATGATTATTTTATGGGAGGTTTTTATGACATGATTCAAAAACATTTTGAGTCAACAGCAGATATCATTTATTTCAAACCCACCAGTATCGAACTGGATACCGGAAATGTTTCCAATCGTCATTTACCGCTTGTTGAATTGATTGATGATGTGTTAGAGACACATTATTCCAGGGAAGCGGAACTTTCCTTAAGATATAAATTCGTTGTCCCATGGTCAAAGTTAATGAAGACTGCCTTTTTAAAAAATCATCATATTGTCTTTGACGAAGTGATGTCAGCTAATGATGTGATGTTCTCCACTAAGGCAGGTTATCACATAAATGCGTTTGAGTTATCAGAAGATGTTATTTATTGTGTGACAATGAACAAGGGAAGCTTGACCATGACCAAACGTCATGACGTGTTTGATACACGGGTTAATGTATTTATTAATCAGTATCAATACTTAAAAGAGCGGCTATCTAAAACGGATTTTAAAAAATTAAAGTTAAGCGGGCGGCCTTTATTTATTAGGTCCTTTGATTTGGGCATAAAAAAAGCAATGACTGTTTTTCTAAAGCTGAAACGATATAAGGTGCGCATGATGGAACCGAAGCTTTTTAACCCAATCTGGTTTATGAAAAAGACACTGTTTGTATACCAAAAGCAGAAACGTGCACAAAAATACTACGATGGGTAGGTACCCGATACTGTGCTGCGGATAAAACCATATTTAGAGTGTGGTCTTTCATGCAACTTATACGAAAAAGGATTGGTATGACAAGCTAATTGGTTGAGGAATTTTATCACGTTTTACGGAGTGAAGTTTATCGATGGCGCGAATGATCCATTTTTTAAAGAATGCCCGGCATAATGTTATTGCATTAAAATATCTTTTTGAACAAGAAAAAAACAGTCAATCAAATCTCAATCTCGGGAAAAAAATTTGGTGTCTGCTGCATGGGTTCAGCAGTGAGAAATATGAGTTGTATGATTTTAAAAGAAATAATTATCGGTTATATTTGTCAGATTTTAAAAGGCGCAAAACTGCAAAAATAAACGGTCCTTATTCATTACTCATTAATGATAAAAAATTATTTAGTAAAGTTTTACCAGCAACTAACTTGACAGCAGAAATATATGGACACGTAAAAGATGGAAAAATTATATTGGCTAATCATGAGCGTTCATTCGATGAATTTTGTGACTTTCTGGCAGGGCAAAAGAAGTTGATCATTAAAAAGCTTAGAAGCGGTGCGGGCAAAGGCATTTATCGATTATCGAATGAAAACGGTCATTTTTGTTTAGATGGCAAATCAACAAGTTTAAACACACTAAGCGATTTTATTAAGACGTTATCTGATCATCTGATTGTCGAACATTTAACCCAAGCTGCCTATGCAAATAAAATATATCCAGGGACGATTAACAGTATCAGAATTATAACCATGCGTGATCCGGATACTGATCATGTTTTTATACCGATTGCAGTACACAAATTTGGCAGTGACAAAACCAAACCGGTTGATAATGTAAGGAACGGGGGCGTGACATCACTCATTGATTTAAATACAGGCCGTTTAGAAAAGGCAGCTTATCATCATGAAAATAATAAGAAGATTGAATGGATACAAACGCATCCGGATACCAATGTGAAGATAGAGGGAACCGTCATACCTCATTGGGATAAATTCAAAAACAATGTATTAGAGGTTGCGCAATCTGAAGATGAATTGAAATATGTGGGGTGGGATGTTGTTGTTATGGATAATGGCATTAAAATAATTGAGGGAAATAATTATAGCGACGTAAATATTTTGCAAATATATCAACCGCTGTTGGTGGACGACAGGGTAAGGAAATTTTATCAGTACCATGGCATTATTTAGGTCGACTTGATCGCCTGTTTTATGACGCACAGTTTCAGCCAATAATAGGAAACAGACATTTTCCGGTACTTCCATACAAAAAGAGCAACACAAAAGGGATGATCAATGAACAAAGTGCTCATGGGAACGAAGTACTTTATGCTGTGCCATGGGCAAACATGCATGATTTGCAATGTAACTTAGATAGAAAAAGGGATTAACATGTTAAGTAAAGTATTGGCGTTACGGCAAAGGCCTTTTGTGAGAAACGTCGTGATAATGGCTTCAGGTACAGCTGCAGCACAATTGATTTCTTTCGTTTTGACACCCGTTATCACACGCTTATATGGCCCTGAAGCATATGGTTTAATGGGCGTGTTCATGGCAATTATTCAAACCATTGCCCCTGTTGCAGCATTAACGTACCCTATAGCTGTTGTACTTCCGAAACGTGATGAAGATGCCAAAGGATTGATGAAACTTTCCTGGTACATCTCAATCGGTCTGGCTGCAGCAGCAGGTATTTTGCTGTTGCTTTTTAATGAGCCGATTGCACAGATTTTCCAGATTGGTGACGTTGCGCCATTTTTGTTCTTAATCCCTGTTGTCATCATTTTTTCCGCTTTCCTGCAAGTTACAGAGCAGTGGCTTGTGCGCACGAAGCAATTTGAAATTCCGGCCAAGGCATCATTTCTTCAATCTTTGCTGACACAAGGGAGTAAAGCTGGTATTGGATTATTTTTTCCAGCCGCCGCGGTATTGGTTGTTCTGACAGCCGCGGGAAACGGCGTGAAAGCTCTGATTATGATGTTGTTTACAAATAGCACGCGTGCAAAATCGCCAAACACTGTACAGGAGAAAGGAAAATCTCTAAGGAACCTTGCGAAGCGGTACCAGGATTTTCCAATGTTCAGAGCACCGCAAGTGTTGCTTAACGGTATGTCGCAAAATATACCTGTATTCGTGCTATCCAGCTTTTTTGGTCCTGCAGCAGCGGGATTTTATAGTATTGGAAGAACAGTTTTAAGTCTGCCGATCCAATTAATCGGAAAATCGGTAGGTGATGTGTTTTATCCGCGTATAACGGAGGCCGGGAATAACAATGAAAATCTAACACGTCTCATTACGAAAACAACTTTTGCACTGGCGGCGGTTGGCATCATCCCTTTTGGAACGATTGTCATTGCCGGGCCATGGCTTTTTAGTTTTGTATTTGGTTCTGATTGGGTGACGGCTGGCGAGTATGCCAGGTGGATGGCTGTCTGGGTTTTCACCATGTTTATCAGTCTTCCAAGTATAAAAGCATTGCCGGTTTTAGCAGCACAAGCATTCCATCTGAAATATACCATTCTGATGATCATTATACGCACAGGTGCATTGTTATTCGGGTATTATGTGTTCGGTAATGATGTGGTTGCAGTGGTTTTCTTCAGTATTTCAGCCGCTATGCTAAGTTTGGGGCTGATTGTAATCACACTAAAAATCAGCAGTAAGTTTAACTGCCGCACATAAAATTCCCAGGAAAGAGGGGTGAAGATTGTCATTTATGAAGCAGTTTTTCAAGAGAAACCATTTTATAATGAATGTCTATCAAAAGGGCATTGATATACTCATTAAAATTTCCCCTTATCTAGCTACGAAATATTTATACAAAAAGAATACCGGGAAAAAACTTGATTTAAAAAACCCTAAGGATTTCAATGAAAAAATTCAATGGCTGAAATTATATTGGCAGCACCCGCTCGTACCTAAATGTGGTGATAAATACGAACTGCGGAATTATGCTAAAGAGGTGGGCTGTTCTGACGTACTGAATGAGTCATATGGTGTTTTTGATGATGCCTTAGCCATTGATTGGGATGTGTTGCCGGAAAAGTTTGTTCTGAAAGTTACGAGCGGCTGTGGTTTTAATATGATATGCAAGGACAAGAAAAAGCTGGATAAAGAAGAGGCCGTCAAAAAACTGAATCAATGGCTGCAAGTGGACTATGGTTTAGAGCGTGCAGAACTGCATTATTCCAAAATGACACCGAGAATTCTATGTGAAAAATTTATCGAGACGAATGATGGCAAACTTCCCATTGACTATAAAATTTTTTGTTTCAATGGTATGCCTAAATTAATATTGGTGGCGCTGGATAGAGCAACTGACATGAAACGAGTATTCTTTGATCTGAAGTGGAATCAAATTGAATTCGGAAAAGAGAAGGTCTCATTGGAAACGGAAACAATTAAAAAACCACAGTCTTTAAGCGAAATGGTGCTTTATGCTGAAAAGTTAGCAAGCCCCTTCCCGTTTGTAAGAGTTGACTTTTATGATGATAATGGTAAAGCCGTATTAGGTGAAATGACATTCACACCTAATCGAGGAATGGCTACACACTATCATGAAACGATGCTCCATCAATTAGGCGAAATGATAAAACTCCCTGAAAAAATTTCATAAGTGACGAAGGAGAAACCTCCTTAGCAAATCACCTGTACCTACCTGTAGCAGGCAATATAAATTCTGCTTTGAAATGGCTATAAAAGGCTCGGGGGAATTTAGGAAGATCATGAAGGGAAGTTAATGAAGTTTATTAAAAAACTGCCAGCCTCAGGCTGACAGTTTTTGTTAATATGGACCGCCATAATCTTTGGTAGTTGTCGTAGTTTCATCACTTTCAGATGCAGTAACGGTTGTCTCTAAGTCCAGATGTTCTCTTAGCTTTTGACTCGTTTCTGCAAGGGCAGTCTGGTCCACTTGCCAGTAATACATGCCGTTTGGCCGGTAGTCGGTTCCTTCTAATGTAAATGTTTCAAAGTCAAGATTTTTACCGGATGTGCCGTATGAAATAAAGCTTTTCATTTCGCTAAACTCCATATTTGTCGTCATGTTGGTGCCGACAGCTTCAATGATATCGTCATATTTCAAAATGGAGCTCATTGAAATGGACTTATCCACAACGGCTTTTATAATTTCCTGCTGACGTTTACCGCGTTCAATATCGTTATCAAGCTTTCTTGTACGGGCAAGGGCAAGGGCTTCTTCACCGTTTAACTTTTGCTCACCGGGAAGGAGATGGATAGCGCCCGGAACATCTTCTGAATTTTGTTCATAAAGTTCATATGGAACATCAACTGTTATGCCATCGACGGCGTTTACAACATCAATAAATGCTTCAAAGTTGAGTTTCACATAGTAATCAACCGGAATGTCCAGCAAATTTTCTACTGTGTCACGGGTAGCTTCCATTCCACCATAAGCATGTGCATGGTTTATTTTGTCTTCACGACCGACTTCCGGGATATAAACCAATGAGTCACGAGGAATGCTCAGCATTTTGACACTGTTTTCTTTTTTATTTAAGGTGGCAAGCATGAGTGTATCTGTACGTGAATTCTCAGCGTTATTGCGCACATCACTAGCATCAACGCCGGCTATCAGAACTGAAACATTATCTTCAGTCGGATCAACCTTTTCTTCCCGTAAATCAGATTTCTCTTGGCCATCTTCTTCATATGATTCCGATAACACGGATTCGGCTTTGACATATAAGTATGTTGCATATGTTAAACCGGCAACAATTAGAAAAACAGGAAGTAATATAAAAATTGCTCGTTTCCTTAATTTACGTTTTTTCTGTTTACGTAACGTTTTTCTTGAGTCATCAGACATAGAAACAATTCCCTTCTAATCAATGCGAAATGGAAATATTTATTTCGCCAAAATAAGACTTAATATTATAGCTCGAAAGTTGCTGAAAAATTTACAGACACTTAAAAAAACCAACTTCAATTTTACTATGAAATCCCACTTAAGTAAATCAGTTTTTTATTACAATCCTGTAAGAATAGTATTTCAGTCTGTAAAATCACTGCATTTTATTAGACGAATGAGTAGGAGGTAACGTTTCAGCAGGGAGCAATTTATAGGAAGTTTTTGTTTTTCATTATAATGCCCACCCTGTATTGTTGTTCAGAAGTAGTATTTACTGATCCATTGGCGATTCCAATTTTTATAAAACCTCTGGACCATAAAAATTAAGTCCTCATACGAAATACCTGAATCCTATTTTACATTTGATTCGCAAAATTGTGAAGAGGAAAGTTGTCAAATTTTGCTTCGGTTGAAAACGCTTCTTCATGTTCACTGGAGCCCCTAGGAAGCCAGTGATGTAATAGTGTCGATGCTCGGCCACCACCGAACCCCCCAAATCACTTCTTTTACCTATAATCGTATCCAATCCGAAAAAGGTGGCATGTAAATCCAAAAAATTTTTTCTGGGTTTCATGCCCCCTTTTTGCCTCTCGTTTCGATTATAGGGGTGAAAGGAGGTGAACGGCATGGCTGAACAGCAAATGGTTGATTCGCGGTTGCGCCTTATCCTGGACGATGGCGTGGATGAAGCGTCCGGGGAGCAGCTTTATAAAACGAAAGGCTTCAACAATGTTAAGACAACAGCAACAGCCGATCAGCTTTATGCAATCGCGAATGCGGTGGTTGAACTGCAGGAGCGCCCGCTTGTAAGCGTGGAACGTAATGACAGTTCCGAAATTACGGAGGAAGCATAGGTAAAGGACTGGTCTTTGCCGACAGCAGAACGATTTGGGGGGATTTGGATCTGATGCGTGAAGAATGATCGTTCTATCGGCATCCTGATTAGAAAAACGAGGAGGTGACATGATGAAAAAGCTTGAATTGAAATTTTTAAATGAAGACGACAAGACGGTAACCTATTCATTGGAAAAACCGGTTGAGCCAGCTGATCCGGCAGCAATCAAA
>Ga0079226_10004730_pt1 | contig 10400 bp, 9 predicted proteins | sample Poulit2014_FD_76345 | JGI IMG/M metagenome (GOLD analysis project Ga0079226, IMG submission 76345) | Agricultural soil microbial communities from Georgia to study Nitrogen management - Poultry litter 2014 | ecosystem: Environmental > Terrestrial > Soil > Agricultural land | place: USA: Georgia...
CACTGCCAAAAAAGTTGAATGTATTTTTTTATTTTTTTAAAAAAGGCTTTAAAATCCATAAATGCTCTCCTATTTTATTTCGTTTTTCTTTTAGTTTAGCATATTTTCTCTTCTAAAAAATGCGGCTAAAGATGGAAATTTGCTTTCTCAATTACTAGAAGATAATAGCATAAAACAATTACTTTTTTCTTAATTTTGATTTAAAAATGATATAATATAACTGAAAGGAGTCCTCTTTAATGGATTATACAATTGTTTTGCCTTCTTCCCAACAAACTTTGACACTACGTGAACTTTTAGAAGAAGAATGGTTGATTCCAAGAAAAGTTCGACACTTCTTAAGAGTTCGGAAAAACGTTTGGATAAATAATGAACCGGCCCACTTTCAACAACCTGTGAAAGCAGGTGATCACATTACCTTGCGAATAGAAGCAACTGATTATTCTTATCAAGAAGTTATGTTAGGCGATAAAAATAAGATTATTGCTCTTTATGAAGATGAACACATAATCATAATCAATAAACCGATTGGTATGAAAACTCATCCAAATCAACCGGATGAAAAGGATACTTTATTGAATCATCTCAATGCTTACCTAGCAGAAAAAAAGCAACGTGCCTATGTTGTCCATCGTCTAGACAAAGAAACTAGCGGGGCTATCTTGTTCGCCAAAAATCCACTTGTTTTGCCAATTTTAGGACGGCTATTAGAACAAAAGAAAATCTATCGTCGTTATCAGGTGGTCGTGTGGGGGCGTATGAGTAAAAATCAACTTATTGACAAACCGATTGGACGTAATCGTCACGATCGAAGAAAGCGCGTCATTGATCACAAACATGGGAAAAGGGCACTCACGCAGGTAACGGTACATAAAACTAGCACTAAAACCAGTCAATTATTTTGTGAATTAGAAACAGGACGTACCCATCAAATACGCGTTCATCTCGCTAGTATAGGACATCCGGTTGTTGGTGATCCCTTGTATCAAAATAAAAAAAGCACGCGGTTAATGCTACATGCCTATGAAATGTACTTTTTACATCCTTTTACTAAAGAAGAAATGAAAGTTGTAGCCAAACCAGGCTTATGGACGGACTAAAGATTTTTAGCAGTACCAAAAAACACATGTTTATTTACAAACTTTTTAATTGGGCAATTTCTTCTTTAGTTAGTTCACGATATTCTCCTAAATCTAGGTTTTCATCTAATAAAAGAGAACCCATTCTTAGACGTTTCAAATTCAGAACTTCTTTACCGACCGCTTTCACCATTCTTTTAACCTGATGATATTTTCCTTCTTGTAAGATCAAGCGGATGCTAGAGATTTCTTTATCCTTATCAATGCTATCAATTATTAATCGAGCAGGCTGGCAATTTTCATCGCCATCAATCGTTAGCCCTTTAAAAAAGGCTGTTACGTCTTTGTTACTCATGATTCCTGAAACAGTTGCTTGATATTCTTTTTCTACATGATGTTTAGGAGATAGTAAATGATGAGCCAATGGACCATCATTTGTAATCAATAATAGACCTTCTGTATCCTTATCCAAGCGACCGACCGGAAACAGGTCCAAGCGATAATCGCTATCTTGAAATAGATCCATTACAGTTTGATCCACATTATCAGTGGTTGCCGTTATGACTCCTTGGGGTTTATTCATGAGATAATAAAATTCGTTTTGATAGTTAATTTTCTCTTCTTTATAAAAAACAAGGTCACATTTTTCATCTACTTGAAATTTATCAGACGTAATGATCTTGCCATTCACTTTGACATTTCCTTTTTTGATGATTTTTTTTACTTCTTTACGTGACCCTAACGCCATATCTGCTAAAAACTTATCCAATCGCATCATAAAATTCCTTTCCTGTTATCAAAAAGAGCTCGGGATTACCCGAACTCTTCCTTTATTTAATGTGTAATTTTTCTCGCAAACTTGCCATCTTTGATCCTAATAATTTATCTGCCAACCGCGTTTTTAACCCCATATAAAGATAAACTGCAACTCCAACCAAGGCAACAATCAGAATCAATACAAAAGATTGCCCTTTACGATCAACGGATAAAAAGATTCCTAAAATAGCTTTGGTTACTCCAGCAAAAATCATCATAATCACAGTCATCAATACAATTAGACTTACTCTTTTAATGATAAATTTCGTATTAAAATTCGTTTTCTTATGCAATTTTCGTAAATTAAGATAACAAGTAACACCCATTCCTAAAACCGTTGAAAGTAAGGGACCATAGGATTCAAGCATATGAATACTCATCGTTTGTGTCAATAGCTTAACAACAAATCCAATCACAAAAAAGGTAATAGCTGCTTTATTTTCATACATTCCTTGTAACATGGTAGAAGTTACCATAAATAACCCTAAGACAAGACCCGATAGACAAACCACAATCAATAAATTGGATCCCAAGCGATCTGGTGAATAAACGAGTGTATTTAATGGATAAGCCAGTAAAGCCATTCCTAAAGAAGCTGGAACCATGATAAACGCGTATAATTGCAAGTGATTACTGATCAATTTAGCAAGTTCTTCACGATTATTTTTAGCAAAAGCTTCCGTGATAAGAGGCAACCCAACTGAAGCCATCGCTGTTGCCAAACCGATAACGATCATGGTCAATTTATCTGGATTTCCACTAAATAATGTCAGAAATCCGACCAACTGTTTCTCAGAATATTGCGTAAAAGTTTGCATAGTCCGAGCAAAGGTGAATTGGTCTGCCAATTTGTAAATGGTGATCCCTGATCCTAAAATAATGAAAGGAACAGCTTCTTTTACAGTTGATAATAATAAGTGAACGGTATCGATCTCTACGGTTTCCGTACTCACTTCGGCCAAGACGTCCATTTTTACTTTTTCTTTTCTAAAATAATAAAGTAACACTAAGGCACTGGCAATGGCACCAATAAAGGCTGCCAAAGTCGATTGCGTGACTGCTGTAACATAATCGCCACTGCCTAACTTCATAACCACAAAAGTTGCACCTAAAATATAAATTACTCGTACAAATTGTTCGACTAACTGCGAAATTGCATACGGCCCCACGTCTTGAATCCCTTGAAAGTAGCCACGTATCACACTCATAAAAGGAATCACGAGAATAGCTAGGCTGAGACTGCGCATAGAAGGAATCAGGTCTTCTCCACCACGAGAGCCTTTCGCTAAAGCCGGTGCTGCAAAATACATAATGGCAGCAAAAACAACACCGAAAACAATCATCAATTGTAAGGCTCGTTCAAATATTTTTTGACTCGTCTTATATTCTTTTCGAGAATTATGGTAGGCAACTTGTTTAGCAATTGCTGAAGGAAGCCCTGCCGTTGAAATCATGATGAAGATTGAATAGACAGTATAGCTCATGTTGAATAAACCATTGGCTGTGACCGCATTTTCACCCAACCAATAATACCACGGGAGTATATAAACAATACCGATTAACCGTGAACCAATATTGCCAATTGTTAGCCAGGCGGAACCACGCGCCATTTTATCTTCATTTGATAATTCGGTCGCGTTTAGGTTTGATTGATTTGTCATGTATAGTTTTCTCCAATATTCTTTTTAATAGATACTATTCATTCTAATGCCTAATTCCAAACGTCGCAACTGTTTTTAGTAAGAAGATACTTGAACTTCATTTTGTCATATAATTGTAATGTTTTTTGTTCTTTATTTTCTTCAATTAAAACTATGCTATAATAAAAAAAGAATTTTAGAAAAGAAAAAAGGTGTAAATTGTGTATTCTCTTACTTTAACTGAAGTTTATCAACTCTTAGACCAACATCACTTATTAAAAAAAGCGGATGAATCGCTTTTAGATACAGATATTGCTTTTACCTATCTCTCTTATGACTCACGGGATATCAAAGCGGACACCTTATTTTTTTGTAAAGGAAAAAATTTCAAGGCTCAACATTTAGATTCTGTCATTGACCAAGGTGTCGAAGTTTATCTTTCTGAAAAACATTATGAAACAGTTAAAACGGAAATCCTTGTCACAGATATTCGCGAAGCAATGGCAATTATCGCCCAAAAATTTTATCACGATCCACAAGAACATTTAATTAAAATTGGAATTACTGGAACAAAAGGAAAAACCACAGCAGCTTACTTTTTGTTTACTATTTTATCGCATTCGTTGAATCAATCAGTTGCTTTATTTTCTTCTGAAGAAACAACGGTCGATGGGAAAACGATGACTCCTTCTAAATTAACGACTCCTGAGGCTCTGGTCTTATACCGCCAAATGGCCCAAGCAGTCAACAATGGGTTGACTCATGTCGTAATGGAAGTTTCTTCGCAGGCTTATAAAACAAAACGTGTTTTTGGCTTGTCCTTTGATATCGGTATTTTCTTAAATATTAGTCCAGACCATATCAGTCCGATTGAACACCCAACGTTTGAAGACTACTTTTTCTGCAAACGCCAATTGATCCAAAATAGCAAGCAGATGATCTTAAACCACGATAGCAACTATTACGAAATACTTGCTGACGATTGCCAAAAAGTCAAGGTCCCTTTTTATAGTTACGGACATCAACTTGGAACCTATCAAATAAAAGATGCTACAGAACCACACTCATTTGCTCTTTACAATCCAGCAGATCCTTTTTTGATAAACGGAGACTATCGATTGGCTCTTCTAGGCGCTTTTAACCATGAAAATGCTGCAGCAGTCATCTTGGCCGCTCATTTACTAGGCATTTCTCGCTCAGATATACAAGACAGTTTGCCTAAAAGCCAAATTCCCGGTCGAATGAACTTATTAAAAAAGCCAAATGGTGCTTACATTTTTATTGACTATGCTCATAATTATCTTAGCATCAAAGCCATAGGTGACTTTGCCAAACAATTACGTCCAAAAGGCAGAGTGATTATTATGACTGGAAGCGCTGGGGGAAAGGCACTTTCACGTCGTCCTGATATTGGCAAGGCATTGTCAGAATGCGCAGATGTCGTCTTTTTGACTAGTGATGACCCAGCATTTGAGGATCCTGGTGCTATCACTGCTGAAATTCATCAAGCCATTACAAACCCAGCTGTTACCGTCTATGAAGAATTAGACCGCAAAAAAGCTGTTGTTCAAGCCTTCTCCATGGCAAAGAAAGAAGATACCGTTATTTTAGCAGGAAAAGGAACGGAACAAATGATGAAAGTTCATGATACTGAAGTTCCTTACGAGGGTGATTTTCAGATTGTTAAGCGACTTATCGATAAGCCAACAGAACACTAATTGTTGCAAAATGATTACAAAAAGTTACGAAACGAATACATTTACTCTTTCACAATCTTTTTCTTGTATAATAACCTTATTAAGCTTTGAAGGGATAGTCTCACATGACGAACAAACAAAAAACAGGATTACGTATTGGATTGATAATTGTTGCTAGCCTCTTACTTCTGTTTATTGGCAAAGAATTATTGACAACATTGGGAATTATTGGTATGACATCAACTGCTCAAAATTATACACGTTCGGCAATTCCACATGGCACCTTTTTAGTGTTAGTATTACCGATCATCGCAACAAGCACGTTATTTTTTGGTGTCATTCATGCAAAAAAATAGTTTTTTATCAACTAGTGTTGTTTTAAGAAAATACCGTATAAAAAAAGAAGAACTTCAGTTCTTCTTTTTTTATTGCCTCTATGATAGATACAGAACCTCTTGTTGAAAACTTATAAAAGGCTAATTATTCTTTTCTAAAGCATATGTAGGCGTTACATTCTAAATTATTTTCCAAATGAAAGAAACTTTCAGGTTCCAAAACAATAACTTGTCTTGACCAAATGGATAACGCAAATCATCTGGGAATAATCATCACGCGCCATAGGTCACTTTATCCCTCGTTCCGTACCTCCACAAAACAGCGATCAATAGTCCCAAGCATAAGCATCAAAAACCTTGTAAAGAAAAATTCTGAATAATCGTTTTTTGATCTAATTGGCCAGCCAATAAACGGGCCCGGAAATAGTAAACGGCAGAGATTGGAGTGAGAAAAGCGATCTTTTGGATCAAAATGGGTGTCAGATCAAGCGGGATTACAAGGCCACCGAGAATAAAGAGGATACTCATCAAAACGTCACGTACAACAAAAACGTTTTTAAGCCAGAAGGTCAGACAACCGATAGCAAATTGAATCTAAAATAAGAGCACAAAATCGAGTAGGGCACTTAAAATGATGATATTTTTATCGCTGATGTACTTCGTATTACAGATAGCGTATTGAGCCTAGCTGAAGATTCTATAAAGAAAATTGATTGTTTGCCTAAGATTGTTGTAAGTAAAGTATGGGATTGATTATCTAAAATGGATATGTGGTATTACGGTGAAATACATTTGATTAATTGTTTACTTTTTTATTTTTCCAAAGACAGTCTATTATCTATTTCAGAGAGACTTTTAGTTTCTTTAGAACGATATGAGGAATTTAGACCGATGAAAGTGCTAAGAATATCGATTATGCTTAACCTATCTTGCTTATTAATTCAAAATAACAAAGCGAAAAATTCTGTCGGATTAATTGAACAGGTATTAATTTGGAGCAGGGAAGAACATAGATATGATTATCTAGGAATTGCCAAAGTGAGATTAAGAATTTGCGAGAAAAATAAAGAGATGATTTCACAAGGCTTGGATCTTTTAGAGAAAATTAATGAATTAGATATAAAAAAGCTTGATCGAAGAAGTTAATTTATTTATATGAGTGCTAGAATAACTTCGTCTACTACTATCTAAACAAAAGATACACAGTTATAGGAGACTTTAATTAATTTCTAGTAAATACAAAATTATTTATAAATTAAGTGTGATGATGATATCGTAGTAATGTTGTAAAGCGCATAAAACTGAATAAATATTTAAATGCTGAATATTTCCTATTAGTATCTAACGTTAAAAAATATGAATACCAAAAAACGGTTTTGATATGAAGTAAAATAGTGACTCCAAACAGACAGAAAAGATTTGTTCTTTCTCAGTTTTTTCTATTTACATCCAAATGCCAAAGCAATTTACTTTGTTTTTCTTGCTATTTATACTATAGTGAAAATGTAAGAAAAATTGTAATCACAGAAAGGGAGTTTCAAAAAATGGCAAAAAAACTCGGTATTGCAACAGTAGTCAATGAAGGCGGACGTGAAGGCGTAAGCAAATCGCTCAATGGTGATTTTGAAGTAAAAACAACTGGCACCAATAAAAAAGGCTATACCAATCCTGAAGAATTATTTGCAGCTGGCATCTCTGCTTGTTTTAATGGTGCAATGCAATTTCCTTTAGAACGTGATGGTTTAGGTGATAGAAATCGTAAAATTCGTGCGGAAGTTACTTTGTTAGGTGATCTTCCTGATGACTTCTCAACTCTACATTTAGCAGTTACTTTAAAAGGGGAAATCGAAGGCCTCGCAAAAGAAGACACTGTCAAATATATGAAAGAAACGGAAGGCATTTGTCCTTATACAAAAGCTATTTCTGGAAATGTTGAAGTTTCTTATGATGCAGAATAATTAAATCAACACTATAAATAAGTAGCGGAAGAAAATCAATTTTCTCTCCCGCTACTTATTTTTTATCAATGGAAAGTATTTCTCTTCCTAATCATTTAATTTGCTACAATATTAACCAATTTATTAGGGACTACAATCACTTTTCGGATTGATTTTCCTTCAATGTGCTTTTTAATCAGCTCATTATTTAGAGCAAGTTTTTCTAGTTCATCTTTACCAGTATCAACCGCCACATTTAGTTTCGCACGAACTTTCCCATTGACTTGTAAGACCAGTTGGACTTCTTCTTCTTGAAGTTGTGTTTCATCATAAGTTGGCCAAGGTACATAAGAAATTCCCTCGGTGTTCCCTAGTATTTCCCATAGCTCTTCACCTAGGTGCGGAGTAATTGGTGCTAACAATTGGACAAAACCTTCCATATATTCAAATGGTAAAACATCAACTTTATAGGCTTCATTAACAAAAACCATTAATTGTGAAATAGCCGTGTTAAAGTGTAATGCTTCAATATCTTCTGTTACCTTCTTGACTGTTTGATGATAAACCTTAGTCAGTTTACCGTCATTTACCGTGGTAATACGATCACGCATTTTCCCTTTTTCATCGACAATTAAGCGCCAAACACGATCTAAGAATTTACGACTCCCTTCAAGACCATTTTCACTCCAAGCAATGGATGCATCTAAAGGCCCCATAAACATTTCATATAGACGTAAAGTGTCAGCCCCATATTTATCAACCACATCATCAGGGTTAACCACATTTCCTCGTGATTTCGACATTTTTTCGTTGTTTCCACCTAAAATCATTCCTTGGTTAAATAGCTTTTGGAAAGGTTCTTTGGTTGGAACTACTCCTAGATCATATAAAAATTTATGCCAGAAACGAGCATAGAGTAAATGTAAGACAGCATGTTCTGCGCCACCAATATAAACATCAACTGGCATCCAGCGTTTTAATTTATCATAGTCAGCAAGAGCTTCTTTATTATGTGGATCAATGAAACGTAAAAAATACCATGAACTACCCGCCCATTGTGGCATTGTATTGGTTTCACGGCGCCCTTTCTTCCCTGTTTCTGGATCAGTAACATTGACCCATTCACTAACATTTGCAAGAGGAGACTCACCAGTTCCACTTGGACGAATATCTTCTGTTATTGGTAAACGTAACGGTAGATCTTCTTCAGGAACTGTTGTCGTTGTTCCGTCTTCCCAGTGAATGACTGGAATAGGTTCGCCCCAATAACGTTGACGAGAAAATAACCAATCACGCAACCGATAACTGATTTCCTTATGACCTGACCCTTGTTCTTCTAACCAATGATTCATTTTTTCAATGGCTTCTTCTTTATTCAACCCATTTAAAAACTCAGAATTGATGTGAATGCCATCTTGAGTATAAGCCTCTTCAGCTACATTTCCGCCTTCTAAAACAGGAATAATAGCGATATCGAATTTTTTAGCAAAGGCATAATCACGTTCATCATGAGCAGGTACAGCCATGATTGCGCCAGTTCCATAAGAAGAAAGAACATAATCCGCAATCCAAATAGGTATTTCTTTTCCATTAACAGGGTTAATCGCATAGGCTCCTGTAAAGACCCCTGTCTTTTCCTTTTCTAAATCAGTCCGTTTCAATTCTGACTTTTTCGCAGCTTCTGCAATATAAGTATCTACAGTTTCCTTTTGTTTGGCGGAAGTGATTTCTTTTACTAATGGTAGTTCAGGTGCCAAAACAGCATAAGTTGCGCCAAATAAAGTATCCGGCCGAGTGGTAAAGACACTAAACTCTTTTTGTGTACCTGCCACTTTGAACGTAACCGTTGCCCCCACAGAACGTCCAATCCAGTTCCGTTGCATATCTTTAATACTTTCTGGCCAATCTAATTCATCTAAATCATCTAATAAACGATCAGCATAAGCAGTGATTTTAAGCATCCATTGACGCATAGGTTTTCTGATGACATCATACCCACCACGTTCACTCTTGCCATCAATTACTTCTTCATTTGCAATCACTGTTCCCAGTTCAGGTACCCAGTTAACAGGAACCTCTGCCTCGTACGCTAATCCTTTTTCATATAATTTCGTAAATATCCATTGGGTCCATTTATAATACTCAGGATCTGTCGTATTCACTTCACGATTCCAATCGTAACTAAACCCTAAAGAATTTATTTGATGACGGAATGTCTCGATATTTTTTTTAGTAAACTCTGCAGGATCATTTCCTGTATCTAATGCATATTGTTCTGCGGGTAAACCAAAAGCATCCCACCCCATAGGATGTAAGACATTAAATCCTTGGCTACGTTTCACACGGGCCAAAATATCCGTTGCTGTGTATCCTTCAGGATGGCCAACATGAAGCCCTTGGCCTGAAGGATATGGAAACATATCCAAGGCATAAAACTTCTTTTTATCTGGATCTTCGAGCGTATTAAAGGTATTGTGTTTTGCCCAATACTTTTGCCATTTCTTTTCAATTTCTTTGTGATCGTAGTTCACAATAAACTTCCTCCTCATTATTTAGACAAAGTCTTTGTCTCTTTTTTAATAAAATAAAAAAACGCCTGTAAGAAGCATAAAAAGCCTCTTATAGGACGTGTTTGGACGTGGTACCACCTATTATTTACCGATAGTTATTATCAGCCTCAAACGTTGTAACGGTCGTCACCGTATGCTTGCGTAATTTTCAAATAGGCAAGTTCAAAAGTTCGCTTCCACATTTTCACCAATCATGCAGTCTCTTGAAAAGCTTTCTTTTTACTACTCCTTTTTTACGCCTTTATATTGTATTCATCATAGCAAAAAAGTTTTCCAAATTCAATGAGTTTTCTCTATATTTGATAAAAATAGTTGCTCGTTGGTTA
>Ga0079226_10004731_pt1 | contig 10400 bp, 4 predicted proteins | sample Poulit2014_FD_76345 | JGI IMG/M metagenome (GOLD analysis project Ga0079226, IMG submission 76345) | Agricultural soil microbial communities from Georgia to study Nitrogen management - Poultry litter 2014 | ecosystem: Environmental > Terrestrial > Soil > Agricultural land | place: USA: Georgia...
AATCAATTGCATTACCTCCCCTTGGATGCGGAAATGGCGGATTAGATTGGAAAGAAGTACGCCCATATATTTTAAAAGCCTTTCAGCCATTAAAAGTAAAGGTGCATTTATATGAACCGACAGGTGCCCCTCCTTTAGAAAAGATGATTATTCGAACAAAGAAACCCAAGATGACGATGGGAAGAGCGTTATTATTGGTTGCAATGTCCCGTTATGCTGGACCGGGCTATCGAATGTCTTTGCTTGAAGTACAAAAAATCGCCTATTTTTTGTATGAAATTGGTGCTTTACCAAAACTGCGATATGAGAAAGGGATATTCGGTCCTTATGCAGATAATTTAAATCATGTCCTACAGGTGATGGAAGGACATAACATCCGGGGATATGGAGACAGAACGCAAAGTGCAGAAATTTATTTATTAAATGGCGTGGCAAAAGAGGCCGAACAATTTTTATCAAATAATGATAAGGCGAAAACTTATTTACAACAAGTAACCGATTTGATGTACGGGTTTGAAACGCCTTATGATTTAGAATTATTGTCTACAGTTGGCTGGATTTTAAAAAAAGAACCGACAAAAGTAAATGATGAAAAATTCATTGTAGAATCGGTAAAGAATTGGAATCATCGAAAGCGAGATATTTTCCCAGAACACGATATCATACAAGTTTGGGACTATCTTGTTCATGAAGTGAATTTTACATGATAAAAAATGTAACCGTCTAATTGGCGTTTTTTTTATTCTAATAAAGTTCGATATGAAGAAAGCTGTTCGATTTTACGATGTACATTTTTATTTTGATATTTATAGAAACTAAATTTTAAAAAACTAAAGTGCATTCAAGGACTTTGCGAAAACAGTACTGATTATTTTTGGTATGACAATTTGTCCTGTCTCGATATTCTCCTCTTTTACTTGGAATTAAACCTGAAAAAGCCCCTGTACCTTATAATGACAAGGGTAGGGGCTTTTTGTATGTTGACATTTAGAAAATAATCGATTAACGTGAGTAGAACTCAACGATTAATGCTTCATTAATTTCAGCTGGTAATTCTTCACGTTCTGGTAAGCGAGTATAAACTCCTTCTAACTTATCTTCATCAAATGTTAAGTAGTCAGGTACGAAGTTATTTGATTCGATTGACTCTTTGATGAGATCTAAGTTACGTGAACGTTCACGAACACCGATTGTTTGATCCGTTGATACACGGTAAGACGGAATATCAACGCGCTGACCATCGACAGTAATATGACCGTGGTTAACTAGTTGACGTGCTTGACGACGTGTACGTGCAAGGCCAAGGCGATAAACTAAGTTATCTAAACGTGATTCTAAGAGAACCATGAAGTTTTCACCGTGGATTCCTGCCATTCTTCCAGCTTCATCGAATAAGTTACGGAACTGACGCTCGTTTAAGCCGTACATATAACGTAACTTTTGTTTTTCCTGTTGCTGTAAACCATATTCCGAAATCTTACGACGCTGGTTTGCACCGTGTTGTCCTGGTGGATATGGTCGCTTTGCTAATTCTTTACCTGTTCCAGTTAATGAAATGCCAAGTCGGCGGGATTTTTTCCATAAAGATCCTGTAAATCGTGACATGAGACATTTCCTCCTTTATTATAATGTTGCATAAAATAAAGACTGTATGTACTAAATGTTGATCATTTTATTTTCATGTACCATCGCTCCAGCAGCCGAGAGTTACGCGATACACCTCATGATAAGAGGAATAAAATGAGACCATACACAAGCACACGAAAGCTACTTTATTATTTTACACAAAGTATAGTATATAATTATGCGCGGACAAAGTCAACGGAAAGAGGCTTTTAATTTCCACTTTCCGTATAGAATTCATATTAATTTCGCTTCGTGATTGATTATAACTGAAATGATGTTTTTCAATGGATTAGTCAGTAAGCGTTAATAAACATATTGTTGTAAATATTGTAACGGGGTTAAATTCGTATGTTTTTTAAAAAACTGGATAAAATGACTGTGATTGTGAAATCCGAAACGTTCACGAATCGTATGCAATGATTCATTCGTATGATTTAATTCATAAATAATTGCTTTCATCTTTTTTTGTGCAATGTATTCGGAAGGCGTTTGATCGAGATGCTCCTTAAACAAATTCGTTAAATGCGTCGGTGATACGTCCAATTGTTCCGCTATCGAATTAACAGTCAATTCATTACTTTGAAGATTAGTGTATATAATAGTAAGGGCTTCGGAAACGAGCGCATTGCCCCGAAAAAGTAAATGCTCTAATATAATGTTTGATTTTATTTGTTTAATAAAAGTAGAAATATGCAACATATACTCGGAAATGTTTTCCCATTGTTCGATTTGATAAATGAGATCATAAGCATTCGCCAGCATATTCGATGGTAACCGGCCATTCCTGTTTTGTTTACGAATGATTTTTGTGACAAAGCTAGTGAAAAATAGCCTTGCAACAAAAAGCTGTTCCCTTTCCGGTAATTGAACTATCTTCATGCAAAATTCTAACAAGACTTCCTCAGCGTCAGTTATTTCTCCCTTCCTTATATATGTAAGTAATGCACCCTCATAAGTACGGAAGGATTTATCCAAATTATAAAGTAGTTCTGGATCGACATTAAATGATGCGTCATCTATTACATAGGTATAATCAATCACTTTTTGTCCCCCTACAATCATAATTTTAACGACACTATTTATTTATATGTAGTAATTTCGTCAGTATGTTTGAACATCATTTTACATTAATAACCAAAAAGTACAAGTCATATAGGAAAGTGTTACCACTTCTGTAATAAGTATATCGTAAATCCCAAATAAAATGTTCAAAAACAAAACAAATTGCAATTTTGGAGTAGTTTTCCTTTATAAAATGGAAAAACAGCACATTTAAAAAGAAAATTTTGTTACTCAGGACCAGTAAAAGTAAAAATCTATGAAACACGTAAAAAGGTACTATGAAAATATGCTTGTTAACAAATTTGTCTAAAAGATATCCAAAAACTAAATGAAAATTAACAAAATCGAAATAGGAGTAAGAGGAATCTCCTATAACTTATATACATAGCGAACCGAATCGGATTGCTTGGAAATGAAGGGAGGAATATTTTATGAAAGCAAGGGGACTTTCGATTATTGCAATTACACTACTAGTCTTTCAAATGCTTGGCGTAAATTCAGGGATGGATAGTGTGTCTCAAGCGGCTACAGATCACGATAGTACAAAGGTAGAAGTGAAAAGTAAGGGTGTGAAAGATGACATACTTACTTGGGAAATCGATGTCAAGGTAGCAGGCGAGGAGGAAACTGCTGAAACAAACATTACATTTAGTGCGGGACAGTCTCATGAAGCGATTAATTACGAAGAAAAGGTTAGCGACAAGGAAACCGAAGCAGGGTATATACTTCAAATGCCAACAGATGGAAAGACGTACACGATTGAAATAAAAACGAAAGTGACAGACGAAAGCCAAGCAAAGTTTAAATTAAGTGCGGAAACAGAAACGGACGGTAATATTTACAAAGATGAGGCAGAAGTTGAGGTCGAGTTTAAACAGGAAGAAGGGGAAGATGCTAATCAAGATGATTCCAACGGTAAAGAAAGTGAAGAAACATCTGGTAAAGAATCATCAAATGAGGAATCATCTGAGGAGCAGAAGGACAATGAAACTAATAAAGTAAATGATGCCGGAAATCAAAATGATACGAATGTTAATCACAATGAAGGTGATGTAGTAGAAAATGAAAAAGAATTAAGTGATTTAGAACAAACTTTAGGCCAATCATCCTTTACATCTGCAAGAAATCCAATTGCGTTATCTGGTGGACGAAGTAGTGATGTATGGCCGAATCCCGGGTCATTAAACCTTGATAAAAATGCAAATTCAACAAATGATTTTCTTGAGTGGGAAGTTGAATTAAATGTAGAGGGAAAAGATTTAAAAACGAGTTCAGATATTGTGCTCCTACTTGATAAATCTGGAAGTATGTCTGGAGAAAGGATGCGAACAGCAAAGAACGCAGCTGTTCAATTTGTAGATACACTGTTAAAGCCAAATTCAAATGTTCGCATTGCCTTAGTTGAATTTAGTACGACTACAAATTCAAATTCAACATTTTATACTTCCGTAAATAAAGAAGCATTAATAGGTAAAATTAATGCAATTTATCCTGCAGGTGGTACACATATTCAAGCAGGCTTACATCATGCAGAAACTTTATTAGCATCAACGAATGCTGATCAAAAAACAATTGTTCTTTTAAGTGATGGGGAACCAAATTTCAGTTATAAAGCTTCTAATGCTACACCGTATAGTTGGCAGGGGCTTTCTTATCAACGTTATTTAAGTGATTTTAACTACTCTACAACAATTGGGAATGGTAGCTATAATTTGGGAAGCCACACTTATACCATTGAGGGTTATCCAGTTACAACCAATGGTTTACCGACAATATCCGAAGCTAAGAAAATTATCGATAACGGAATAGATATATATTCAGTTGGTTTGGCTGTTACGAATCTAGCAGAGAATATTTTAATAAACAGTCAAAACAAAGGTTATAAAAAAGCCGGAATAGATAATCTAGCCCCTGTATTTGAAGAAATTGCGGCTGATCTAAAATACGCTGCAACAAATGCAAAAGTAACGGACCCACTTGGTGATTTGTTCGACCTTGTAAAAGACGGTAGTTATAATGGGGCGAATTTTGAAGCATCACATGGAACAGTGTCATGGGATGAACACTCTGAGACGTTTACGTGGGATATTGGGAATGTTAGAGAGAATGAAGTGTACACATTAAAGTATAAAGTGACATTAGATTGCTCGAAGAAACCGAAAATAGGGATTGAATACCCTACGAATAAAACAACAACTCTGAGTTACAAAAATCATAATGGGAATCAAACAACGAAAGATTTTCCAATCCCAAAAGTCAAAGTTGACACTGGAAAAATTACAAAACTAGGTTATCGTGTCAATGTGGATGGAGAACCTGTCGACAGTAATGGTAATCTAGTCGGAAGCCCGGCTGAAGCTGAGCACTTCTATACTGCAGTTTTCGGTGAAAATTTACAAATAAATCAAACGTATTCAGTTCCAGCAGGGGAAACTCCTGAAGAATATCAGTTGTATGTAGGAACTGACCCTACTTCTGTTACATTATCGAGTGAGGTTTGTAAAGTTGTTGGATTTGGATATGTTAAAATATCCGAAATGCCCGCAGGAAAAGTAACTGCTGAATATGTTGATGAGGACGGTAATGAAGTTGCTGGGCCGGAAGAATTTGAGGGACATATTGGTGAGCGGTATGTAACTGTACAAAAAAACGTTCCAGGATATGAATTTGTGAAAATGCATGAAGATAGTGCTAATCCTACTGGTACATTCACAGCCGAAGAACAAACAGTAATTTATGTGTACAAACAACTTAAGGGAACAATTAAAGTTGTTAAAGTAGACGACGCAGACAGAAATAAAAAGCTAGAAGGCGCTAAGTTTACGATAAAAAATGATGAAAATAAAAAGGTTGGCGAGTTAGTAACAGATGATCATGGGGAGGCAGTTTCAGAGTCATTACCTATAGGTGTATATACATTAGATGAAGTTGAAGCGCCTTATGGGTATGAATTGTCTACCGGCCAAGATCTATCTGTAACCGTAACAGCAGATGGTGAAGCTTTAATCACTGTAACTAACAAACAATTAAAGGGAACAATTACGATTATCAAAGTTGATGCTGAAGATCATACAATCCTTTTACAGAATGCAGAATTTGCATTAAAGGATTCGGATGGGAACACGATAGCAACTGGTATTACAAAAGCGAATGGTGAATTTATGTTTAAAAATATACCTGTTGGGAATTACCAGCTCGAAGAAACAAAAGCACCAGAAAACTATCGATTATTGAAAAAGCCAATTGATGTAGAAATTACTCCAGATGAATTACAAGTAACTAAAACAATCGAAAATAGCCAAAAAGGTTGGGAAATCCCTAAAACAGGCGGGGTAGGCACATTGGGATTCTATGGAGTAGGATTCATCCTGATGGCAATCGCAGGATGGTATGTATTCAGAAGACGTCACTAGTAAGTTTAACAATCGATAACTTCAAATCTGGTTGCGGTAATTCGGAAACGGAAGGAATGGGAACAATGTCCTTCCTGTTCATCGGATCATCTTATTAATGATTACATTCGTGTACAGACGGCATCGTAAAGGTGAGTAAGTATAATATTGACAATTAATTCAATGCTAGGGGAGGAGAGCCATGTGCTCTCTTTTTTGTGGAGATAATTATTGGATATCATGCAGGTCAATTCAAAAACAGACAAATACAAAGGAAAAATTAAATTTTTTTGGGGAATAATAGGTAAATTTATAATCCCGTTATTCATAGTAGTGATACAAATTTCTATCTGATAGGAAATGGACTTAGTTCGAAAGGCCATCATACGGTAATTAGAGAGCATAACGAAATATAACTTGAGAAGAAAAAAGAAAGCAAAAAAAGCGACAGAATATAATGAAACGTCGTTGGACATAGCTATCCTAAATGTGATCTATTCAGTGTTGAAAAAAGCAAAGGATTTATGGGAGAAAACAAATGTTTAATTAAGGGAACATACTATTCAGTTAGGACTAGTTAGAGAAAAAAATCTATGAAACACGTAAAAAGGTACTATGAAAATATGCTTGTTAACAATTTTGTTTAAAAGATATCAAAAAACAAAACGAAAATTAACAAAATCGAAATAGGACATGAAGAATAATTTCCTACACTTTATATAGAGAGCGAACCAAAACGGATTGCTTGTAAATATGAAGGGAGGAATTTTTTTTGATAAAAGCAAGAGGACTTTCAATAATTGCTATCACACTACTAATCTTGCAAATGTTTAGCGTTAACTTTGGCATGGGTAGTGTGTCTCAAGCAGCTAACAGTCACAAAAGTACAAAGGTAGAAGTAAAAAGTAAAGGTGTGATAGATGACACACTTACTTGGGAAATTGCTGTTAACGCTGTTAGTGAAGAAGAAACAGCCGCAACAAGCATTACCTTTAGTGCGGGACAGTCACATGAAGCTATTGATTACAAAGGCCAAATTACTGATGCGAAAACAAACAACGGCTACGTAATCAAAACGCCAACAGACGGAAATACGTATACAGTTGAAGTAAAAACTAAAGTGACAGATGAAAGTCAAGCTAAGTTTACGTTAAGTGCGGAAACAGAATCAGATGGAAATACTTACAAAGATGAAGCAGAAGTTGAGGTAGAGCGAAAAGCAGAGGAAGCAGCTGAACCAGTCACTGAACCAGATAAGGGTGATAAAGAGCAACAATCACCAGATAAAGGTGAAGAAAAGGAAAGTAATTCAGCAACAGATGAAGAACAAGCTGAAAAGCATTCACCTGAAAGTGACTCGATGATGGAAGAATCTGAAGTAATTGGAACACCACATCCGCCATTTGCGAAAACCGCAAAACCATTTGCAATACCAGGTGTTAAGAGCGGTAGTAACTGGCCACAACCTGGATCATTGAAATTAGAAAAGGAAGCATCAGAAACAGGCAGTTTTGCGGAGTGGGAAGTGGCGCTCAATGTACAGGGGAAAAATTTAAAGACTAGTTCAGATATTGTGTTAGTTTTTGACCGTTCTAATAGTATGTATGCGAGCCGTTTAGCGAAAGCAAAAGCAGCAGCAAAACAATTTGTCGATAATTTATTAATTGATGACCAATCCACTGTACGGATTGCACTTGTTCCTTTTGGTACAAATGCAGACGCACATACAGATTTCCAAGGTTTTAGTGGAAAACAACGATTGAAGAATGCGATTGACGCAATTCGGGTAACGGGTGGAAACGACGGTGGAACAAACATCCAAGCAGGTCTCCATTCAGCCCAATCATTACTATCGAATAGCGATGCGGATCAAAAAACAATAGTGCTGCTAAGTGATGGTGAGCCGACGTATAGTTTTAAGGCTGGAAATGCAACAGCTCATTCGTGGCCAGGTAATAAATATAATTTCATTTTATCTGACTTTAATTACAACAATCGGATTGGAAGTGGATCATCTTACGACTTACCGACGGGTGGAATTTTTGGATGGGGTGATCAGAGGTATACCGTAGATGGCTATAGAGTATTAGACAACGGCATTGCCACTATTTCTGAAGCAAGGGCCATCATGAACGAGGGTACTGGTATTTATTCCATCGGACTTGAAGTTGGAAACGTACCAAATGCGATTTATACGTTACAGAACAGCCAAAATAAAGGGTATTATCAGGGTGGAGACGACGACATGACCCCTATTTTCGAAGAAATCGCTGCAAGCCTAGCTTACGCAGCCACCGAAGCAGTTGTCACAGACCCACTTGGTGATATGTTCGACCTTGTGAAAAACGGTAATTATAATGGGGAAAATTTTGAAGTATCACATGGAACAGTGTCATGGGATGATAACTCGGAGACGTTTACGTGGAATATTGGAAGTGTTAAAGAGGGTGAAGAGTACACATTAAAGTACAAAGTGACACTAGATTGCTCGAAAAATCCGAAAACGAATACTAAAAATCCAACGAATAAAGAAACACCATTGAATTATAAAGATCATAATGGAAATCAAGCAACTAAACAATTCCCAATTCCAGAAGTTGAGATTGATACCGGGAAAATTACAAAACTAGGTTATCGCGTCAATGTGGATGAAGAACCTGTCGACAGCAACGGTAATAAAGTTGGAAGCCCTGCTGAAGCTGAGAGGTTTTATGAAGATGTTATCGGTGAGAATTTACAAATGAATCAAACGTATTCAGTTCCAGCAGGTGAAACTCCTGAAGGATATCAATTACATGTAGGAACTGACCCGACTTCTGTTAAGTTAACGGATGAGGTTTGTACAACTGTAGAATTTGGATATGTGAAAATATCTGAATTGCCCGCAGGAAAAGTGACTGCTGAATATGTTGATGAAGATGGTAATGAAGTCGCTGAATCGGAAGTGTTTGAAGGGAATATTGGTGATCAGTATGAAACTGAAAAAAAAGATATTTCAGGATATGAATTTGTGAAAATGCATGATGATAGTGCAAATCCAGCCGGTCCGTTCACATCTGAAGAACAAACAGTTATTTATGTATACAAACAACTTAAGGGAACCATTAAAGTTGTTAAAGTAGACGAAGCAGATGGAAATAAAAAACTAGAAGGCGCTAAGTTTACGATAAAAAATGATGAAAATGAAAAGGTTGGCGAGTTAGTCACAGATGCTAATGGAGAAGCGGTTTCAGGAGCTTTACCTATAGGTGTATATACATTAGAAGAGGTTGAAGCACCTTATGGGTATGAATTGTCTACTGACCAGGATTTATCTGTAATCGTAACAGCAGATGGTGAAACTTTAATCACAGTAACTAACAAGCAATTAAAAGGATCTATTACGATTATAAAGGTTGACGCCGAAGATAATGCAATCTTCTTAGAAAATGCAGAATTTGCATTAAAGGATTCAGAAGGGAACACAGTTGCAACAGGTACGACAAACGGTAATGGTGAATTTGTTTTTGAAAATATACCTGTTGGAAACTATCAGCTTGAGGAAACAAAAGCACCAGAAAATTATCGATTATTGAAAAAGCCTATTGATGTAGAAGTTACTCCGGATAAATTACAAGTAACTAAAACAATCGAAAATAGTAAACAAGGTTGGGAAATTCCTAAAACAGGTGGAGTCGGTACGTTAGGATTCTACGGAGTAGGATTCATCCTAATGGCAATAGCAGGATGGTATGTATTCAGAAGACGTCAAGCATAAATAATTAAAATATATGGAGGGAATTATTAATGAAAAGAAAGTTTTCAATTTATCATTTTCTAGTTGCATTAATGTTGTCAACATTACTTTTACCAGCATTTGCGGGAGCGGAAGCACAATACGACGATGGATCATTAACGATTCATAAGTATGAAAGAGAACCAGGTGCAGAGGAAGGTGAGGATGGGGATGGTTCAGAAGAGCAAACCGTACCAGGAGATGCAACTAAACTAGAAGGAGTTACTTTTACAATTACACAGACACATGCGTATAATGCTGTGAATGATAAATGGACAGAAATTAGCAATGGTGCAAAACATACTGAATCAACAGATGCTAACGGAGTTGCGTATTTTGGTAATTTAGCTTACGGAAGATACGCTGTCGAAGAAACAGCTGGGCCACCACATGTTAATTTAAATCCTGAGACATATCATGTTGATATCCCGATGACAAGTAAAGATGGAAATACAGTTAATTATGATGTTCACATTTATCCAAAGAACGAAACAATCCGTGGAGCAGTAGAATTGCATAAAGTGGATGGAGCAACATGTCCGGAA
>Ga0079226_10004732_pt1 | contig 10399 bp, 9 predicted proteins | sample Poulit2014_FD_76345 | JGI IMG/M metagenome (GOLD analysis project Ga0079226, IMG submission 76345) | Agricultural soil microbial communities from Georgia to study Nitrogen management - Poultry litter 2014 | ecosystem: Environmental > Terrestrial > Soil > Agricultural land | place: USA: Georgia...
TGTTCGAATCGTAATTTTCGTTTGTTCATATTTTTCATTAATATCTAATTCCCAGCGCATAACCAAACTCCTTTCCTGTTGCTTTAGTATACAATAAGTTCTTTGGTTAAAAAGGGGAAAAACGTAACATGCAGTTTAATGGACGTGAGATGCGTGGGGGGGAGAGGGCAATGTGGTTTTTAATTGTATTTTAGTTTTAAAAGTGAACTTTGATTCACTGGAAGTTTCAACGACATGGATATGAATTTGAAAGAAAATAATATCAAATAGAAATATTGTCTTTTGATTATATAGTAATACACCTTTTTCTATTTGTATGTTCATTCTTAGTAGATGGCATCGACTTTCAAAGATGAATTTGTTGCAGCAATGATGGGGTGGAGAAATTATAGTTGGTGATTTGCGTTTATTGTATCCAAACGTCGCAATAGCAGGGACGGTAGAATGATTTTTGAAATGAAAATAACAATTCTCACTCTATAAAAATTAATAATTATGCTATTCGTGGAGCTTATTTGGAAGTTTTACATTAATTCAGGCTGCGACACCCCAAATTTTGTCGATGAAAATGTTTGGGAGTAGATTATTCATGTCACTACGTTTTCCAAAAGTTAACGTAGATATCCACTAATCTATATTGGATATCTAAGAATTTAAATAAAACGTTTGGCAAGACTTCCATCTTTTTGACCAATCCTGAATCCCGGGCGCAAAAATGATCCATTCAAGTCACTAGCGAGTCCTATCGCATATGAGAGTATCTGTAGGGTGTTATTAATGCAATTCGTTTTGCTCTCTTAGAATCTTTTTCGTCGATACATATACTTAAGAATCAAGCACAATTCAATTCAACATGGCATCCGCTAGTCTTTTCTCAGCCATTTTAAATCTATCTTGTCCTTTCTATTCTTTTAGTTTAAGTAAAGATCTAAAAAAATTTGGAGTTACAGACGCTTAAAATTGTTTCCTTTATTTAAGGGGGAGTTTTTTATTGAAGAATTTCACTTTTCACTGGAATATTCCAACTTTTTTAGTTTATACTAAAAAAAATGTTGACAAACTAAAAAAAATTTTTTAGTATAATGATATATACGCGTATATTTATATAGGAAGGATGTTTCAATTGGAACATATTAATGATGAACTTGATTTCCTTGCATCATTTGTAAAGGGAATTGCCAAACAGTTTGGTAAGGATTGTGAGGTTGTACTACTTGATTTAACACAGCATGAAAAGTATGGAAGTGGTTTAATTGTATTGATTGAAAATGGCCATGTAACAGGGAGGAGAGTAGGGGATACAGGAACAAATCTGGGTTTAGAGGTTTTAAGAGGAACCGATCAAGAGGGCGACAAGCATAATTATCTGACACAAACGAAAGATGGACGAATGCTAAGGTCATCGACAATGTATATCCGTAACGAAGAAGGGAAGCCAATCGGATGCATTTGTATTAATTTTGACATAACAAACCTTATGATGGCAGAAAATGCCCTGAAAGAACTAACAGATCTGAATCAAGTACAAACAAATGTAAAAGAAGTATTTGTCAATAATGTACACGATGTCTTAGATCTCCTAATTAAGGAGGCTCAAGATCACGTTGGAACACCAGTAGTCCATATGACTAAAGAAGAAAAGATTAAAGGCATCAAATATCTTGATGAAAAAGGTGCTTTTTTAATTCAAAAATCAGGTGATCAAATCTGTGACTACTTTAGTATATCCAAATATACACTTTACAATTACTTAGATACTGTACGTAGTGAGCAAAACGTGTTAGAGAAACAATAAGATTATTAAGAACAACGAAAGGGAGATTAATGATGAAAGAAGTTATTCATACAAAATTAGCACCAACACCAGGAGGTCATTTTTCTCAAGGGAATAAGGTGAATAATCGGGTTTACGTTTCGGGTCAATCACCAGTTAATCCTGAAACAGGAAAAATTCCAGAAACAATTGAGGAACAGACGAGACAAGCCCTAACCAACATCAAAAATGTTTTGGAGGTTGCAGGAGCCACACTTGAGAATGTGGTAAAAGTAAACACATACTTAACTAACTTAGATGATTTTGAAAAATATGATAAGGTTTACAAGGAGTTTTTCACTGAAAACTTACCTGTAAGAACGACAATTGGTTGTGACTTAAAAGGTATTCCTTTAGAAATTGATGCTATTGCTGAATTGTAAGCGATTTATAATAAGGAGATGTTTAACATGAAGCTTAAAGACAAAGTGGCTATCGTTACTGGTGCAGGTCCTGGTGATGGGATTGGTGTTACTATTGCACGTGCTTTTCTCAAAGAAGGTGCAAAGGTTTCATTAAATTACCTGGCTAGGAATTCAGAAGAAAAGGAAAAATTTCAAGAAGAAATGAGTCCATACAAGGAGAAAGTGATTATAACTGAAGGGGACATCTCTAAGGAAGAAACTGCGGAACAATTAATCACGAATACGATTAAAAAATATGGAAAAGTCGATATATTAGTAAACAGTGCAGGAATATCAACTCCTACTCTTGTACATGAAATGGATTATTCTACATGGAATAGAATGATCCAAGTCAATTTGACTAGTGTCTTTCTAACGACAAGATTAGTTGTTCCACATATGATGGAAAATGACTTTGGTAGAATTATCAATATCTCTTCACAAGTTGCCCAAAAGGGAAGCGTGGAACATAGCCATTATTCAGCTGCTAAAGCTGGTGTGATTGGATTTACAAAATCTTTAGCTTGGGAACTTGGGAAATATGGAATTACCGCGAATTGTATTGCTCCTGGTCCTATAGAAACTCAATTGATGGATGAAGTAAGCGCTATCTGGGCAGAAAACAAGAAAAAAGAATTAGTGATTCCACGATTTGGAAAAGTAGAAGAAGTTGCTCCAACAGCTGTCTTTCTTGCATCTGATCCTGATGGGAATCTATATACTGGACAAACACTGGGCCCTAACAGTGGAGATGTTATGCTTTAAAAATCAAAAATCTACTTTATCTATAAAGGGGGAACTTATATTGAAATTAATTAATGGTATGAAACCACATGCGAACCTTATTAACTCAGATCTTGCTCCAGTTTCTGGTGAGAAAAAGAATTGGACTTGGTGGGCTTATGCTGCAATTTGGATGGGAATCGTTCATAACATAGTTGCATGGGAAGTTGCTGCTAACTTAATGGCAGTGGGAATGAGTTTTTGGCAAGCATTTGCTTGTGTTATATCTGCTTACTTAGTTGCATTCCTTGCGATTGCATTTAACAGTTATTCAGGTGCGAAATATGGCGTGCCATTTCCAGTATTAATTCGCGCTAGTTTTGGAACTAAGGGAGCGATTATACCTGTAGGGATAAGAGCAATATTAGGGATTTTTTGGTTTGGGGTACACATGTATATCGGAAGTATGGCTGTTAACGTTATATTAGCATCATCCTTCCCAGCGTGGGATAGTTTAGGCGATATAAATATTTTAGGGCTTGGTTTGAATGAGTTTATTGCCTTTGTTATTACCTTTTTATTGCATGCACTTATTACCACTCATGGTATAGAACGTATTAGAAAGTTTGAAACTTGGGCTGGGCCGATTATTATGGTCATCGCTATAGGTCTTGTAGTTTGGGCAGCTAACGTAGCCGGTGGATTCGGTAATCTAACATCTATTCCATCAACCATTTCAAGTGGTGAATTTTGGCCGACGTTCTTTCTAGGAATGACCGCTTTATTAGGTACAGTGGCAACCTTGATATTGAACATTTCGGACTTAACTAGATTTTCAAGATCGCAAAAGGATCATTTTATGGGACAAGGTATTGGAATGCCAGTAATGTTTATTCTGTTCTCATTAATGGCGCTATTAACCACTGCGGGAACTATGTATGCATTCGATGAACCTGTTACAAATCCAATTTACGTTTTAGCTCATTTTGAAAACCCATTCATTGTTACGGTAGGTGCCGTATCAATTTTAATTTCAGCAATATCGGTAAACGTTGCAACAAACGGAGTTGCGGTAGGATATGACTTAACAGATTTAGCCCCTACAAAATTAAATTTCCGTAAATCAATCACGATTGCATTAATTATTGGTGCTGTTTCTGCGCCTTGGCTCTGGTATAACGAAGGCGGAACATTAGATATGGTTTTAGGGGCAATCGGTGCTACGATGGGGCCTGTATTAGGAGTTATGTTAATTGATTTCTTTGTCATTAGAAAAATGAATTATGATCTTGGGAGTTTATTTTCTCATAAAGGCATCTATGGTGGGGTTAAAAAAAACGGAGTTATTGCGTTTCTAGTAGGTGCTTTCGCCGCATATAGCGGATTAATTATACCGCCATTAAGATTCTTATACAATTTCAACTGGTTTCTTGGTGTAGGAGTATCGGCAATTGCTTATTTAATTTTAATGTGGTCAAAACGAACTGAAACGACTAACTTCGAAGCAGATATGAATAAAGTAAAGCATAATTAAAGTCTTTTTAAAAAGAACTTTGGAGGTTTTAAACGATGATAAATAAAGATAGATTGGAAGAAAGAATAGAGTTATTAGCTCAAATTGGAAAAACAGATAAGGGCGGCGTCAGTAGAGTCGCTTTGACAGAAGAGTATCGGAAATCTTTAGATTTAGTTACTAAATGGATGGAAGAGGCAGGTATGACTGTCCGCTTAGATCAAGTAGGAAATTTGATTGGAAGAAAAGAAGGAACAGAACTTGGCTTAAAGGCTGTTGCGATTGGATCCCATATTGACTCCGTGATTGATGGTGGGAAATATGATGGTACGATTGGGGTAATTGCCGGAATTGAAGTTTCTCAACATTTAAAAGAAGAAAATATTTCAAATAAGAGACCAATTGAAGTAATAGCTTTTTGTGAAGAAGAAGGTTCAAGATTCCAATCTGGTGGGGTGTTTGGTAGTAGAGCGATGACGGGACAATTAGAAAAACGAGATTTTGAAGTAACTGATAGCAATGGTCAAACTCGGCATGAAGTGCTGGGGAAATTTGGGTTAGACCCAGAAAATTTTGAAGCTGCAATTAGAGATAAAGATGAATTCGAATTATATTTAGAAATGCATATTGAACAGGGGCCTATTCTTATTCGAGAAAAATCTCCGGTCGGTATTGTAACCGCTATTACAGGTTTGTCTTTAACAGAAATTACTTTTGAAGGTGAACCAAATCACGTAGGTGGTACGCCAATGGATCTACGATATGATGCTTTATTAGGTGCTAGTGAGACGGCTTTAGCTGTAGAGGAAATTGTGAAGCAGTATGGCGGAGATGCTGTCGGAACAGCCGCAACAATGGACGTTGAACCAAGTCAGGTAAATATTATTCCAGGTAGAGTTAACACAATCATCGATATTCGTGATACAGATTTAAATCGAAGGGAAGCCATTCTCACTGATTTGGAAAAAAGGGTTCAAGAAATTTGTGAACGTCGAGAGTTAACATATAAAATGACAACTAAATTAAAAGCAAATCCTGCACATTCTGCACCTCATATCTTAGAAACAATGAGAGAGAAAAGTGAAGAACTTGATATGAAAACTTTTGAAATGCCAAGTGGTGGTGGGCATGACGCACAATTAATGGCGGAGATTACGGATATGGGGATGATTTTTGTTCAATCCGAAAATGGAAGCCATAACTCAAAAGAATATGCATCTATAGAAAATATCAAGTTAGGGACGGATTTATTAGCGAATACTGTTATCTATTACATTAATAGATAAGAACAGGAGGATTAAGATGGCTACAATTATCCAAAGTGGGACATTAGTGACAGCCACTGAAACCTTTAAAGCAGATTTAAAAGTGGAAAACGGGAAAATAAGTATGGTGTCTAACCGAATTACTAGTAGTAATGAGGATACTGTGATTGATGCCATGGGTAAATATGTTTTACCCGGTTTAATCGATCCACATACACATTTAGATATTCATGGAACTTTAGATAACTTTGAAAGTGGAACAGCTGCAGCGGCTGCAGGTGGGATAACAACGATAATTAATTATACAGACCCAGATAATAATCAGACATTTTTAGATGATTTAAAGCAATGGAAGAAAAAGGCGGAAAGCTCCTTAATTGATTATGGTTTCCATACCATTATTAATAAGTGGGATAAAAATGTTTCAGAGCAAATTTCCAAATTGCCAAGCGAAGGAGTAACATCAATTAAGCTATTTACGGCCTATAAGGAAAACAAGGTCAATGATGCACAATTGTACTCACTGTTGAAGGCTGCAAAGGAAGCTGGAATTGTAACGAATGTCCATGCTGAAAATGGAGATGTAATTGATAAGCTTATTGAAGAAGCGTTAGATCAATGTCAGACAGAGCCAATCTATCATGCGTACACGAGGCCTCCAGCAGCAGAGGCTGAAGCTACTGCAAGAGCTTTAAGAATCGCAGAAATTACCGAGGCCCCAATTTATATTGTACATTTGTCTTGTGATGAGGCTATAGCTGAATTTGTACGGGCGAAGGAAAGAGGAGTCCTAGCCTTTGGAGAAACTTGTCCACAATATTTGGTTTTAGACGACGGCTATTTAAAAAAGCCTAATAAAGAGGCTGTTAAATATATTTGTTCTCCCCCTCTAAGAACAAAACACGATCAAGAAGAACTATGGAAGCAAATTAATTTAGGAGCCATTTCTACAATTGGTTCTGACCATGCATCACATCCTTACGTAAATGGGAAAGAAAAAGGTATAAGTAATTTTACTAAAGCTCCTAATGGATTACCGGGGATTGAGAGTACGCTCTTATTGCTTCATCATTATGGAGTCTGTAAAGAAAACATTACATTACCTAAGATTGTCGAAATAACAAGTAAAAATCCTGCCGAAATCTTTGGATTATATCCAAAGAAAGGTAGTCTCAATATCGGAAGTGATGGAGATGTAGTCATTTTTGATCCGAATAAGTCTAGTGTTATTAGTAAAGAAACTCAAAAACAAAGTACTGAATACAACGTATACGAAGGAATGGAAGTGCAGGGAAGCATAGACTACGTATTATCTAGAGGAGAAATTATTATTCAAGGAAACGAGGTTATTGGTACACCTGGCCGTGGGAAGTATTTATATCGAAATAAATTCAATTATGTAAAGTAAGTGTTAAGGAGGGGGAAGAAAAATGAACATCTTAGTTACAGGTAGTAATGGTTTAATAGGACAACATTTAGTAGAATTTTTACTGAAAAAAGACCTAAATGTTATTGGATTTGATATAAACCCTTCTGTAAAACAGTATTTAAACTCCCCTAAATTTACTTTTGAACAAGGTAATGTTGATGATTTTCCACATCTGGCATCCGTTTTGAAAAAGTACCAGATTGATAAAATTATCCATTGTGGTGGGATATCACATCCAAAGGGTTTTGAAAATTCACCTAACAAAGTGATAAATACGAATATCGTTGGAACCTCAAACGTGTTTGAAGCGGGAAAACTTTTTCAAGTTAAACAAATTATATACTTAAGTTCAGGAGCTGTTTACGGGAGTAGTCAAATTTCTACATTAGATGAAAAGGTCGTCCCTGCTCCTACTTCTATATATGGTGTAACTAAAGTGACTGGAGAATATTTAGCAAAAATTTATTCTGACAAATATAAGATTGCTACAACTTCGCTCAGAATACCATTTATATATGGTCCAGGTAGGATGACACATGATCCGATTAAGTATATTTTAGAGAAAGCATTAATCGGTGAAAATGTCATAGAAGACTCAGGTATGGATCAAAAATTAGAATATATTTATGTTAAGGACGTCGTTAATGCTATCTGGTTAGCATTAAATAATGAAAAATCAAACGGGCTGACGTTAAATATTGGAGTGGGAATCTTAACGAGTACGAAAGATATAATATCTGTTATGAAAACACTATTTCCTAATACGAAGTTTGACCTGGGTCCAGGTGACTTCGGGTATGATGAAGTTTCTCCACTAAACTGTAGTAAAGCAAAAGAAGTGTTAAACTTTGAGCCTTCATATTCAATTGCTGAAGGAATAAAAGAATACTATGATTTCCTAGTTAGTGAATAGTGAATTACGTTAGTTTAAAAGGAGGATTTAACAATGTTGTTATAATCCTCTTTTACTAATGTTTGAAAGGGGATTAATTATGGACGTAGTAACAATAGGGGAGAGTATGGTTTTGCTTGTACCAGATTCTCCAGGACGACTAAGATATATTGAGAACTTTCGAAAAAGGCTTGGAGGGGCTGAATCAAATGTTGCTATAGCTTTAGCAAGACTAGGGCATAAAGTTGGTTGGGTGAGTAGGCTAGGGAATGATGAATTTGGCCTTTTTATAAGAAATGTTATTCGTGGTGAAGGCGTAGATACGTCCCAAGTTTTATTTGATGAGCATCATCCTACTGGAGTGTTTTTTAAGGAGAGAGCGATTGATCAAGATCCGAACATCTACTATTACCGAAATCAATCAGCTGCTAGTATGTTAAGTCCGGACAATGTTGATATTGATTTTTTTCAAAAGGCAAAATATATTCATTTAACAGGGATTACTGCTGCACTAAGTACTTCTTGTAATCGTGCTGTTCGACAAGCAATAAAACTTGCAAAAAAGGATAGTAAAAAATGTGTCGTATTTGATCCGAATATTAGATTGAAATTATGGTCAGAAGAAGAGTCTCGAAAAGAATTAGTTGATATTGCTAAGGATTGTGACATTGTCATGCCAGGTTTAGATGAAGGACAGTTACTAACCGGTAAAGAAAAGCCAGAAGAAGTTGCAAGTTTCTTTTTAGAAAGGGGCTCAAAGTTAGTAATAGTTAAACTAGGGTCAAAAGGAGCGTATTTTGCTACGCAAGAAAATAGTAGCTATGTACCAGGGATTCCAGTGAAAAATATAGTTGATACCGTTGGTGCTGGTGATGGTTTTGCAGCAGGCGTCATTTCTGGTTTGTTACGGGGGTGGAATTATTACGATTCAGTAAAACTAGGTAACCAAATAGGTGCAGCTGCTTTAAGTGTAGAAGGGGATTTCGAAGGTTATCCCTATTGGGAAGAGATTAACCCAAACAATACGTTTAAAACGATAACTCGATAATAGGTACAAAATCATACAGGGAGTTGGAAGTGAAATGGATATAACAAAAAAAATGATATCTTCAGGTGTTGTAGCTGTTGTTAGAAAGATAGATCCTAGCAAGATTAATGAGCTCGTTCGTTCATTGGTCGCTGGTGGGGTTACAGGAATTGAAATAACAATGGATTCAGAGAATGCTTTAGATAATATTAACGAATTAAAGGATCAGTTTGGTGATCAGGCCGCAATTGGTGCAGGAACTGTCGTGAATAAAGAACAGGCAAAAGAGGCTATCGGTGCTGGTGCAGATTTTATATTCGCTCCAACAATAGATAGAGAGACAATACAATATACGAAACAAGCAGGTAAGATTATGATTCCTGGTGCATTTACGCCAACAGAAATTTATCAAGGACATAACTGGGGGGCTGACATTATAAAAGTTTTCCCTGCAAGTATATTAGGTCCAAAATTTATCAAAGATGTTAAGGGACCATTGAGTAACATCCCATTAATGCCAACAGGTGGTATTTCATTAGATAACATCCAAAGCTTTTTAGAAGAAGGCTGTATAGCTGCAGGAGTAGGTGGCTCTTTAATTAAAAAGGATCTTATTGAAGAAAGTAATTGGGAAGAGTTAGAAGACTTGGCAAGGATTTTTGTAAGCAAAGCTTCGGAAGTTAAAAAAGTATAAAATAAATGACTTTTTTAACATATGTTTTAATATACATGAATACTTAATTTTATGCTGTACACATAGTCTATACCTTAATGGTGAGCACTTTTTGAAAAATGATGGTCGTTGGTTATTATTCTAATAATAGTTCTCGAATAGATATTCTGTTATTGTTTAAGGTGACTAAATTAAATAATAATTAGTTAATGATTAATTATTATTCCGAATGACCTAGATTATACTATACAGGACAAAGCAAAGGTTAATGATTCGTTGGTTGATCTGAGGGTTAAAAATACTGGATTGATGGCACCTCTCCAGTATTGCATATATTTGATTGAATATCATTTACTTCTATATCTTGATTAAACTAGCATGATGAATCAATTTGTTTACAGATTTTCCATTCAATCATTTAGCCCACTTTTTGATATATTCTAGCTAATTGTTTCACATCCTTCATGTTCCTCACTGGCTAATTTCATATTGAGAGTATTTTTGGTCTTTCGTAAATAATTAACGTGAATTATAATAAATACAAATTACCTTAGATACAGTGATTCAATATAATAATATATCTACATTCACTTATAGGGGGAATAAAAATTGACGTTTGAAATTATTGCAACCACCTTAACAGATGCAAAACAGGCAGAA
>Ga0079226_10004733_pt1 | contig 10395 bp, 8 predicted proteins | sample Poulit2014_FD_76345 | JGI IMG/M metagenome (GOLD analysis project Ga0079226, IMG submission 76345) | Agricultural soil microbial communities from Georgia to study Nitrogen management - Poultry litter 2014 | ecosystem: Environmental > Terrestrial > Soil > Agricultural land | place: USA: Georgia...
ATTTATGATGAAGAATTTAATGAAGAAGAAGCAAGAAAAGTATTAAGTTGTATATCTAATAGTGAGCCTTTAAACAGTAAATCTCGTAAGGCTAGGAAATTCTGGAACAATAATATGTGGATGTTAGAGGATTTAGAATATACAGATATGATGATAACTCCCGTAAAAACCTTAAATTTAGATTCTTTAATTGATAAAATAAATACAAGGATTGAAAATCCTAAATATGAGGAAGTAGAAGTTTTGTTTATACCGTCTACAGATGAAGAATATCTAATTAAAGAAAATAAATTGATAATTAATTTCTTTAGAGTTAAACCAGATTTATATGAAGAGGGAAAAGTAACTATAGGAGAACTACCTTTTATTGATTTTATTGAAGAAAAATTAATTGAGTTACTTGGTGAATAAGTGAATAAACAAGTTCTTAACTTTTAGGAGAAAATATTATATTTTCTCCTAAATTATTTTTTATAATGGTATAATTAAGTAGTATTGCCAAAAAGGTAATAAAGGAGTTGTTCATTTTGAAATTAGAAACATTATTATTTAATACTGTGAAGTATTTAAAAGAAAGCCTTAAACGTTTTCCAGTAACAATATTAACTTCAACTGCTTTAGTTATTATGCTTATAATAACTGGGGAACAATCTTCTACTCTAAATAGTGAAACTTTAAGTATTTTAGAAAGAATAAATATGGTAATAGGTCTTGGTATACCATTATCTTTGTGTATTAAATTAGTATTTGAAAGAAAGAATGGAAAAAATCAATATAAATTATTAGGGCATATTTTAGGTGCAGGATTTTTGATACTATATTATTTTTATTTTTTATCAGAAATTAATATGGTAAGTCGTACAAGATATATTGCTATAAGTTTATTTTTATATTTAGCATTTATGTATATACCATGGTTAGGAAATAAAAAGGATTATGAATATTATGTTGTAAAAGTTCTAGGAAGTTTCTTTATTACAGCTATTTATTCATTTGTATTGTATATTGGATTTACAGCTATAATTTTTTCTATTGATAAACTTTTTTCAATAAATATAGAAGGAAGAATATATTATTATATGTTTTTAGTTATAGTTGGAATTTTTGCACCATCATATTTTTTAGCAAAACTACCAAATAATAATGAGAATTTTTCTAATAACAAACTACCAAAAGCATTTAAAATATTACTTTTATATATAATTATACCGCTAATTGTTATATACACTGCTATACTCTACGCATATTTTATAAAAATAATAGTTACGAGGAATTGGCCTATTAATTTAATATCTCATTTAGTACTATGGTATTCAATTGTAACAGTAGGAGTTATTTTCTTTATTACACCAATAATTAAAGAAGATAAAGTGGCTGAATACTTTGTAAAATGGTTTCCTAAGATTATTATTCCGATTATTTTAATGATGCTTTCATCTATGTATATTAGGATAAATGCCTATGGGATAACAGAAAACAGATATTTTGTGTTAGTACTTGGCTTATGGGTATTTGCCATGATGATATATTTTGGATTTAGAAAAAGATTTAGAAATATAATAGTACCAATTTCAATGTCTATTTTAGTATTAATTTCAGTAATAGGACCTTTAAGTAGTTATTCAATATCTAAATATAGTCAAAATAAAAGACTGGAAAGGATTCTTATAAGAAATAATATGATTGAAGATAATAAAATTATAAAATCTAATTCCAGCATTTCTTCAGAAGATAAAGCAGAAATAAGTAGCATATTAGATTATTTTAAAAATAATCATGATTTAAATAATATAAAATATCTTTCTAGTGATTTTAAAATTAATGATATGGAGAGGGTTTTTGGTTTTTCTTATACCTATGTTCAAGGAGAAGATATGAATAGCTATTTTTATTATGATAATGATAAAATAGGAAATGTATTAGAGGTACGAGGATTTGATTATTTTGCAAATATTAATAACTATGTTGATGAAGTAAAAATATCTACAGATACAGTACTAAAATTTGATTTAGATAAGTTTACATTCAAAATTATAGATAAAGAAAATGATATATATGAAAGAAATTTTTATGATTTTGTAGAGATAATTAATAGTAAATATGAAGGTGAAAATGGAAGTAAAGACATTGTAGATCCAAAAGATTTAATTTTTAGTGATGAAAATAAAAAAGTTAAGGTTTTGTTTATCATTAATCATATATCTGGGTTGAAAGATGGCTCTCAAAGGGGAACTCAAATTCAAGATGTAGAATTTAATGTGCTAATAAAAATTAAATAAAAAGAAAGGGTTTAAAATTTATTAAGGAATAGAAAAATAGTAATAAGAATAATATATTGGTAGTATGATAAGAAGATATTGCAAACAATATTAACTCGATATATAATGTGGTTAGTGGTTAAAAATTAATAAATTATGATTTTTATTTAATAAGATAAAATGATTTATATACTATTATTAGTATAGTAATTAGTTATTATATGAGTGATAATAAAAGTATTAAATGTATAATAACACCATTAGATATAGTATAATTAATAATATTATAACATTAAAATAATTAAACATAATAAAACTAGTAGCGAATAAAATATATATTTTATTCGCTTTTTTTAATTCTAAAGAAATAATTAATTTTTATTTATTTAGAGGCCCTAAGTACTTTATTATTTCTTATATACATGGTACAATATATATTGTGAAATATATTTAAATACTTTAATTGGGGTGATGTATTGATGAAGGAACAGGAACGAAAAAAATTAATATTAAATGGAGATATGTATAAGGTTATACTAACACTTTCACTTCCTTTAATGGTAAATAATTTGATTCAGACTTTATACAATTTGGTAGATGGTATCTGGGTTAGTAAACTTGGATCAGTTCAGTTTGCTTCTACATCTTTTGTATGGCCTGTAATTTTTTTGTTTATATCTATAGGTATAGGTGTTTCTGTAGCAGGTACCTCAATATTATCTCAATTAGTTGGAGCATCAAAATACGATGAAGCAGATGAATATGCTAGTCAATTAATTGCAATTTCTTTAATCATTTCTATTTTTTTTGCTATCGCGGGTTATTTGCTAAGTCCCTTTATTATAAAATTAATGGGGGGAACTGGAGATTTAGCTGAATACGGTAATACTTATTTACGTATTTCTTTTTTAGGATTTCCTTTTGTATTTATCTTTTTTAATTTTAACTCTATTATGAATGCACAAGGTAATACTTTAGCTCCAACAATACTTAGTGGGATTAGTGCTATTCTAAATGTTATATTGGATCCTATCTTTATATTTAATTTGAATATGGGAGTAGCAGGCGCAGCTATAGCAACAATAATATCTCAAGCCGTACTTGCTGTTTTCGGTATAATATATATATTAAAATTTTCAACTAGTGAAATTAGACCAAACTTTAAAGATTTTAAATTTAATAAAGCTATTGTAAATAAAATAATTAAGGTAGGATTGCCAGCAAGTATCGGGCAATCAGGTGCGGCCTTAGGTTTTGTTGTTTTAAATAGTTTTATAGCCTCTTATGGTACATCAACTATGGCTGCTTTCGGAATGGTTAATAGAATAACTTCTTTAATAATGCAACCGCCTATGGGTATAGGTGCAGCTCTCACATCGATAATAGGTCAAAATTTAGGTGCTGAACAGGGAGTAAGAGCAAAGGAAGCCTTTAAAAAATCTTCTATAATAGTATTGTCAGTTTCTATAGTAGGTTGTATTTTTATGTTATTGAGGGATAAAGAAATTATAAATTTTTTCATTAGAACTAAAGATGATCCAGAGGTAATAAAACAAGGTATTAGTTATTTAAGATATATATCATACTCAATGCCATTAATGGGGATGTTTAGTATATTCCAGGGTGTTTTTCAGGGTTCAGGCCACACTAAATATTCAATGGCAATGGCTGTTGGAAGGCTTTGGTTTATTAGAATTCCTATGATATTAATCTTTAAACATTTTTCTAATTGGGGTCCTACTGGAATATGGTTTTCTATGAGCTTTAGCAATTTATTAATATGTATATATGGTTATGTTGTATACAAAACAAAGGATTGGGAAAGCAAAATTATAGAAGTGGAAAATACAATGTAATATATTCTATATTATATATAAAATGTACAATTAAAAGCCCTGGAAACCAGGACTTTTAATTATACATGTACGTCTAAATCTTTCCAAATAGTATTAAAATAATGTCTGAATTCTGGTGCTTCTCTACATTTCATAGGTGTCCGTACTTTATTTGGACAAGTTAATTCTATAGGAATAATATGCTTTATTGTTGCTGGACGTTTCGATAAAATAACAATTCGATCAGCCATAGATATAGCTTCTGCTATATCATGTGTTACCATTAGAGCAGTCTTTTTTTCTTCTTTTAGAATAACACCGATTTCATCAGCTATTGCTAACCTAGTCTGATAATCAAGGGCAGAAAAAGGCTCGTCTAGTAATAAAAGTTCTGGTTCTGTTATGAGAGTACGTATTAAGGCGGCCCTTTGCCTCATACCTCCAGAAAGTTGTCTTGGGTAGCTATTTTTAAAATCCTCTAAACCATAGGCTCCTAATAGTTTTTCTGCTTTATTGTAAACTTCTTTATTTACATTACCTTGTATTTCTAGTCCTAATAAAACATTTTCTAATATTGTTCGCCATTCAAAAAGATGGTCTCTTTGAAACATATATCCTATATCTTTAGAAGGTTTGGTAATGGACTTTCTATTGACAATAACTTTTCCCTTATTAGGTTTTATTAATCCAGCAATAATAGATAATAAAGTAGATTTTCCACAACCACTAGGGCCTACAATAACCACAATTTCTCCTTCATATATATCTAAATTAATATTTTTAATAGCCTCTGTTTCGCCTTTTAGGGTATGATAAGTCATACTAATGTTATCTATTTCAACTATTTTTTTTTCCGTCATTAAAATTCCTCCTTCAGGCAATTCTGTATTACTTTATTTTATTCTTAGTAGATAATTATGTGCTAGAATTAAATTATGATATAATAGCATTTATAATTTAGTTAAAGGGTGATAAAGAATGCATCAATATACAGGCAAATTAATAGTACATACTGGATCAATGTTTTCAGGAAAAACTTCTAGTTTAGAAAAGGATGTTAATAGATTTACTATTGCAGGATATAGGACTATAGCTTTTAAACCTATAATTGACAATAGGTTTGATAGAAGTGAAATAGTGACTCATAATTTTACATCTTTAAAGGCTATATTGGTAAAGGATATTTATGAACTAAAAGAATATTGTGAAGAATTAAAACCTCAAGTTATAGCTATAGATGAAGTACAATTTTTAGATGGTGAAACGGAAAAAATAGTAGAAATAATAAATGGGTTTTTAGCTAAGGATTTAACAGTAATAGTAGCAGGATTAGATATGGATTTTTCTAGCAGACCTTTTGAAGTTGTTAAAGAACTAATGCCTTTATCTGATTACTTATATAAGCATCATGCAGTATGTGTGGGATGTGGTACAGATGCCTGGGTAAGCCATAGAAAGACTGATGATGTTGAAAGAATAAAAATAGGGACTTCTGATGAGTATGAGCCTTTATGTAGAAAATGTTTTTTAGAAAGAAATAAAAGTAACGGGGAGTCAGATGGTCTTATTTAATTTTAAACTGAAAGGAGTTTTATAGTGGCTATTTTTGATAAAGAGGCTAGTTGTTATGATGGGTGGTATGAGACTAAAATGGGGTCTTATGTAGATAAAGTAGAGACTGAACTTCCAGTTAAGACTATTAGACCAACTTATGTAAATCGTAAAGAAGAACTGTTAAAAGAGTCCTTTGAATTTGCGTAGAAAGGTGGAATTATTGATTTAACCTATGGTTCACGTGATTACTTAAAGCTAGGTAAGATCATTGAAAAAGCAAAACATGATTCTATTCTTTTAGAGAATATTACCTTTAGTTCTGATGGCTATGGAAGTTAGTCTAGGTATGATGAAGATGGAAACATTATTAAAATTGGAGTATTTCAAGTAATTGGTCTTTATAAGGAAATAAAAATGATGGTATTAGAGTTAAACTTTACTTTGGAAGAAGCATTAAAGTTTGTAACAACCAATGTATCGAAAGTTCTAAAGCTTTATCCTCAGAAGGGTGTAATAATGGAAGGTTTAGATGCTAATTTATTGATTATTGATGAAAATTTAAGATTAGAAAGTGTTATTGCAAATGGAGAATTGATGATGGAAGAAAGTAAGGTGCTGAAAAAAGGAACGTATGAATAGGATAATGATATACTAAAAGAAATAAATTTAACGTGAGATAGTTGACTTAGTGAAACTAATTGTATGGATTGTTGTCAAAATGGTTAAATTATAGTAATATATAATTATTGAATAATAAAGTAATAAATTTTAAGAAGAAAGGTATGGTAATAAGAACAATGAGCATATAATCCTTTTATGAAAGAACATGTTAGTTAAAATATTTATTTAAAAGCCTATTTTAATAGGTAATATTGTTGTATTTAAATGTTCTGGAAAGGATTATATTTATTATAATTTATTGAATACTTGATTACAGAATAACGCTATTTATTTTGTAATATGATTTTATATTATTTTAAAGTATTTCAATTTAATTACTATTTATAGTCCTTCTAGTGTAATAGGAGGGATTTTTTATGTTATGTTTTGAAGCTAATAATGTAAAAAAGTATTTTAGGGGTAGATTAATTTTAAATATTAAGGATTTAAAAGTTTATTCAGATGATAAAATAGGAGTTGTAGGACTAAATGGTAGTGGAAAAACCACTTTATTAAATTTAATTTCTAAATATGTAGAACCTGATGAAGGGCATATTAAAACTTATGGAAGAATTTCATATATAAAACAGTTAGAGAGTGAAGAAAAAGATATAGTTGACGAAAGATATATTAGTCAATTTAATTTAAAAGGTAAAAATGAAGAGTTTATGAGTGGTGGGGAACTAACAAGACTTAAGATTGCAGAAGCTCTAAGCATTAATAGCAATATACTTTTAGCAGATGAACCTACTTCTAATTTAGACCTTGAAGGGGTCCAGATGTTGATAGAAAAGTTATTAAACTATCCAGAAGCAATAGTACTTGTTTCTCATGACAGAAATTTATTAGATATTGTTTGCAACAAAATATTAGAAATATCTAATGGAGAGATAAAATTATATGATGGAAATTATTCAGACTATAAAGAACAAAAATTGGTTGAAAGAAAAACGAAGGAAGCAGAATATGAAAAGTATATAAAGGAAAAGAGAAAATTAGAGGGAGCAATAGTTGAAGTTAGTAATAAATCTAAAGACATAAAAAAAGCTCCTAAACGTATGGGAAATTCAGAAGCTAGACTTCATAAGATGGGAAATCAAAATGCTAAAAAAAGTTTAGATAATGCAGTTAAAGCTATGGAAACAAGATTGGAAAAACTGGAGATAAAAGAAAAGGTTAAGGAAATAGAAAAGATAAATGTAGATATGGTAGGAGCAAATGAGATACACAGTAAGATTGTAATTGAAGGAAGGAATATAAATAAAGCTTTTGGAAAAAAAGTAATATTTGAAGATGGAGATTTTCAAATATATAATGGTTCAAAGGTAGCTTTAATAGGACCAAACGGCAGTGGAAAAACTACTTTATTAAAAATGATATTAAATAAAGAGATTGGTATCAGAACCTCAAGTATTGCAAATATTGGCTATTTTGCTCAAGATTTGAATATCCTTGATGAAGATAAAAATATATTAGAGAATGTAATGAAATATAGTATGTATGATGAAGGTTTTTGTAGAACTATACTATCAAGGTTATTGATTAAAAAAGATGAAGTTTATAAGAAAGTTAGTATTTTAAGTGGTGGAGAAAGAGTTAAGGTATCTTTTGCAAAAATATTTTTGAGTGATTTTAATGTGCTTATTTTAGACGAACCGACTAACTATTTAGATATATACTCAGTAGAAGCTATGGAAGAAGCTATAAAGGAGTATAAGGGAACAGTATTGTTTGTTTCTCATGATAAAAGGTTTTTAGAAGAAGTTGCGGATACTATTATGTATATAGAAAATTATAAAATTAGGACCTATAATGGAAAATACAATGAGTATGTTAATAATAAAAATGAGCTAAAGGACAGGAAGACAAAAAATATTGAAGAAAAGAAAGCAATATTAGAATATAGAATTACAGAATTATTAGGTAAGCTCTCTATAACCACAGATCCTAAGGAGATGAAAATTCTTGATGAGGAATATAAAAATATTCTTAAGAAGCTAAAAAAATTAAGAAATTAATTAGATTAATAGGAATTAATATTAGTATTTAGAATAAACTTAGCTAATTATTAATCCTTTTTCACCCTTTATGTTATAATGAGTTTGTTAATAGGAAGGAGCATAAAACAATGGAAATACTAATAGATGTGCATAATCACACAATTACAAGTGGGCATGCTTATAGCACTGTTCAAGAAATAGCAGCAGAAGCTAGTAAAAAAGGTTTAAAATATGTAGGAATAACTGATCATGGACCTAAAATGCCAAATGGACCTCATATTTACCATATAAGGAATCAGGTAATTATACCAGAAAAAATATGTGGAGTGAAAATATTAAAGGGGGTAGAGTCTAATATTTTAGACCAGGAAGGTCAGTTAGATGTATCAGATGAGATATTAAAAAAATTAGATGTAGTACTTGCAGGATTACACGATGCATGTATAGAACCTTGGAATGTAGAAGGAAACACTAAAGCGCTTATAAGAGCAATGGAGAATGAAAATGTAGATATAATTTCTCATCCAGGGAATCCTAAATTTCCTATAGATAAGGAAAAATTTGTTTTGAAAGCAAATGAAACTAATACTTTAGTAGAAATAAATAATAGTTCTTTTAGGACTAGTAGAGAAGGAAGTAGGGAAAATTGTCGTGATATTGCTTTACTATGTAAGAAACATAATGTCCCAGTAATTGTAAATAGTGATAGTCATATATCTTTTGATGTTGGAAGAGTCGATAAGGCAATTGATTTATTAAAAGATATTGAAATGCCAGAAGAATTAATTATTAATGCGTGTATCGATAGGTTTGAAAACTATTTTAAAGATAAAAGGAAAAGTAGATTTATATAAAAAATGGGAGCAATTATGGCTCCCATTTTTTATTAAGGACAAACTATTTTATGAGACTTATTTCTTTTTTAATCTCCAACCAGCTGCAATCATTAATGCTCCTGCTAAGCCTGTTAATGCCCATGGAGCTGTACCAGTCTTTGGTAAGTTACCTTTTCCTTTTGGTTTTCCTGGCTTAGGTACTTCGGGTTTTGTTTTTGGTTTTTCTCCAGGTTTTTCTGTATCTTCTTCTAACTTAGCCAATGCTTTTTCTGCCTCTTCTAATTTAGCTAAATTTGTTACAAGGGCTTTCTGTTCATCTGTTAAGGCATCATAAGCTTTTCTTGTAGCCTCAATAGTTTCCTTATCCTTTAATGTAATCTTTTCTGGTAGTTTATCAATTAAATCTATTACTTTATTAGCTTTTTCTTTGTCTTCTTCTGTTGGTTCTTCAGGTTCAATTATTGGGTCTTCACCTTTTGTTTCAACAGTCATTCTATTATCAAGTACACCTTCTACTACTTTCATCTCTCTAATACCATCAGCCACTATTTCATCTAAACCTGGGTATTGTGCTATTAGATTGCCACCCCCAAGCATTGTATATCCATCTCCACCAGAAGCCATGAAATCGTTTGTAGCTACTTTATAACTTTTGTTTAAATCAAGAGGTTTGCCATTTACTTTTACACTATGAACTCTCTTGCCAACTTCTTCAGTTGTATCAAGTTTGTAGGTCATACCTGCAACTTGTGAAAATCCCCCTGCTGGTTCTGGATAGGAGGCTGTTCCATGTTCTAAGGCTGCCAATATGTCGCTACCTTTAACTTCTTTTACTACTAAGTAATTTCCAAAGGGTAGAACAGCAATTACATCTCCCATTGTAATTTCTCCGGCCTCTATAGAAGCTCTAATTCCGCCGCCATTGGTTATAGTTACATCGGCTTCTCCTGCTTCTAACATTATATCTGTAATAAGGTTTGCAAGATTAGTTTCACCAGCCCTAACATTTTCTCTTTCTCCATCAAGTCTTACTTTTGCTTCACCTATAACTTCACTGGTTATTTCTTCATTTTTTTCTTCTATTTCTTCTATTAAAGCTTCTATTTCCTGATTTCCTTCTATAGATTCAGCTTCTTCAGTAGTTATCAATTTTCCAGTTCTTTCTTTAATGTTTCCATCCTGAATTTTAATATTCACAACACCTACATTGTTAGTGTGGGAGCCTGTCTGAACTATTAATGTATCATTTATA
>Ga0079226_10004734_pt1 | contig 10392 bp, 7 predicted proteins | sample Poulit2014_FD_76345 | JGI IMG/M metagenome (GOLD analysis project Ga0079226, IMG submission 76345) | Agricultural soil microbial communities from Georgia to study Nitrogen management - Poultry litter 2014 | ecosystem: Environmental > Terrestrial > Soil > Agricultural land | place: USA: Georgia...
AATGACAGCCTTTGCACGCATATTTCTCAAATAAGGCTGCGCCCCGTTTTTCCGAGGCCTCCCCTTCATTGTCCTCCAGTAAGGTCAATTCTTCTTCTGATAGGACAAGGCTTTCCGGATCAATGCTTACAGCTTTGAAAGCTGCCCCCAAATCCATTTCCCCGGCATCATTCACCGTAAAATAAAATTCATCGGAAAAAGAATGCCCCGCTTTTGTGCGTAAAGAATAGCCTACTTCCATCTGCATGACTTCTGTCATATTGGGGAGGATTAAGAGAAGGGATTTACCGTCACTGCCCAGATGGCTTTCGAGTACAGGCAGGGTCTCTTCCCCCGGCTCTCCATTGAGCAGAAAATGGCCGGACCCATATTTTTCCGTACGCTCATAATTCCACCTTTTCACCTGAAAGTTATCAATGTCTTCTGCGGATTTCTCATCCAGCGCTTCCGAAAACCTAAGGAGGACGCCCTGTTTCCCTGCTTGAAACCTGGTAGGCAGGTAATAAGGCTTCCCTGTGTACCTCATACGGGTCAGTGCACTGACCCCGTCCGAATTAGACCCCCATAAATTGAAGCCGGCAATATACAGCTGCCCGTCTTTTGGATGTAAGGCACCTTTCAGAACCGGCGCAGGATAGTCCGCCCGTATATAGGCCACTCCGCCCTGCATGCGCTGCCTGTCCGTGCTGTCTATTAAGACCGTAAACACGCCCGGGCGCCCAAAAGAAAAATGTACCATGGAATTATTTAAAGGCCCCATCTCATCCCCCGTCAGCCAGAGCTGGCTTATGCTGGACTGATCGATACGGTGCGGGATCCAGGTAATCGGCCTTTTGATGTCCTCTCCTTTGTGAAAGTGATCGGCGGGGATGACCCCGAAATAATCATCTTTTTTGGCATGGTAAATGGGCGTTGCCGGCACATAATTTCCCTGCTGGTCGGATAGGGTGACAAAACCTGTAGTAGGGTTCAAGCCCATAAAAGGCACTCGCAGACCGGTTGAGAAGATTTCAGTATGCTCCCCGTCCGGACTTATTTTCAAGAGGGTACCGGCGTGCACCGAACTGGCCCTGAAACCTTTTGGCTTTTCATCTGCTATGGATGCAAAACCTTCGGGAATCGTCCCGCCCCCTTTCGCCAGATAGACATACCCTTTATCATCTATGCCCATATCGCCCGCCCATTCCCTCGAATCTATGGACTGTACCACGTCCGCCGCAAAATTTTCATAATAGTCTGCATTGCCGTCTTTGTTCAGGTCATGCAGGCGCGTCACCCCTTCTCTTCCAAAAACAAATACCTCATCTTTGTGAACCTGTATGCTCAAAGGTTCAAAAAAGCCAGAAGCAAATCTTGTCCACTCCAGTTTGTTCAACCCGGCATCGATTTTATCGAGCAGCCATACATCCCCGGAAAAAGTGAGTACGGCAGCGCGCCCGTCCTTAAAAAAGGCAATATCTGCCGCACGGAAATTCCGGTTCCAGGGGTTGGGCACAGGCAGGGTCAGCTCATCCAGAACATAGGCCGCCGTATCCGGGGCTGCTTTGCCTTTTGTGTACACCTTCTCCTTCCAGTACGCTTTACCTCCTTTTTCAAATTTCGGAAAGTCTGCTTTCAGCTTCATCCCTTTGCCTTTGACACTGTCCTGCAAAGCTTCCGGCCCATCCCAGAACTGTATCTGAAAAATGCTTTCTTTGTCCTGTGGCAACAGTTCCAAAACCACGTACCGGCCGTCAATGACGGCAAGCTTAGCATCCTGCTCCTTTTTCGAATGTATGCGGACGAGGGCGACATCTCTTTCTCCTTCCCCGTGGCCGCCGGCATCATGATAAATATGCAGCCAGCCGTCTTTCTCTTCGGTGGCCGTTATGTCCCGAAACTCTCCTATCACATTGTACAGCTTCTTTTGAAACGGCCCGATCCGGACTGTCCTTGTAAACAGACCTTTTGCAAAGTCATCTGCAGAGGGCATTTCATAAATATCCGTCCCCTCTCCCCCAACCGAATAATGCAGGACTGCCTGAGCCCCATGAGTATGTATCCCCTTATATCGCCCATAAGAAGACGGAAGAGGCCCCCATTTCAAAGAGTCTGCTTCGGTTATGGCCGTCCGGACATCCTCAAACCCCGGGCTTCCCTCTGTCCATCCCGGATAGAGGCCCGTCGCCATCGCCGGCTCGCCCAATATTTCGGGAAAACCGTCGTTTTTATTAAAAAAATCATGGTAGGAAACCTGGGCAACCCCTTTCATGCTCACAAAATCCCCTTCCCAGGCAGCTGCCCACCTCAGCAGGTCCGGGTCAAACGCCATGTGGAGTTCATTGCCCAGCTGTATGGCTATGGCTCTCGGTGCATAGTTATGTTCCGGAAACCTTGGGCCGGTATTCCTGAGATCCAAAGAGGTACGGATAAAGGGAAAGTCTTTTTCCACGAAGCCGGCAAACTCCAGACTGTCAAAATCATTGTCGGTAATGATATCTACAGCTCCCTGACGGCACGCCGTAAGGGACATACATAAGAAAAAAACATACAGAAAAAGAAGCGTCAAACCACTTCTTGTCATGTCAGCCATAGCGGTATTTCAGGTTTTAAATTTTAAATCCGTTCGTTAGGTTCCATTTCTTATAGCCTGACATCCCAACTAAAGAGAGGGATAATAAAAAATGTGAATTATGTTGTGTGTTACCTAACCTCTTTTTCAAAAAAGGTTAGATATATGTATTTTTAGTGTATTCCTTTAAACAATCGGTTCCACCTTATCTTAGAGAATAAACTGCCATATTCGTCCCAGCTCATCCAAACAAAAAGCGCTTTTCCAACAATATGATCTTCAGGCACGAAGCCCCACCCACGGGAATCGAGCGAGTTATGCCTATTATCTCCCATCATCCAGTAATAGTCCATTTCAAATGTGTAATTGTCTATTTTCTTTCCATCAATATAAATACCGTCGTCTTTTTCGTCCAAAACATGTCCTTCATAAACGGTAATGGCTCTTTTATATATAGGCAATGTCAAACTATCTAACTGTACCGTCCATCCTTTCTCGGGCACCTTTATAGGTCCGTAGTTGTCATAATTCCAAATTATACTGTCATTTTCATAAAAAGGGAAAGCTTGGACACTTTCTGCTGTATCTTCCGGATCGAAAATATTGGCTTTTACTTCTTTTACACTTGACCAACCTTTCAACATTTCAGCTTCTTTTTTTGTCATGTGGATCAAGTAAATCCCTTGTTCAGGGGCAGAGTTTATTTCATCTAACTCCAGACGGAGGTCTATTAATCTTCTCGGGTTAAGACCATTGGGTTCTGCGAAAACAATATAAGCCATCTGGAAATCGTCATTTGTGAAGCCTCTTTCACCATTTACCTTGACTACTCCTTTATTCATTTCTACTTCATCACCTGGTATCCCAATTGCTCTTTTTATATAGTTCTCACGTTTGTCCACTGGTCTGTTAAAAGGTTCATCCGCTTCCATAGGGTAATTGAATACCACTACATCATTTCGCTCGATTTTTTGAAAGCCTGGCAAACGTTTGTAAGATAGCTGGATAAACTCTGAATAGGCTTTACCTCCTGTTACTGGCATCGTGTGGTGTGCAAAAGGGAAAGCAATAGGGGTCATCGGAACTCTCGGACCATAATTCAACTTACTGACAAACAAAAAATCGCCTACAAGCAAACTCCTTTCCATTGATCCTGTGGGGATCATATAAGCTTCTATTAAAAAACCGCGTATTAAAGTGGCCGCTACAGTGGCAAAAATAATGGCGTCCGCCCACTCACGCGCTACAGATTTTTGATAAGGATATTTTTCTCTAAACTCCTGGGTACTCGCTTTACCCAAATATGTAACTAATGGATCTCTTCCCCATAAAGGCAAAACTACAAAAGGAAACAAAACTGCTGCCGCATGTTCCCAAAATCTACGCTTCCCAAAAGATTTGATTAAATCTAAATATAACCCGTAAAAAATAAATATATTAACAATAGGTATCAGTAATAATATCACCCACCAAGTAGGGCGACCCGTCAATTGCGCAAGTACGTATTCTCTATAAAACGGAATGATGGCTTCCCAACCTTGTTTTCCAGCTTTACGGAAAAGCAAATATAAACCGTAAAGAGCAATAATTGTCAGAACACCAAATACTATAACGAACCACATAAGCTTTTTCTCAATTAGTTATTAAAATCAAAAATATCAGTCACCTCGTAGAATCCTTTTTTGTCTAAAAGCCATTCTGCTGCAATAATTGCGCCTAAAGCAAAACCGTCTCGAGTATGAGCGGTATGCTTAAGCTCTATCTGATCCACTTCTGAACTATATAGCACAGTATGTGTACCGCGTACATCTTCTATACGCAAGCTTTCAATCAACAATTCATTTGGTTTTGGAACAATTGTATGTTCTTCATCCACTACATAGTTTACCCAACCAGACTTATCTTCTATATTGCCTAAAACACCTTCTGCTAAGGTAATAGCTGTTCCGCTCGGAGCATCTTTTTTTTCGGTATGATGAATTTCTTCTACCTGGACATCGTATTGTTTGTAAGGATTCATCACTTTCGCCAAAAGTTTGTTGACATGGAAAAGAATATTCACCCCTATGCTGAAATTAGAACCGAATAAAAATGAATTTCCTGTTTTTAAACATTCCTCTTTGACTTCATCAAGGTGGTCATACCAACCCGTAGTGCCCATGACTAAAGGTATATTAGCTTCAAAACAAAGCTTTATATTGTCCAAGGCTCCGTCGGGAATGCTAAAGTCAATAGCTATATCCCCTTTTCCATGTAAGTCCTCAGCTGTTATCTGCTCCCGGTTATTCTCATCAATAATGAAAGAGATTTCATGCTGTTTTTTGTCGGCAAACTTTTCAACCAGTTGCCCCATTTTACCATATCCGAAAAGTATAATCTTCATATTAAATTAATTTAGGATCAATGCAGAGATAAAGTTAATTTTAATCCGGGTGTGAGCATATTTCCAAACCCGTGATTTATTGTCGTAGGAGGCATGCCCACAATAAGCGAAGGGCTAACTTTCACAGCTACCTCATCGCCAATACTCCAACGATTCTTCAACATAGAGTTGACATAGGCTTCTACGACATTTAAACCGTACCAACCTACAGTGGCTAAAATAGTAAGATCCCGATTTCGGCGGGCATAATCTTTTTGTTTGATCATTCCGTCCATGCTGTCAAAAAACTGCAAATCCGGATCTCTTCTATCGCCATTATTTTCCATTCTATAAGTAATCTCATTTAGAAACTTCTTATAATACCATTGCCAAAAATCAAAAACTAAAAAAGACGTGACGAATCCTCCGTAAATAATAGGTACTTTGATCCACCATAATCCTCCATTTGTATATTGTCCCCATCCCGGCACAAAGATAGAGCGTTGCCAAGCAATACGGGACACTCTCTCGATTTCTAAGCGCGCAGAATCTTTTTTAATCCCCTTATAATACAATCTATCGTGTTCTTTTTCCGCTTTTTTCCGCGCCCGGCGTTCTTGGCGGGTTTCATTTTTCTTTATGGTATCTTGGACAATACTCATCCCGTCTATAGAGCTTTCTGACAAAGAATCTACAGAGGTTTTTAAATCAGAAGACAAAGCCCGTACAACAGTATCTTGTAAGCTTTTCAGAGCTGTTGTATCCACTTCTTGGGCATATAGTACAGTTCCGGTAAAAAACACAAACGTAATGAGTAGGGGTAATTTCATTACCAATCTAATAATTCTAAAATTCGATTTAGATCTTCCTCTGAATTAAAAGGGATCTCTATAGCTCCCTTTCCTTTTTCGCTTTTTACATTTACGCGTACGCGGCTAGAAAACTTTGAGGCTAAATCATCTTCTACTTTTTGTAGTTGAAAAGAAAGTCCTGGTTTTTCCCGTTTTGTTTTTTGCGTTTTCTCCCCTTGCTGAAGCTCTCTGACCATTTCTTCTGTTTTACGTACAGACCATCCTTTTTTCAGAATATTATCAAGTAAATACAGTTGTTTGTCTATCTCTGCAACATTAATCAGCGCCCGGGCATGCCCCATTGATATTTTCCCATCCCGGATTGCTACCTGAATATCAGGTGGTAACTTCAAAAGACGCAGATAGTTAGTAACAGTAGAACGGTTTTTACTTACCCGCTTTCCTAATTCTTCTTGTTTTAAATTGCATTCATCAATCATACGCTGAAAGCTCAAAGCCACTTCAATAGCATTCAGGTTTTCACGCTGTATATTTTCAATTAAAGCCATTTCCAGCATTTGCTGGTCGTTAGCGGTACGCACATAAGCGGGAATATTGCGTATACCTGCAAGTTTTGTGGCTTTCAGCCGTCTTTCCCCACTAATAAGCTGATATTCTCCTCTGCTTACCTGCCTGACGGTGATCGGCTGTATCAGACCCTGCAGTTTAATGGATTCTGAAAGTTCCTGCAAAGCCTCTTCATCAAACTCTGTCCGCGGCTGAAACGGGTTGACGCTTATCGCTTCTACATCAATAAAATTAATCGAACCGGCTATCGGTGTTTTCCGCCCACCTGTAGGATCCGTTCCTTTTTCTGTGTCTTGTGACTGGGCAGAAGCATTGTCCTCTTCTTTCAATAATGCGCTCAGTCCTTTTCCTAAGCCTATTTTTCGTTTTTGAGCCATATTAACCTGATACCTTTTCTACATTTTCTTCCATCAGCCCGTTTTTCTGTAAAATTTCACGTGCTAAATTCAAATAATTAATCGCGCCCTTACAAGATGCATCATGCATAATGACAGATATCCCAAAACTCGGAGCCTCACTCAATCGAGTATTACGTTGGATAATTGTTTCGAACACTAAATCATCAAAGTGATTACGAACTTCTTCGACTACTTGATTGGATAAACGCAAACGCACATCATACATCGTTAGCAAAATCCCCTCAATCTCCAACTTAGTGTTCAAACGATTTTGGACAATTTTTATGGTGTTAAGAAGCTTGCCGAGTCCCTCTAGCGCGAAATATTCGCATTGCACGGGGATAACTACCGAATCTGCAGCTGTCAATGCATTAATGGTAATCAGCCCTAAAGAGGGAGAACAGTCAATGATGATAAAATCATAATCGTCCGCTACCTGATCCAGTAAAAACTTCATTTTGAACTCTCTTTCCGGCAAATTAATCATTTCAATCTCCGCACCGACCAAATCGATGTGCGCAGGCAATAAATCTAAATTCGGTGTTTCTGTGGCTTGAATAGCATCCCGGGGGTCCACATCATTGACCAGACATTCGTACACACTGTTATTTATAGTCCGGGGATCAAAACCAATCCCCGAAGTAGAGTTTGCCTGGGGGTCAGCATCTACTAACAAAGTTTTCTTTTCCAGCACCGATAAACTCGCCGCTAAATTTATACTTGTGGTCGTTTTGCCCACCCCCCCTTTTTGATTCGCTATTGCTATAATTTTTCCCATGAACCTGACATCCTTTTTCTTAAAAAAGCTCCGTTGATTTCCTCCTCGTCGTTGTTGCTTGTCTGCAAACTTACAACAGTAATCCTATACTGTTCATTAAAACTTGTTAAAATCAATATATCCGGAAACTCAAAAAACCTTCCTATCCTAAAATGCTAAGATACAAAAAATCATGAACCCATCCGTACATTATAATAGGGCTTTTTATATGTTTTTTCAGGATAAAGAAAAAGATAATATTCTTCTATCTTTATCAGAGGTTATTCCATGCTATGAGATGCATGGAGGTACAAAAACATAGGCCCCGGCCAGAAAGTAAATACATAAACGCCTCCATATAAAAGGATAAGCGAAAGTTACTCGTAAAGAGGCTCTTAGCCCCTATAGTACGAAAAAATTACACAATTTTGTTTCTTTTATTTTCACATTTGAATACTGAAATTGTATATTGATCATTCGCATCCTATTTAAAACAAAAAGAACATGAAAACAATTATAATTACCACTGATTTTTCAGATTTTGCCAATCATGCTGCTCAATATGGGTTACGGTTTGGTCAAAGTTTAGGCGCGAGCCGATTTATATTATATCATGCTTTTGAAATCCCCACTATTATGGTAGATGTCCCCATTTCCGAATGGGAGCATCAAAAAGAATATAAGGAAAGCATAAAAAAATTAGAAAAGCTCAAAGCCGATATATCTCAGTATGCTAACCCAGACACAAAAATAGATACCGTAGCCAATGCGAATCATCTTTTGGCCGGTGTAGAAAGATTAGCAAGTGTAAACAACGCTTCTTTAATCGTGGCAGGAAGTTCAGGAAAGAGTAACTTCGCTAAGTTTTTCTTAGGAAACAGCACCAAAATTTTGATGAAGTCCGTTTCTTATCCTTTGCTTATCGTCCCCCCGAGAGTAAGCTTCGCAACAATTGATAACATCGTATTTGCATGCGACATAAAACACGCCTTAAAAACCACTCCTACGGATTTTTTAAGACTATTAACCAAAAAACTGGATTCAAAATTATCCGTAGTGAACGTGGAGCCTGAAAACCAGCCTTCTGCAACCAACATTATAGAAGTTCAAGCTGCTCTACAAGAACTATTAGGAGATATCCCTACCGATATTCACTTTATTAAAAGTAAAAATCCGGCAGAAGGAATATTGAGTTTTTCAAGTGAAAACAACGCAAAGCTCGTAGTGGCAGTGGCCCGCTCTTATTCTTTCTTGGAAAATATTTTCCATAAAAGTGTAACCCAACAATTGTCCGATTTATCTGAAGTCCCTTTATTGATTACACGGCTTAAAAAACAGAAAAGCAACCCGGTTTCACACATTTAAAAGCAATATTTATTCCCCGTCAAACTTTTATGTACTTTTGTAGTGTATGAAGCATTATAATATTTTGGTTAAAGGGAAAGTACAAGGAGTTTATTATCGAAAAACTGCCAAAACTGTAGCAGAAGATATGAATATACACGGTTTTGTACAAAATAATACAGATGGAACCGTGTATATAGAGGCCGAAGGAGAGGATGAAAATTTAAATCAATTTCTCGAATGGTGCAAAGAAGGTCCAGAACGGGCAAAAGTAAGTGAACTGGAGGTGAAAGAAACATCTACAAAAGGCTTTCAAAGTTTTAATATTAAACGCTAAACATAAGTCCCCAGCCTGTGTCTAAAATTAAGAAGTTCGTCAATGACACTGTTATTTATGGCCTGAGCACCATTATCTCACGGATACTGAATTTCCTGCTTACCCCTTTATTTGTCAGCCAATTTAGGCCCGCTGTCTATGGAATATTCACCAATCTCTATGCGTGGTCCTCTATGGTCAATGCTTTGTTGGCTTTCGGCATGGAAACCACTTACTTCCGATTTTTAGATAAAGTAGAATCGAACCGCAAGCATAGAGTCTTTAATGCCAGTTTTTTTATTACCTTAATTTCTGCCGTTTTATTCCTTCTTATTGTATTTAGCTTCGCTGGACCTATTGGGTTGTGGCTGAGCGAAAATCCTAAGCTAAACCCGGATTATATTCGTTTTACAAAATATTTTGCGGTTATACTCTGTGCAGATGCCTTAGCAGTAGTGCCTTTTGCAAAATTAAGAGCAGAGGGCCGCCCTATACGCTATAGTCTTTTAAAAATCATCAACATTGCCATACTTATTGGCTTTAATCTGTTTTTTCTTATTCTTTTGCCCAAGCTCATCAAACATTCAGATGCATGGATGCAACTTGCACGACCATGGTTTGAAGAAGGCTGGCTAGGTTACGTTTTCATTTCTAACCTCATTGCAAGTGTAGTAACACTACTGCTCTTACTCCCGGAAATGCTAAGTTTCCGATTCTCATTAGACCTGCCTTTGGTACGGCAAATGTTGAATTATAGCTTCCCAATCCTTGTGGCTAACATTTCTTTCATTATCAACGAACATTTGGACAAAATGTTATTTCCCAAACTCTTGCCCGGCGAACAAGGTGAGATAGATTTAGGGATTTACGGAGCCGTATCAAAAATTGCTGTTTTCCTTAATCTTTTTGTGACTGCTTTTCGTTTGGGCGCAGAACCATTTTTCTTTTCTTATGCCAAAAATGAAAATGCGAGAATGGTCTATGCTAAAATCATGGAGTATTTTGTCATTGCTATGGTGTTGGTCATGGTAGGAATCTGCGCAAACTTAGAATGGTTAAAGTATTTTGTACGCGGACAAGGTATCCAACAAGAAGTCTACTGGTCGGGACTGTATATAGTGCCTATTCTACTTCTCAATTTTGTACTCTTGGGTGTGTATATGAATCTCAGTATATGGTATAAGCTTTCCGATCAAACCCGTTATGCCGTTTATATTGCCGGTATAGGAGCTCTACTGACGCTCATTCTTAGCGTTATATTCATTCCAATGTATTCTTATTTAGG
>Ga0079226_10004735_pt1 | contig 10392 bp, 7 predicted proteins | sample Poulit2014_FD_76345 | JGI IMG/M metagenome (GOLD analysis project Ga0079226, IMG submission 76345) | Agricultural soil microbial communities from Georgia to study Nitrogen management - Poultry litter 2014 | ecosystem: Environmental > Terrestrial > Soil > Agricultural land | place: USA: Georgia...
AGTCTACCTGTTGGCCTATCTCCTGTTAAAATTATATCTCCCATAATTTCTCCTTTTTATTTAAAAAGGGGAAGCTAAAGCTTCCCTATTAATTTTTATTTCCTGCTAGATAAGAATCTATAAAGCCTTGGATGTCACCATCCATCACTGCTTCTACATTTCCCATCTCATAGTTTGTCCTATGGTCTTTTACCATGGTGTATGGTTGGAAGACGTAAGATCTTATTTGGCTACCCCAGGCAATTTGAGAATATTTGCCTTGGATATCTTCTATTTTTTCTTTTTTCTCTTCTTCTTTTATCTGAATCAGCTTTGAAATAAGGAGGTTCATAGCTGTTTCCCTATTTTGCATCTGGCTTCTTTCAGCCTGGCTTGTTGCAACTACTCCTGTTCGTATGTGGGTAATCCTAACTGCAGAGTCAGTCTTATTTACGTGATGGCCTCCTGCCCCACTTGCCCTGTAGGTATCAATCCTTAAGTCTGATGGATCTATATCTACTGTTGTATCCTCATCTAATTCAGGGAATATATCTACTGAAGAAAAAGAAGTGTGACGTCTTGACTGGCTATCAAAAGGTGAGATCCTTACTAGCCTGTGAACGCCCTTTTCACCCTTTAGATAACCGTAGGCATAGGGTCCCTTAACATGGAGGGTAACAGATTTAATTCCACCTGCTTCCTCATTGTTTAAGTCCTTTACCTCAACCTTAAAACCTCTATTTTCACAATATCTAGTATACATCCTAAAGAGCATATCAGCCCAGTCTGTCGCTTCAAGTCCACCTGCACCCGCATTTATAGATAGGTAGGCATTATTTCTGTCATACTCTCCATTTAGCTGGGTCTTTAGTTTTAGACTTGCTAGGTTTTTCTTTATAGTTTTTAGATTTTTATCTATCTCTTCAAGAGTATCAAGCTCTTCTTCATCGCTTAATTCCACAAGGTCTATTAAGTCCTTGTTATCTTCTATGGCCTTTTTTATATCTGTATAGGCTTTATAATCTTCTTTCTTATCAGAAAGAGTTGCCATCACAGATGAAGCCTTATCAGAGTCATCCCAAAAATTTGGGGAGATTGACTCTTTTTGAAGGTCGTCTATTTCTTTTTTTAGCCCAGCCGGGTCAAAGACTATCTCCGACTAGGGCTAAAGTTTCTAAGAGATCTTTGATTTCTTCTTTTAGTTCAAATATTTCTCTCATATTACTTCTTTACATTTGATTTCTTAGCTTCACGTTCTAGTCTTCTACGTTCCGCCCTGTTTAGGCCTTCGTAGTCTTCTTCATCTGTAGAAGGGCCTTTTATATCTTCGTGGCTTGCTTCTTCAGGAACTAGAACTTGTTTTCTTCTGATATTTTGTCTGATTTCTACATTCATCATGTATCTAACAGTATCTTCTTGGATAGCCTTGGTCATTTCTTCATACATATCAAAACCTTCGTTGGTGTAGGCTCTTACTGGGTCTTCTTGGCCCATTGCCCTAACTCCGATTTCCTTACGCATTTGATCCATGGCATCTATGTGGTCCATCCATTTCTGATCTATAACTCTTAGAAGGATAACTCTTTCAACTTCCCTCATACTTTCAGGACCGAAAGTTGCTTCCTTATCTTCATATTTAGCAAGACTTGCTTCTGTAATACAGTCAACTAGGTTAGCTTGGGTGTAAGAGTTGATATTTTCAAAGTGAAGTTGGGTTACAGGTATACCAAGTCCATTTAGGTAGTTAAGTAGGGCTGTCATTTCCCAATTTTCTGGCTTAACTTCTGGATTTGTGAAGGTATAAACTGCATCTTTTATAACTTCCTTGATCATATCTACAATTGTTTCCTTCATATCCTCGCCCATAAGAACTTCACGTCTTTCGTTGTAGATGATTGTTCTTTGCTTGTTCATGACGTCGTTATATTGAAGGACTCTTTTTCTTGTAGCAAAGTTATTTGCTTCTACCCTTGTTTGAGCTTTTTCTATAGATCTTGAAACCATCCTAGATACTATTGGTTCATTTTCGTCAAAGTCTGCCTTTTCAACAAATTTTGCAACAGCTTCACCACCGTTAAGTCTGATTAGATCATCTTCTAGAGAGATAAAGAATCTTGACTTACCTGGGTCTCCTTGACGTCCTGAACGACCCCTAAGCTGGTTGTCTATACGTCTTGACTCGTGTCTTTCAGAACCTATGATATATAGACCTCCAGCAGCTATAACTTCTTTTTCTTCTGCCTTAATTTCTGGTCTAAATCGATCCTTATAGTGTCTAAATTTCTTTCTAACATCGATTATTTCTTGGTTATCTGTAGCTGAGAATGAGTCAACTTCTTCGATTAATTCTTCAGAAACTCCCTCTCTTCTAAGTTTTTGCTTAGCCATAAAGTCTACGTTACCACCAAGGGTAATATCTGTACCACGGCCGGCCATGTTTGTTGCAATTGTAACTGCACCAAGACGACCTGCTTGAGCAACAATTTCTGCTTCTCTTTCGTGGTTTTTAGCATTTAATACTGTATGTTTTATGCCAGCTTTTTTAAGGGCATCTGAAAGTCTTTCACTCGCCTCAATTGATATAGTACCTACAAGGATTGGTTGACCTGTAGCGTGGACCTTGTTTATTTCATTAATAATAGCGTTAAATTTACCTCGTTCATTTATATAAACATGGTCATTATCATCTTCTCTTTGTACTGGTCTGTTAGTTGGGATTTCTACAACGTCTAGTTTGTAGATTTCGTCAAACTCGTCTTCCTCAGTCTTAGCAGTACCGGTCATACCTGATAATTTATCATACATTCTAAAGTAGTTTTGGAAGGTAATTGTAGCAAGTGTTTTACTTTCTGCCTTAACTTCTACACCTTCTTTAGCCTCTATCGCTTGGTGAAGACCATCTGAGAAGCGACGACCTTGCATGATACGACCTGTAAATTCATCTACGATTTCAACTTCACCATGGTTTACTACATAGTCAATATCCCTTGTCATTGTAGTATTTGCCTTAAGAGCGTTGTTGATATAGTGAAATAATTCTAGGTTTTCTGTATCAGATAAGTTATCTATACCAAAAAATTCTTCAGCCTTTTTTGTTCCCTTTTCTGTAAGATTTGATGATTTTCTCTTCTCATCTACAAGGAAGTCTACATCTTCTACCTTAAATTCTCTGTCAAATGGGTCAATATCAGCATCTTCGTTAGGATCTAAGATTCTACCTTCAAGAGTTTGGATAAATTCATTTGCCTTTTGATAGGTGTCAGTTGATTCATCCCCTTGACCTGAGATTATAAGTGGAGTCCTTGCCTCATCTATTAAGATTGAGTCAACCTCATCTACTATAGAGTAGTTTAAGCCACGTTGAACCATATCTTCCTTATAGATAACCATGTTATCTCTTAGGTAGTCAAAACCGAATTGGTTATTTGTACCATAAGTAATATCTGCGTTATAGTTTTCTCTTCTTTCACTATTTGTAAGTCCATAAATAATACAACCTACTGTTAGACCAAGCCAGGTGTGAACTTTTCCCATCCACTCTTGGTCACGCTTGGCTAGGTAGTCGTTTACTGTTACTATGTGTACTCCCTTGCCAGATAGGGCGTTTAAATAAGAAGGAAGGGTTGCTACAAGAGTTTTACCTTCACCTGTCTTCATTTCAGCTATCTGACCATTATGTAGTACAATACCACCTAAAAGTTGCACTGGATAGTGCTTCATGCCTAGTACCCTATCACTTGCTTCTCTAACTACAGCAAAGGCCTCTACTAAGAGGTCATCAAGGGTTTCACCGTTTTTTAATCTTTCTTTAAATTCTATTGTTTTATGTTGTAAGTCTTCGTCACTTAACTTTTGCATATCTTCATCTAGTGCTAAGATCTTATCGACAGTTTTTTTATTTTCTTCGATTTCCTTTTGACTAAATGACTTAAATAAATTAAATAATGCCAAATTATTCACCTTCCAATTCTTCACTTATCCTACCCTTATTATACAAAATTTCAATCAGATATAGTTAATCAAGCCAAACTTGGCAGGTTATTTTTTCCATATAAAATTTACTAATAATTTCGTAAAATAAATCGATAATGATTATAATCCACTATACATTATAATAGATTTTATTCCTTAATTCAATCTGTTTTCCTAACTTAAGGCAAATTTAACATAAAAAAGCCCTAATTTTACTTAGGACTTTTAAGAAAGCTATTTTTGATCTAACTTTTGATCTAATTTGTGAACAGAATCTATATAACGGATGGTACCACTTGGTAGTCTTAAAAGAAGAGAATGGGTTGATGCCATATTATTATTCATAAAAGAAACTCCCTTTAGAAGAGACCCGTCAGTTATGCCTGTAGCCGCAAATAATACGTCATCGCCCTTTACCAAGTCCTCTATCTTATAAACCTTGTCAAAGTCAACTCCCATCTTTAGGCATCTTTTAACCTGCTTATAATCTGATGGAGCAAAGGTTCCTTGGAAGTCTCCTCCCAAACACTTAAGAGCTGCTGCTGCAATCACCCCTTCTGGAGCACCACCAACACCCATAATTAGGTCAATCTTGCCATTTGAAATACAGGTTGCGATGGCTGTAAGGATATCTCCGTCTTCTACCATGGAAATTCTCGCTCCTGCTTCTCTTATTTCTTCGATTAATTTTTCATGCCTTGGTCTGTGAAGAACAGAAACTGTCACATCACCAACCTTTTTACCAAGGGCCTTGGCTACATTTTCAATATTTTCTTTGACAGGCTTATTAATATCTATAACTCCCTTAGCCTCTGGTCCTGCAGCTATTTTATTCATATAAACATCAGGTGCATTTAATAAACAACCCTCTGGGGCTACAGCTATTACAGAAATAGAATTGCTTGTACCATTAGAAAGAGAAGTTGTGCCGTCAATTGGGTCAACTGCTATATCAACCTGGTTTTCTGCCTTAGGATCACCAATTTGCTCTCCTATATAAAGCATAGGTGCCTCGTCGATTTCTCCTTCGCCAATTACAACCTTGCCATTTATGCCAAGATATGAAAACATTGCCCTCATTTGATCTACTGCAATATTATCCGAATCATTTTTCTTGCCTTGGCCAAGATATTTTGCTGAACCAAGGGCCGCTGCTTCAGTTACACGACATAAATTGATACCTAGATCTCTATTCATCTTATCTCCTTATTTATTTTTGAAAACCTTTGTCTGATAAAACCATATTACCGTAAAATATAGTCTTGACAAGGCTTTTTATGGGACATTTTCTTCTTAATTTATAGATAAATCCACAAAAAAAGACCCAGTTATCTGGGCCAAAATTTCCTATAAGCCTAGGATATTTTTATATTTTTCGAATTCTTCTGGTACTTCCTTGTCAAAGACCATTTCCTTCCCTTCCTTATCTGTAAAGGCCAGGTGGGTGCAATGAAGAAGTGGGTGGTCTAGGTTAAATTTGTGTTTAAAATTTCCATAGACGGGATCTCCCAGAAGTGGGTGATTTAAATCCGTCATGTGGACTCTTATTTGGTGGGTCCTTCCTGTTATGATGTGAACCTTAACCAGGCTAAAACCTTCTACTTCGTTTAGGACTTCGTATTCTGAGATTGCCTTTCTTCCAGAAGGGCGTACTGCCATCTTGCGTCTATTGTGAGGGTCTCTGTCCATAAAATTTTCAATCCTTCCTGACTTCTGGACAAAATTTCCAAAAACTATAGCCAGGTACTCCTTTCTTACCTGTCTGGTTTCAAAAAGCTTTTTTAGATAACGGTAGGCCTCGTTATTTTTTGCTATAACCATAAGCCCTGTCGTATCCTTATCAAGCCTATGAACTATACCTGTCCTATCTTCCCCACCGATATGTGATAACCCTTCATAGCCATACTTATACAAAAGGGCATTTACCAAAGTCCCCGTCACAATGGATCCTGCCGGGTGGACTATGAGGTTTTTTTGCTTATTAATTATAGCATAGTCATCATTTTCATAGACAATTTCTAGTGGGATGTCTTCTGCTAAGATTTCTGGCACATCAAAAATAGAATCATCTATAAATATCTCATCGCCCATCTTTAGCTTAGTCGATGGTTTTACTTTTTTGTCATTAACTTTTATTAAGGAAGACTTGATAAAATCTTTTATCTTTTCCCTTGGTATTTCATCAAGTTCATCAGATATGTATTTATCAACTCTTATTAGGTCATCTGCTATTAATATCATAAGAGTATTATATGAGAAATTTAATTTTCTGCATTTAACCTTGCAAAATACTTTTGGGTTTGACCCAGGATTTCTTCTGAAGTCTTGATATTTTTAAGAAGACCACTTCTAATATTTAGACTTCTCCTTGGCGAATCAGTTAAGAGAATTTCTCCAGCCTTTCCTGAAGCCTTATTTTTATAAAAAGCAAGGGCAAGGTCCCTATTTATTTCAGAATTTAGATCCTTATCTGTATATAAAAGCCTTACTAGGTTAACTAAAAAATCATCTTCACTAGATATTGATTCTTTAGAAAAGTTTGCCAAGGTTTTTTTAGACTTTTCTAAAATTTCTTCAGACTCTCCTATCTTTTCTAAAAGATCTGCTCTTATCTCATCTACTACCTCAGAACTAGATTCTAATAAAATTTCTCCTGCATTTACAAAAACTTGGTTGGTAAAAACTGCATAGGCAAGTTTTTTCTCTGGAGTATTTAATCTCTCCATAAGTTTTTTATTTTCATTTCTTTCTCTTGCTTCATAAGATTTTTCATGTGCTTCATAAGATCTTACTACATTCTCTCCTAATTTATTTATAAGAAGGATTTGATTGTAGGTATCCATATAGCCATTATTTTCTGTCAAAAGACTTATGATAAAGCCTTGAGATTTAGTCTTTACAAAGGCCAGGTCGTTTTCAATAGATTCAAGCTCACCTGTTTTATTCATTGTTTCAAGCTTGGGGTTTATATTTTTAAGAAGTTTACTTCTTTTCATAGAAGAATTAGAAAGAGACTTAGCCATATCTCTTGCAACCCTGCTATCACTTTTATAAATTTCTAGCATGGCCAAGCTTAAGTCTTTGGCGTTTGCTGTATTTTCTTTACCCTTAGCAAGCATGAGCCTATTTAGCTTGGTCCTATCTTTCTTGGTAAGGGTTCTTATATAAGAATTTACCTTATCAAAACCACCAAGAGCTTCAATTAACCTATTAGTTGCTTCATTGTCTGACAAACGAAGGCTTAGGTCCAAATTCTTTCTTATATCTTCTGTATAAGCCATCTCTCCCTTTTCTACCCTATCTAAAATAGTAAGGCCTATTAGGGGCTTGATGGTAGATGCTGATGGCAACTTATCATCATCTGTATTTGCCATGTAAATATCTATATCACTAGGTCCGTAAACTGTTTTTATATTGACCTGGTAAAATAATTTTCCGTCAACAGTATCTTTCACAGCTTGATAAAGTTCGTCTTTTAGGACTTTTTCATCATCGTTTGCAAAGGAATTTCCAACTAGAAAGAGATTTACCAAAGCAAAGGTACAAAAAATCTTAAATATCTTTTTCATAATATTACAAGTCCCCCAAAGTGTTTTTAAAAATTCTACATAGAATTTCCCTGCTTGGTTTCTCATCAGTTGTAAAAATAATACTGATATAAGACCCTTCATCTTTTACAGCGAGGATTTTTGGATTAGAAAAATGTTTACTAACTATTGGAAGAACCGCCTTATTAAAAGGCACAGATAAGCTATATTCATCAATTTCATCACTTATCTTATCTTCAACCCTAAAGTCTTCAAAACAAAATTTGTTAGTAAAATCATAGGTAAAATCCTTAAGCCTAATCGCGCCTAAGTTAAAATCAATAGAACAAGAAAGGATATCATCATAAGAAACCTTGGTTTTCTCCATAGTTGAAGCAAAAAGCGCTCCTATATTTTTAAAGACAGCATCAGATTTTTCTGTAAGAAAAAATCCATCCTCATCCTTATAGATGTAGCCTTTTTGGATTAAATTGGCCACAATTTCTCTAGAATCATTAATAAAATAACCATCTATATCATAAATTTCATCATCACAAGTATAAATCGTTGAATAGTAAAGGCAAAATTCAAATTCCCCTATTGTTAAATCATAGGCAGGAGCTAAGAAAGAATAAAGATTTCTAAGATTATCCTTTATCTTTTTATGGTCCTTATTAAAATCATCTAAAAGACCAATAAAATGGGTAAAGGCCTCCCCATCTTCCATGTCATCATTATCTGTATCTCCAAGTTCAATCACATCCGAAAAATCATCCACATTTACAAGCACACTTGTCTTTACCCTCCTGGAGTTTATAGTATATTCAATTTCTACAAAGTGTCTACCGTCTTTTAGGAAGTTTTCAACTGCATCATCAAAGTCTTCGTCAAAGTTTTCATCATCTTCATCTAGATCATCAAAGGAAATATCCTTGTATTCATCGAAACTTATTATAGAAGCATAAGGATATTTTTCATTCAGGACTTTTTTTACATCCCTAATAAGCTTATATCGTCTGGTGTATTCAGGATTTAGGTCATCATTATCCTCTATATCCAGAATATACTTATCAGCTCCCATAATCCTCAAATCATCGAAGAGGTAATTTAACTTTTCTATCACGTCTGTGTAAGCGAAATCAACCAAGTCCTTGCCACGATCATAATCATCAAGGAGGCTTGAAAGTCTTTGGTCTAGGTCTTTTACGAGACTTATTGCCTTTTTTGTATGTGAATAGGAATAATAATAATTGTCATCATTTTCATTTTTAGTTTCTATTGTTAGATAACCCTGGTCAACAAGAGAGAAAAATTCTTCCCTAACTTCTTTGCCCTTAAAAAATCCTGAAGAATCAAGGTTTTTAAAAATTTCACTCCTGCGAAAATGTACGCTATCGATAATAAATTCAAGTTCCTTTAAGCTCAGGTCATAAACTGCGGCAAAAAATTGGAAACAATAGCCTATTTCTTCTTTTACAAAGCTATATCTTTCATAAACATCAAAAATATGGGCTAGGTCGGTTTTAAAATATGAATTAGTCATGGTCTCCTCCTTTATCCTACTAATAATTTTAACATAATTTTAAGATAAAAGGAATTAAAGAGAGAAAAACGACACCCCCAAGGTGCCGTTTGATCTTAGATTTTATTTAATTTTTTTGTATAAGCTGCCTGCACCAATTAAAGTAACTAGGGCGAGACCTGTACCTACTAGGCCTGTTTTTGGGTTAGTAGATGATTTTCTATTTTTTTCCTTGTTTTCTTTAGCCTTTGGCATTTGAGCCTTAGCTTTATTTGCCTTTACTTCTTCGATTTTAAAGATTTTTCCAAATTGAGCTGGCTCTGAGGTTAAGATTTCTTCTGATGTTTCAATTTTATAAGTTTCGCCTACTTTAGGGTTAGCCTTGCCAAAGTCTTTTTTAGCTATAGTATACTTGCTTTCCTTAATGCCTTTTTCATAAACAGTTACAAATTTATCGCTAACTTCTTCTACAACATATTCTTTAGTCATAGTTTTCGCTGGCATTTCTTTTTCTACTATTGAGAAAATCTTTCCAAATTGAGCAGGGTATGATTTTAGGGAAATGTTATTAGATGTGATTGTAAAGACCTTTCCTTTTTCAAGTTTCATATCCTTAAATTCAGATTTTGGAATATTATAAAGATTTGATTCATTGCCTACTTCATAAAGGTCTACACCTTCTTCGTAGATTTCTTTTACTACAAAGTCTCTTACGACTTTTTCTTCTTTTTCTGTTTTATCTTCATTATTTTCTGACTTTTTAATCTCTTTTATTTCATAGATTTTTGCAAATTGAGCAGGATATGTTTCTAATATCACATCATCTGTAACAATTTCTACCTCCATACCTTCCTTAAGATCAATATTCTTAAATTCTTTCTTAGGCACACTGTAAAGGTCTGCAGAATTTGATTTTTTAGCAACTAAAATCCCTTCTCCTTCTACTTTCTTAATAAGATAAGTTCCAGAAATTTTCTCCACTGCCATTTGAGTTTCTTCCATCATTTGTTCATCATTTTTGTTTTCAATTTCTTCGCTAGCATATGCGCTATTAATAACCATAGCAGAGATTGCTAGCGCAAGTATAAGTTTTGTCTTTTTCATGACACCCTCCTTAAAAAAATATATATTAGTGTCTTTGTAATTATATATTACCCAAAGTGGTGTTAAATTTGTAGAAATTTTGAAAGTTTTTTATAAGTTGTATACTAATATAAGAGAATTTTTTAAAAATATTGAAATTTAAAGGAGAATTGATATGAAATTTATTTCCTGGAATATAGACTCATTAAATGCAGCCCTCACAAGCGATTCAAATAGGGCTGTGATGAGTCGTTTGGTTTTAGACACTATAGTAAATGAGGATGCTGATATCATTGCTATCCAAGAAAC
>Ga0079226_10004736_pt1 | contig 10391 bp, 10 predicted proteins | sample Poulit2014_FD_76345 | JGI IMG/M metagenome (GOLD analysis project Ga0079226, IMG submission 76345) | Agricultural soil microbial communities from Georgia to study Nitrogen management - Poultry litter 2014 | ecosystem: Environmental > Terrestrial > Soil > Agricultural land | place: USA: Georgia...
CCCAACGGCCGGTTGGTCGATCTGCTGCTCGAAGCCGGGCACCCGGTGATCCCGGTGTCGCCGAACGCGATCAAGACCTGGCGCGAGGGCGAGGTCGTCTCTGGGGCGAAGTCCGACGCCGGGGACGCCGCGGTGATCGCGGAGTACCTGCGGCTGCGCAACCACAAGCTTCGACCGGTGCAGCCCTACTCCCCACAGACCAAGGCGCTGCGCACCGTGGTCCGCAGCCGCGACGACCTGGTCCAGATGCGGGTCGCGGCGACCAACCAGCTCGAGGCGCTGTTGGACGCGCACTGGCCCGGTGCCAAGGCGATCTTCGCCGACACCGCCTCCGCGATCAGCTTGGCGTTCCTGCGCCGCTACCCCACACCTGCCGCAGCGGCCCACCTCGGGGAGAAACGGCTGACGGCCTTCACCGCCAAACAGGGCTACTCGGGAAAGCGGCCAGCCGCTGAGCTCCTCGCCCGGCTGCGTAACGCCCCAGCCGGCACCACCGATGAAGCTTTGAGCGCTGCGATACACGATTCGGTCTCGGCCTTCGTGGAGGTCGTGACCACACTCAACAACGCCATCAAACAACTGGACAAGTCGGTCGCCACCCGACTCGGAGAGCACCCGGACGCGAAGATCTTCACGTCGCTGCCAAGGTCGGGTCAGATCAACGCAGCCCAGGTGCTCGCCGAGTGGGGCGACGTCCGAGAAGCCTACGACCATCCCGACGCCGTGGCAGCCCTCGCCGGCGTCACCCCAGTCACCAAGGAGTCCGGCAAACGCCAACACGCCGTGCACTTCCGCTGGGCATGCAACAAACGATTCCGTGTCGCACTGACCACCTTCGCCGACAACAGCCGACACGCCAGCCCCTGGGCCGCCGACATCTACAACCGAGCCCGCGCCCGCAACATCGACCACCCCCACGCCATCCGCATCCTGGCCCGCGCCTGGATCCGCGTGATCTACCGCTGCTGGAACGACTCCACGCTCTACGACCCCAGCCTCCACGGCGGCGCGCGGAAGCTGGACATCGCGGCCTGAGGTTGACTCAGGAAGTGTCATGCGTTCCCCTCCCCCGTGTTCGACCAGAGTCCACCTGGGTGGTGGTTGAACAGTGACTGATCGAAGCCGGTCGCCACAAGGTCATCGATGAAGGAGGGAGCGAGGTTGGGGATGGCTTTGCCGTCGGCGCCGGGGGTGAACACTGGGTGGCCGCTGGGGTGGTTGTTCTCCCCTGCTTGTACCTCGAGCACTTCGCTGATGTAGCGGAGTTTGCGGCCATTGGCATCGATATCGGTGCCAATGAAGACAACAAGGTGGAAGAGGCGGGAGACCAGGCGTGAGGCGTACTCGTAGGACCCGGTGTACTGGCCGACGAAGTCGACCAGGCGGTCGATGACCGTGCGTGCATTGTCGGCGTGGATGGTCGACATGCTCCCGCCACCGTGCTGCATGACGTCGACCAGGGCTCCGACCTCCGCGGCGGAACGGGCCTCGCCGACGATGACCCGGTCGGCATTCTCCCGCAGCGATCCCCAGGCAAGGTGCTCGGTGGTGACCTCACCACTGCGTTTACCGTCCGGGGTGAACTCTCCGGTCCAGGGCTTGGCCTCTAGTGCCACAACCTCTGGGTGGTCGACATCCTCGTGCAAATACAGCTCGTACTCGGTCTCGATCGTAACGATTTTCTCCGAGGTAGGGATCTCTCGAGCCAGGGCGCGCAGAAGGGTGGTCTTTCCCGATCCCTGCCGTTTACCGCTGACGACGATGCTCTTGCCGGCCCGCACCGCAGCGGCGAGGAACTCCTCGAGGACGACATCGAGCGCGCCGAGTTCGCGGAGCTTAGCCAGCGTCGCGTCGGCGAAGCGGTGGATGCGCAGGTTGACGATCGGTACGCCCTGCGTGATGTGCGGATGTGAGGCGTGCAGACGCACCTTGCCTGGCAGAGCCAGATCGAGGAACGGACTGCCCTGGGCGAAGGAGCGGCCCTGTCGGTCGGCGAGCTGTTGGAGATTGGAGATGAGCTCCTCGTCAGAGATCGCCACCGGAGGACCATGGACGCGGTCGCCGTTGGCGAGTTTGAGGAGGACGTGGTCGTGACCGTAGACGGCGATGTTCTCTACTTCGGGGTTGTCCACCAGCGGCTGGAGTCGACCCAGGCCGACGAGTTCGTCGAACAGGGCGGCTTTGATCTGGCGGGAGTAGTCCTCATCCCAGGGTTCCCCATCGCCTCGGATCAAGCCGGCGATGTGGTCTTTGACGATCTGCTCGATGATGGCCCGGACCTGTTCGGGTTCGCGACGCTGTCCGTCGCTGACGGTATCTGCAAGCCTGGGTGAGGCGGCCGCTCGTAGCTGCGCCACGTGCTGCCAAAACCGTGAGCTGTGGGCCTGGTGAGGCGCCCGCGTGGTCGGTTCCTGATTGCGCTGTTCCCGTCGGGGTGTGGCAGCTGGCGAGGCGGGATGCACCATCTTGCCCGTAGCCGGTGCAGTGTCCGGGGCGGGGCCCCCGCCCTGGTTGTGGGTGGTCGTCTCCTCGAACAGGGGCAGGCTGGTGGGGTCGTCCATCTCCGAAGTTGTGCTCATCGGGTTCCCTCTCCCCGCAACAGTTGCTCATTGGATTCGATCTGGGTGCGGATGTGCACGCCGGCGGCTTCGTAGGCTCGCACGAGCGGGCTCGTGGCATGTTTGCGTCCTGGCTGAGCCCCGACGGAGTACACCTCAGCGTTTACCGGGTCCCACGGCACCTCGGCTACAGCGGCTAGACCAGTCACCTTGCTGACCTCACGGGTGGCGTAGGGCCGTCCGGGCCCGACAGGCAGCAGGGACATACCGGTCAGGCCGGAGTCGGTGCCTGGGCCGTGGGTGGTGAGTCGTCGGGCGTGGTGGCGGGCTGCGTAAATGTCGGGTAGGCGTGTACCGGTGACCAGGATGCTTAGGTCGGCGGCGCTGAGCAGGCCGTCCCGGTCGTCGGGGTCGGGGGTGAGGCGGCCCAGGTCGACGATCGCATCCGCCCCGGACTCGTCGAGACTCTTCAGTGCGGTGATGAGAACCGGCCATAGCGATCGCACCGACTTTGCAGCTGAGGACGAGGGGATCCCCAGGAGCACCTCGGCGTGGCCGGTGAGTGGCATGGTGTGGTCACGAAGGGCCCACTGGTGTGGGGACTGGTACTGGGCGACGGTGAGGCTGGTGAGCCCTCGGGAAAGGTCCCACTCCCCTCTCTTGTACCCGGCAGGGATGGACGCGCCGGACAGGTCGGCTTCGACCAGGATGACCGGGCGTGGCCAGTACATCGTGAGCCCGAGGGCGCTGGTGGTGGTGCCTGGAGCCCCGGTGGCGTGAGTCAGTGTGATGACGGCCATCGTTCAGTCCGCCTGCACGGTGTCGATGATGAGTGCGATTCGTCCGGTGGCAGCGCGCGCGGCGAGCGCTGGCGCGTCCTCGTCGGGCACCAGGAGGTCGATGATGACGGTGGGTGAACCGTCGGCGGCGGTGGTGGTGGACAGGACAGTTGCTGGCAGGGTGGTCGGAGTCTCGCTCGGGGGGTCTGCTTGGGCTGGCGGGGTGTCAACGATCCTGACGTGGTCGCCCGCGGCCAGGGTCTGGGCCGGTACTTGGGTGGTTGAGAGAGCGACCCCGACCACGCTGTATCCAGGTTCGGGGGTGAGGTCGGTGGCTATAGCCCCGGTGGTGAGTGTGGCACCAGGGAGTAAGTCAACAGTGGCGTACTGGCCAACAACGTCCTCAAACTGGGACGCATCGAGGGCGGCGAGAGTGGTGTCAGACGGTAGCTCGACGGTTGTGAGGTCATCGGGCTCGATTTGCTCGCCGCGGCTGACGGTGGCGGCTAGAGCGAGGACCTGGGTGGATTGGCCGGAGGAGTTCAGTGCCGCCATGAATCCCAAGAAGAGGACGACAACGAGGACAACACCAAGGGCGATGAGCCCGGGCCGGCGCCGTTTGGCCACGGGCGGGAGCGTGCGCCTGCCTCCTAGCGTTGGCGCCGGTTGGGTTTGCATGTCCTGTGTCATATCGGGCCCCGATGTCGGATTAGTTGAAGTAGGCGTGCAGCGCCCTGGAGACGAGGTCGGATCGGTTCTGTGCGCCGGTCTCCTCGACGAGGCTGTCGAGGATGTCTTCGTTGCGTTGCGTGAGTCGCAGCGTGAGCTGAATGCGATCGACGCCGTCCTGGCGGCGTCCACGGGGCGTGCGCTCGAAGAGCGAGCGGCTCGTTGGAGCAGTGTCCTGGGTTGCCGTGAGGGCGTCGAGGTTCTGCTCGATGGCATCGAAGACGGTGGTGGTGTAATTGGTACCTGGGTGCTTGTTGATGTGCTCACGCAAGCGATCGCGCAGCTCGATGTCGACGTAGACTGCGCGGTTGGCGGACGTACCCGTCGCAGCGGCCGCTGGCGGCCGCTGCCGATCCCTCGACGTCGACTTCCCCCTGGTCTCGGCCCTCTTTCCACCCGTCTTTGCCTTGGCCCGCGGATTGGATGCCTTACCTGATTCTTCGCTCTCCTCGAGCTCGGGCGTACTCATGGGTGGCAGGCGGTCGAGTCCTTCAACCCGCTTTCCGAACGCACCAGCAAGGTTCTGGCTGCCGATGCCGCGCTTCTCGGGGCTCATCGTCCACTCTCCTGCTGCTGTTGAGCGAGGGTCTGTTCTGCTTCTACAAGGCGGCCCAGAATCTCCTGCGTTAGGGACTGGTAGTCCTGAGCGAGCGAGCCAGCTGAGGCTGCCACCACAGGGGCGGTCGATTTGCTTCGCAGCCGCTTCCAGAACGGTTCCGCCTGCGCGACGAGTACCTCGAGCTCGTGCGGGGCCTTCCCGTACTCACGCACATCATGTGCTGCGGACTCGACATACCGGATGGTTGTATTGAACAGAGGCGCCCGTCCCCCGAAGTCGTCGTTCATGGCCTGAAATGCGCGACTACGAAGTCTGGTGGACTGCTGTCCGATGCCGGTCAAGCAGATGCCCAGCAGCTCGAGGGTCGGGTTCGTGTCCTGAGCCTGGGCATATTGCTCCGCCATCGTCGATAGCCCCTTACGGCTGGAACTGTCAGAGCGGGCCGGGATGATCATGTATCGGGCAGCCACCAGAGCGAGGTCGACGAGTTCTGGACTCTTGGGCGGAGTATCAATGAGGATGACGTCATACCTCCCGGCCAGGTGCTGCAGCGACTCAGCGAGAGCCTCGCGGGAGAGGTCGCCGCTGATGAGGGCCCGTTGGACCTCGTAGGTCCGGGGCCCACCGCAGACGGCATCGAGATTGGTGCGAACGCCGCTGAGCGGGCGAAGGTCCTGGCCGTCGATAAGCGCTTCAGCCAGAGCGTCGGGGTTGACGTCAGGTTGAGTGGTGTAGCCGAGATCCTCCCCCAGGTTCGCCTGCGGGTCGAGGTCGATGAGCAAGACTCGGTGCTCGGCCTGAGCAAGCAGCGCGCCGATGGCCGCTACGAGTGAGGTCTTGAAGACGCCACCCTTGTCGTTGGCGAAGGCAACAGTCCGCCGTAGGACGAGTCGATCGATGTCGGCCATATGCGATTTCCCTTGAAGCTTTGGCTGCTGCCCCTCTGCCGACGCGCAAGAACCTGAACATCAGCTGCAAGGCAGGTTGCGGGTGTATGTGCATCTGAGAGTAGTCAGGCCGGCCGCAGGTTGCAAGAGGGGCATCAGATAGCGCTCAGGAGGCAGTCTGCCCTCAGCCCGCAGTAGGACTGCGAGCGTCCACAAATGCGAACGATTGAGAGACGAGGGTGAATTGCTGCATAAGCACAGGTGCACCACGAGCCGACCGCTGTACACATGCAGGCGACCAGATGGCGGCAATAACAGTGCAATGACAGCCTGAGGATTACCGGCTGCTCGGTGTGATGGCGTGATCCGCAACTGCGAGGCGGAGCTTCCGGACTGCTCGCGAGCACCGCTGGTCCAGGGTGCTGCGCGTGATGCTCAACTCGGTGGCGATCGCCTCTCGGGTTTCGTACCGATCGCCATTCCTCGGGGTGTAGCAGCGGGCCAGCAGGGAAGTCTCGGTCGCGTTGAGGATCTCGTGGTCTCGGGCCCAGGCGAGTAGTTCGAGGACCTCGAGGTGCGGATCGATCCGAGGGCACCCTTGGGCACGCTCGTCGAGGTTGTTGATGAGGGCGTCGTGGTTGACGATTTCGATTAGGCGGGGGCCCCCGTAGCGCTGCGAGCGGCCAGCGACGGCATTGAGTGCTCGGGTGGTCAAGTAGCTGACGATGCGTGCCTGACGGTCGCGGGGGAGGGCGGTAGCGGCTTCGATGACGGCGATGACGGTTGCTGCTTCGGCGTCCTCGAGGGTGTCGAATCGGTATTGGCATCGCCGGGCTGTGGAGCGGGTCCAATTGTAGAGCGCACGTAGGACGACCAGTGTCGCCAGTTGGTCCCCGTTCTGGTGCTCGCGGGTGAGGGCGAGGTATGTCTCATCGGGGCGGTGGTCACGTGCGGCGTCGACGACGTCGTCGAGGCTATGGCAGTCGCTGAGGCACCTGTGCCTGGATGCCCAGGCACTGAGCCTTGCCCTGACGCTGGGCGCATTGGCTTCGGTGGCCCACTGGTGCCGGAGTGCAGCAAATGGTGAGGCTGTCGTTGTTGCGGACATCGAACTTCCCCTTTCGTCGGTCCGCTCTTGACGCTCCTCACGTCGGCTTGCGCGCAGGGGCTTGCGCAATCACAACATTGAGTGTGATGTAGGTCACACTGATCTTCAGGTCCGTGTTTGTGCAGGTCAGGGGCTCATGCGCAACGTGCCAGGAACTCGATTTCTGTACTTGCAGGTGTCAGATCCAGCGCTGTGACTGCACGTAAGGAGGGGTATGAGTGTTACGACCCTGGATACCGCCCTGGAGGATCTGGCTCTGATCCATGCCCTAGAGACGGAGATTCGCGTCCTGCTCCTCGAGGTCGAAGCGGACCCGCTCGCCGGTGAGGTGCAGGCGGTGCAGTTGTGCCAGCTGCTGCAAAGCAGCAGGGCGGCACGGGCCAGGAACAGTCACCGGCGGATGAGGACTCTCATCGAGTCCGACCTTGGGAGGGGAACTTGATGTTGGGGGTTCTGAATCGGTCCGCAAAGTCCCCCGACGGCAAGACCTCAGAGGGGAGACAGGGGCAGGACGAACAGATGCAATGGACGCGAGGTTCAGACCTTGCTGTCACATTGATGAAAATCGGCTTCTGGGTGCTACTCGTCCTTGGAGGTATCGGCGGACTGGGCACCCTGACCTCCACCTCGGGGGTTGGACAGTCTGCATCCGACGATGATTCGGATGACCGCGGGCAGGAACGACAGCTCGCGCAGGGGCATGCACTGCAAGTGGCGCGAGCATGGTCAAGCGCTACCCAGGAAGACCCCGGTCAGGTTCTCGAGCTGCTGCCACAGCTGTCGGTCAGCGACTTGCCCGTCGCTGTTGACCCGGTGGTTGATGTCGTGGTCCAGAACGCTGAGCCGGTTGATGAGTGGACCTGGGCGGTGACGGTAGCGGTGACTAGCCGAGCTCCAGCAAGTGAAGGTGAGCAGCAACCGCCGCGCACGCAGTATCTACGCATTGCCATCGCTGTCGACGGGCACTCGGCCCAAGTATTGACGCTACCGGCGATCGTCGCGGGACCCGCGCCGATGGTGCCACCGGAGCTCGCCTACCCCAGAGAACTGCCTTCGCGCTCGGAGGTTGCAGGTTCCATTGACGGCTTTATGTCGGCGTTGCTGACCGGTGAGGGCGACGTGGCGCGTTACAGCACCCCTGGCGCTGAGACGAGTCCCGTAACGCCCGCCCCCTACGCGGAGGTTCAAGTCACCGAGGTCCGAACGATACAGACCGACGATGACCCGATCGCATCTCCTACCGGCGGACAGGTGCTGGAGGTGTTGGTGAGCGTCACGGCCTCAACTGAGGACCGCACAGATCGGCTGCAGTATCCGCTGCAGCTCACTGCCCGAGACGGCAGGTGGGAAGTTACGCAAGTGCGCTCTGGTCCGTTGGTGAGCGATGACATGCCAGACGAAGACCACAACTAGAGGAGAGCGGGAATCATGGAGAACGGACTCATTGGCTGGCTGCACAGCATGATCACCGACGTGCAGTTGTTGTTCAGCGCAGTTGCTGTTGCGGGCGCGCTCGGAATCATCATCTGGACTGTCGTTACGAAGAGGACTCTGGCGGCCACACTTGGTTCGGCCATCGTGGCAGCATTCTTGGTCTGGCTCGTGGACAGCATGGGTATCACCGACATCGCAGGTCTGTTTGAAGGCACGTTTACCCAATGAGCGATCCGCAGCACGTCGAGGTCGGTCGGTTCTACACGCTGGCCCGCCGCTTTCCGATCTTGATCGGCAAGCTGGATGCGGGGACGCGGTTGCCCTTCGGCCCCTACACCGTTGCCCAGGTCCTCGGCCTGGTTCTGGTGGTTTACGTGCTGCAGAGGACCTACACCTGGTGGTTGGCGCTGCCTCTTCCTTGGCCGCTGTTCATCGCGATCGGTGTGCCGGTTGGAACTGCAATTGGCCTGCGCAAGTTGCCGATCACCGGTAGAGGGCTGATATCGACGTTGGAGTCGCTGGTGAATCTGCTCACCTCGCCCTCTGGTGGGCGGATCAACCAGCGGACACCCGTTCTCCGGAGGCCCTATCGCGTGGCTGGGCCGACGTTCGCCCTGGCTGCACGGCATGAGGTGCCAAAGACGCGGACAATCCCACCACCACCCGCACCAGCGCGACAGCCATCACCATCACCGCTCGCACCACTGCCTGTACCAGCCGCTGTTCGTACTGAGAGTCGCGGATCGGCGCTGGCGGTGACCGGGGTGTCCCGACTGCTGGCTAGTGCCGTCAGCCGAGCAGATGATGCGCAGGAGGCTCGACGATGAAGCATCCCATCAGCACCCTTATCGACAATCTCCTCTTCACCACCCGGGGCGCGGTCTGGGCTGGGTGGCGCATCACACCGGCCCAGTACCCCCTGTCATCGCAGGAGGTGAAGCAGGGCGTCCTAGGCATGCACATGGGCCTGCTGCGCGCCCTGCGTGGGGAGTTCCTGCTGCTGGGTCTGTGCGCAGAGACCGACCCCACAGCGGTGGTCAGGGGCATGATCACAGGCATACCTCTGGAGGAACGCCCCGGATGGATCTCGGAGTGTGAGGCAACGCTAGACACGCTCGAGACGATCCAGCTCGGCGCGCGAGCGTTCTGGCTGTTCGTCCCACTGGCGAACTCCGGGCGGGAGCGGTTCGCTGAACCTCTGCGAGCAGCGCAAGAGAAGATCTTCGATAATGCGGGCCTGCCCCGTCGCGTGCCGGCTGCCCAGCGGGTCGAAACTCGACTGGCGCAAGCCGAGCGATTGCGTAGTCAGCTTCCAGATGCCTTCAATCTGCGCCCCACAACAGTTGCGGAGGTCGCCTGGATCTATGAACACGCAGCGCGCCGCGGCCTCAGCATCGACATGGCGGTTCCGAACGCGGACGCAACCGAGGAGGCCCTGTGGAAGCCGACCTCACCAGCCGCGCTCTGCCGCCCGGCGCTAGATGAAGGGGGCCAGTCCGACCGGCACAGTAAGGTGCGGGGGGCCATCGAGCTCCTCAAGCACCGGTACGTCAAGGTAGTCGACCCCACCTTGGAGACATCCTCCTACCAGGCGACGATCACGGTGGCCGACACCCCCAGCCAGGGCATCGCTTTCCCGGGGGGAGAGTGGCTGGGCAGTATCGATTCCTGCGGCCAAATCGTGGACTGGGCCCTGCGCGGGGTAGTCCGGTCGCGCGAAGAGGTCACTGCGCTGAATCGGAAGGCGATCCGCAATATCGCCGATCAGATGGACCAGCGCGAGGATGAGACCCGCGCCGGCGGCAGCAGCGACCTAGATCGTGCGGCTGCTGGCCTGACTCGCTATCAGCAGATCCTCGATCAGAACGACCTGGAAGTGGAGGTCGCGGCAACTACGTTGCTGACGGTGGCAGCTGAAACCGCTGAGGAGTGCCGCGCAGCCGCGGTCGATGTCATGAAGTTCCTCAACAATACAGACTTCAAGGCCACCCTCGAGATCGGAGCCCAGGAAGAGTTCTGGTGGGCCGCGCTGCCAGGCATGCCAACTACCCGAGCTGTGCGGGATATGCAACAGATCACCACCAGCAAGGACTGGTCCATGGCGATGCCGCTGATCTCCAGCGAACTTGGAGACCCCAACGGAACCCTGCGCGCGTGGTTAACCACCGGTGGGCGATTACAACCAGTTCTGCTGGACCTCCCCGGTGGGTCCAAGAGGCTGAACAAGTCCATGGCTGTCGGTGTGGTCGGTGAGCTCGGTGGGGGGAAGAGCTACACGATGAAAACGCTGGTGCTCGACGAGATCACCCGCAATGCGGCCCGAGTAGTAGCGCTAGA
>Ga0079226_10004738_pt1 | contig 10390 bp, 9 predicted proteins | sample Poulit2014_FD_76345 | JGI IMG/M metagenome (GOLD analysis project Ga0079226, IMG submission 76345) | Agricultural soil microbial communities from Georgia to study Nitrogen management - Poultry litter 2014 | ecosystem: Environmental > Terrestrial > Soil > Agricultural land | place: USA: Georgia...
CGCGCTTGCAAGCTTCTGCTGCCGATTTGGCCGGCGCGGAACTCAGCCTGATTGCAACCTTTGTGCAAAGCTATTTTCAGTACCAGCGCTTGCAACGGTTGCATGCACTGTATGAGCAGGCCGTGCGTATTTACAGCCGCAGCCTGGAAATTACCCAAAACCGCTATGAGGCAGGCCTAAGTGCACGCAGTGACGTAGACAGTGCCATCACCCAGCGTGAGAATGCCCTGGTGCAGCAGCAGACCGCAGCACGACAGCTATCGCAAATGGAGCATGCATTAGCCGTTTTGTTGGGGCAAGCGCCCTCAGTACATGAGCTGGCGCCGAAACAGGCAGAGGCGCAAATGCCGGCAATGCCCATCAGCATTCCCAGCGCTTTGTTAGAGCGGCGGCCAGATATAGTTGCTGCCGAGCGGCGGGTTGCCGCCGCCAATGCCGAGATCGGTGTGGCCCAAACTGCCTGGTTTCCCGAGTTCAGCTTTAATTTGCAGGGCGGTTATCGCAGCAGCAGCTGGTCTGAATGGATAACCACACCGGCGCGTTTCTGGTCGTTGGGGCCAGCGCTGGCCCTAAGCATTTTTGACGGTGGCGCGCGGCGGGCGCGCGTAGAGCAAGCGCAGGCACAATACGACGAGGCGGTTGGCCACTATAAGCAAACTGTGCTGGAAGCGCTTCAAGAGGTTGAGGATTTATTCGCCGACTGGCAGGGCCTGGAACGGGAGCGCCAAAGCCAAGAGCGGGCTCTGGACGCGGCGCGTCGGGCCCTGCAGTCCATGCAAGAACAATATGCCGCCGGGATGGTCGATTATCTAAGTCTGGCCCAGGTAGAAAACAGCACCCTAAGTACCGAACAAGCCATGCTGAATTTGGAAAATGAACAATTGCAGGTGGCCGTACGCTTGTTTGCTGCCCTGGGAGGCGGTTGGTCCATGGAATCAGCCGCTGAGCATCCAGTCCTCTAGGGCTTGCACCCATTGATAGGCCGGCAGGCCATAGTGGGCCTTGATTTCATCGGCGCGGCGATATAAATCGTCAAATGAGATTTCGGGTGCCTCTTTAAAGGAAATGGCGATAAGGTTACCATCCTCGGTTTCGGGCAGCCAGGCGGTGGCAGCAAAGCATTGGTTCAGTTCGTGAATATGCTGATGAACCTGCTGTGGGTGGCCCAGGAAATTACTAATCAAGAGGCCATCGGCGCTTAAGCTTCGGGCGCAGAGGGCGTAAAAATCCTGACCGCTCAGGGCGGGGGCAGTGGCCTCGCCCGGGTAGGCATCCAGTTGCAAGACTTGATAGTGTCCGGCGGGTCGCTGCCGCAGCTGCTGCTCGGCACAGCCGGCGGTGATGGTCAGTTGGGGGTGTTGGCGGGGGACAGCAAAATGGCGATGGGCGCATTCGATCACCTTGGGGTTGATTTCAAAGACCTCAAGCGCTGTCTCGGGACAATAATGCAACACGAAACGGGTTAAGGCGCCGGCCCCCAGGCCGCATTGGGCCATTCGTTTGGGTGCATCGGCAAAAAGTAACCAGAGCATCATGCGCTGGGCATATTCGTGTACCAGACGTTCGGGTTGTTGCAGGCACAGGGCGCCCTGGATCCAGGGGCTGTCCAGATAAAGATAACGAATGCCATCGTGCTCCTGAATCTGGGTATCGGGAAAGGGGTCTATTGGTGTGGGCATTATCGGGTTACCGGGTTAAACAGGTTAGAGGTTAACGGACAGGAGCTGGCGCATGCCTGCGATACCATGGGCACCATGGCTTTGGGCGGTGGCCAGTAGCCCCTCGTGTTGCCCGCCAATGGCGTAGACCGGCAGGGTAATTTGCTGGCTTAGCTCAGCAAAGCGATCCCAGCCCAGGTGAGGGCTGCCAGGATGGGAAGGGGTAGGCAATACATGACCGAGCACGGCGAAATCGGCTTGCAAGCGGGCAGCGCGCTGCAGTTCGGCTTCATCATGGGCCGATATGCCAAACAGATGCGGGCTGGGCAAACCGAAATGGGCGTGCAAGGCGTGCAGGCTGCCGGTTACCGGGGCGTCATCCAGGTAGCGGGCCTCGTGGCTGCGCAGGTGTACCCCATCTGCTTGGGCCCACCAAGACTGGGGGTGCGCGCTATTGACCAGGCAGGGTGCCTGGTGGTGGCGGCAGAGGGCCAGGGTCGCCTGAAAGCAGGCCAACAAGGCCTGCGCTGCCTGTGGGTCTTGCTGGGCCTGTTGCTGCCATTCAGGTTCGCGAAATTGCACCATCAGGGGCTGGCCCTGGGCCAGCATCTGGCCAAGCCGGGGCAGCCACTGGCTGCCGGCCGCATAAGCGCTGCTAATCAGATAGCGCGGCGGCAGGCGTAGCCAGCGCAAAATGGGCAAGGTCGCTGGCAGAATGGGGCCGATGGCCCCCAGCTGCTGGGGCTGGACCCAAGCTAACGTTTGGCCCTCGAGCCCAAGCGGGCTCCCTGACCAGCGGGTAATGATAAAAAAGCTGAGCTGTACGGGGCCCTTGGGATAGTGATAAGTGGTGGTGACCCAGTGCTGACTGTGCTGTGGGTCGATGTCGATGCCGAGTTCTTCTTGCAGTTCCCGGGCAACGGCAGCCAGTGGTGTTTCTCCGGGTTCGATCTTGCCGCCGGGCAATTCCCACCAATAGGGCCAGGGCTTGTCTGCAGGCCGGCTGGTCAGCAGCAGCTGGCCATCTGGCTGGCGTAAAATCCCTACGGCAACCTGGGTGGGGGGGTTAGACATGGCGCGCCGCCCAGTCTTGGGCAAACTGCCTGGCTACCCTGCCCGAGCGCGAGCCCCGTTGCAAAGCCCACTGCAAGGCTGGCTGCCGGGCTGCCTCGATCTGTTCGGCTGGGCATCCCAGCGCTTCCAGCCAGTATTCAACGATCTTAAGGTAGCTGTTTTGGCTAAAGGGATAAAAAGAAAGCCACAGGCCAAAACGCTCAGAGAGGGAGATTTTTTCCTCGACAGCCTCGCCCGGGTGAATTTCACCACCTTGTGGGTTGCCCTCGAGGTTTTCATGCATGAATTCGGGCATCAGGTGGCGGCGGTTCGAGGTGGCGTAAATAAGCACATTTTCACTGGGTGCCGCCACCGAGCCATCCAGAACAGATTTCAGCTCTTTATAACCTGGCTCGCCAGCCTCAAAAGAGAGGTCATCGCAAAAAATGATAAAGCGTTCGGGGCGGTCAGCCAGCTGCTTAATGATATCATTCAGGTCAGCCAGGTCTTCCTTGTCTACTTCAACCAGGCGCAAGCCTTGCTCGGCAAAGCGATGCAACATGGCACGCACCAAAGAGCTTTTACCAGTGCCGCGCGCCCCAGTCATGAGGACATTGTTAGCGGGTTTGCCAGTAACAAAGTGCAGGGTATTGCGCTGCAGGACTTGTTTTTGGTCATCAATATGCAACAGGTCATCAGTGGCGATGCGGGCAATGTTGTGTACCGATTCCAGCCAGCCCCCGGCCCCTTGTTTGCGCCAACGGTAGGCCAATGCAGACCAGTCTGTGGCCGGAGGCACAGGGGGCAGCCAAGCCTCGAGCTGGGCCAAAACATGTTCGGCGCGCCGGATCAGCGCGGTGAGATCATAGGCAGACAAGAAGACCTCCAGATACTAAAACGGTAGTATTAAACGGTTAATCATACCTTTTAAATTATTTACGTTCACTACATGGGCGTGTAGGGTACAAAGTTTAGCTAATTATTATCAAGCCGTATAATTACAGCTTGGTTTTCCGGCTTTACCCTTTATTTGAATTTTTTGGATAGTGCTTTGAGCTTTTCTGACTTATTTGCCCCCATCTCTACCGATATGCAAGCACTCGACGAGGTGATACGGGGTCGCCTGGATTCCGAGGTGGTGCTGATTCGTACCATCGGGGAATACATCGTTAGCGCGGGGGGGAAACGCCTGCGTCCTGCCGTGCTCATGCTGGTTGCCAAGGCCCTGGGCTATCAAGGAACAAATCACCATACGTTGGCTGCCGTTGTTGAGTTTATTCATACGGCCACCTTGTTGCATGATGATGTGGTCGATGAATCTGATTTGCGCCGGGGACGCAGCACGGCTAATGCGGTTTTTGGTAATGCAGCCAGCGTGCTGGTGGGCGATTATCTGTATTCGCGTTCCTTTGAAATGATGGTAGAGACCAGCTCGATGAAAGCCATGGGGGTGTTGTCTGCAGCGACTACCGTCATTGCTGAGGGCGAGGTGTTACAGCTGCTCAATGTCCATGATCCCGATGTCTCTGAAGAGCGCTACATGCAGGTGGTGCGGTATAAAACCGCCAAGCTGTTCGAGGCGGCGGCCGAGGTTGGGGCCATCCTGGGCCAGGCCGATGACCGGCTGCAACAGGCAGCTGCCACTTTCGGGCGCCATATTGGTACGGCCTTTCAACTGATTGATGATGTGTTGGATTACAGTGGCGATGCCGAGGCCCTGGGTAAAAATGTGGGTGATGACTTGCGCGAGGGCAAGCCAACCCTGCCGTTGATTCGCGTCATGCAGGTGGGCAGCCCGGCTCAGCAACGCCTAATCCGCGAGGCCATTGAAACGGGTGACGCCGATTTTTCGTCGGTAGCTCAGGCCATTGCCCAAACCGATGCCGTCGAGTACACGCGCCAAGCGGCCCACCACGAGGTGGATCTGGCTTTGGCCGCTCTGAAATTATTTCCCAAGCACGAGTGCACACAAACTTTACACGATATCTGTCAGTTCGCCGTCCAGCGTGATCGCTAGCCAAGGGCTAACAGCAGCAGGCCTTTTGCCATAGGTTACAATGGTCATTAGCGCGGAAAATCCGCGCTTTTTCATTTGTTGCATCGAAGCACGTTCAGAGCGTGCCCACTTGCTGATTTACGATAAAAGGGCCCATTCATCATGGTTTTTGAACTCGGTAATGCTGAAGTTCTCGGCTTGGCTGGTTTGTTTTTGATTGTGGGGAATATGATTAAAGATCGCGTCGGTATTCTGTCGCGATTTTTCATTCCTGCCCCAGTGATAGGGGGACTGCTTTTTTCCCTGATCGTATTGGTTGGGCACCAAACTCATTTATTTGATTTTGAGTTTGACAATACCATGCGTGATCTGCTGCTGATCATGTTCTTTACGACCATCGGTTTTACGGCCAGCCTGGAAATGCTGAAAAAAGGGGGCATTGCCGTTGCTCTGTTTATTGCCTGTTGTACCCTGCTGGTGCTGCTGCAAAATGTCATTGGGGTTAGCCTGGCCCAATTGTTGGGGGTGCACCCCCTGATCGGTTTGGCCGCAGGCTCGGTGTCCTTGACTGGGGGGCACGGCACCTCGGCTGCCTTTGGGCCTTTGCTAGAGCAAAAAGGGGCTGTAGGGGCCTTACCCGCCTCGCTCGCGGCAGCAACCTGGGGGCTGGTGGCAGGTTCAATGATAGGTGGTCCATTGGGGCTACGCTTGCTGCGCCGGCGCCGCATCAGTCGGCCGTTGCCCGAAGCGGATGGCACCGCGGCCGTACCCGCCGAAGACGAGTTGCTGACTGATGATGCAGATAATGAGGGGGCTGGGCCCGAAACACCGGCTGCAGAGGGGCCGCAAGGGCCTTTGGACCGAGCCGCTAGGCGTCAGCCCGTTTCGCTGTTGGCCGTGATATTCCTGTGCTTTGCCATTGGCATTGGTGGCGCGGTTTATGCCGTGTTGGAAGATCACCATATCACCATTCCCGCTTATCTGACGGCCATGGTGGTCGCCGCCATCATCCGCAATTATATTGATTGGCGTGGCCATCGCTTTCCTGTCCGGGAAATGGAAACCATCAGCGAGATTTCTCTGGGTTTCTTTTTGGTGCTGGCTTTGATGAGCATGAAACTATGGGAGCTGGCCGATGTTTTTGGGCCCATACTGATCATTTTGGTGGTGCAGACCATTGTGGTATTCTTTTTTGCCTACTACATCACCTATCTGATTATGGGGCGTGACTATGATGCCGCTACCTTGGCGGTGGGGCATTGCGGGGTTGGTTTGGGGGCCACCCCGAATGCCATGGCCAATATTCAGGCCTTTACGCTGGCCAACGGCCCCTCACCAAAGGCGTTTTTTGTGATTCCCATTGTGGGCTCACTGTTTATTGATTTTATCAACGCCATTGTCATTACCGTCTTTGTTAACGTATTTGCCTGATGCGGGTTGGCAAGTCGGCAAGACGGATAGCCGCATGTGCCCGCTACAGGCTTGGGTACTGGCCTATAACTGATAGTCGTATTCAACGGTCAATGGGGCGTGGTCACTAAAGCGCTCTTCCTTGTACACATGGGCTTTTTTGGCGCGCGCGGCAATGCCCGGGGTGGCAATATGGTAGTCGATGCGCCAGCCTGTGTTGTTGGCCCAGGCTTGTCCGCGGTAGCTCCACCAGGTGTAGCCCTCGCCAGTGGCTTCCGGATAGAGCTGCCGAAACACGTCGACCCAGCCGAATTCCTCGAGCACTTTGGTCATCCAGGCCCGTTCTTCTGGTAGAAAGCCCGAGTTTTTCTGATTCCCGCGCCAATTTTTAAGGTCCATCTTGGTGTGGGCAATGTTCCAGTCGCCGCAGATGATGAATTCACGCCCCGTCTCACGATGGGCTTGCATCATGGGGGCGATCCAGGCTTCGAAACGCTCAAGGAAACGGTATTTGGCCTCTTGGCGTTCATCGCCGCTGGTGCCCGAAGGCAAATAGGCGCTGATGACCGTCAGCTTGTCGTAATCGGCGCGTATGAGGCGCCCTTCAGGATCAAATTCATCGCATTGCATGCCGGTGCTGATGGTTGCCTCGTCATTTTTCAGGTACAAACCGACACCGCTATAGCCAGGGCGCTCGGCAAGGCAAAAATGGCCCCGATAGCCCTCGGGATGACGCATGGGCGCTTTGAGATCGGGGTCACTGATACGTACCTCTTGCATGCACAAAATATCGGGCTGCTCCCGAGTTAACCAATCCGCCAGGCCTTTGCGGTAGGCGGCGCGAATACCATTAAGATTGAGAGAGGTGACTTTTAGCAACCGTTGGCTCCTGCAATGAGATGGATGATAAGGGTCAGCCCGGTATATTAGCAAAATCTGCGCGACTGCGAGGAAGCAGCCGGAGGTATCGCCTGTTTTATGTCCTTGTCTTTGCCCCAAAAAGTAACGATTGTGCAGTGGGCTAATAATCTGTGGAATAATAGGGCCTGTTTAATTTATTGCTCTGAGGAACACATGCAAGCGCTACGCAATCAATTTGTACAGTTTGCCCTGGACCAGGGCGTGCTGCGCTTTGGCCAATTTGAAGTCAAGTCTGGGCGCATCAGCCCCTATTTCTTTAATGCCGGCTTGTTTAATACGGGCAACAGTGTGCAGCGGTTGGCTTCTTTTTATGCCCAAACCTTGCTCAATGCGCAAATCGACTTTGACATGCTTTATGGTCCCGCTTACAAGGGCATTCCTCTGGTGACCGCTACTGCCATGGCACTTGGCGCACACCCCGAGCGAGAGGAGCGCGATGTGCCCTTTGCTTTTAACCGCAAGGAAGCCAAGGCGCATGGTGAAGGCGGGGTGTTGGTAGGGGCCCCGCTCAAGGGCCGGGTAGTCATCGTCGATGATGTGATCACGGCGGGCACCTCAGTGCGCGAGTCCGTTGAAATCATACGTGCCCAGGGCGCTGAGCCCGTTGCGGTCCTGATTGCCCTGGATCGCATGGAGCGTGCCGGCACGGCATCGCAGGTGGAAACCTATTCCGCAGTACAAGCCGTTCAGGATGAATTTGACTTGCAAGTGATCAGCATTGCGTCCTTGGCAGACATCATGTTTTATTTGGAGAACACCCCTGAACTGGTGACTCACAAAACCGCCATTGCCGCCTATAGACAGCGCTACGGGGTATAGGGCAACGACACTGCCGCTGGGGTATATTGGCCGTGCCCATGCCTGGCTTCTGCAGGCCTAATTATCGAGCTTGGCCTTAAGAATCTCAGCCACTTGACGCGGGTTAGCCTGGCCTTTGGCGGCTTTCATGACCTGACCCACCAGCGAGTTAAAGGCGCGGTCACGCCCAGCATGGTATTGCTCAACAATTTTGGGGTTGGCCGCAATGGCTTCATCCACCATGGCCTCTAGGGCGCCGGTATCACTAATCTGCTGGTAGCCCCGTTTTTTAATGATGCGATCCGGGTCGCCTTCTTCTTCGCCTTCCCACATGGCCGCAAACACTTTGCGGGCCATATTGTTGGAAATGCTTTGGTCAGCGATGCGGCTGATGAGCCGCGCCAGCTGTTCAGGACGCACGGGCGATTCCTGAATCTCGAGCTCGGCGCGATTTAGGGCAGCAGCCAGGTCGGTAAGTATCCAGTTGGCAATGAGCTTGGCTTGTTGGCCGTCAAGGGCGGCCAGCGCCGTTTCAAAATAATCGGTGGTGGCCCGCTGGCTGGTTAATTGAGTGGCATCGTAGGCACTGAGCTCGAGCTCTTGCTGAAAGCGCTCTTGTTTTTCCTGGGGGAGCTCGGGCATGGCTGACTTCAGTTTTTGAATTTGTGCCTCGGTGATGATCAGGGGCAACAGATCAGGGTCTGAAAAATAGCGGTAATCATCAGCATCTTCTTTGGTACGCATGCTACGCGTTTCATCGCGCTCGGAATCGTAGAGGCGCGTTTCCTGGATGATCGTTCCGCCACTTTCCAAAACGTCGATTTGGCGCTGTGCCTCGTAGATAATGGCACGCTCGAGGAAGCGGAAAGAGTTAATGTTTTTCAGTTCGCAGCGGGTGCCCAGGACGGTATCCCCAGCTCGTCGCACGGAGACGTTGGCATCGACCCTAAATGAACCTTCTTGCATGTTGCCATCGCAGATGCCGAGCCAAACCACCAAGCGATGCAGGGTGCGTGCGAAGGCGGCTGCTTGGGCGGCGGAACGCAGATCGGGCTCGGAGACAATTTCCAGCAGGGGCGTGCCTGCACGGTTCAGGTCGATACCCGAGCTAGACTCGCCATGCGGGCCTACATAGTTTTCGTGCAAGGATTTGCCAGCGTCCTCTTCGAGGTGAGCGCGCGTCAGCTGAATGGCGTAATCTGTGTCTTCGAGCTGGAATTCGATCTGCCCCCCTTCAAGAATGGGTCGATCAAATTGGCTGATTTGATAGTTTTTGGGCAGGTCAGGATAAAAATAGTTCTTGCGTGCAAACACCGAGGTCTGGTTAATAGTGGCACCTACCGCAAGGCCAAACATGATGGCCTTTTCAGCAACAGCGCGGTTAAAGACGGGCAAGGCACCAGGCAGGGCCAGATCGACCTCGTTTGCTTGGGTATTTGGTTCGGCACCAAAGGCGGTGCTGCTGCTGGAAAAAATTTTGGCAGCTGTTGATAGTTGTACGTGGGTTTCAAGCCCAATGACAATTTCCCATTCCATGATTACAGTTCCGGTGTTCGTTGATGCCAGTCGGTGTGTTTCTGGTAGCAGTCGGCGATGGCAAGCAGCTGCCCCTCGTGATAGTGACGACCAATGAGTTGCATGCCGATGGGCAGGGCTGGACTGTCGCTGCTAAAGCCGCAGGGCAGGCTCATGGCAGGCAGCCCTGCCAGGTTGGCGCCAAGCGTGTAGTGATCGGCCTGCCAGCTTTCTGTTGGCTTGGCCAGGGGCTGATTCAGTAGCCGTGGCAGGTCAGCGGTGACGGGCGCCAGAATAAGGTCGCATTGCTCGAGGGCTTGCTGGTATTGTTTGAAAATCAGATGGCGTACGCGTTGAGCCTGCAAAAAGAAAGTCTCGTAATGGCCTTCGCTGAGCACGTAGGTGCCGGCCAAAATGCGGCGGATAACCTCGGTGCCAAAACCTTCGGCCCGACTGCGGGCCATCATGTCGTGGATGTCTTGGTAGTCTTGGGTGCGGTGGCCATAGCGTACCCCATCAAACCGGGCCAGGTTGCTGGAAGCCTCGGCGGGGCTAATGATGTAATAAGCCGCGCTGGCCTTGTCGCTGAGGGGAATGGACACCTCGACCCGCTGTGCACCAAGTTGTTCGAGGGTTGCCAAGGCCTGTTCGAGGGCCTGGGCAATTTGGGGGTCCAGGGCCTGCCAGTCAAATTCCTTGATGAGGCCAATGCGCAAGCCCTTGAGCGGGGTATTCCCCTGTTGGGCAAATTGGCTTTGCAGGGCGTCATGCTGGGCCTGGATGCGCTGGCCGTTGTTGGCTTCTTCGTGGCAATATTCCAGGCTGGTAGGGTCTTTGCTGTCAAAACCGCTCATGGCGCCTAGCAGGGCCAGCAGGTCTTGGGCAGAGCGCGCAATGGCCCCCGCCTGATCCAGGCTAGAGGCATAGGCAATCAGCCCATAGCGTGAGACCACCCCGTAGGTTGGCTTGATGCCGCTGACTCCGCAAAAGGAGGCTGGCTGGCGGATGGAGCCCCCGGTGTCCGAGGCTGTGGCAGCCA
>Ga0079226_10004739_pt1 | contig 10390 bp, 8 predicted proteins | sample Poulit2014_FD_76345 | JGI IMG/M metagenome (GOLD analysis project Ga0079226, IMG submission 76345) | Agricultural soil microbial communities from Georgia to study Nitrogen management - Poultry litter 2014 | ecosystem: Environmental > Terrestrial > Soil > Agricultural land | place: USA: Georgia...
AATAGAAGAGAACTGACAAACTTCCGAAATTTAAGGGTCTATAGATTCAACATAGTGTAAAGCTATGTTCCAACCCACGTTGGGGCGGGTGGTGTAAAGTAAAATTTGGCCCTCTGACCCTGGCACCCCGTCGCAACGAGCTCTAAATGAACATTCTAATGTCAAAGTGGAATCCACCAAAGAAATGGATTTCAATGAAGTATCGCAGAAAGAAATATCTGATGTTGCCGAGTACAGAAACAACATCCCTCGAAAATCGTTAAACGATAAAACACCAGTTGAGTGTTTCATCGAATATGTCGGTAAAAAATTTGGGAAAAATATTTTGTCTCGCTTAAATTGACAAATCAAATATTTAAAAATTCAGTGCATAAGCTCTTGCATCTAAAATGACAGTTTTTAATACATTTTTATGCGTAATGCCTCGAACAAAATCTAACGCGTTGCTTTACAGCAACGCGTTTAATCGAATCAAAAATTTTTTAGTATTCTTTTATGGTCAATGAAATAGAGGACAGTATTAATAAATAACAGAAAGAAGTAATCCTTCATCTATTTACAAGATAAAGATACTGAACCTAAATTGTTGAAATCAGCTATAATTGTATCACCAGATTTGATTGGGATTGCTTCAGATATTGCTCCACTCAACACTATATCACCTTTTTCAAAATTTCCCCCTTTCCTTTCGAGCGTGTTTGCCGCCCACGCCATGGCTTTAAATGGATGACCTAATACTGCTGCACTAGATCCAGTCTGTTCTACTTTTCCGTTTTTAGACATAGTTACACCTATATTGCTTAAGTCAATTGACTTCGTCAAATTCAGTTGACTTCCCACTATACATTTTTTTGAAGAACAATTATCGGCAATAATATCTAGTAAAGTAAATTTAAAGTCTTTATAACGGCTGTCAATCACTTCAAAAGCAGGCGCGACGTATTTCGTAGCTTGTAAAATGTCTGTTTCTGTAATATTTTCTCCTTGAATATCTTCATTGAGAAAGAAAGCAATTTCAGGCTCAATTTTAGGATGGATTAAAAAAGAACAATCGAGAGGTTCCCATTCATAAGCCAACATATCTGCATGTAATTCTCCAATTATTGCTTCGTCAACACCCATCATTTCTTGTTTAGCTTTGCTTGTTAACCCCAACTTTAAACCTGTCTTAACAGTGTTATTTTCTTTTAAGCGTTGCTTTAATAGTTTATTTTGTATACTATATGCTTCATCTATTGTTAAATCAGGATGATTATTAGTAATCTTTTCTACTTCATGACCATCTTGTTCTGCATGCAGAAGGTATGCAATTATATTTTCATATTGATTTGTTGTAGCACTATCCATTTATACTCCCTCTTTTTGTGCTAAATTAGCTGCCACATCAAGAATCATGTCTTCTTGGCCACCCACAGCTTTTAGTTTCCCTAATTCGATTAAGATATCACGTGAATCAATCCCGAATCGTTTGCCTGCTCGTTCTGCGTGAAGTAAAAAGCTGGAATACACCCCTGCGTACCCTAAAGCAAGGCTTCCCTTCGTGATTTCCTGTGTTCCTTGAATAAGAGGTGCTACGACATCTTCTGCCAAATCCATCATTTTGTATATATTGATGCCAACGTCCATTCCCAAACGGTCCATTACGGCAAGCAATACCTCGGTTTGGGTGTTTCCAGCACCTGCTCCTAGACAGCGCACACTCCCATCAATTCTCGTTGCTCCGGCATCCATTGCTGCAACTGTATTGGCAACAGCGACGGATAAATTGTTATGTCCGTGAAAACCCACTTCAATATTTAAGTTATCCTTTAATTCTTTCACTTTTTCTGTGACTTGATGTGGTAAAAGAGCACCGGCGGAATCAGTTACATAAACAGCTTGAGCTCCATAACTTTCCATTAATTTAGCTTGTTCGACAAGTTTTTCCGTTGGGGCCGAGTGAGCCATCATTAAAAATCCGAGTGCCTCCATCCCGAGTTCACGAGCAAAATGCAGGTGTTGTGCGGAAACGTCGGCTTCTGTTACATGTGTTGCCACACGGACAAGCCTGGCTCCTATATTTTGAGCTTCTTTTAATTCATGAACTGTGTCAATTCCTGGAAGTAATAAAACAGCTATTTTAGAGTTTTTGGTTTCTTCAACGGCTGTTTCGATAAGTTTAAATTCGTTTTCCAAAGAACGGCCATATTGAAGTGTTGACCCTCCTAGGCCGTCTCCATGACTCACTTCAATATAATGCATTCCGGCATCGTCTAACGCTCTTGTTACATCGCGCACTTGTTGTTTGGTAAATTGATGAGCCATTGCATGACTACCGTCACGTAACGTTACATCTGTGATTTGAATATCCTGTCTCGTTTGTTTCGACATACTATACCCTCCTTTGCACTATTAATTAAGAAGTGACAATAGAACGTGCAAAATCCTCGCCAACTTTTTTTGCTGCTGCTGTCATGATATCGAGATTGCCAGCATAAGTAGGGAAGTAATCCCCCGCCCCTTCCACTTCAACAAAAATTGTGACCATATTGCCGTCAAACATTGGCTCCTGTTTTAAATGAAAACCTGGAACATATTCTTGTACGGTTTTTTCCATATCTTTAATAGACTGATACACTTTATCTTGATCCATATTTCTCACTTCGCAGTAAATTGTATCACGCATCATGATGGGAGGGTCCGCCGGGTTTAAAATAATCAGTGCTTTTCCTTCATCGGCTCCCCCTGTTTCCTCGAGGCCCTTACGAGTAGTAATAGTAAATTCATCGATATTAGCCCGTGTTCCCGGGCCGGCACTTAAACTGGATATGGTAGCAACAATTTCTGCATAAGATACATCCGCAGCCTGGTTCACTGCGTGAACCATTGGAACAGTGGCCTGCCCCCCGCATGTAATCATATTGACATTAACATACCCTTTATCAGTATCTGTTTTGCCAACAGCCGGACTGAAAAAAGGACCGACTGCAGCTGGTGTTAAGTCAATCACCATTTTATTTAATTCTTTTAGAATTTTCGCATGATGTTCATGTGCCTTGGCAGATGTTGCATCAAAAACCAAATCAGCTAAATCAGGATCTTCTTGAATGGCTTCAATACCGTTTGAAAAAGCTTGATACCCTTTTTCTTTAGCCCGTTTCAGCCCATCCGAATCAGGATCAATACCTATTAAAGCTGTTAATTCAATAACATCACTGTTCTCAAGTTTATACATTAAATCTGTACCAATATTTCCCGTACCGATTATTGCAGCTTTTACTTTACTCATTATTACGCTCCTTTCTTACTTTATTGAAATGTTACTTCGACATTACCCAATTGACCAAAATCTGCTAAAATTGTATCTCCAGGATTGATAGCTAAAGCGCCAGAAAGAGCACCAGGGAGGATTAATTCTCCTTTTTCTAATGTAATGCCGTAGTCTGATAACTTATTCGCCAGCCAGGCCACTGCTTCAGCAGGGTGACCTAAAGCTGCTGCTCCAGCTCCTGTCGCGACAATTTCATTATTTTTCTTTAAAATCATACCATTTGTTCGCAAGTTAACCTCATCTAATTGTTTTTTTCCATCACCAATAACTACTTTCGAAGATGAACCGTTATCTGCAATCGTATCAATAAGTTTTATTTTCCAGTCAGCTATACGACTATCAATGATTTCAAGAGTTGGAAGAACATAATCTGTAGCCATTATAACGTCTAAAAAAGTAATGTTTGGTCCCATTACATCTTCTTTTAGTATAAAACCAATTTCTGCTTCAACTTTGGGAGCGATCATTTTCGTAGTATCAACAATACCTTTATTTTCGATTTTCATATCATCAAAGAGATGACCATAATCTGGTTCATTGACACCGAGCATTTCCTGCATCGCTTTGCTTGTTAGCCCTACTTTTTTTCCAATTATATTTTTTCCTTGCTTTTCCTTAAAATTAGCTATTTCAAGTTGAATACCATAAGCATCTTCTACCGTTAAATTTTTATCACGCTCTGTGAGTGGCTTAATTTCTTTTGCTTTGTTTTCAGCTTCAAATAACTCTTTTGCATAATTGGTCTTTGGTGTACTCATTAAGGAATCATCTCCTTATTTTCTAAAAAAATTGGTTTTTTAAATACTTTTAGTTAGTTTTTAAGAAAAGCTAATACATGATCAATAAAGGGATCGGTTTTTTCTATTTGTGTCCAATGACCACATTCATTAAATAAATGTAATTCAGCATGCGGCAAAAGTTGAATTAATTGATAGCTGGTTTCTTCAAACGGGATTACTTGGTCATTTAATCCATGAAATAACAAAGTTTCTGTTTTAATTTCTTGGATACTTTGATTAGGTAAAGCAAGCTCGTCTAATCTTTTTTGTCGGTTATCAAAAAACATCTCCGAGAAAGCGTCTCTTGTTTCCGGCTCCATACTAGCCTCGTAACGCATGCGAACAAGTTCTTCATTCTTGGCAGCTTTTTCATCATACGAAAATAAGCTAATGAGCTCGCGCATAGCCTCAATACTAGGCTCATATCCCCAAACGCGATCTAAACCATGAGATAGCTTATGGTGAATTCCAACCGTTCCCATCAAAATCATCTTTTTTACTAAATCGGGTCTTCTGTGTGCCACGTGAAGCGATAAAGCGCCACCGAATGAATTGCCAATCAAGTAGACTGGGGCATCCGAAACAGATTCAATAAAGCTAATTAAATGATTGACCCATAAATCCAGTGTGTATTGATTTTTAGATACTTTTCCTGTGTTGCCGAATCCAACAATATCCGGGGCAAATAAATGAATGGATTCACTTAACCGTGGAATAACGGGTCTCCAGTTTGCGAGGGCTGAAACCCCCGGTCCTGAACCATGAATTAAAATCATTTTTTCTTTTCCTGAACCTTCTTCATGATAATGCGTGTTGATTCCATTAATAGTTTTGTTTTTTGAGCTTATTTCCAATTTAAAGCCTCCTTATGTGTTGACAAGAAAAATAGAGGATAAGCATTTACCTTCTATTTCCCTAGATTAATTATATCAATTTAAGTTGAAAACTAAAGGTGTATTAAGAGGTTTTTGTTGGCGTCTTTTCTCTTGCCGGTGTCCCATATTCGAAAAAGTCAGCAGGCAAATTATTACCTCCGTGCCAGAGAATTGACTTACCTACATCGACCCCCTTCCATTCGACCGTTTCCCAACTTGGGTCGAAAATAAGATAGCCTGAATCACCAAACAATTCTATCCGATTACCACCCGGCTCATATACATACATACACAATGCTTGAGATACTCCATGTTTTATAGGAGAAACTTCAATCTCATAGCCAGCTTCCACTAGTAATTCCGAGATATCAAATAAATTTTCCGGGAATCCGTACCAGTAGCAAAGATGATGGAGACGACCTTCTTCTCCTAAGGCATCTTCCATTATTGCGATATCATGTACTAGATTAGTAACACTCAACCAAGCGGCAAGATCCGTGCCATCGTCTTTTATAATACGTTCACGAGTCTTGAACCCTAGTACTTCTTCTAAGAAATCGGAGCTTTTTCTCGGGTCTTTAGCTAATAAATTCAGATGGTCTAATCGGCGAACGGGGACTCCTCGATTCGGACGTCGCTGCGGCCTATTTAATAATGCGGTTTTTTGGTTGTCGGCCGGTTGATAATATTCAACCTCCCAGAAGATTTCCATCTTATGCCCATCTGGTGAAGCAAACTGATAAGCACGGCCATGGCCAACATCTCCATCAATCTAACCAATACCGTAACCTGTCTTTTCGATTTCCTGTGAACGACGTTCAAGAGCCTGAGGTGAAGTGGTTCTTAGAGCAAAATGCCCTACGCCCGCCTCCTCATTTTCAGTAATGATTAAAGAATGGTGGTAATGATCTTCATAAGCTCGCATATAAACTGACTTTCCTTCGCGGTGGACATCATTCATACCTAGCATTTCTTTAAAAAATGTTACCGTCTCTTCTAATTTAGGACTATAAAGTTCAACATGCGCCAAGTGTGCAATATCAAAAATAGGTTCCTTTTCCATTTTAATTCCTCCCTTATTTTTAAATGACGGTTTGCCAATTTAAGTGCAACAGGTCTTCCTGAAATGCTTTATGCTTTGTTTTCCAACCAAGGCATTTTCTTGGTCGATTGTTGATTAAAGTTATAGAATACAAATCTTTAGACATGACTCTTCTTACTAAGACATATCATATGGCAAAAGTTGCTGCTGTCGCTAGTCTTCATGATTCTTCTCTTTCAAAAACTGATTGCTTTTTTTTATAGCTAGTCTACCAAAAAGACATCGGATGAATAACTTCCATATTTTTCTATCAATTGGTTCAATACATTTTAATTATTGGGGTTTGATTATCAAAAGAAGAATCTAAGCTGTCTTCTATCCATAACCAGGCTAGTCAATTGAAAGAACGGAGTATCCATTTCTTATCCTAATTTGAGTAAAGACATTACAGGACAATTATTCAAATGAAAACAAGAAGACGAATAAATTCTGCCATGTAATGCAACTATCAAAGCTTCAGGTTGTTCACTTTCTGATGGAGCATAATGACCCTAACAATTTTTCTCTTGATTCTAACGTAGTTTTTTGAAATGATTTAAGAGCACCCACTTTCCCTCCCTTGAAAAAGTTGTTAAAATCATTTGTTATTTTTATCAAATTCTCTATTGGAGCTGAAATTGTGAAAAATAAGTTCTTCCTATATTAAATTTACACTTTTTCATGTTTTGAATTTTCATAGTAATTCGAAGCATCTTTTTCGATTCGATACCCATTAAGCCAATCATGCATATTAAATAGCCCTTTATAAATATTGAATACGTCTCCTCCATACAAGTTAGAAGATTGCGAATCAGCTCCTGGTGTGTCAACCATATCCCACATTAATCTAGCCATCGTTTGAACAATTGTAGCTCGTGGCTTGCGCACTCTTTCATATTTTATAAGAATCTTCGAAATATTCGCTCGTTCTGGCATGCTTTTCAAATAACCAGCTAATACTGTAGCATCTTCCATTGCTTGAGCAGCCCCTTGTCCTAAATAGGGGAGCATAAAATGCGCTGCATCTCCCAGTAATGTGATTCTATTTAAGCTCCATCGTTCTAATGGATCCATGTCGTATAGTGCCCAAAGTTGAGTTTCTGAGCACGCTTGAATCATAGATTTGATATCTTCGTCCCAGTTATCAAACTCATTTAAAAAATTTTCTACCTTTGTATCAATTCTTGAAGAATCATGAATCCACTTATCACGATGCACCCCAGCGGCTATATTGAGTAATTTTCCATTAGAAACAGGGTAGCGCATAAAAAAGTTCCGGCCACCTATCCAAGCCGTTCTATTAGGAACGCGCTGGGCAGGCGATATCTGATCTATAGGTACAAGGCTCCGATAAATTGCTCCTCTAAATATTTCCGGCGGAGGAGTGACTACAGCTTCCCTGACTGCAGAATGAGGTCCGTCAGCCCCTATTACAATGTTTGCTTCTACTGTTGAACCATTATCAAAAGTTACTTTTGCTCTATTATCATTTTGATCTACGTTTATACATCGTTTATTAAGGGATATTTTTTCCCTTGGAATTGCTCGCTTCAAAACATTTTGGAGATCTCCACGATGAACAACTACATGCGGAGATTCAAATTTTGCATTAAAAGGCTCGCTATGCAAAATTCTCCCATCAGTCCAATTTCGAAATTCCCATACTTGGTCTAAAGGCACAGAGACTTCCATAAGCTTTTCTTCTAATCCTAATTGCTTTAGTATTCGTGTAGCGTTGGAATCTAAATTAATTCCCGCTCCTACTTCTTCTAATTTTGCTGCTTGTTCATAAATATGAAAGTCAATTCCTTCTTGTTCTAAAAATGCTGCGGCAGTTAACCCACCAAGCCCAGCTCCTACGATTACAATGTTGTGGTGATTATTGTTTGATGGCATTCATAACACTCCTATTTTTTACATTGAATTTATAACTAATGATATATTTGTTTTATTTTTCTGCAGACGAGCAATATAACGAAAATATAAAACGCTTACAAAAATATATGTTTAAAATATCTTTTTTAATCACTCCTTAACTCAAAATTACTTATACAACATAACTACACAGTTTTAAACGATTTCTATTCTATTTGAATTATTAATACTCCCTTGTTTCTTAATTCCATGATAAGCTACACATATCAGCATGTAAAATGAGTATTTTAAATTGTATTATAAAATTATTTTATAATAGATTATTTGTACTTTTATCGATAAAATAATCTAATTTGTTATTCAACTGAGATACTCTTTTTTATTTGCAAGTTGATAAACATTCATTCAGTGTGCTAGATTAAAGATTATTATTAAAAATGTTGATTTTTTCTATTCTTTTTATTTGTTATAAACTAAAAGTTTCGAATATACCCTTAATTAATATGATATTTGAATTATACAAAGGAGAAATAATATTGGATATATCTCAGATTAAAACCTTTATAAATTTAGTGGAATTAAAAAGTTACTCTAAAACAGCTATGAAAATGTATATTTCGCAACCGGCTGTTAGCCTTCGCATCAAAGCCTTGGAAAAAGAGCTCGGATATGAATTAATTAAACTAGAAAAAAAAAGATTGCGAGTAACGCTTACGGGAGAATATTTTTATCAAAAAATGCTCAACATTATAAACAGCTTTGATGAAACAGTAAATACCATCCAACGCGAGTTTTCTTCTGATGCCGAATACACAATTGGAGTAACACCTTTTTGCGCTAAATATATACTGCCTAATATTATTTCTGAAATTTCTAAACACTCTGAATATAAACTTACGAGTATTCGTACCGTACCTCAATCGCTACAATTGATTGATTTGTATACAAAAGGTGTGGTTGATTCTTTTATTTTATCTGCTAATGACCTTCCAACAGATCCTGGTTACAAAATGTTGTGGGAAGAACCTATTATACTAGTTTGTTCTACGAATCATCCACTTGCCCAACTTGATAGAAAAGCAAAACTAGAAGATATAAAAGACTGGCCTTTAGCTTTGTTATCTACAGATCGCGACAATAAATATTTTTATAATTATGATTTTATAAAAATGTGCGAAGACCAAAAAATCGATTTAAATATAAAGCTAATAATTGATAACATAGAATTAGCAAAAGAATTAATTGAAATCGATAACTTTATTTCTTTTCTTCCACTTAATTCTGTCAGAGACGAACTACATAACAGCAAATTAAAAGAAATCCCTGTTAAGATACCTATAAAATTATCATTTAAGTTATTTTTTTATTCTAATCATTCAGATGATAAATTGTTTCAAGACCTGTACTATATGTTAAGGAAAATTAAGTTTGAAAAATAATTAAATTATCTTTTGGGATAGCTAAACCATTGTATCTTTTAAAGTATAATATATTTAATCAGATAGAATTGGTAGTCGCCCTTTTTTCTAACCAACGCATACTTTACCTTGAATTATTTGATTAAGTAACTTGATTCGATAATGCTCGAATTCATGGACCTTTAAATTATTTAGCACCTATGGAATACAAGTTGAAACGCCTCTAAAATTTGTTCGGTTTAATGTTAACATTCCAACAAATAACCCGTTATAAAGAAAACTTATAGTGCAATTTAAAATACTCATTTTACTAACTGATATATTTAATTTATTATGGAATTAATCATTAAGAGAGCATAAACAATCCAAATAGAAAGTGAAAATATGATAGGCTTTAAGTTTATATCTTTGTTAATGATTAAAATTTGAAAGCGCTTTTATTTATATGAATATACTAAATAATAAACTCATAACATTAACTCAAAATGCTGATTGACTTCTGCAGTGTCTCAGAAGATTCGCAATAGGGTTTGACAAAATATCTTTCTTATAGAAATAAGCTTCTCTATGTGCTTGTTCACAAACACAACAATGGTTTTATCAGGAGGCATCAAGGGCGAAAAGGACAAAAATCAGGCATGCTAAATAGCCTTTTGACGAAGGTTTTTCGAATATCGTGCTCTGGATCGTAAAAATGTTTTTTCTTAATATTGGTATATTGAAGCAATTGGGTGCAAATTGAGAGTATAACTTGTTACATCCTTTTTAGGACGTGAGTGTTTAGTTACTCCAATTTTATCCTAAAATAAGGGGGTGGCAAGTTTTTTATATAAAACAGCTTGAAACCAAAAGAAACGTAAATTTTTACTTAAGAACTTTTGACAATACAAAATATTAATGGAGGAGATTACTATGAAAACTTTTAGTGAAAATACTGAGGAAACCATTTTTAGTGGAGAATATGGCCCTTTTATCTCCGGTGAGTTTGTAGAACCGAAAAAGGGTTACATTGATGCTATCAATCCTGCTAATGGAAAGGTGTTAAGTAAAAT
>Ga0079226_10004740_pt1 | contig 10389 bp, 8 predicted proteins | sample Poulit2014_FD_76345 | JGI IMG/M metagenome (GOLD analysis project Ga0079226, IMG submission 76345) | Agricultural soil microbial communities from Georgia to study Nitrogen management - Poultry litter 2014 | ecosystem: Environmental > Terrestrial > Soil > Agricultural land | place: USA: Georgia...
TGCCGCCGCCGAGCATATCCGTTATTGGTGTAAAACGTCCACGGGGTACAAATTCGACCGTTGCGCCAACGGCGTCACCGCATGCTAAGCCCAGCAGGCAGCCTTCGAAACGGTCAAGATCTATCTGTAATTCAGGGGGTATATATCATAGCAAAATACGTTAATAGCGATTATAATTTATAATTAAGTTTGTAATTCGAGCCTGATGGTTAGTTGTTAGATAATGTTGCATTCATATGTTTGTTTTAAAGAGTTATTTATATGAAAAATATTAAAGTCTCTACAAAGTTAGTTGCTGGAATTGGGTTTATTTTGTTTTTGTCCATTATTCTAGCAATTAACAGTTTTTATAGTTTAGCGCAGCTGACCATGCGTGCTGGCAACGTAGAAAGCCTGGGGCAAATTCATGATTATGTGAGTGATTTACGTATTACCAGTGCGCTCTACAAAATTACTCCGGATGAGCAGCATATAAAAGACACACAGAACTTAGCGGATAAAATTAAGCGTGTGGCAAGCGAAGCGGAATCTGAGCTGACAGATGCTCGCAATCGTGAGGCGATGGGTAGGGTACTCAATGATGTGATTGAATATGAGCGCTTATTCGCAAGGTATGTGGCTGCCTATCAACATAGGCAGGAAAATATCGTTGCTGCGGTCGATAGTGGTAACACGACCAATGCGGCACTCACAGCGCTTGATAGCGAGATCAATGGCACTGCAGTGCAACCCGTTGCTCATGAAGACTTATACCTTGCAGCTACTGGGCGTTTAGTGACTGATTTAGTGGTTTTGCGGCGTACGTTGGCGTATACAGCTCGAGTCTTTTTAATGGAAAGCACCGCGCAAAGCTTTACAGACCTAGAGCAAACATATAGCAGCATTCAAGACGTTACTGCGCGTTTGCAGCCCAGACTTACAGGGCAGGCGGCAGCTTTGTTGGCAGATATTGAGGCGGGTATTGCAGGCTACATGGAGTTACTGCGCAATATTATTCCCCTCACAGAAGCACAAGATAATGCTGAGCAACGCATGAATGATGTGTTTGAGCGGGTCAATACGATTGCCGATGAAAGTGTGCGTATTGCCACTGAACTGAGTGATCGCGATATGAGCAACTCTAAAAAGATTGCTGCAGGCTTAACTCTGCTAGAAATAGCGCTGGGCGTGATTATTGGCTGGTTTATTATCCAGCAAATAACTCAGCCACTTAGCCAAGCAATCCATATAGCCCAAGCCATTGGCAATCGTGATCTGACCGCACACAGCGTTGACCAACGCGGCGATGAGTTTGGTGCGCTATTAGCTGCCTTAGATCAAACACGTACTAACTTGCGGGACGCCATGGAAGAGGTGAATGGCTTTACATTGCAGCTTTCCTCAGCCGCTGAAGAATTGTCTTCGGTGACCACCCAGACCAGTGCTGGGGTGCACAGCCAGCGTGAAGAAACAGAGCAAGTAGCGACCGCCATGAATGAAATGACCAGCACTGTACGTGAGGTGGCGCAAAATGCTGAGGATGCAGCGGCAGCGGGAGAAAAAGCCAATCGTTTAGTGGTGCATGGCGAACAAGTTTTGCAGGGTGCGTTAGATGCCAATAGCCGCTTAACTGCGCAAGTACAGGAAAGTGCTGAGGCTATGCACCGTTTAAATGAAGACAGCACCAATATATCAACGGTGCTTACGGTAATTAATGGTCTGGCTGATCAAACCAACCTGTTAGCGCTAAATGCGGCGATTGAAGCTGCACGGGCAGGGGATGTTGGACGCGGCTTTGCAGTGGTGGCTGATGAAGTGCGTAACTTGGCGCACCGCACGCAAGAGTCAACTTCACAAATCGAAGCGTTAATTGCCGGTTTACAAAGCGGTTCGGCAAATGCTGTGCAGATGATGGACAGCAGCCGCTCTTTGGCTGACTCGACGTTGGAGTTAGTTGAAGAAGCCTACAGCGAGTTAGAGGCTATTGCACGGGTAGTCCAGGAAATGCAGGGAATGGGTGCGCAAATTGCTACTGCTGCGGAACAGCAAAGCCTAGTTGCCGAGGAAATTAACCGTAACGTCGTGAACGTTAACAATGCAGCTGATCAGTCGGCAGCGGCGGTGGAAGAAACTGCAGCTTCATCGCAAGAGTTGGCACGTTTAGGGCAAGAGCTGCACAACCTAGTGATGCGTTTTAAAATATAATTTTATATCAAAGGATTCACTTGCCGAGTTCAGGCTGAGTGCATTATAAGTTCGTGCAAGGCTCTGGATTGAGCGCGTGAAGATCACCGATGAGGGCTGCACAAGCAGCCCATAGGATTGTATTGATTAGCCAATGCACTGCTTGCTGGCTGTTAAGTCACTTTAAGGTACGCAGTAAAGAGATGGATTTTCCCTTGGCGCACACCAAACAATGCATGCGTTCTTGTCTGAATAAATCTTGTGGGTGAGCGTGCTTAAGATTATAGACGTGACACAGGTTGTATTTATGCTGAGCAGCGAGGCAAGCATCATTAAGTTGCGCGTTGCAACTTTGTGTAAGGGCAGGCGCTGTGCTGTTCTGCTGGGAGGACTCAGTTCTAGGAGGGGCGGTTGAGTACTTTTGTTGTTGCTGCATGTGTGTTTTGCCTTCCTGTGCTGACTGTTCAGGGTTCAAAATTTGCCACTCCTTCCGCGAGACTGATTTTGTTTAACAACGGACTACAACAACATTTTACTGTGTTTTGTATTAAATTTTTGGGCTGTTTACCACCACAGCTAAACCACCAGCAATGGCGCTGATTCACAGCCTGTGTTGCTACCCCAGTATATTGTGCAGGCTATTGGCTGCTATTGACTCATTTTGCATAAGCTACACAAAATCCTGTTGCTAAGCTAATCAGCCTCTTGTGCAGCCACCCTTTCAAAGCTGGAGGTTGCCAGATCAGCACTCAGTTTCTTCCAGCTAAGCTCCTGTCCCCAGTAACTTTAAAAACTTTGTTGCGAGTGAGAATAATTATTATCGAGACGCCTTGCAAATAAGAATCAATCGCATATAGTGTGCAGCGTCTTATCAAAAAACGCTGCCAATTATCTAACAAAGATTCTTAAGGAGCTCGCTATGCGTGCTAGTCGCTTTACTGTTTTCCGCATTCTTTCGCTACTGAGTTTACTGCTTTGCTTAACTGCTCCTGTGCAGGCACAAGAGGTGTTAACCATTGAGCATGCTAAAGGGCAAACCCAGGTGCAGAAACTGCCCAAAACAGTGGCGGTACTGGATTGGTCCACGCTGGACACCATGGCCGTGCTAGGCATAGAAGCCCAGGGGATTCCGACCTCGGGCATTGTGCCGCCGATGCTGGAGCAGTATGCCGATGCGCGTTTTGTGCGAGTGGGCACCTTGTTTGAACCTGACTATGAAGCGCTGAAAAACTTAAAGCCGGATCTGATTATTCTCGGTCGCCGCGCCGGCGGGAAATACGATGAAGTGGCTAACTATGGGCCGACGCTGGATTTAACCCCTGATCCAACCGACTTGCTCGGCAGCGTAGTGCGCAACACAGAAATTATCGGGCAGATATTTGACCGTGAACAACAGGCCGCTGAGCAGATTGCTAAGCTGCAGGCCTCGGTTAAGCAGCTGCAAACCCTCAGTGCCAAGCAGGGTAAAGGACTCACCTTGTTAACCACCGGCGGAAAAATGAGCGCCTTTGGCATAGGCACCCGTTTCGGCATGATTCACGATGTGTTTGGGGTGCAGCCAGCGGTGGCGGACTTAAAGGTCGGTCGTCATGGGCAGGCGGTGTCTTATGAATTTTTGCTGGAAGCCAACCCAGACTGGTTGTTTGTGATGGACCGTGATGCGGCTATTGGCCGTGAGGGCGTGGCAGCACAACGCATGATGGATAACGAGCTGGTCAATGCCACCACCGCAGGTGCGAAAGGGCAGATTGTGTATCTGGAGCCGGTCAGTTGGTATTTGCTGGATAACAGTGGCTTAGGGGTGATGCAGAATAACGTTGACCGTTTAGTGGACGTTTTTTCTAAGTAACCTTATATCTTCTAGCTGTGCTTGTCTGGGCTGGCGTCAAGTGTGCTCGGACAGCGCACCAGTCTGTTTAGCCGCGCAGAGCGGCTCTTGCCGAGTAAGCGAATTGTATGGCGGTCACTTCTTCTACCCAGGCCCAACCACGTATTGTGTTGTGGTTGCTGGGCTTGGTGGTGTTGGTTGTTGTGTTGGCGCTGGTCAGTTTAAATGTGGGTGCCAGCCGCATGAATCTGCTGCATCTATTTACCCAACCGGATGACCGTATTACCCAGCTGTTATTTGTCAGCCGTTGGCCGCGCACCCTGGCGCTGATTTTAGCGGGTGCGTCTTTGGCGGTGGCGGGTTTGTTGTTGCAAATGATGGCGCGTAATCGTTTGGTCGAGCCGTCGATGGTGGGCACGGTGGATGCCGCGGCGCTCGGCGTACTGCTGTGTGCGATTGTTGCACCGGGCATGGCGCTGTGGCTGAAATTCAGTGTGGTGACTCTGTTTGCCGCTATGGGAACGGTGCTGTTTTTGGCTGTGTTAAAGCGCATTCCGTTACGCTCAGCGTTGATTGTGCCTTTGTTAGGGCTGGTGTTAGCCGGGGTGATTGCCGCAGCCAGTGGTTTGTTGGCCCATCAGTTTGAATTATCACAAGCGTTGCGCTCTTGGAGTAGTGGCGACTTTTCGGCGATTTTGCGTGGCCGTTATGAATTGCTGTGGGTGGCGGCGGGTATCACTGGATTGGCGATGCTGTTAGCGGATCGCTTTACTGTGATCGGCATGGGTCAGGATTTTGCCACCAATGTGGGAGTCAATTATTCGGCACTGCTCGCGCTTGGGGTGCTGTTGGTGTCGATGATTATTGCCAGTGTGGTGGTTATTGCCGGAGCTTTACCTTTTATAGGTCTGATCGTACCGAATTTAGTGCGCCTGTTGACGGGCGATAATCTGCGCCGCGCTATTCCTTTAGTGGCGCTGACCGGTTCTGCGCTGATGCTGGCCGCCGACTTGCTGGGTCGGGTGTTGATTCATCCCTATGAAATTCCGTCGGCAACGCTATTAGCCATCGCCGGTAGCCTGGTGTTTATCCTGATGTTAGTACGGGGGCGCAGGCAATGGGCTTAACGAAGCGCGGTCGATGGTTATTAAGTCTTACCGCTGTGCTGGCGCTGGGCAGTGTGCTGGGTTTTATGACCCTTAATGTGCACAGCGATTGGGCGTTTATTGTGCAATACCGCGGCACCCGTTTGCTGGCTATGCTGCTGGTGGCGCTGAGCATGGGGTTAGCCACTGTGGTGTTTCAAACCATTACCCATAACCGTATTTTAACGCCTTCACTGATGGGCTTTGACGTGCTCTATGTGCTGGTGCATACCCTTGCTGTGCTGCTTTGGGGAACTGAGTTTGGCAAGGGCTGGCCGCTGGAGTTGCGGTTTATCCTTGAGGTCACAGTGATGGTGAGCATTGCGTTACTGCTGTTTCGTTGGTTGTTTAACGGCTCCGTACGTGGTTTGCACATGCTGATCTTGCTGGGCATGGTCGGTGGCTTGCTGTTTCGTGAGCTGGCGGATTTATCGGCGCGTGTCTTTGATCCCAGTGAGTTCTCCATTCAGCAGGGCAGCGGTGTGGCCAATTTTAATCGCATCAATCTGCAATTGTTATGGGTGGGCTTAGCCGCGGCTGTGCTCTGTGCAGGTCTGTTGTTTCATTTGCGCCGTCAGTTGGATGTGCTCAGTTTAGGCCGTGATGTGGCGATTAATTTGGGCGTACCCTACAACAAAACCGTCACGCTACTAATGCTGGTAATTTGCGTGCTGCTGTCCATTAGCACCGCTTTAGTGGGGCCCATGCTGTTTTTCGGTTTGTTGGTGGCGAATCTGGCGTACTGGATTACCGGCAGTCATCAGCATCGTTGGACCTTGCCGGCCAGTGTGCTGGCGGCCATTGTCTGTTTGATAGGTGGGCAAGTACTGTTTGAACACTTGCTCAGTACCCGCTTGCCCTTAGCCATGGTGATCGAGCTTTGCGGTGGGGTGTTATTTATTGCGCTGTTGTTGCGTGGAGTTAAACAATGATTGAAACACAAGGCGTGAGTAAGGCCTATCACGACAGACTGGTGGTGGATGACGTCAGTATTAACATCAGTAAAGGTGGGTTGACCTCGATTATTGGGCCTAATGGTGCAGGCAAGTCGACACTATTGTCGATGATCAGCCGCTTAACACCCATGACTGCAGGCCATGTGCAGGTCGATGGTCTAGATATCACCCGTACCCCAGGGCCGGAACTGGCCAAGCGCTTGGCGATTTTACGCCAACACAATGAGTCCACATTGCGTCTGACGGTGCGTGATTTGGTCGCATTTGGCCGTTTTCCCCACTCAGGTGGACGTCTCACTGATACAGATCAGCACTTTATTGATGAGGCTGTTTATTATTTAGCGCTGGATGATTATCAACACCGTTACTTGGATGAATTGTCCGGTGGGCAACGGCAGCGGGCTTATGTGGCCATGGTGATGTGCCAAGACACTGAGTATGTGTTGCTGGATGAGCCGCTCAATAACATTGATATGCACCACGCCGTGGGCATGATGCAGTTATTGCGCCGTGCCGCCGATGAAAAAGGCAAAACCGTGGTGGTAGTGTTGCACGATATTAATTTTGCTTCTTGCTATTCAGACCAGATTATTGCCATGCGTGCTGGGCAAGTAGCCTATCAAGGTACGCCTGAGCAAATCATCCGAGGTGAGGTGCTCAGTGATATTTATCAGTTGCCCATGCAAGTGCACGAGTTAGCTGGGCAAAGAATTTGTGTCTACTTTCGTTAACAGATCAAACTTAGCTGTCTCTTGATAGCTAATGTCTATCGTGTTATTGCGTTTAATTGATTAGATGCATTTGTTTGTTAAGGTAGTATTTGATTAGAGTTCACTCTAAGCCAATAGGAGAAACACCATGAGCGATAAACCTAAACTAACATCCGTATCAGGATGCCCAATCGCTAATAACCAAGACAGTCTAACCGCTGGTCCACGTGGCCCTATGCTGTTACAAGATGTCTGGTTCTTAGAGAAACTGGCCCACTTTGATCGTGAAGTGATTCCTGAGCGCCGCATGCACGCTAAAGGCTCCGGTGCCTTTGGTAGCTTTACCGTGACCCACGACATTACTCAGTACACCAAAGCCGCGCTATTTAGCGAAGTGGGCAAGCAAACCGATATGTTTGTACGTTTCTCCACGGTGGCCGGTGAGCGCGGTGCCGCTGATGCTGAGCGCGATATTCGCGGCTTTGCCATGCGTTTTTACACCGAGCAAGGCAACTGGGATTTAGTAGGCAACAACACCCCAGTGTTCTTCTTCCGTGATCCGTTAAAATTCCCCGATCTGAACCACGCGGTTAAGCGTGATCCGCGCACCAATATGCGCAGCCCGACCAACAACTGGGACTTCTGGACCGGTCTCCCTGAAGCGTTGCACCAGGTAACAATTTTGATGAGTGATCGCGGTATCCCCGCATCCTATCGCCATATGCACGGCTTTGGCTCGCACACCTTTAGCTTTATTAATGCTGATAATGAGCGTTACTGGGTGAAGTTCCACTTTAAAACCCAGCAGGGCATTAAGAACCTCACCGACCAAGAAGCAGCAGAGTTGGTGGGCCGTGACCGTGAAAGCTCGCAGCGTGACTTATATGAAGCCATTGAGAAGGGTGACTTTCCGCGCTGGACCATGTACGTACAAATCATGCCAGAAACCGATGCGGCGAAAGTGCCTTATCATCCTTTTGATCTCACCAAAATTTGGCCAAAAGGCGATTATCCACTGATTGAAGTGGGTTACTTTGAGCTCAATAAAAACCCAGAAAACTACTTTGCCGATGTTGAGCAAGCGGCCTTTAACCCAGCACATATTGTGCCGGGTGTTGGCTTCTCGCCAGACCGCATGCTGCAAGGTCGTTTATTCTCCTATGGTGATGCCCAGCGTTACCGCTTAGGGGTTAACCATTATCAGATTCCGGTGAATACGCCTCGCTGCCCATTCCACACCTACCACCGTGACGGCGCCATGCGTGTTGATGGCAACCAAGGCAGTCGCTTGCACTACGAACCCAACAGTCAGGGTGAGTGGAAAGAACAGCCGGACTTCTCAGAGCCACCATTGGCCCTTGAAGGTGCTGCGGACCGTTTTGACTATTGGGAAGACGAGCCGGATTACTTCACCCAAGCCGGTGATTTATTCCGCCTAATGACCCCCGAACAGCAGCAAGTGCTGTTTGACAATACCGCGCGCAATATGACGGGTGTGCCCGATGCGATCAAGCAGAAGCACGCCTACCATTGTCAGCAGGCTGACCCTGCTTACGGTGAAGGGGTAGCTAAGGCGTTAGGCGTCGAGCTGCCAAAATAAGCGGTAAAAACATCTCGCAATGTGTCACAAAACAGGCCCCTTAATGGGGCCTGTTTTGTTGTGAGCATTTGCTATATAGCTATTGCGTAACCGCGATTGGATGAAAGGTAAAGCTCAGTTTAGAACCTGCGCTGGGTTTAGGGCAGCGACTAAGCTTCAATTTAAATCACCAGAAAATTGTCCGTTAGGCTTACTATAAGCCTAACTAAATACCTCTTTAAGCTGTCATAGACCAAATGGTCGGGGTGTTAGCTCAGGACGTTTATTTTCATAGAGTGCAAGGTGAATGAGTAGGGGTGTTGGATGCGTTGGTTAGTCTATATAACGATTGGATTGCTAAGTGCCTGTCAGGGCATACCTGAGCAACAGGTGGGTGTTGGGGCAATTGATGACGTTGCTGAGCATGCTTTACCTCAGTGGCAGAGTCCAAGAGAGCGGGACCACGCAAGGCTTGGTCAGATCCTTGATACGCGCACTGGCGGGCAATTAACACCAGCCGCGTTAGTCTCCGAATTAGCCAAGGCACCCTTAGTTTTGCTGGGTGAAAAACATGACAACCCTGACCACCACGCCTTACAGTTATGGTTGTTAGAGGCTTTGGCAGCGCGCCGTGCTCAAGGTAGCGTGGTGTTAGAGATGCTTACACTGGATCAGCAAGAGGCCGTGACGCAAACCCAAAAGCAAACACAAGCAGGGGCGCTACCCAATGATTTATCCGCCGCGCTGAACTGGCATAAAGGCTGGGACTGGCAGCAGTATGGTGACTTAGTCAGCCACCTTATCCAGCAACCGTATCCGTTATTAGCCAGTAATTTAAACCGTGCAGAGTTAATGGAAATTTACCGCAATCCGCCAGTGCTTAAAGGCACAGCATCAACCGCACCCCAGGTCACCCAAGACTTGTCTGAGCAGATTCGTGAAGCCCATTGCAATAAATTACCTGAAGCACAATTGCCAGCCATGTTAGCAGTACAGCAGCAACGGGATCGCAGCATGGCCAAGGTGTTGCTAGCTGCGCCACAGCCTAGCCTGCTCATAGCGGGCGCCTATCACGTGCGTTATGACTTGGGCGTACCCTTACATATTAGCGACTTGCACAGTGATCTTGCCGATCAGCAGCGGGTATTGATTTTTGCCGAAGCGGATCAGGATATCAAACCAGATAGCGCAGATTTTATTTGGTATACGCCGGCGGTGGCAGAGCAGGATTATTGCGCGGATTTATAGCAGTTATGCTTTTCTGGCAGCCTCTGCGTGGTGTATCACGCCACAGCTACCCTTTAGTAAGTGCCTGCCGAGTTGATAACTACTCCACTAGCGGTTCGGCGCAGCCGGGTTGTCCGTCGGTGCGGGCGCTAGTTAAGATTTTAAACAGGTAAATAGCATACAAGGCAAAGCCGCCAATCCAAAGCAACCCAGCACCCATTATCAGCGGGTTAAAAAAAAGTGCAGCACTGTAAAAACCCGCATAAGCACGTAACGCGGCCGCAGCGACAAACAGCAACGCAGCAGCGGGAATCCAGACCCTGCGATCCAGCCATAAGCCGGAGTGGATACGCGACACAATACTCATAATGGTGAAAATTGACAGGGACATAGCACCGACGGTGAGCAGGTGACGACCCGCAGAGGGCAGCAAGGGTGCGCCTAGGTAGGCAGCGCCTAGCAAAGCGTAGCCCAACGCCATTAACCAATAACTGCCATACAGCATTAAGGCCAAGCGCGAGAACAGCGGGCGGCCCACATGCCAGTCATTCAGCAAATTAAACATCGCCGCCATGGCGGCTAAAGCGGTCCAGCCAGTCACCGAGTGGGCACCTAAAATAGATTCAGACAGGGCACAAAGCGCAATCAGGGTCATGGCTAGGTAACGGCGCGGCGGCCGTGCTAAATAGACCACAGAATCAGGGTCGGTAACGGTTTCTTTATGCTCCACGCGATTATTCACCACGCTCATCGACACACGACTGGTGGCGATAATAATCAA
>Ga0079226_10004741_pt1 | contig 10389 bp, 5 predicted proteins | sample Poulit2014_FD_76345 | JGI IMG/M metagenome (GOLD analysis project Ga0079226, IMG submission 76345) | Agricultural soil microbial communities from Georgia to study Nitrogen management - Poultry litter 2014 | ecosystem: Environmental > Terrestrial > Soil > Agricultural land | place: USA: Georgia...
CAAAGTTTCAGAAATGGATGTATTTGGTTCAATCCATTTTGTGAACCTATACTCTAATATAACGACACCAATCAACCTAAAACATCTGGAAAATGCCTATGATAAGCATACAGATATTCAAATCATGAAGGCACTAAAAGAATCAGATGAAGTGATATTAGCATGGGGTGCATACGCTAAAAAACCCGTCGTCGAAGCACGCGTCAATGAAGTAATAGAGATGTTGAAACCACATAAGAAGAAAGTGAAACAACTCATTAATCCAGCAACCAATGAAATCATGCACCCCCTTAATCCGAAAGCACGTCAAAAATGGATTTTGAAAGTTTAATAAATATAAGAAAGTAGATTTTTGATGAATAAATATAAATTAATGTTCAGTCGTAAGGTTAAAAACTAGATAGTTATTTTAATTTTGGAACTATTTTACTTTTAAATAACTTAAATTTACCACTTAGTAAAAATTTATAGATTTTGAAGGAATAAAAGTTTTTAGCTGTATTGATATTTTGATATTTCGTTTTTTCTTGTTTTTAATATCTCTGACATCGTTGAAAGTGTTTGATTATTATTAATAATGATTTTAGTTTTACCCAATTAATTTATAAGACACTTGACAAAGTAAAATAAACTTTTGATTTTTTACAAAACCTAATATATAAAGCATGTGATTGTCTGAATTGATAGCGCATTGTAAATAATACTATTAGTTCTTGGTTTTGATATAACTTTTCGCAAACAACTTTTTTAATCTTTTTCAAGTTTGCTGTAAAAATGCTATTTCTTCTTGAATCTATCAATAGATAGTTTAAACTTTAACATTAATAGCACGTTCTCTTAAAATTTTGATATTTTACGAAATCAACACTTATACTTTTATCAATAGTCAATAGTTACAATAATAGAATCTTTATCGAACTGCTTATATCTTAAATAATTTATACGTACTGCTTATTTTTATACGTATTATATACATTCAACTTTACAACAAAACTATAACATTCATATTGCATTAACAAATTTGTTTCTCTATAATAAATTATATATAGAATATTGTGTTTAAGACCCACATACATTAAAACTGATATACCAGTATTACGTACTTAAAAATGATGTTATGTATCATGTTATAATCTGGAGGAGCATTTTGAAAATTGAATTCACAAAAGAAAAATTAGATATTTTAAAACAAAATTTAAAGTTAAATTCAAATTCTTACTCAATTGCAAATTTAACATTGGACAATAAATTGTTTTTACATTCAAATCTTGAAATTATTGAATTTAAAGATGAAATTGATTGGGGTTATGAACATAAAACCAGTCCTAAGACGTATCAAGTCTATATCCACTCTTTAAGTTTCTTAAATCCCCTTTTATATCTTTATGAAACTACAAAAGAATTGAAATATTTAAAAAAAGTTGAAAAAGAAATAAAACGTTGGCTTAATTATTCTGAAATAAGCGATAATGGAAACATTTGGGCAGAACAGGCTGTAGCCAACAGATTAATAACTTTAATGTATTTTTTATTTTTTATTAATAAAACATCCATTAATTACAATAGGCTTTTACATATAATCGAAAGACATTTAAATTTTTTGTCTAATCCAATTAATTATAAAGAAAACAACCATGGTTTAATGATGGACAGGGCCTTATTGTTAACAAGCATTTTCTTAAAAAATAATAACCAAAAAACGTTCTATTTAGATGTTGCTAAAAATAGGATTGAAAAATTAATATTAAGAGATTTTAGCTACCAAGGTGTTCACTTAGAAAATTCACCGGAATATCATATTTTAGTTTTGAAATTAATAAAACAAGTAATTAATTTATTTAAAATTTTAGAGTACAAATTAGACTATAGAATAATTGATATTTTAAAGAAAGCTGAAAATTATTTGCCTCACATCGTTAACCATAAGCAAGAACTCCCTTTAATCGGAGATACTGCATTAAATTATATAAAAGAAAATAAATGTTATAATGATTTTATAGATTATGAAGCAGGAATATGTATTTTTAATAATGAAGATTTAAAATCAACTTTGATTTTTAATAGTGGTTTTAAAAATAAGGCACATAAACATAGGGATGATTTATCATTTATATATTCTATTAACGGTCATAATTTATTCACAGATGGTGGTAAATTAAGTTATGATTATGAATCAAAATTAGTGAAACATATCAGATCACCTTTAGCTCATAATGCTTTTACCATTAGAGGATTAGAATATTCAATTTTAGACAATAATTTATCTAAAATTATTACTACTTTTAGCACCGAAGATTACAAATATGTAGTTGGTGAAATGAAGTTTAATGAAAAAATTCTAAAAAGACATTTAATACTTTTTAATGAAGGACAGATTGTAATTGTAGATCAAGGAAAATCAGTAAAGGAAGAAGAATGGATTCAAAATTTTTTATTGGACGATGCAGTACAAATCAATAAAATGGAAGCAAAACTTTTAAATATTAAGCATAATGACTTAGAATATCATATTGATTTTTTAACAATGAACAGTGATATTAGAGTATTTTTTGGAAAAAAAAACAATGCATTTATTTCCAAAAAATTCAATGAAACTACTGACTGTTATCGAATAGAAAATGTAAAATTTGGTAAGGATTGCTCGTTTATAACAACCATCTTTCCTAAAAGTAGTCAAAGTTACGAAATCAAATTAGAAAATTTAAGTCTTATCTTTATCGATTCTAATAAAACTATTACAGTACCTCTTCAATGCTCAGGTTTTGAAGATACAATTGCGAGGGAATGAAAATGATATACACTAAATCATTTTTAAGCTATTTACAATATAAAAATAATAATTTAAATAGTAGTGAAAAGTATTTCAGAAAAGCCTTATCAGGTCAGATTGGCAAAAAAGAACCTGTACTAAGTCTGTTTTTAAGAAAGAATGAACATTATTATTTGTTAAACTTATTAAATTCTATTGACTGGTTGGATTCTGACTATAAAAATTCACTATTAGCTAAAGTTTATTCGCACCAAAAAGACTACAGTGAAGGTTTCAAACTTATTAAACAAATAGAAAATCAAAATATCCTCAAACAACAAATTAATTTAGCTTATACCTTAAGAGACATTAAATATATTGATCAAGTAAACTTAAATAATATAGACGTTTTAAGCTATTTAAATACAACACAAATCAAAAATATTATACAATACCTTACGTATTATGATAGAGAAGAATTATGTATTCGTTTAATAAATCAAAGTAATTTAAACCATGCTTTTTTATTTGATATTATGGAAAATTCATCAAAAAACACTCTAAAACAATATAAATGGGAGCCTTTTAAGAAAAACTATTTAGCAATTATTGAAAATCCTAAACCTGAAGAATTAGAGTGGATTTTCAAAAAATTAGATAATCTTAATTTTAAATTTAAAATCGTTGGTCATATTCATTTAATAAACAATTTTTATATGTTCGATAATTACCAACAATTATTAAATGATGTTTCCGTACCGATACTGAATAATGAACCCAACTATTTTAACTATATCAATAAAGAAGCTTTGGAAACGTTAAATTTTGATTTTACTTATGAAAATGAAAATGATAAATTACTTTCTTATTACTTAGAAAATTATAAATATCACCCAAATCAAACTATTAATTATTTTTTAAAAACATTGCCTTATTTGAGTAACAATAGTAGATATTCTTTCTTTTTGAGTAAAGCTTTAAACGATAAAGTTCTACAAATAGATAATCCAGCTATTAAAGATTGGGTACACCGTACAAATAAAAATTTAGATGTTTTTCATAATAAAAACTTATTCATTAATCCAGAAATAAATCAACAAATAGATAAGTTTGTTTGTTTTAATTTTAACTATCAACAAAAAAAAACCATTTATACAAAAATCATTTCACAACTTGTTAAAAGCAGTGAACTTTTGGCGTTACCATCTTACTTTGTAGAATACTTGGAAAACAACAAAGGAAAAGTATTTAATACAATAACTTTGATTAAACATTATTATGCTATCTCTTCCTTTGATAATTTGGATAACATTTTTAATGGAATTAAAAAAAGCTCTTTACTCAAAATCTTTCTGAATTTGGCTAAAGTTTTTTTTAAAAATAATATGATTCGAGAAGCATTAGATATGACTATTAGAGCTGAAAAAATTTCTTCTATTAATCATCAAGTTTTTAGAAATTACATTAGAATATATCATTTTTCTGGTAATATAACTAAAAGAGCTAAATATTTACAATTAATGAAAGTACATTTCCCAGAGAAAGTTTATGGAAACGAATTAAAGATGGCGTTGCAGGAAAAGGAACTTTTAACAGATATTTGGTTACCATATACTAACCATAGTTCATCATCATATAAAGAGAAACAAAAAAACGAAAATAAAATTTTATTTGTTTTAAATAAAGCTTACCCTGCCATAAATGGTTATACTGTTAGATCTGATGAAATTATACAGTCATTAAGTAAGCTTAATTACAAACCAGTTATTGCTACAAGATTAGGTTGGAGTCCTTTATTAGAAAATCATACAAAACCAAATAAATATAAAAATGGATTTAAAGTCTATTATATTGATCAAACTGAAAATTACTTAACTTACCAAACGCCAATAAAAGATTATTTTCAAAAATATACGGAAGAGATTGAAAGAATCGTATTAAAAGAACGACCAGAATATATTTATGCTGCTTCTAATTTTCAAAATGCTTTACCATCTTTAGTGGTTGGAAAAAATTATAATATACCTACTATTTATGAAGTACGTGGAATGTGGCAATACACACAAAGTACTAAAAACCCGTATTTTTATCAATCAGAAAGATTTTATTTACATGAAAAATATGAAATCGAATGTTGTAAATTAGCTAACAGAGTAACTTGTATTTGTAATAGTTTAAAAAATTATTTAATTAAAAGAGGCGTTGAGCCAGCAAAAATTGATGTCGTTTCAAATGGTGTAAATACGAATGAATTAAAACCAATTTCTAAAGATAAGAATTTAGAGAAACAATATGATTTAAATAATAAAGTGGTAATTGGTTTTGTGGGATCTATCACAGCTTATGAAGGATTAGATTATCTTTTGGATGCTGTAAAAATAATTAACGAGAGAAAGCTCTATCATAAGGATTTTATATTATTTATAGTGGGAGATGGAAGCTATCTTGATACACTTAAATCAAAAGCTAAATCGTTAAAAATAGAAAAACACGTTAAATTTGTGGGAAGAGTTTCAAGAGATATGATTCCTAGCATATATTCATTAATCGACATTGCTCCATTTCCTAGAATTGATATAGATTTATGTCAACTTGTTACACCGCTAAAACCATATGAAGCAATGGCGTTTTCTAAAAAGGTTTTAGTGAGTGACTTAAACGCTTTAAAAGAAATGGTCATCCCAAATGTTAATGGACTGATATTTAAGTCTAATGACCTTAATGATTTAGTCTCTACTCTAATTGAAATAGTGGATAAAGAAAAAATCTCAAATGAATGTAGAGAATGGGTAAAAAATAACAAAGATTGGGATGTCATTGGAAAACAATTACAACATGTTTTCAATAAAACTAAAAAATATAATATAAGTAGCTAAATAGTGGTGTAGGAAACAAAACGATTAGTTCATATGAGGAAAGATTTTGTTGTAAAATCAAAGAATAAGGAAATTATTTAATGTTATTTAAAGAAGATCTCAAAGTGTAATGACTTTAAATTAATGGGTAGATAACTTATGTTATCTACCCATTAATAGAATTTCTTATAAACCATTTATAACTGTTTAGATTTATATTTGTTTTAATGTATCATTTTACTAGTACTTAATAATGTTGATTGCTGAATTTATAATATCAATTTGATATAAATATTAATAGTAGACAACAACTGATTCATTTCCATTTTATGGTTACATATTATTTTTACAATGTAATTTTTTAATAAGTACGCTTCTATACACATGGCAATTAAAAACCGAGTTGTATTTTAATTAGATATAATAACACACAAAAAAAGAATCCTACTAAACTTATTGAAAATTTGGGTAGTTTACTAGTTGGTATTTTGTTTGAACGTGATAATTTTTTTTGTGATTTTATCAAATTTTGTTTGTAACTAAGTTGGTCAGACTTAGATAGGGCTTTATACTTTTTTATAAAATCATTATATTGTCTGATTATCGAATCCACATCTCCTAAATCGACTAGTTTACCGTAATGTATCCACATTGCCTTGTTACACATTTTTTTAATTTGAGTTGTAGAATGAGAAACAAAAAAAATCGTTTTTCCGTCATTTTGTAATTCTTTCATTTTTGTAATACATTTATTAGAAAATGTTTCATCACCCACAGATAATGCTTCATCCACAATAAGTATATCAGGGTTTGTATGTATAGCAATAGCAAATCCAAGTCTGGAACGCATGCCACTTGAATATGATTTCAGTGGTTGATAAATAAATTCATCTAATTCACTAAAATCAATAATACTATTAATGTTTTTATTTATTTCCTTTTGAGACATCCCATGCATTAAACATTTATATTGAATATTCTCTATTCCGTTAAATTCATTTTTTAAACCAGCTCCGATAGCTATTAATGAAGGCCTACTTTTCGAAATAATACGACCTGTAGTTGGTTCACTAACCCCACCAAGTATATTTGATAAAGTGCTTTTTCCAGAACCATTCAAACCAATGATTCCAATTGAATCACCCGATGCTACGGAAAAATTAATATTATGTAATGCATAAAACGGTATTGTTGTGTTGAACTTTCCTAAAGTTAAAAGAGATAAAACTTTTTCTTTTTTACTTTTATTCAAATTATATATCTTTGAAATATTTTCACATTTTATTTTATAATTTTTATTCAAATTTATCACTTTCCATTAAAAATTTTTGGAGTTCTTTAATATTATTTTCCCAAATTAAATTTTCGTTTCTATAATTGATACAATTATTTTGCATTTCACGTTGTTTCTCAGTAAGAACTTTAAGTTTTTGAATTTTCTCTAATAATGCTTCTATATTTGCATCATATATGGCGATACCAAGATTATTATCATTGATAATCTTTTTTGTAAAGCCTCCTAAATTAGTAACTGGAATGGTACCCATGCTAATAGCATCAATAATTTTACCAGGAAGAACATTTAAAAATACGTTAGATGATTTAAGTAGAGATATAGAAATATGTGCCTTAGAAATTTCAATAAGACATTGTTTTCTTGGCATTGGTTTTTTAATCTGTATATATTCTAAGTCTTTTACAGAATCTCTAAATTGAACTGCTTTAGCACCATAAACGATAGCTATTAAGTAAATTTGTTTTTCATTTAATTTTTTAGCTATTTGAATTAATTTATCCACGTCTTGTGCATGTCCTATGTTCCCAGTGTATATAGCAGTAAAATTTTTGTATTTTTTTATTGAATTTATTTCTGCATCTTGTACTCCATTAGGTAAATAGAACATCGGTTTGTCGGAATTTAATTTATTTTTAATATGCTTTTGAAAAGAAAGATTATTAACTATAATAAAATAAGCAGCATTATACATTTTTTTTTCAAGGAATTTTAAAATAGGCATTACAAATTTGATATTTATCCCTTTAATATCATTAACACTATCAGGCCATAAATCTCTTATTTCTAAAATGTATTTAACAGAATTATTTTTAAAAAATAAAGTTGCCCATGCTATAAAAATGTTAGGTGAACTAACATAAATATAATCATAAAAGTGCGTTTGTTTTTTTAAAAAAATTCTTAAATGTATGAATTCTTCTATAAAGTATAAAATTCTATTAAAGAAACTACTACCTTGCTTCTGACGATTTACTTTTAACCTATAAATTTGTTTACTTTCTAAGTTATTAATATAATTATCATCATAATACAATTTTTTTTTGAACAATGCTTTGGTAGGATATGATGGTGGAGTTGTCAATATGTTTAATTGATTATTAAATTTATTTAATAGTTTAAATATTACATATGCTCTGTTTGCAGCTGAACCCAACTCTGGATAAAAATTTTGAGAGATAAGTAAGATTTTCAATATGTTCACTCCTATAAATAATCTAGTAGTTTACCTTGGAAATAATGATGAATAATTGATCCAATTAATAAAAGCGTTATAGTTAAGGCCCAAAAATATAAATGATCACTCCAAGTTAAGTAAGAAGTAGAATACACTTGGACAAATGATAATCTATAAATTTCAATTAGATAACTGAAAGGGTTTAGTTTTACAAGGGTTTTAAGTATTTCATTAGATTCTTCCACGGCCCAAAATATAGGAGTCATAAAAAAAAGCATTCTAATTATATTTTGAAGTAAATTTTTAATATCTTTTATTAACACTACCATTGTGCTAGTTATAAGTGAAATACTATAAACTAGGACTATAGCACTAAATAAAAAATAAAAAAAGTATAAATATTGCCACATTGGAATAGAAAGATTAAACAATGAAATTAAAAATATAATTGAAGTAGTAATAAAAAGGTTTATCACGTTATTTGTTAATGTAATTGATAAAAACACCGAAGATGGGAATGTCATCTTAGATAATAAACTTATATTTTTAGTAATTGCAGATGCGCCAGAGTTAATTCCTTGAGATATGAAAAGCCATGGAAATAACCCAGTTATTAAATGTATAATAAAAGGTATTCCATTGACAAGTTCATCACCGCCTGACCTTAACCCTAATCCAAATACTAAATAATATACAATTAACTGCAATAGAGGCTGTAAGACATTCCAAAATATTCCTAAATAATGATTAGCATATTCACTTTTTATATTGTAAATAGCCAGTTTAAAAATTTGAGTACTATGTTTATATTGTTCCTTTATTATATCTATTAATTCTACCATTTGTATATTCCTCTTTAATAAAATTTAGATTCAAAAATAAATATATTTCACACTTTAAATGAAACGCAAGATATGTAAAGTATATATTATCATAATTAACAGGATATAGCATTCTTTTATGAGTGATACACAACCTTTTTAATTTTATATTGTAATTTTTAGTTAATATGAGTATAATTATTGTGATGGTGCGGAATATAAAGACATGAAGATAACCGAAGTCTTATATTTTAAACATCATAAGTTTACAGTGATTTTATTGTATGAAATATTACTTCTTAATATATCAAAGCATGAAATAAGAAAAATATGGTAAGAAACTTTCTATTACCAGCTATATTTAGGAAGTTTTAACTTACTCTAAATACATATAATATACATAAAATAGATTAAGTGAATTGGATATAGAAAAATTTAACAATTTTTATTCAAAAGTTAAATAAATTCAGAACCATTTAAATTTATTTGTATAATGATAAAAAGGTTTATTTATCATTTAGTAAAAAAACAATAAAATCAACAAATTTAGTAATGAATAATATGTAATTTAATAAAAAACTATTACAAAAATGGAGGTAATATTGGTGAAATTAACAGTTATAGGCTTAGGCTATATAGGTTTACCTACAGCAATTACGTTTGCAAATTATGGAGTAGACGTATTAGGTGTAGATGTTAATCTAAGTGTAGTTAAAAGTTTAAATAATGGAGAAATACATATAGAAGAACCTGGACTTCAAGCTGCATATGAAAAAGTTTTGGAAAATGGTACATTTAGAGCAGACGAAAACCCAAGGAAATCAGATGTTTTTATTATATCTGTACCTACTCCATTCAAAAACGATGAATTTAAATCTTGTGATAATAAATATTTATTACAAGCATTGAATAATATAAATTCATATATAGAAAAAGGAAATACTATTATAATTGAATCTACGATAGCACCAAGAACTATGGATGACATAGTTAAACCGTTTTTCGAAGGACAAGGATATATTATAGGGAAAGATATTTATTTAGTACACTGTCCCGAACGAGTATTACCTGGAAAAATATTAGAAGAATTAGTTGATAACAATAGAATTATTGGTGGCATTACTGAAAAATGTACAGAAGCTGGAAAAAAAGTTTATAGTGTGTTTGTCAAAGGTGAAATGGTTGAAACAAATGCTAAGACTGCTGAAATGAGTAAATTAATGGAAAATACTTTTCGTGATTATAATATTGCTTTAGCAAACGAATTAACAGTTATATGCAACAATCTGAATGTTAATGTTTTAGATGTTATTGAAATGGCAAACAAACATCCTCGTGTAAATATTCATCAACCAGGACCTGGCGTAGGCGGGCATTGCTTAGCAGTAGATCCGTATTTTATTATTTCAAAAGACCCTGAAAACTCAAAACTTATTCAACTTGCAAGGAATACTAATAAGTCAATGGCAGAGTATGTTGTAAATATCACTAAA
>Ga0079226_10004742_pt1 | contig 10388 bp, 8 predicted proteins | sample Poulit2014_FD_76345 | JGI IMG/M metagenome (GOLD analysis project Ga0079226, IMG submission 76345) | Agricultural soil microbial communities from Georgia to study Nitrogen management - Poultry litter 2014 | ecosystem: Environmental > Terrestrial > Soil > Agricultural land | place: USA: Georgia...
ACCAACGCCAATTGAAGGCGTTAATTACCCTGTCGTTGCCGACATTAACGATTTGAAAGATGTCGATATCGCGATTCTCTGTGTTCCAAGCCGTCATATTAAAGCGTATGCAACAGAAATGTTGCAAAAAGGAGTTCACACGGTTGATAGCTTCGACATTCATTCAGAGATTGCTGCAATGCGCCGTGAGCTCGATGCCATTGCTAAAGAGAATAATCGTGCGGCAATTGTATCAGCAGGTTGGGATCCAGGTTCTGATTCCATCATTCGCACCCTACTATTAGCAGCCGCGCCAAAAGGGATTACCTACACAAACTTTGGTCCCGGCATGAGCATGGGGCATTCCACAGCGGTAAAAGCGATTTCTGGCGTCAAAGATGCGCTCTCAATGACGATTCCCATCGGCACAGGTCAACATCGCCGTATGGTTTATATCGAAATCGAAAATGGATTTGATTTTGAAACGGTAAAATCAACCATTCTAAATGATGATTACTTCAAAAAAGACGATACTGTTATTCAACAAGTAGATTCGATCGAACCATTAAAAGATGCCGGTCACGGCGTTTCGATTACCCGTAAAGGAGTTTCTGGCACGACAGACAATCAGCTTTTTGAGTTTGATATGCGCGTCAATAATCCGGCGTTAACGGCGCAAATTTTAGTATCGACAGCCAGAGCGGCAACAAAACAGATGCCGGGCGCCTATACCATGATCGAGATTCCTTTGATCGACCTACTTCCCGGCGATCAAGATGAGCTCATTACCGCATTAGTTTAAAACTTAGCAGCAGCGATCATTGTTGATAGACGATATTTCAACAATTTTCAACAATCTGCTTTTATAACGTCATTCATGAGATGTGTTATACACATCTCATTTTTTTATCTTGGCATTTTCTCTGTCATATCATGCAAGTCGTTTTTAAATTACGGAGATCACCATCAAAAAAGTCTCATCTCAAATACTCATGAACATCATATCTCATCAATAATATTGACTATTTAAAACTAAAGATATATGTTTGATATACACTCAATTTTATAGAGATGGTGATTAACCAGATGAAAGAATCAATAATTGACATTGATTTCGAAGATAAATCTCGCTATATATATTGATGTACCGTTCGGGGCTCGATTCCCCATTTAATATAAAAAGGAAATAATTATATGCGTAAATTAGCTCTCGCGACAGCGCTTTCGCTCGTCCCATTTTTCGCACTTTCAGCAGAAAAACTCAAAATTGTAGCAACTCCCGTTCCTCATGCCGAGATTTTAGAATCGATTAAACCTCAGCTGGCAGAAAAAGAGATTGATCTTGAAGTGATCGTCGTTACCGATTACGTTCTTCCTAACTTAATGGTTGATGAAAAAGAAGCTGATGCTAACTTCTTCCAACATGCGCCCTATTTAGTAGAATTCAATAAAAACCATAATTTGAATATTGTGGCATTAGAGCCAGCTATTCACGTTGAACCGATCGCAGCTTACTCTCAAAAAGTACAATCTAAAGATGAACTCAAAAATGGTGCTAAAGTTAGTATTCCGAATGATCCAGCAAATGGTGGTCGTGCGTTAATTCTTCTTCACAACGAAGGATTAATTACGTTAAATGATCCTAACAACATCCTTTCAACTGTTTTTGATATTAAAGAGAATCCTTTAAAACTCTCTTTTGTAGAATTAGAAGCGCCAATGCTTGCACGTACTTTAGATGAAGTAGATTTAGCATTAATTAATACTAACTTTGCATTAGATGCAAACCTCAATCCCGTGAAAGACTCACTCTTTATCGAAGGCGCGCAATCACCTTATGCCAATATCATCACGGTATTGCCAGAAAATAGAGAAGATCCTCGCATTAAAACATTGATTGAAGTGATTACTTCTGATAATGTTCGTGCGTTTATTAACGAAAAATACGAAGGCAGTATCGTTCCAGTATTCTAATACTGGGATTTCCTTCTGTAAGATTCGAAACTTTCGGCAGAATTGATTGACAAAATGCCGAAAAAAGATAATCATATGTGATTATTACAAATTTGATTGCGTCGATATGCGTCGCAATATTGTGTTATAAATTCTGATATTTAAAACTGGAGTAAAACCTTGGCAAATACAGCACAAGCTAGAAAACGCGTTCGTCAAGCTGAAAAAAGCAATGCAGCTAACGCATCATACCGTTCAATGACTAGAACATATGTTAAAAAAACGATTAACGCTATCAAAGGCAACAACCGCGAAGAAGCAGTAAAAGCATTTGGTAAAGCACAAAGCGCACTTGATCGTTCAGTAAAACGTGGTCTTATTCATAAGAATAAAGTTGCACGCATCCTTAGCCGTCTTAACGCGCAAATCAAAAACATCGCTTAATTTGCGATTTTTGATCTAAAGATTCAACAAAAAACCCTACTTTCGAGTAGGGTTTTTCTTTGCCTTGAAAATATAAATAATAAGCTATGACCTTTTCAATATCTCTATTATCAATGTTAAGATAATCCTTTCATTACCATAAAGATAATATCAATAAAAATTCACACAGATCTCTATCAAGCGCCGTTACAAGAATTCGTAAAACCTATTATTAACAACTGTCTTGAACAGTTACAAATAATTCTCCCTCAAATTCATAGCATCTATCTCTATGGAAGTGCTGCAAAAGTAAATGCCATTCAAGGCAAATCTGATACTGATCTGACAATCATGCTCAATCAGACCATCAGTGAAAATCAACAAAGCGAACTTACGGAACTCCAAACCAATCTACAAACTCAATATCCTCAAATCACAAAAATTGACTTTGATTTTGGAGAATATGAAGAAGGGATATCTCAAAATAAGCTCTATCGCTGGGGTTATTGACTCAAGCATTGCTGCCGGCATTTACTGGGAGAAAACCTCCAAATAAAATTTCCGGCATTTAAACTATCAGCTCAAATAGCCGTTGAACTTAATCGAGGATAGCAAGAAGCCATTATAAAAGATTTACAACAGCTTCTAAAAAATAACACTTACCAATCACAACTTGCTGAAAATAAAATTCTTAAAAATCAGATCTGCAAAAGGATTATTCGCGCAAGCAATTAGACTATTTCTATCAACTACTTTCTCAAGATATTGCTAACATCACAGAATTTAAAGCAAACGTTTTAGCATTTCTCAAAATACTTAAAAATAAAAACCTCTACAGAAATTTTGATCGAGCAAAGCTTTTCAACGGCTGAATAATCACTCAACAACACAGAGTTTACTTTCCGATACCAAAAAGTATTTTAATATCTCTTTCGAACCTAAACTTCTTTTCTCTTACGGCAATAAAAAAGCGTTAAGACTTATATTCTTAACGCTTTCAATATGATAATCATCTATTGCCGATTAGGCTCGAATAATATCACCACTTTCGAGATGAACTATTCGAGTTGGAGATGATAATCCGCCAACTTTTCCCATCATCACGCCGGCAATACGATTGCCAAAAATTTCCATAATTGCTTCAGGTGTTTCAAGTGGCGCTTCCTTATGCAAATTCGCACTCGTCGATACAACCCCTACCGGCATTCGATCACACAGCGCCAAAGCATCAGGATGATTCGTGACACGTACAGCTAACGTTGTAAACTGCCCTCTCAAATACTCAGGACAATCATCTGTCGCCGGCACGATCCATGTGTAACGAAAACCGCCACGCAGGCTCTTTAACAACGTCTGAGATTGCTCTTCAGTTAATGGTTTAATCAATGGCGATAATTTCTCTAAGGACGCTGCCATGACGATAAACCCTTTCGAAGCTGAGCGATCCTTGAGGCTTAACACATTTTTAACCGCAGTTTCATTCGTTGCATCTGCGGCAAAACCATAAACCCCTTCTGTTGGATACGCAATAATTTCACCATTCTTAAGGGCGGTGGCAGCCTCATCATATGAGAGTAATTTCATCTTAATTTACAAATAAATATGTACCAAGGAAGTAAAGACCAAATGATAACGATGTTGAAACAGGTAAAGTTAAAATCCACGCAATTAAAATATTCTTTACGGTCGATTTTTGTAATCCTGATTTATTCGCAATCATTGTGCCGGCGACAGAGCTTGAAAGAATATGCGTTGTCGATACCGGGAATCCTAAATGACTCGCGGAGGCAATCGCAATTCCCGAGACAATCTGCGCACTCATTCCTTGCGCATAGGTCATATCTTTCTTACCGATTTTACCACCTACAGTATCAACCACTCGCTTCCAGCCGATCATTGTTCCCATTCCCAGCGCTAACGCAACCGCAACAATCACCCAAAATGGGGCATATTCTGTTGTTTTAGTAAGATCCTTACTAATCGCTTTGTATGACTTACGATAGCCACTTGGCAGCGCATCTTGAGATTCCAAAGTCTTGGCAATACTTGCTAAACACATCACCTCATTACGAACCGCCCAACGATCTTCCGTTGCCAACTTATCGTAAGTATCCACACCATTAAGAAGCGTAATAAGCTTTTCTGAATGTTGCTTCATTTCACTATATTCACAGCTAAATAGACCATCACTTACTTGCGTATCACTCTTAGGATATAGACGATCTAAAACATCTCTATTCGTGTCGTAATAAGCCACCATCTGCTGCGCCGCAACACGCGTTTGTTCAATTTCAAAAACACTGGAATTTAAGTTCAAGACAAACTGTGCCGGTACGACACTAAAGAGCACCAACATCACAAGCCCTATTCCTTTTTGACCATCGTTTTGTCCGTGCGCATAGCTCATTCCCATCGCAGAAGTCACGAGCCAAAAACGCGGCCAAAATGGCGGACGCTTTTTCTTGTCAATCACATGACGCTGATACGGCGTTTTATGAATATAGCTTTTAGGAAGAAAACGTAATAATCCTAACAAGAGCAATCCTGCTAATCCCGCACCAATAAATGGTGAGAAAAGAAGCGACTCAAAAACACCCATCGCTTTTTCCCAGTTCACACCATCTACTAATGAGTGATCCGTCAACATCGCATTTGCCAGTCCTACACCTAAAATAGAACCAATCAATGTATGAGAACTAGATGCCGGAATCCCAAAATACCAGGTTCCTAAGTTCCAAATTAATGCCGATACTAATAATGAAACGACCATTACTAGCCCTTTTGTTGAGCTTGCACTTGCTAGAAGATCCATTGGTAGAAGGTTTACAATGGCATATGCCACTCCCAATCCTCCCAACAATACACCTAAGAAGTTAAAAATCCCGGAAAGAAAAACTGCCAATCTCGGTTTCATTGATTTCGTGTAAATTACCGTTGCGACCGCATTGGCAGTATCATGAAATCCATTTACAAACTCAAACGCTAAGACCAACCCTACGGAAAGGACAAGCGTCAGAAACACAACTAAATCAATACTATGAAAAAATTCTAACATTACGTTTTCTACTCTATTGTATAAAATATTTTACCAGTTAACGCATGGTGACCAGCTCTTCAGCTGCCGTCGGATGAAGCGCTACGGTGTCGTCAAAATCCTTTTTACGAGCACCCATTTTCACTGCTACCGCAAAACCTTGAAGCATTTCATCAACCGTTGGTCCAATGAGATGAATGCCGACGATCTTCTCATCTTCACCCACACAAACCATTTTCATCGCTGTCTTCACTGGCTTTGTACTAAAATTCGAGTACATAGCTGTAAATGAAGTCGTATAACATTTCACCGCATCCGCGCCATATTCTGCAATCGCTTGTTTTTCTGTGATACCTGTTGTACCAATCGGCGGATGAGAAAAGACAATACTAGGAATTTTACTGTATTCTAAATGGCGATCTGTCATCCCGTTATGGAGTCGATCCGCTAAACGTCGTCCCGCAGCAATCGCAACAGGCGTTAACTGGAACTGCCCGCCCATAATGTCACCAAGTACATAGAAATCTGTAACATTCGTCTCTTGGAATTTATCAACGGTAATCGTGCCATCTTCGTTCACATTAACATCTGTATTTTCCAAACCAATATTATGGGTATTATAACCTCGACCGATTGCCCAGATTAACTCATCCACAACAAGCGTCTCTTTTTCTGTTTGAATCGTTAACGAACCATCGGCATTTTTCACCACAGATTGCACGTTAGAATTAGCGTGTAATGTTAAATGATCGTCATTTTCTAAAACTTCTTTTAAATGATCCGTTACATATTCATCAAAACTGCGTAATACCATATTCCCACGACAGATCAGATGCGTTTCACTACCGAGCGCTGACATCAATTGGGCAATCTCTACCGCAATATAACCCGCACCTACAATCGCGATACGTTTTGGTGCTTCTTCAAGCGCAAAGAATTCATTAGACGTAATCCCAAATTCTACACCAGCAATTTCTGGCACTAAAGGATAACCGCCCGTTGAAACCACGACGATATCAGCACAATAAGTCTCACCATTCACTGCAACCGTTTTATTATCCACAAACGTCGCTTCACCATGAATCACATCAACGCCGGCATCAGGCATATAACTATTGTTATACCAAGTCACGATATTATTAATATATTGATCGCGTTTCTCTTTTAATACTTTCCAAGAAAATTCTGGCGCACCAAAGGTAAAACCATATCCTTTTGCATCATCAAACATATGGGCAATATTCGCGGCATTCCACATCACTTTTTTAGGAACACACCCCACATTCACGCAGGTTCCACCCAGTTTATCTTTTTCGATTAAAAGACATTTTACACCGTAGCTCGCTGCTCTTTCTGCATATGAAAGCCCACCTGAACCACCACCAATAATAATTGCATCATACTGCTTACTCATTTTTAGTCCTTTTCCTGAGAAGTTATTACGACTGAAAAATTAACGTCACCGCAGATCCTTTCCACAGTGACAAACTCAATTCTAATAGATCCTGACCATCGTCAGGATCAACTATCAAGAGGGATTAATTGATGTTATGAAATTGACGATTCACAATATCAAAAAATGGCACAACCTCTTCTACTCCAGAAACATGGCGCGCAATATTGATTGCTTCTCGCGCTTCTGGCTCATTGACGATTCCCATCAAATACACTTTACGATTTGATGTTTCCACCTTCACGTTACCGGCATTAAAGCCCTTCAGTTTAATCTGTGTTGCTAATGCCGATTTCACTTTTGCAGTAATCATCGCATCAGTTGTAATGCTGGCAAATGAAGCTTCCGGCGCAATAATCAATTCATTATGTACCCCTTTGACATGCTGTGTTTTTGCAACCGCACTCTCAACTTCTAACCCTAATGTTTGCGTTGGCACTTCGCCGAGAATCAGAACTTTTCCGTTATAACTTAAAATACTGATATGTGCGTTATTACGTCCTGGCAACTGACCAATCATATTTTGTACTTTCACCGTGATCGCATTATCTTCGACAATTTGACCCGCTGTACGACGATCATTCACACCTGCCGCTGTCGCACCGACGCCACCTGCGATAATTGCCGGCACACAACCTGCTAACAGCACTACAAAACTACTTAATAATAAAAAACGCTTAAACATTGTGTTCTCCTAAGATTTAAATACTTCAATACTTAACTTCTTAATCTCTTTATTTTTATCCAATAACATCAATCGTTATTGGATGGTAGATTGAACTTTAAGCCCATCTTGCAATATCTTATTGCGCAACCATTGGTTTAACGAAAAACTTTATCAATCATTGCGCACCAAATATGAATCACTAAGATATGCACTTCCTGCACACGCGCGGTACGGCAACTTGGCACATTCACTAAATGTAGATCTGACGAGTGAATGTCTCGCATTTTCCCACCTGTTTCACCAGTTAAGGCAAGCACGATCATGCCTTTCTTTAAGGCTTCTTCGATCGCAAGATTAATACTTTTTGAATTACCACTTGTACTAATCGCAATTAAAACATCACCAGCACTCCCTAGTGCCATCACTTGCTTAGAAAATACTTCATCATAACTATAATCATTGGCGATTGACGTTAAGTTAGAGCTATCAGTTGTCAATGCTATCGCTGGCAATGGCGCTCGTTCGGTTTCAAAGCGATTCATTAACTCTGCTGCAAAATGTTGAGCATCAGCCGCTGAACCACCGTTACCACATACCAATACCTTCTTACCTGCTTGAAGCGCCTGAATCATTAACTCACCTGTTGCCTCAATTACTTTTGGCATTTTTTCAAGCGCTAACTGTTTAACTGCAATACTCTCTTCTATATGTGAAATAGCTGTCATTTAAAGATCTCCATAATAGAAAAGACCCAGACATTTCTCATCTGAGTCTTTTACTGATATTTAATCGTACATCATACCGTTAACAGGTCTTTGATTTTACTCATCGCCTGATTTTCAATTTGTCGAATTCGCTCTGCAGAAACTGAGTACTTTTCAGCAAGCTCAGTTAATGTAGGCCGCTCTTCATCCTCATCACGCATCCAACGCTGCATAATGATATCCTTACTACGAGGATCTAATTCTGCTAACGCATTATTTAATTTTTCATTTTTATGTGTCGTGTAATCTTCTTGTTCCAGTTCCTGAGAAGGATCTAACGTATTGCTAGAGAGCCAATCTGAAGGACTAAAATCACCATCATCAGCATGACTTCCTACCGGCAAATCAAATGCCAAATCATTCGAGAAAAGTCGCATTTCCATACGCTTCACTTCTGCTTTACTCACATTCAATTCTTTTGCGATATCCGCCGCTTCATCATCCGTTAACCATTCTAAAGTCTCTTTAGATGAACGCAGATTAAAGAAGAGTTTACGCTGCGCTTTTGTCGTTGCAACCTTCACAATCCGCCAGTTGCGAATCACAAATTCATGGATTTCTGATTTAATCCAATAGACAGCGAAAGAGATTAAACGCACATTATAAGAAGGATCAAAACGCTTTACAGCTTTCATCAATCCCACATTTCCTTCTTGAATGAGATCCACTAACGGCAAGCCGTAACCGGTATAATTCTTAGCGATATGCACAACAAATTTTAGATGGGACATAATCAAAGTTTGCGCCGCATGAAGATCTTCATGTTCGATCAATCGATAGGCGAGCGCTTGCTCTTGTTCTGCACTTAAAGTGGGGATGTCGCCAATAGCACTTATATAGGCATCTAATCCGTCCGCTACAGATGGAAAAGTATTGGCTCGAAGCACTAATTGTTTATCTTCACTCGGCATTAAACAGCCCTCCAAATCTTAGTCATAAAAGGTCTAAAACATCGTGATAAACGATTTAAACTCAACCTTTTTCCAAAATTTATAACACTCTTTATTATAACAAACTTGATCTACCTCGTCCTTATTTAATCTACTTTTCATCTTTTTTAAAAAAGCGTAAATTACCTCACAAAACATTTAGATTAGTTTTATAAATCAGTGAGTTAACACACTAACCGATATGCCTCACTTTTTTTATCTGAGCACCAGTAGATTCAGATCAGAATCCTTGTTAGTATCTAAGACTTACTTCAAATTCAGTATAACAACCCAAAATTCAGTATAAAGGATAGATCTCAATGGATTCTCCAAATAATAAAACTGAAGATCTTCGTATTGAAGCGCTTCGCTATCATGCACAACCTCACCCCGGAAAAATTTCTGTTGAAGCGACTAAACCGCTCGTCAACTCTAAAGATCTTTCGCTCGCTTACTCACCTGGCGTTGCCTATGCCTGTGAAGAGATTCAAAAAGACCCATTAACTGCGCTCGACTATACTGCTCGCGGCAACTTAGTCGCCGTTATCAGTAATGGAACCGCTGTTTTAGGGCTTGGCAATATCGGTCCATTAGCAGGAAAACCTGTGATGGAAGGAAAAGGCGTTCTCTTCAAAAAGTTCTCCAACATCGATGTGTTCGATATTGAGATTGATGAAACTGATCCTGATAAATTTATCGATATCGTTGCTAGCCTTGAACCTACATTTGGTGGTATCAACTTAGAAGATATTAAAGCACCCGAATGCTTCCAAATTGAGCAAGAGCTTAAAAAGCGCATGAATATCCCTGTATTCCATGATGACCAACATGGAACTGCGATTATCACTGCTGCCGGTGTTCTCAATGCTTTAAAATTGGCTGACAAAAAAATTAAAGAAATCAAGCTCGTATGTAGCGGTGCTGGTGCAGCTGCGATCTCTTGCTTAAATCTTTTAATGCAATTTGGCCTTAAAAAAGAAAATATTACTGTTTCAGATCGTGACGGTGTTGTAAATCATCATCGTACGGAAGAGACACTTGATGAATACAAGTCTTTCTTCTTACAGCAAACGGACAAAATGACACTCGGCGAAATCATCGAAGATGCTGATGTTTTCTTAGGTCTTTCAGCACCAGGCGTTTTAACTGCTGAAATGGTGAAAAAAATGGCGCCGAATCCGCTCAT